>FWPV01006716.1_pt1 | contig 21633 bp, 21 predicted proteins | sample 2228371 | NCBI WGS metagenome assembly FWPV01 (sample SAMEA103939776, study PRJEB20133) | metagenome | reverse complement strand
TTTCAATCTGCGGATATAATTCCACCTCAGATTCCACCTGCCAGCAGCCGTCTTCCTGTTTTTCAATTTTTTTGATATGCGGATGAGAAACTATTTTTATATCCTGTTGATGAATCGCTTCATGAACCAGCTCATCTGTTTTTGTTTCCAGATATTCTTTTTCAAAGGTCTGATAATAGGTTTTTTTAATGATTTCCAGAGGAACTCTGCCCTGCCTGAAGCCGTCCATTTTTATTCGCGGCTGATACTTTTTGCATAAATCCAGAACTCCCTGTTCAACATCCTGCTCGTTAATCTTAAAAGAAAAAACCTTCAATAAGGAATTTTCCTGAGCCGGGGGATTCTCCAGCGATACTTCATTTTGCTGCACTTCGTTTTGATTTTCGGACATAAATTTCTCCTGAAAATAATTGATCTGATTAGTAGAATTTAACAAAAAAAGATAAAAAAGTCAAATTATTGCTGTCATTATTTAGAAAAGCACATGAGCAGGAGTCATATTCCTGCGGCGTAAAAAATCATTTTTCTTGACAAAAAACTAAGAACAGCACCCGAAACTTAAGAATCGCAGCTTGACATTCTGAATATCACGGATTATTTGCTCTTTCAGCTGCTCTTCGTTTTTAAATTTCTTTTCAGAACGAACTTTTTCCAGTAAATATAATCTTAACCGGCGGCCGTAAATATCACTGCTGAAATTAAGAATATGAGTCTCAACATGCTTCTCTAGCATTCCAAATGTTGGATTAAAACCAATATTCGTCAGTGAATAATACTCCTGGCCATCAATTTTGACTGAGGAAAAAAAAACTCCTTCCGGCAAAATCCTGTTTTTTACTTTCAGGTTAGCAGTAGGGAAGCCAATCCTTCGTCCACGCCGTCTGCCCTCGACCACAATCCCATCGATATAATAAGGATGATTAAGCATGCGGTTAGCCAGAGCAATTTCACCACGCTGCAAAAGTTTACGCACTGCTGAAGATGAAACCGCAAAGTTACCGATTTTCACTTCGCCAACCACAACTACCTCAAGTCCATATTTTTCTGCCAGACTGATCAGACATTCCGTATGACAGCTTCTTCCTGCCCCAAGACGAAAATCTTCACCCACAACAAGCCTGGCACAATTCAGCTCACGCAGCAAAATTTTTTGCATAAACTCATCGACTGTCAGCTTGCGGTAATCTCCAAAAGAGAGAAAAAAGATTTCACCTTCATAACCCGAATTAATCAGATTTTCCCGACGTTGCTGATCAGTGCTGATTAATTCCAGTCTGTGCCCCAGAAAAATCCTCGGATGCGGCGTAAAAGTCAGGACAATCAGCTTAAGGTTATTCTGCCTGGCTATCTTTCTTGCCTGCTGGAGTAAAAACTGATGACCGAGATGAAAACCATCAAAGTTTCCAATTGTAACAACACTTCTGCTCTTCTGACTTTCAATCCGAAATTTGCAAATCATTGTCCCCGGATGGCAGTTCAACCTGAGAAAAAGTATTGTTCTGATCAATTTTAAAAAGCGGAAAAGGATCTCTGAAACTAAGAATAAAAATCATTAACAGAAGCAAAGTGATAATTATGCTCATTATTCTGATGAAAGAACTTCTTACTTCTCTTTCCGATTCCTGTTCAACAAAGATTCTTTCATCGCGACGCTTCTCCTGAATCAGCCCCTTTTTCTGGAGATTATATAGCCCTTTATAAAGCCGGTATTCTGTATATAAGCCAAGTTCAACAAGATCTTTTACGCTTTTCTGACCGTTAATCATTTTTAACAGCTGAAATTCGTTTTCAGTAAGATAGACCACATTTTCTGCATCACTCTCATCAAAATCATCAAATTCAGAAACAATTTCAATTCTTTTTGAGAGAAAAACTGGCTCAAAAACGACATTGTCATTACTGATACTGCGGCGGATAACAGGCCACTCATCAAGCATCTGCACGCCTTCCATAATTACATTATCCACTGAAATCGGCGGCAGAGTTTTCATCTCGGCTTTAATTGTTTCATAAATATTAAAACTATATTCTCCCTTTCTCCAGTTGAAAAGAGAGAGAATTATCTGCAGGGCATGGACTTTTAGTGCTTCAGGAATTATACTCTCCGAAAGTCCCATACTTACAAGGATTTCACCGATCTTTTGTCCTGTTCGGCGCTGGATATTAAGAGCACGCTGCAACATTTCCTCACTGATCTTTCCCTGTTTCACAAGAACACTGCCTACCCGCATCTCAAGTTTTTTAGGAAATGCATCAACGCCAACAATATTGCCTTCTTCAAAAATAATCGTGATTATTGTTCCTTCACCGTTATTAAAGGTCAGGATTCCCGATTTCTTCTGCAAAGAAATAAGTTGCAGAATATCCGGAATTTTAAATTCTCTTAAGGTTCCACTAAGCGGCATCGTTTTCCACCCAGATTGCACTGATATTTAAAATTAAATAAGCTAACACAGCCAGGATTCCCGAAAGCGGCAACAGTAGCGGCACTGCCTGAAAGTGGCGGTAAAAATCATTGGCAGCACTCAGAGCAAGAAGAGAAAAAAAGGCAAATTTAGCATAGAGCACTGAAAACAATCCATAATTTTTTTTATAAAGCAAAGCAATTCCCGGAATTACTATCCCCAGAATTAAGAAAACATTTTTCTTGCGACCAGCGCTCTTTTGTAACTCTTTTTCCTTTAAAATCTTGGCATCAAAAAAAATCGGATCCTTGATCAGGAAGAGCTGATAACAGTCATCGCACATCAGGTTGGGACGTTCAATCGGTGGCCGTTTGATAATTTTATGACATTTACTGCAAAATATACTCCTGCCAATACCCCCGAAAAGCTTTTTAATAATTTTCAGATAGAATAAAAAAATCAGAATTCCAAGATATACCGGAACGCGCAGAAAGCTAAACCCGATTACTTTGAGCATTTCCAGCAGGTGAGGTTTTTCTTTGCCCAGATAAAAAAGCCTTTTGAATAAAAAAGAAGAATCGCGGGAGGGCAGCACTATATCAAATACATTGTTTTTCAATGTTTTTATTTCCTCGTAAGCATTGGCAAAAGAATTATATACATCCATTTCGCCTTTTCTAACAAGAGCAAGCGTTAAATTATTCAGTGTAGAATAGTCTCTTTCTCCTGCCTGGAGCAGATCCCGGAAATAAGAGATACTGCGGTCATATTCGCGATATTCAAGTGCCAGTATTCCTTTTAATTTTTTAGCAAGCAATGAATTCATTTTTGATTGGGAAAGAATCTCTTCGGCACGCTGATAATTACGCTCGGCAATATAATTATAAGCCTGATAAATCTGAAGTTCGCTGTCCAGATCCCGGTAGTCACTGATCGCCATTTTTTTTGCATAAAAAATATTTTCCGCTTTTTTAAACTCCGGACTGCTGTAGGCTTTTTCAATATAGAGTTTAAAACTCATCAGCAAACTCAAAATCAGTAATCCTCCAAACAAAAACAGCAGGTTTTTGCGGTTCCTTTTCTCAAAATAATACCAGCAGAAAGGAGCAATTAAAAACGGGAAAAAGCCCCAACTGAACAGAATAACAGGCCAGAAAAGTAAAGCCAGCGCGATTATTAACTTCCTGAAAATAAACTGCCGTTGATCATTCAGCAGACAATCATTGATAATTATCTCAAAATAGTTCAGAAAAAAGAAAAAAACATAAAAAAGAGTAGCAATCATTAATGCCAGAAAAGCATAATAGATCAAACGGTTCACCAGAAAAAGCGAACTGTTAAAATCAGTTAGAATTTTTTTCAGCTGCCGGAACCAGGGATCAAGAACAAACGCTCCGCTATTTTGTTTTTTAATTTCGTGATAAAAAGAAATCGATTTCCAGTCACCCCAGTCAGCTTTAACTATTTTTTCCATAATTTTTTCCGCTGTCGTCAAATCGCCTTTCTGCTGATAGTTAAGAGCAATTTCAGTGAGTTCCCGATTTAACCATTGCGCCTGCCTGAAAGAAATATTTTTTTCAGGAAGAGAATTAATCATTTCCAGCAGATGTTCTTTGCCTGAGGCAAACCCTGCCTGATATTTTAGTTCTTTCAGATAACCTTCCAGATAGAACTGACCTTCATCAGCAAATAAACAACTGAAAACAAAAAAAAACACCAGCCATAAAAATCTTTTGCTCATCTTCCGCCCTTTTTCTGAAGAATTTCTTTAAGATTTTTGAGCAAATCATTTAAAAAATTTGCTTCGTCAGCAGTAAGGTTATTAACGGTTTTTTTCTTCAAAACTTCAAGCAGATTAATAAAGACCTTTGCTTTTAACGGGTCAACTTCCTCTTTGCCGCTTAACGGATCCTTCAACTCTCCTAAATGAATCATAGCCTGAGTTGCTAAAAATACAAATACTGTACGAATATCATCTGCGTTAAATCTCTTTTTCTCAAACATTTCTTTAACTATAACACAATTTATTTTTTCTTTCAAATTAAAAAGTCAAGCCCTATTGAAAATAGACCGGATTTTCAGTCAGAAATTTCTCAATAAATATTTCCCGGCTTACCTCTCCGTCCAGATTCTTCGGCAGGGGAAATCCAAGGTAATACAGGAGTGTTAGAAAAAAGTTTTTTATCGGAAAAAACTCAATAAAAGTATTATGCCTGACTGCATTCTTTTCAAAAAGAAAAAAGACTCCCCGCCCGCTTGCTGAATTATACATATAAACATCGCGGCTGCCAAAAAAATTTGCGATAAATCTTCGCCATAAAGGTAAAATTTCCGGCTCGTTCAGGCTGATAACGCAGAGAAGCTCATTGCTCTTCAAATTTGCGAGAGCTGCACCCAGAATAGAATCATAAAACTGATAATATCTTTCCAGAACATAACGGTAGTTTTCATTAGCATCAATCTTTTCCTGGGAAAAAATTTCCGGAAAGGCATAATGATAAAAGTGAGAGGTGATCAGCTCCATCCCGGGAAAATAGACAAAGTAATAATAATTGTTTTCATCACGGTGATTAAAGAAAATTTTCCTTATATAATCATCATAAAAAAACGCTTTCTTCAATAAATTGATTTTCAGACCGTTATCTTCATCCCACTCCAGAAAAAAACGCTGAAAGGTCTTATTCCGTTTCAGGCTCTTCTGGCTGAATTTCGGACGATCGTTTGAAGGATAAACGGCAAATGATTTTTTCTTAATTAAAGAGAAATAGTGATTAAATTTATCCGGCAGAGAATATTTCAGGTGCCGGTAGAATGAAATCATTTTAAAATGCTCCATATTACGGAAGAGAATATAACGCGGCCAGTTCTGAAATTCCTCGTCTGAACCGCGAACCTGGAAAAAAATATCCGTAAACCGCTGATGCTTTTCCGGAGATTCACCGGATAAAACAGTTGCCAGAAGAGATGTGGTAAAAGCAGGCTTATGATTGGCAATATAACCGTAGGCTCCGTTTTCTTTAATGAATTTAAAATTCAAAAGCTTCTCTTCCGAAACAAAACTCAACAGGGTGTCGAGCCCCATTCCCTGAAAAACGATAATCTTTAGCTTCCTTTCAAAAAGAGGGAAGAAAGGCTTTTTTTGAATTCCGGGTTGCTCTTTTTCAGGTTTGGTTTCTGTGGTAATGAAAAAAGAGTAAAAAACCTGAAAAATAAGCAACATAATCATCATGATCAGGGCAACCTGACGATATACTTTTTTAAATATCAGAAACAGAAAAAAAAGTACAATTAACAGGATCTGCAAAAAGATTATCTTGAAAATAATCTCTTTTGCCTCATTATTCAGAAAAGAACGATAAAACTTAAAGTTCAGCACAAAAAAAAAGAGGGCAATGAAATTGACAAACGCTACGCTGCCGAAAAACTTTTTCAATCCGCTCCGGCTGCTCTGTTCAGAAAAAATTCGGTAAATAAAATAAAAGAGAAAAAAGAGTGCAATGTATACCAACCCGTAATAAACAAAAAGAGTAAAAAATATACTTCCGAAAGAGTTCAGACTGACTCCCTTTAATTGCGGATTAATACACAGCAGCAGTTCTGTCAGAAAAAAAGTAAAATAACTGATAATAAAAACAACCAGCAATAACTTTTTAACTAAACGAAAGAATTTATTTATCAAAACTAAGGATCGGTGTGGCAATCAGCATTAAAGTCGTTTGCCCGATACGAAATTCTGTCTGATCAGTAATTTCGACAATCGAAACTTTCTCTTCATTGATAAAAGTTCCGTTTGTGCTTCCCAGATCCCTTAAAAAAACCTTTTCGTTTCGCACTTCAATTGCCAGGTGCTTCCTTGATACCTCTTTGTCCGGAATTATCAGGTCAACTTTTCCTCTTCCAATCAGAACATAAGGCTTTGCTATGGGATAGATATATCCGGCACGGGCTCCCTTAATCACAGCAAGCGTAAGCTTCCGGTCTTTTGGCAGAGAAAGATTTTCACTTACCCAGAGTGAATCCTCAACCTGCTGGCGAACAATTTTCTGCGTATCTTTTTTGCTTGAAGAATCTTCCTTAACCGACGCTCCGATTTCAAAAACAGTCTGGCAGCGTGAACATTTAAGCTTTTTTTTATCCTTTACCCTGGACTCATCCACATTATAACGGGCTTTACAATTTGGACACTCAATAATCATACTTTTATTATATCCAAAAAATTTTTTTAGTCAATTTTAAAAAAAATCAAATCGCCTGTCTGCAAATTCAACTTTTTGCAGCTACCCCCTTTCAGTTCAATCACATAGCGTGCCGGAACTCCCGAATCATAACTTGCACAGGGATCTTCCCGGCACAAAGGAACATTATGATGAATTTTTACCACTTCTCTTCTGCTGTTTAAAAAAATCATATCCAGACTGATCAGGGTGTTTTTCATCCAGAAAGAAAGAATCTCTTCTTGTGGAAAAACAAACAGCATTCCGCCATTATCGGCAAGCTCTTTTCTGAACATCAGCCCCATTGCTCTTGCCTCTTCAGTAGCGGCAATCTCCAGAAAAAAAATCTGATCCTTAATCTGCACACTGATAAACTGTGGTTTTTTTCCCGGTGCTGCCGACAACTCTGAAAAACCTTCATTAACCACCAAAAGATTAAAAGTAATCAGCCAGAGAAAAAACCATAAAAAAAAATTTAAAAATCTCATTTCAGCGGAACAAAAGATACGGCAAGCAGTTGTTCTTTTTCAATTCTTTTCCCCTCTTTTTCAATCCGAAACAGATATTGAAGATAATCACCTTCAGGCCAGACCATAATGCCTCCGTCTTTAAGCTGAGCAACAAGTTCTGCCGGATAATCACGAGCAGCTGCCGTAACGATTATTCTGTCAAAGGGAGCATAATCAGGCCAGCCTTTTTTCCCGTCTGCAACAAGAAAACTGACATTATTCAAATTCAACTTTTGCAAAACCTGGTACGCTTTTTCAGAAAGTTCTGCTATCAGTTCAATCGTATAAACCTGGCGGGCAATTTTTGCCAGAACAGCTGTCTGATAGCCACTTCCGGTTCCGACTTCAAGCACTATTTCCGTTCCGCTCATTCTTAACTGTTCAGTCATATAAGCTACAATAAAGGGCTGAGATATTGTCTGACCAAAGCCGATTTCCACCGGTCCGTCAGAATAGGCAAGCTCTGCTTTCGATTCGGGAAGAAAAAGCTGACGGGGTATTTCCAGCATTGCCTGAAGAACTTTTTCGTCAGCGATACCTCTTCTTTTTAACTGTTTCTCAACCATTTCCAGCGCTGAAAACGAAGTATCCCTCATCGATCAGTACGATCTGGCAAAAAGAACTTGTGAACTGGCATTCCTACCGCAAACAGCACAACTCTGGCTGGTACAGCTCTCCTCTAAAATAATCCTGATTGTAGCTGCACAATCGGCTTTTATTCGCGCTTCACAATCTCCGCTTCCGCACCAACCGGTTTTTACAAAGCCGCGCTGATTTTCAATTATCTCTTTTAGTTGCTGATAATTATCAGCGGTTCGTGTGTTCTCCTGCTGAAATTTTAATGCCCGCTGATAGAGTTTCTCCTGGTTTTCCTGAAGCTTGTGCTGAATAAAAGAGACAAGCTGCTCCTGAGCGACAAACTCTTTTTCCCGATTTATCCTTTCGACAACAACCGCTCCTCTTTTTTCAATATCTCTGGGACCAAGTTCAATTCTCAACGGAACTCCGCGCATTTCCCAATCATTAAATTTATATCCCGGTGTATAGCTGTCCCGGTCGTCAAGATAAACACGAATCGCATTTTTCTCCAGCAGCCCCTTTATTTCTGCTGCTTTCTCAATGACCGTTGTCCGGTTATTGCTTTTGGTAATCGGCACAATTACTACCTGCAGCGGAGCAACCTCCGGGGGCAGAATCAGCCCGTTGTCATCACCATGAGTCATAATTACAGCACCGATAAGCCTTGTTGAAACTCCCCAGCTTGTCTGCCAGGCATATTCAAGCTTCTGCTCTTTGCTCTCAAATCGGATCTGAAAGGCACGGGAGAAATTCTGTCCTAAATTATGGGATGTTCCTGCCTGTAAAGCCTTGCCATCCGGCATTAACGCTTCTATGGAATAAGTGCAGAGAGCTCCGGCAAATTTTTCCCGGTCGCTCTTTTTTCCGGCAACAACCGGAATTGCCAGATAGTTTCGGCAAAGATTTTGATAAATATTCAGAATCTTTAAGGTCTCTTCTTCTGCTTCCTCATACGAGGCGTGCACAGTGTGACCTTCCTGCCATAAAAACTCTGTTGTGCGCAAAAACGGCCGGGTGACCTTTTCCCAGCGCACAACATTTGCCCATTGATTAATCAGTAAAGGCAGATCACGCCAGGATTTTATCCACTTGCCATACATTGCGCAAATTATTGATTCAGAAGTTGGCCGGACCGCCCAGCGTTCATCCAGTTCTTCCTGTCCGCCCTGGGTAACCCAGGCAACTTCCGGAGCAAATCCCTCAACATGTTCAGCCTCTTTCTTTAAAAAGCTTTCCGGAATAAAAAGCGGGAAATAAGCGTTGCGGTGGCCGCTGGCTTTAAGCATTTTATCAAGATGATCACGAATCAATTCCCAGATTTCAAAACCATAGGGTCTAATGACCATCATGCCCTTCATCGGAGAATAGTCAGCCAGTTCAGCCTTGCGTACAACATCTAAATACCAGGCGGAAAATTCAACACTTTTTGGTGTAATTGCTGTTACAAGTTGTTCAATCCTGTTCATTAGCACTCCTTATAAAAAAAATCCGCAAAAAGCGAAAATAGTATTGAAAAACAGGTCTTTCAAATCAAAAATCCTTGCCGGAAGAAGCAGCTGGATCAGCTCAAAAGCTAATGCGCCAAAGATTAATAGAAAAAGCTTGAAAAGATAAGCATTCTTATCACCTTCACGCCGCAAAATAAAACCCCAGATAAAAAACTCAAAAATATGAAGAAACTCTGTAAAAAAAGTTTTGTTCAGGAAAATCCTGCGGAAAAAGAGAAAATAGACTAAGACGGTTATGATAAATAGGGTTTGCATAAACTGATAACTATCTTTTCTCCATAATGATCCGAGTAATGAGTAGGCAGACAACAGCAGGATTAGACTAAGCATCAGGTATGAAGAGAAATGAAAAAACCCATGTTCTAAAACCAGCCGCTCGAGTTTTAAATGAAACGGCGATGTCACGATCAGAATGGTCAGAATTAAAAGAGAAAGTTTATACTTTTTCATCTTTTTTCTTATTAAATCCCGGCATTGCTACTTCCAGGACTCTCTTTTTAATCTCCTCAAAGAGTTGCGGATTATCTTCAAGTGTTTTGCGCACAAATTCCTTTCCCTGTCCGAGGCGATTTTCGCCATAATTATACCAGGCTCCGGAGCGGGAAAGAATTCCATAATTCAGACCGAGCTCAATCAGATCACTCTCTTTCGAAAAGCCTTTTCCGTAATAGAGATCAACCTCAACCTCTTTAAAAGGAGGAGCCATTTTATTCTTCACCACCTTTATCTTTACCCGGCTGCCTGTAACATCAGTTCCCTCTTTAATGGCAATTGTCCGCTTTATTTCAATGCGCAGTGAACTGTAAAATTTCAAAGCTCTTCCGCCGGTTGTTGTCTCTGGATTTCCCATAAAGACTCCGATCTTTTCACGAATCTGATTAAGAAAGATAAATGTTGTCTTTGAGCGGGAGACTATTGCCGTAAGCTTTCTTAAAGCCTGGCTCATCAGTCTAGCCTGAAGCCCCATATGCGCATCTCCCATATCACCCTCCAGCTCAGCTTTGGGGACAAGTGCGGCAACACTGTCAATCACAATGATATCAAGTCCTCCGGAACGGACAAGTATTTCAGCAATTTCCAGCGCCTGTTCTCCGTAATCTGGCTGGGCAATATAAAGCTCATCGATATTTACTCCTAAATTTCTGGCATAAGCCGGATCAAGAGCATGTTCGGCATCAATAAAAGCAGCATAGCCACCTGCTTTCTGCGCTTCGGCGATGGCATGCAGTGCCAGTGTTGTTTTTCCGGAAGCTTCCGGTCCGTAAATTTCCACGACCCTGCCGCGGGGCAAACCGCCGATTCCGGTTATTATATCAAGCGCCAGAGTTCCTGAAGGAATAACCGGTATCTGCACGCTCTCTTTTGCACCTAATTTCATTATTGATCCTTTACCAAATTGTTTTTCAATCTGGGTTAAAGCCTGTGAAATTACCGTCAGTCTTGAATCTTTTTCTGCCATTTTTTCCTCCGAAAAAAATTAATTTTAGCACTATTTATAAAAGTTACCAACCCCATTTTTTCCCGTTTCAAATCTTTATTTATCTCGATTCTTTCGGCAAATAATTTTCACTCTGATTATTCAGCCGTGCAGCCATTCCAGTTTTGACTCTTTCTCATCCTGTTCGCGATTCAGCTCAATCAGCTCGCGGAGTGAGTTTATCAGCAATAATATTTCGTTTTCCATTTCTCTTCTTTTTAACTGCAGACTGCGGATTTCATCGACAAAAGCCGCGTGCTTCTGACGGGCTTTTTCCAGAATCTGTTCGCCTTTCAGCTCAGCTTCTTTCAGAACCATTTCGGCCTCTTTTTGTGCCTGAAGCTTCATTTCACTGGCAAATTTTTGAGCAGCAATCAATGTCTCTCTTAAGAGCTGTTCTTTATTTTCAAAACGCATTAACTGATCCCGGGTCTGCTCCAGTTCCTGCTTAAGCTGATCTCTTTCCTGCAAATCCTTCTGCCAGTTTTCGTAAATCTGATGCAGAAACTCATTAACTTCCTGTGGGTCAAACCCCTTGAATCTCTTTTTAAAATTCGGAGATAAAAGCTCATCAAGCGAAAAGCTCATTATCCACCCCCTGTTTTAATCTTGAGCCAAAAAGCGCCGTCCCGATCCGCACTTCGGTGGATCCTTCTTCGACGGCAATCTCAAAATCGTCGCTCATCCCCATTGACAGTTCAGAGATGGCAATGTTGGGAATTTTAAGACGGTTTATCTCTTCCGCCAGCCGGCGCATTTCCCGAAAATAAGTTCTTCGTGCTTCCACATCAACACTGACCGGCGGAACAGTCATCAGCCCAATAATTTTAATTCTGTTGATCTGACCGATATAATTTAAAGCCTTTTTCAGACCATCTACGCTAAAACCGGTTTTATTCCGCTCTTCACCAATATTTATTTCAATAAACAGCTCAACCGTATTGTCAACTCTTTTACTGATATGTTCAAGGTTCTTTACACTATCGGCAGTTTCAATAAGCTTAAACATAGAAAGTATCCGGTTAATCTTATTCTTCTGAATTTTTCCGATAAAATGCCAGCAGATCCCGGAAAGATGTTTCAGCTCCTGCTGATGCTTTTCTGCCTCCTGGACACGATTTTCTCCGAACAGACGTAAACCGCAGGCGTAAACCTGTTCAATCTTTTCCGCGGGCTGATCTTTACACACGGCAAGTAATTTTACTTCTTCATATTTGCGTCCGGCTTTGCGGCAGGAGCGCGCAATTTTTTCCTGAATTAAATTCAAATTTTCTTCAATTTTCATCTTTCTCTGTCCTCTGCTTTCGATAATAAGCGGCACGATGAACTCCCCAGAGAAAAATCAAGACCGAAATAACCGCCAGCAATCCGCCCCAGAAATATGACAGAAAAAAGAATATCTGAGATGATGCGAGTAGCAGAAAAGCTCCGCTTGCTTTAAATCCATTCCCAAACCGCGGATTTTTCAGAATCCTGTTCTGCGCCTGCAGCAAAGCTCCGCAGTTTTCACAGAACGGAGATTCAGCCAGATAGTGCTGATTACGGCCGCAGGTATGACATTGCACAATTCCGTTTTTCTGTTCGCTCATCTTATTTAAATTATAATACAATCAGTGTTTTTTGCAAAATTTGCCCGCTGTTTTGAAAAAACTTTCCCGGCTAAAATTTGTCAAGGAACAAAATTTAGGCTACAATAAACAATGAATCGGAGAACTTTTTTAAAAACACTCGCTGGCGCCGCAGCAATTCCCTACTTTAATTTCAGATTGCAAAGCCAGAAAGGCAGGAAAATGATCATTTTAGGTTTTGATGGCATGGATCCGGCAAGAGTAAAAAGGCTATTAGCTGCCGGTCGCCTTCCCAATATTAAAAAATTAGCGGAATCAGGTGTTTTTACGATGATGCATTCCACAGTTCCGGCACAAAGCCCTGTTGCCTGGGCAAGCTTTATCACCGGTGCAGATCCGGGAGTACATGGACTCTTTGATTTTCTCCACCGCAACAAAAGCAACTATTTTCCTGAATTTGCCCAGAGTTCAACAATTGATCCTTCAGGTTTTATCAGAGTCGGCACTTATCAGATTCCGCTTAAAAGCGGCAAAATAGTTCTGAAAAGAGAAGGCAAACCATTCTGGGACTATCTTGAAGAAAACGGCATTCCGGCAACGGTCTTTAAAATCCCGGCCAACTATCCGCCTTCCAGTTCAAAACAAAAGACGATTTCCGGAATGGGAACTCCTGATTTACTTGGAACTTACGGGATTTACACCCTTTACACTTCCGATGAGAATGAGGCTTTTAAAGAACTATCTGCCGCAAACATATTCTATGCTTATGAAAATGAAGAAGGTGAAATTGAAAACACCAGCCTGCCCGGACCAAAAAACAGTCTGAAAAAGGATGCACCAACCGTAGATATACCTTTTAAAACTTATCTTGACCGTCAAAACCGCACAGTACGGATCGATATTCAGGGCAAAACCATTCTTCTGGCTGAAAAAGAATACAGCGAATGGGTTGAAGTCGAATTTCCTCTGATCAACCTTTTCTCCTCAATCAAAGGAATGGTCAAATTTTTTCTCTTAAGCGTTGAGCCAAATTTTCGTCTCTACATCTCCCCTATTCACATCTCTCCGCTCAATCCCTCTTTAAGCATTTCCACACCGTCTGACTATTCAGCGGAGCTGGCAAAAAAGGTCGGGCTCTTTCATACCATCGGACTCCCGGCTGATACCAAAGCTTTAAGCAATGAAACCTTCAGTCTGGACGACTTTTTGACGCAATCGAACTCAGTTCTTGCAGAAAGCTCAAAAATATTTGACTATTATCTGAATGATTTTCTCAAAGAACAAACCGGATTGCTCTTTTTCTATTTTTCTTCTCTTGACCAGGGGCAGCATATGCTCTGGGCAGCTGAAGATAGTCATCACCCTTATTTTCAGGCAAAGGAGGCACGGGAATTTCCGGATCTGATCGATGAATTATATGTTGCCATGGATCGCGAGGTAAAAAAAGTCCTCACCAATGCAGGTAAGGAGTGTGCAATTATTGCTGTATCCGACCACGGTTTTGCCCCTTTTTACTACAAAGTCAATATCAATAATTGGCTGGCAGAAAATGGTTTTCTGCAGACTAAAAATAAGGAACTGAACTCCCATTTCTCAATCTTTGACAATGTCAACTGGTCGGAAAGCAAAGCCTACAGCGTGGGTTTGAATGGACTCTATCTGAATCTGAAAGAGCGGGAAGCAAACGGAATAGTTACCGGACAACAGAAGCGTAAACTCCTTGAAGAAATAAAAGCAAGACTGGAAAGCTGGGTTGACCCGCTGACCCAGGAAAGAGTGATAAATAATGCCTACATCAGCGAAGATATCTTTTCCAAAAATTGTCTGGACAGAGCACCGGATATAATTTTAGGCTTTAACCGTAAATTTAGAATTGACGACAACTCTGCCCTCGGTTCGTTTAATGAGGCAACAGTTTCCGAAAACAGAAACTGGTGGTCAGGTGATCACTGCCTTGATCCGCTTGTTGTTCCGGCAACTTTTCTCTCTTCTTTTGCAATCAATAAGAAAGTTCCAGCTATTATTGATATTACTCCGACTATTTTAAAGTTTTTCGGTATTCAGACCAATAATAAAGATTTAAAAGGAAAATCGCTTATTTAAGGAGTTCAAATGGCAACAAAAGTAAAACTTAGCAAAGAAGCAACAGCGAAAGGTGAAGAACTGATTAAGTATTACGGTTATTCCGGAATCGAAGAAATGGTTGAAGACCTGATCAACAAAGAGTTTGAACGGGTCAAATCCGGTTCCGGCGATAAAGACGAAATGGCAAGCAAATTAAGCGGACTCGGCTATATCTCTTAATGTTTACCTTTTTTTCGGAAATTATTGCTCTCTGCGGAAAACTGATATTTTTCCCGGTTAAAAATCTCTCTGCTGAATGGCAGATGCTTTATGCCGTAATTCTCTCCACTCTGATTGCCCTTTTTGTCTTCAGGCTCTTTGCCCTGAGCGGAAAAGTATCAAAAGTAAAAGATCTGATAAAAGGCGCAATCCTGCAGATGCGTATCTACAGGGACAATGCCCGGATTATGTTTTTATCCCTGTTGAAAGCACTCTTTTTCACCCTGAAATATTTTGCTCTGAATCTGCTTCCCGTAATCATCATTTTCCCTTTACTGCTTCCGCTTTTTGTTCAGATGGATGCCAATTTCAGCTATCAGCCCCTGAAATCAGGTGAAAATTTTATATTCCAGTTAAAACTCAGAGGCTCTCTGAAAAACTATCAGCTTGAGCTGCTTGCGGCAGATTTTTACCAACCGGTGATGAAACCGGTAAATGTCTATAGCAGAAATGAGATTAACTGGAAACTTAAAGCCCTAAAATCCGGCATGCATGATCTGCAATTTTGCATTAACAAACAAATTTATTCCAAAAAAGTGGTCATCGCTGCCAGAGCTGCAATTTCACCGGTCAGATTTCAGCCCGATAGCTATAATCGCACGGTCTATCCCTTAAATCTGAGCAATGGTGCAGGAACTTTTCTGACCAATTTCTTCAGCCGGCTTGAACCCCTGTTTTTTGCAGCAGAAAGAGCTTTTCCTGCAGAAGCGGAAGTCATTGAAGCAAAAATTTTTTATCAACCAGCTGAATTCAAATTTCTGTTTCTGCACTGGCACTGGATAATAATCTATCTTTTACTGGTGATCATTCTTGCTCTGCTGCTGAAAAAATGGTTCCGTGTCGATTTTTAAAAAGCCCCAAAAGATTCGGAAATAAATCTGCTTAAAAAACTACTTATTTACCCGTTCAATATAGGAACCGTCACGGGTATCAATCTTTAAGACATTTCCCTCTTCAATAAAAGGCGGAACCTGAACAGTCATTCCGTTTTCCAGCACTGCCGGCTTATACATTGCCTGAACCGTTGCTCCCTTTAAACTCTTTTCAGCCTGCACAACTTTAAACTCCATGGTCAAAGGAGGAATCAGATTAACCGGTTTTTCCTTAAAAAATTCAATTTTATAAGTCTCATTTTCCTTCAAATAATAGTGATTATCACCAACAAAATCACGGGTAAGAACAATTTGCTCATAATTTTCATTATCCATAAAGACATAGGTGTCTCCGTCTTCATAGGAAAAGCTGACTTCTCTGGTTTCCAGACTGACTTTTTCAATCGTATCATCAGAATGAAAACGGAAATTATACATCTTCAGGTCATCCAGAGCCCGCATTCTGGTTTGTACAACAGCCTTGTATCTTCCCGGCGTTATATGCTCCATTTCCTCAACCCGATAAAGCCGGTTGTTGTAAAAGACAATCATTCCTTTGCGGATTTGCGTGGCATTAATTTCCATAACTATTTACCTCCAGAAATTTCTTTATATATTTTTTTTGTGTCGAACGCAACAGTAAAACAGAATTTTGCCCTATTTTCTGCAGCCGCCAGTTCCAGCCCTGAACAAAGTAATCCTTGCCGCTGCCCTCTGTTTTACTTTCCGCCTGATAATTATCTTTCAGCAATTTGTCCCAGTTTTCCAGAAAAAGCTGCACATCCTGAAAATCTTTCAGGGTAATTCCGGCACAGAGCAGCCAATCCTGCTGATTATTATAAATCACATAACTGTCAGCTACCCAGCTGGCCGGTGGTTGTAATTTCTGCTCTGTAAAAAACTCTGTCCAGTAATGATAACCGATTACTCCCGAGTGGTATTGGTTCAGCCCCTGAGGTGCCTTAAAGTCAAAGATTTTACCTTCTCCGCTACCTTTTTCATATTCCTGAGGAAAATAAATCTGATATGAGCTTTGCGGCGGATTTTGATAAATACGGTTTACTCCCTGCCATCTATCCTGGCGATAAAAATATAAAACAAATTTCAGTCCCTGAACATAGGGCATAATCATCTGTGAGCTGATGATCCGCGGAGCGTTTTTTAACTGCTCCAGCCCCATCTGACTGGAAATCAACTCCAGGGTCTGTTCATCTAAATTTTTGACAAGAAATTCAGGATTTATCCCCATGGCTTCCATCATCAGCAGGGTCGCATCTCCCTCAACCAGTGCCAGTTTAGCCAGTTTACGATCATCATAATCAGAGATTTTTCCGAAAAGTTTATTTAAAGAGAAGTATTGATCCTGCAAAGCATGCCGAAGCTCATGACTGATGATAAAATTAAAGAGCATTGGATTTTCAGAAAGGTTCTCCCTGATCAACATTTTTTTTGAACGATCATCATAAATTCCGGCAACATTCTCCAGCAGCAGATCGGAACGCAAAGAGCGCAGGTCAACTTTTTGCCGGGTAAAGCCGAAAAGGTAGAGCATCATTGATCCCCGCTCTGCCTCTTCCTGCGGATACTCCTGGCGGAAATAATCCTGAATAAAAGTATTTAATTGCTTTAAAGACAGTTTTTCCAGCTCAACTTTCTGCCTGAAAGGCATCCCGCTTATTGCAGCAACCTTAGCGGCAAGATAATCAAACTCCTTCTGCTGAGCAAAAAGCAGCACAAAGGCAATCACAATCAGACAAAATATTCCGATCTGTTTCATTCAACACCCCCCATTGTTCTAATCGGCCAGTAACGCCAGATTACCTTACCAATAATATATTTCTCCGGAACAAAGCCGAATGCTCTCGAATCAACGCTCAGGAAACGGTTGTCGCCAAGAACAAAGAAATGAGCAGCAGGAATCTTCTGCGGCAGCATCTCCTGATAAACTTCGTAGCGCGAGTTTGTTCCTAACTCTTCATTCAGCACTTTTCCGTTTATTAAAATCTGATTATTACTGATAGCAATAATTTCTCCGGGAAGACCAATAACTCTTTTCACCAGCATTTTCTGAGGTTCATCAGGCTGATAAAAGACAATCAGGTCAAAGCGCCGCAATGATTTAAGCACATTCCATTTCCAGACAATTATTCTGTCGCCCTGATAAAGAACAGGCTTCATGGAATCACCCTGCACCTTATAGGCGAAAATAAAATAGTTAACCAGAACAAATGTCAGCAAAGCAGCAAGAAAAAGAACTAAAATTATTTTTTTCAATTTATTTTTCCGGAAAGAAAGATATTATTCTAAAGAAAGTCGGGCATCAGGTCAAGAGTTTTTTGAGTGAAAGCAGGACAATTTGCAGACTTTAAACCTCAGCTGAAAAATTTTTTCCGGAAAGTGCCGGATTGCACTGCAAAGCTTGAAGCTTTTTCTCAAAAATGCTAATATCAGAGATGCAACAAAACTGGCTGATGAAAAAAATCCGGCAGGACAAAGAGAAAATTCAAAAAAAATCTGAAAAACTTGGCTTTGAAGAATTTTCCGGGCTGGCTGAGGAACGCTTCTTTCAAACTGACCACTCCGGCCTTACAGCCGGAGAACTGATGCAGAATCTATCTGATCAGCTCTCAGCGCTTAACGAATTAATTGATATTAAAAAAATAAGCTTTCTTTCCCACCGTAAAAAAATCGGTTTTTTTATCAAAACCTATAAAAAGATCATCCATTTCTTTTTAAAACCTTATATCAATACAATTCTTGAAAGACAGAGACTCTTTAATGAAGGAGTTGTCCGCTATCTGTTAACCATGTGGCAGCTGGAAAAAAAGAATCAAATATTAAATCACAAAGAGAAAGATTAATCGGAAAGATGATTTTTTTAAAAGCTGATCGTCAGATTTTGTTGACCGGCTACGGGCTGGCAGTTCAGAATCTTAAAGAACAAGTACGGCTTTTTAATGAAAAAAAAATTAAAGCGAAAGATTTATATGCCAAACTGAAAAAAAGTTTTTCCGGATTGAATTACTGGCAACGATGGCAATTACTTTGCCGTCTTGAAACAGCCTTAAGACTGCGTCCGCTGAAAGTAGGAATCTTTGATCATACAATGCAGCTCATCGGTGGCGGACAGAAATACGGATTATTGATAGCGCAGGCACTAAAGGAAAACTATCAGGTTTCGCTTCTGGTTAATAAAAAAATCACACTCTCTGAGCTTGGTCAGTGGTATCAGCTCGACCTTTCAGGCATAGAATTGCAGGTAATTCCAATTCCCTTTTATGAAGAGCGGAAAATGAATGTAATCGATCCGGCACATGCCCTCAGTCAGGCAGTAAACCCCTTCAAACCAATTTCTGCTGCTTCGATGAATTTTGACCTGTTCATTAACAACAGCATGCTCGAAATGGTACTGCCACTCTCTCCGCTATCGGCAATGATCGTTCATTTTCCGGAAAGAGGACAACATCGTTTTTTTTATGGCGACTATTACCGGCATATAATCTGTAACAGTCAATACACAGCCCGGTGGATCAGCCGGCGCTGGAAGCTGAATCCAGAAAAAATAATTTCACCGCCGATTATTATTCCGGATATGCCTGATTTTCACCAAAAAGAAAAAATAATTCTTTCAGTTGCCCGTTTTGAACCTGGTGGAACCAAAAAGCAGCTGGAGATGATTGAGGCGTTTGACGAGTTTCTGAAATTACCTTCGTCTGCCGGCTGGAAAATGATTCTTGCCGGTGGTTCAATCGCAGATAACCCTTATCTGCAAAAAGTTTTCAACCGTGCAGAAAAAATACCAGAGGAGCGGATAAAAATTCTGAGCAACATCTCTGCTCAGGAAATCTCGGAACTCTTTCAAAAAGCGTCAGTTTTCTGGCATCTCTGCGGATTCAAAGAAACAAATCCGGCAAATATTGAACATTTTGGCATGAGCACACTGGAAGGCATGGCTCAGGGAGTAGTGCCGATTGTTTTTAACGGCGGAGGACAGAGAGAAGTCGTTCAGGAAGGACAAAACGGTTTTCTTTGCAATAATCTGGAAGAGCTGGTGCAAAAAACCGAATTGCTGATTACAAACCGGCAGCTCTATGCCAGACTCCAGAAACAGGCGCGACAAACTGCCGAAAAATTCTCCCTGAAAAATTTCCGGCAGAACATCAGAAATTTTTTCGACCCGCTGCTAAAAGAATATCTTTTTCAAAATGAATCAGCAGATTGATGTAAGTATCATAATTCTTACCAGAAATTCACGCAAAGTCCTGCCAAAACTGCTTAATTCCTTACAAAAGCAGCAGGTTAATTTCAGTTTTGAGCTGATTTTTTTTGATAACAGTTCCCGGGATGAGACAGAAAAGATTATTGAACAGATCTCGTTCTGTCCGAAAAGAGTAATCAACATACCGGAAGGTGAATTTTCCCACAGCCGGACCAGACTTAAAGCGCTTGAATATTGCCGCGCAGAAATTCTCGTTTTTTTCACCGACGACATTCAACCTCAGACAGAATACTTTTTACAGAAATTAGTTGAACCGGTAATCAGCGGCAAAGCGGCAGCCGCCTATGGAGTATATCAAATCAGCAAAGAGCAGGATGCTCTGGAAAACTACCTGCATAACGACTGGTATCTTAATTATGAGGATTATTCCGAACCGATTTCTGATTACTGCTGGAAGATCCTTCCCCCGCTGGTGCGACGCAGATTAATCAATTTTGATAACTGCTCTTCCTGTATAAAAAAGAGTATACTTCAGCAGTACCCTTTTCCCGATGTTCCTTACGGCGAAGATATGCTCTTTGCCAAGCAACTGATTCTGAACGGTCAGCGCGTAGCCCTGGCTAAAGAAGCAAAATTTTTTCACTGGCATCATGTGACTTTTAAATATCTTTTAAAAAGAATGTGCATTGATGCCGACCTCTCTTTTAGGGAAATCGGACTGAAATTCACCGCTTCATACAATCAGATTTTGCGCGCCGTATTAAAAAGAACCATTCACCGCACACTGATTATTCTTTTTAAATTAAGGCTGAACCCCTTCAAAAAAATCAGCCTGATTTTCTACCATTTTAAGATTCTTTCAGCCGACTTTCTGGGAAAATTTATCGGCGGTTTACAACCTGAGGAAAGAGAGCACTGGAAATTCGGCTACACTTTTTTTTACCGCAAAAAATTAAAAATAATCTCTGAAATAAACTCCCGAAGCATTCACCGCCCGCAAAAAAAAGAGCAGGAAATTTAGCCCTGCCTCAACTTTATATCTTTCCTCAACATGTTTCTGATATCCGGCATTCAAAAAATTTCCATCCTTATGCTCATCATAGCCTCATTTATAACTGATTTGATCAGAGCTCTGTTCTGAATTTCTCTCCGTCAGACTCTGGTCTTTCGCCAGCTGCCGCTCATAATAGAATAATAGTTCAATCAACTGTCTCCTGATAACAGCTATTGCCGGATTGCTAATATCTTTGACAGACTCAATGACCATCATTACTCCCTGCAGGTTCATCCGGTCCGCATCAGACGATCTTACAGAAAGCATCTCTAATTGGCGGATGGCCTGCCTGATTCTGCTTCTTTCCGAAGCATTACCTGCCGGAACCTGTGAAAGCGCAATTATCAGCTCTGCAATCCTGTCCCGAACCTTTTTGCTAACCGCAACACTGAAATCCCTTGTACCAATCAGCTTCTTCTGACCATGCTCAACAATACTGATATTGCTCCTGAAATTGTAACCTTTCACAATATCAGGAAGCTTAACAACATAACTCAGGATCCTCTCTTCACCGGCCCTGAGCAATGATTTCCAATAAAGACTTGTTTGCTTATCCTCTTTAAGCTCAAACTGTGACGGCGAACAGTAAAGCAACCGACAATTCTGCCCAAGTTCTTCCTCAACCAGAATCTCTTTCTCTTCTGCTGTTGTATTGATCAGTCTGATCTCTATCGCAACCACTCTGGCAATAACCGAAGTATCGCTTTTTTGCGGCTTCATTACTGAAATTGCAGCTTTCAGTATCCCTCTAAAAATCTCATTTTGCTGTGTACTGACAAGCTCTCCAAGAGAAAAACCAATGCTCAGTGCCTTTCCTGTGACCTGCTCCCCGGAATTGGGACAAAGATAAGTGTGAAGTTCATGGTAAATTATTATACAATTAGC
>FWPV01006715.1_pt1 | contig 21635 bp, 14 predicted proteins | sample 2228371 | NCBI WGS metagenome assembly FWPV01 (sample SAMEA103939776, study PRJEB20133) | metagenome | reverse complement strand
AGATGGCCGCGGTATTATACCACAAGACCGTATGTCAGATCAGTATCCCTACAGAGAGGGCCGAAAAAGCCCCTACTCGGAGAAGTCTATGGCACAAAACTGTGAGCAAAGGCCGGGGCCGCCAGGAATGATAGGGCCGGCGGCAGCTCCTCGCCCGTCGGAAGCGGAAAGTAGTCAATCCGCACGGCCTGGCGGACCCGGCGCATGGTCTCTTCCCCTTCGGCCCGGGCGCGGCGCGTCCCCTCGGCCAGGATCTCGTCTATGCGCGCCGGGTGCGCCTGGTACGGCGCGCGCCGCTCGTGCATGGGGGCCAGCAGGTCGTTGATGGCCCGGGTCAGCCGCTCCTTGCACGCCACGCAGCCGATGCGCCCGGCCCGGCACGCCTCCTCCAGCTCCGGCGCGAACCCCTCGTTCACCGCCCGGTGATAGGTGAACACCGTGCAGACCCCCGGGTGGCCGGGGTCGCCGGCGTGGACGCGGGCCGGGTCGGTGACGGCCTGGCGCACCTTGCGGGCTACCTCGGCCGGCGCGTCGTCCAGGTAGATGCAGTTGTCCAGGCTCTTGCTCATCTTGGCCTGGCCGTCCAGCCCCACCAATCGCCCCACGCGCCCCACCCGGCCCTCTGGCACCGGGAAGATCGCCTCCCCGCTGTCTGGCAGCCGGTACAGCTCGTTGAACCGGCGCACCACCTTGCGCGTCAACTCGATGTGCGGCATCTGGTCCTCGCCCACCGGCACCAGGTGCGCCCGGCAGAAGGTGATGTCGGCGGCCTGGCTCACCGGGTAGCCCAGGAACCCGTAGGTCAGGTCCGTGTAGCCGCGCTGCGCCGCCTCGGTCTTGATGGTGGGATTGTGACGCAGGGCGTTCACCGTCACCAGCATGGAGTAGAGCACGGTCAGCTCGGCGATGGCCGGGACCATGCTCTGGACAAAGATGGTGCAGGCGGCCGGGTCCATGCCCACCGCCAGGTTATCCAGCGTCACCTGGCGCACGTCCCGGGCCAGGCCCTCCGGCCGGTCAAAGTTCGTGGTGAGGGCCTGCACGTCCGCCACGATGACGAACGTGTCATAGTCGTATTGCAGCCGCACCCGGTCCTGCAACGCGCCCACGTAGTGGCCCAGGTGCAGCCGGCCGGTGGGCCGGTCGCCGGTCAGAATCCGTTTGCGGATCGGGATGTCTGTATTCATGGCAAAACCTCCTGAGCGTGATGCGTAAAACGTCATTCGTCATTCGTCAAACGTCATTCGTCCATTCGTAGATTCGTCTATTCGCCGATTCGTGGTAGACACGCCATCGCCGCCGTCACCGCCTCGGCCGGGTACTCATAGTCCTCCAACCGACCGCCCAGGTATTGCTCGTAGGCCGCCAGGTCAAAGTGGCCGTGGCCGGACAGGTTGAACAGGATGACGCGCCGCTGCCCGTACTCTTTGGCCTCCAGCGCGTGGTCTATGGCGACCCGGATCGCGTGCGCGGATTCCGGCGCGGGGACGATGCCCTCGGCCCGGGCGAACTGCACCGCCGCCGCGAACGTGGGCAGTTGCGGCACGGCCACCGCCTCGATGTAGCCGGCGTCGTAGAGGGCGCAGAGCAGCGGGGCCATGCCGTGGTAGCGCAGGCCGCCAGCGTGGATGCCGGCCGGGACAAAGGTGTGCCCCAGCGTGTACATCTTGACCAGCGGCGTCATCCGCATGGTGTCGCCAAAGTCGTAGGCGTAGACGCCTTTGGTGAGCGACGGCGCGGCCGTCGGCTCCACGGCGACGAAGCGGGTGTTGCACCGCCGGCCGTTCGTCAGCCGCTCGCGCAGGAACGGGAACGCCAGCCCGCTAAAGTTGCTCCCGCCGCCCACGCAGCCGATGACCACATCCGGGGCTTCGCCGGCCAGCTCCATCTGCTTCTGCGCCTCCTGGCCGATGACGGTCTGGTGCAGCAGCACGTGGTTGAGCACGCTGCCCAGGCTATACTTGGCCCGGCCGCCCGACGACGCGGCCACCTCCACCGCCTCGCTGATGGCGATGCCCAGCGACCCCGGCGAGCCGGGCTGATCGGCCAGCACCTGTCGGCCGGCGTTCGTCACGCCCGACGGGCTGGCGTGCACCGTCGCCCCAAAGGTCTCCATCAGAACCCGGCGGTAGGGCTTCTGGTCGTAGCTCACCCGCACCATAAAGACCTCGCATTCCAGGCCAAAGAAGCGGCACGCCATCGCCAGCGCGGACCCCCACTGGCCGGCGCCGGTCTCCGTCACCAGCTTTTTCACACCTTCTTGCTGATTGTAGAACGCCTGGGCGATGGCCGTGTTGAGCTTGTGGCTCCCGGCCGGGCTGACGCCCTCGTGCTTGTAGTAGATGTGCGCCGGCGTGTCGAGGGCCTGCTCCAGCCGCCGGGCGCGGATCAGCGGCGTGGGCCGGTAGAGCTTGTACGCCTCGCGCACCGGTCCCGGAATCTCGATGAACCGCTCGGCGCTGACCTCCTGGCCGATGAGGGCCATCGGGAACAGCGGCGCCAGGTCGGCCGGGCCGATGGGCTGGCCGGTGGCCGGGTGCAGCACCGGCGACAGCGGCATCGGCGTGTCGGCGGCGATGTTATAGTACGCTTCGGGGATGTCGGCCTCGCTGAGAACGAACTTGGTGTTCATGACTGCTCCTCCTGTTTTCTAATTCGTAAAACGTAAAACGTGATGCGTCATGCGTCAAACGTCATTCGTCTATTCGTAAATCCATAGATTCGCCTCCTTGTCTACTTGTCTACTCGCCTTAAAACAAAACGCCCCCATCCCCGCAGGGACGAGGGCTTGACGGTAAGCGCCCGTGGTGCCACCCTGGTTAGGCGGCTGTGCCGGTTAAACGAAAACCCTGCCGTGAAGGCAGGGAACCGAATCCCGATGAGCCAGCCTCACTCATTGCCGGTACGGGGACCGTGGTCCCGATACCGCGCGCCCTGATAACGGTGGCGTCTCCGGCGCGGTGTACTCAGGTGGGTCAACACCCGTTCCACCGGCAGCTCCCAGGCCCATTCACCAGCGCCGACAGGCATCGGCCTCACAGCACCCTACACTTCAGGGGGCCGACTCTCTGCGCCCCGTGTCGCCGGCTACTCTTCCCGTTCACAGCCTTTACTCTATTGACGCGCTAATTATACTACGGCATGGGCAGAATGTCAAATATCTCGGCCATCGCCCCCACCACATCATTGTAAGACTGCCCTCTTGATGGTATAATTTGCCTGCGGGAGAGAGTGGCCTGCCCCCCAGCCCCGGCGGGCTGGATGACCTCACGTGAAGAACGACCCCAGCAAGCCACGCACGCGCCCGCAGGGGAGAAAAGTGGACCGCATCATACGGAACCCATACGCCGAACGAGCCATGATCACGGACCCGGCCATGTTCTTCGGGCGGCGGGCGGAACTGGAGACCATCTTTGGACGACTGGCCGGTTCCCAGTGCGTCGCCGTGGTGGGGGAACGGCGCATCGGCAAGTCGTCCCTGTTGTATCACCTGACCCAATCGGCAACCCGCCAGGCTTACCTGCCGGACCCCGCCCACACAGCCATCGCCTACCTGGACATGCAGGGGCTGGGTGAGCTGACCCCGGCGGCGTTCCTGACCGAGGCGCTGCGCGTCCTGGGCCGGGCCAGCGGCCGCCGGGCAGCCCCGGAGCGATACGCCACCGAGAGCGGCTTCCGCAATTGGCTCCAGGCCACCTGTCGGGCCGGGTGGCAGCTGGTCCTCTGCCTGGACGAGTTCGAATGCCTGGCCCGCTGTGAGAACCTGGACGAGGGCTTTTTCGCCTACCTGCGCAGCCTGGTGAATAACTTTGACCTGGCCTACGTAACCGCCTCACGCCAGAATCTGTGCGACCTGGACCCCAAGATCGAGACCAGCGAGTTCTGGGACATCTTTGCCCCGCTGCGACTGGGGCTGATGCCCCCCGGCGAGGCCCGGTCCCTGGTGGAAGAGCCACACCAGCGCGCCGGCCAGCCCCTCACCCTCGGCAACGTCCAGTTTGCCCTGGACGCGGCCGGCCGCCACCCCTTATACTTGCAGATGGTCTGTTACTATCTCTTTGAGGCCCGCCGTCGAGGAGAGGTGGGGCCGCTGGACTACCCGGTCATCATGGAGCAGTTTCGCGGCGAGGCCGCGCTGCACTATGACTATGCCTGGCGCAGCCTGAACGCGGAGGAACAGGAAGCCCTAGCCGTCATCGCCGGCGTGCCTGGCGCGCCTCTCTCTGAGGCCGTGCTCCAATCCCTCATCGTGAAGGGCCTGGTGGTCATGGATGGCGAACGCCCCGTGCCGTTCGCCGGGGCCTTTCGCGCCTTTGTGCGCGAGGTCGCGGACACGGCGCTGCCGCCTCGCCCGACCGGGGGCCGGGTCTACCTCACCCTCCACATCGCCGAAAGGCACAACCTGTTGGTGGAGGTGCGCGATGGCGTGCGCTTTACCGAACAATGCCTGAGTGACATGGCCTGGGATGAGCGTACCGTGCGCGACTATGCGCGGCGCGTGGCCCGGCTGGCCGACGATCCGGACTGGCACGCCGAACTGAAACGCATCGGCCGGGACCTGTATCGGGACCTGGTGACCCGCAACCCCAAGGTCGTGGCCGCCTTTGGCACTGGCCTGGGGCAGGCGGCTCGTGACGAGGACCTGGTGCTCGTCTTTCGCACGGCCCGGGAGCTGCTGGGACTGCCCCTGGAGTTGCTCTGCCCGGCCGGCGGCCCGGATGAATACCAGGACCCGCTCATGCTGAACTACCCCATCTGCCGGGCCGTCACCGGCGTGCGCACGCGCAAGCCGCCGCTGCCAGGCCGGTTCCACCGCGACGCCGCCCTGCGCTGCCTGTTCCTGGCCTCCGATGCCCAGGGAGAAGTGCAGACGGGCCGGCGTCGGCTCTACCTGCCCCCGCTCCCGGCCGTCCGCGACGGTGTCGAACTGGACCGCATCGCCCGGCTGTTCGAGCAACGCAAGACCCTGTGCCAGGTGAACCTGGTACGCGCTGCGGCGCTGACTTACCCCCGGTTCCTGGAGCTACTGACCGACGCCGGCGGCTATCACCTGATCCACTATGCCGGGCACGGCTACTATGACCCGGAGGACCCGGCCAACAGCGCCCTGTTCTTCTGGGAGGACGAACGCCGCCAGGCCGTCCGGCCCCTGCGAGCCGGCGAACTCAAGAACCGGCTCAAAGACACGCCCGTGCAGTTCGTGTATCTGAGTTGCTGCCGGGGCGCCCAGGCCGGGACCGCCACGGATCTCCTGGTCAGCGACTTCTTGGGTGTGCTGGATGCCCTGCTGGTGGCCCAGGTGCCGGCGGTCCTGGGGATGCGCTGGCCGGTGAGCGACGACGCGGCGTCCATCCTGGCGGTGGCCTTCTACCAGGCCCTCATGCGCGGGGACGACCTGGACCTGGCCCTGCTCCGCGCGCGCCGTGCTGCGGCCGAACACGACCCGGACGACCCCTCCTGGGCCGCCCCGGTCCTCGTCGTCCAATAGCGATCACCCTTCTTGATACGAGGTCCCCATGTCCCAAGTCTACGTCGCCGTCGCCGGCAACATCGGCGTGGGCAAGACCAGCCTGGTGGAGCGGTTGTGCCGTCACTTTGACTGGCAGCCGGTCTACGAGGCCGTCACCGTCCACCCCTATCTGGATGACTACTATCGGGATATGCCGCGCTGGGGCTTTCATTCCCAGATCTACTTTCTGACCATGAAGCTCCGCCAGCAGCAGGCCATCGCGGCCAGCGCCCGGTCGTGCTGCCAGGACCGCAGCATCTACGAGGACGCCGAGATCTTTGCCTGGAGCCTGGCGGAGCAGGGGATCCTATCCCATCGCGATTACGAGACCTATACGTTGCTCTACGAGGCCATCGTGGATACCGTGCCCCGCCCTGATCTGCTCATCTACCTGCGGGCCTCGGTCCCCACCCTGGCAGAACGCATCGTGGCCCGGGGTCGGGCCGCCGAAAAAGGCATCTCGCTGGCCTACCTGGAACGCCTCAACGTGCGCTATGAGGAGTGGATGGCGACCTTTGATCGTTGCCCGGTGCTGGTGCTTCCAGCCGATGAGCTGGACTTTGTGCACAACACCGTTCACCTGGACCACGTCTTTGAGCAGGTGGCCGGCGCCCTGGCTCCCCGGTTGACCCTGTAAGACCTTCCACCGGGCCAGTTGACATTTCCAGGCCCCTGTGTTAGAGTGAGCTGCGTGGAACAACCCGAACGGCCAGACAATTCCTCGCCGGCCATCGCGGCCGACGAACCCCACCAGAAGCCGGCCCGGCAACGTCCGACCTCGCTGGGCCGGGCCAGGCAGCGCGTGGCGCACCGTCCGCGCGGGCTGTTCGGCGGCGTGCTCTTGTTGTTCGTGGCCGGGATCGTCTATCTGCTCACGCTGACGCCAGGCGTCGCCGTGGGGGACAGCGCCGAGATGCAGTGGGTGCCCCACACGTTGGGCGTGCTCCACGCCACCGGTTACCCCCTGTACACCCTGTTGGGCTGGGCCTGGTCGCACGTTGTCCCCATCGGAACCGTGGCCTGGCGCATGAACGCCTTCTCGGCCGTGGCCGCCGCCATGACGGTGAGCCTGACCTACATGCTTGCCCGGCGGTTGACTGCGTCGGCGGTTGCAGCGATCATGGCCGCATGGGCCGTGTTGGCCTCATCCCTGGTCTGGTCCCAGGCCGTCGTCGCGGAAGTCTACGCCCTGCACCTGCTCTTCGTGGTCTCGCTCCTCTATCTACTGGTGCGCTGGGCGCAGAGCCGCTCCCCCCTCCCCCGCCCCCACCCCGGCCCTCCCCCAACTTGGGGGGAGGGAGCTTGGGGGAGGGGAGGGGACCAGGGGCCGGGATGGGGGCACGCCGACCGCTGGCTTCTGGCCGTCGCACTGGTGGCCGGGCTGGGCCTGGCTCACCATCGCACCATCCTGCTCCTGGCGCCAGCCGCGCTGCTCTTTGTGTTCTGGGTGGACCGGGCCTTCTGGAAACGTGGATGGCTGATGCTGAAGGCCCTGGGCCTGCTCTTGTCGGGCTTGCTGCCCTACCTTTACGTGCCCTGGCGACTCGGAATCGGGACGCAGATGCTAGATGTGATCAGCGGGGCCTCTTTCTGGCGCGCATTCGTGGCCTTGCGCCCAGACTGGCTGGCCCTGGTGCCCCAGCTCTTGTTGGAGCAATTCAGCGCGCCCGGTGTCCTGGTCGGACTGCTGGGCCTCTGGTGGCTTCCAACCCGACCAGACCGTTGTCAACGTCCCTTCGGCTTGCTTCTGCTGGTCTATGCCCTCGCCCAGATCGCTTTCGCCGTGGCCTATTCCGTGACGGATATTGCCGTGTTCCTGTTGCCGGTGATCCTGGTCTATGCGCTGTGGATCGGGGCCGGTGTGGATGCAATCTGGGTGGCGCTGGACCGTTGGAGCTGGGCGCGCAAGCCCCGGGCCCTGGGCGGCGCGCTTCTGGTGCTGACGGCGTTGGCGCTCCTCGCCCTGCGCCTCCCCGATTGGGCTGCCCACAGCACCGCGATCACGGCCCACGCCGAGGCTGAGGTCCAGCGCATTCGCAGCGTGGCGCAACCCAGTCCCGCCTGGGCTGGGCGTCTGGCGGAGCCGGATGCCGTCTTGAATGTGGAGGGCGGCATCTATGGCGCGTTGCTCTACCACCAGGCCATCAACGGTCAGACCATACCGCCGTCCATCCAGGTCTACATCCCCTTCGCGCGCGATTACTACGACCAGACCCTGGCCGAGGCCGCCACGCGGCCGGTCTACCTCATGTATAGCTACGATGCGACCCGGGTCCCGGCGCGTTACCGCCTGACGCGGCAGGGGGAGGCGCTTCGGGTGACGGCCGCCGCCCACCTCACCCCCACCCATCTGCTCCGGCGGCCGCTGACCAATGACGTGGAACTGACCGGTTACGACGTGGTCACCGGCGGGCTGTCACTATACTGGCAAACCCGCCGCCCGATCCAGCACGACTTTGGGGTCTATGTCCACTACTTTGCCGCCGACCTGACGCCGGCCGGCCAGCAAGACAAGGTCCCGACGGGCCGAACCTGCTATTATCCGCCCTCCGGTTGGCCCCCCAATGAACCGATCCTTGACCTGTTTGACCTGCCGGAGGGCGTCACCTACGCTCGCGTGGGGCTGACCCGCGAGGAGCCGGCGTTGAACACCGCCACGGTCATCCAGGTGGGCACGATCTTGGAGACCGGGGGAAACCCTGTGGGCGAGACCCTGGGCCAGCTCATTGACCTGTTGGGCTATGACCTCACTCGCCAGGGCGAGGTCATGCGGCTGACGCTGTATTGGCGGGCGCGCCAGCCGGTGCCCCGGGACTACACGGTGTTCGTACACGCCCTGGACGCCGACGGTCGCCTGATCACGCAACGCGACCAGCAACCATTGGGTGGGTTCTACCCCACCTCCCTGTGGCAGCCCGGCGAGATCATCGCCGACCGCTACGAGCTATCGCCCACGTCATTATGTCGGCGGCTCCTGGTGGGGATGTACCTGTGGCCTTCCATGGAACGCCTGCGTCCACCCACCGGGGATGCGATCCCCATCGAATTGCGCCCCTAGCCCCCGTCCACGGTCTGGCGACTGAGGACTGAGGACTGGCGACTGAGGACTGGCGACTGAGGACTGAGGACTGGCGACTGAGGACTGAGGACTGGCGACTGAGGACTGGCGACTGAGGACTGAGGACTGGCGACTGAGGACTGATATGGACGAAGCCAACCTGATCGCGGCCAGCCAGAAGGGAGATACCGCCGCCTTCAACCAACTGGTATGGGCGTATCAGGAGCGTGCGTACAACCTGGCCTATCGGATGTTGGGCGACCCGGATGCCGCCGCCGACGCGACACAGGACGCCTTTCTCTCTGCCTACCGTGCCATCGGCGGGTTCCGGGGCGGTTCCTTCCGGGCCTGGATCCTGCGCATCGTCTCCAATGCCTGCTACGACCAGCTCCGACGCCAACAACGCCGCCCCACCGCTTCGCTGGACGCGCTCTATACCGTTGCCGAGGAGTACCCGGTGGCACCCAGCGTGGGGAACGGCCCAGAGAATCACGTCCTGCGGCGGGAACTGTGGGAGATCGTGGGCGTCGGGTTGCAAACCCTGCCCCCGGACCAGCGCGAGGCGGTGATCCTGCGCGATGTCCAGGGCCTTGACTACGACGAGATCGCCCAGGTGACCCGGGTCTCATTGGGCACGGTCAAATCGCGCATCAGCCGGGGCCGGGTGCGCCTGCGGGATTACCTGCGTCAGCACCCGGAACTTTTGCCCCCGGATCTGCGTCTCTAGTTCGGATTCTACCTCATCCATCCCCCCGGCAGGAGCGGGGGAGGGCACAGCAGGGGGTGGAAGAGGTCGGTGGACGGTAAAGCCATGTTCGGGCCACGCAAACCCCAATCAGGCCAACATCTGACCGAAGAGTTGCTCTCGGCCTACCTGGACGGGCAGGTAACGACCGGCGAACGGGCACGGGCCGAAGCGCATCTGGTCTCATGCCCGGCTTGCGCGGGCGAGCTGCGCGCCCTGCGGGCCACCGTGGGCCTCTTGCGCGAGTTGCCCCCGGCTCCACTGCCGCGCGCCTTCACCCTCCCGGCCACTGTGCCCCGGCGGAGAGCCTCGCTGTGGGACACGCTCTCGCGCGGCTGGGGCTATCGGACCCTGCAAGGGGCCACGGTCCTGGCAGCCGTGCTGTTGATGGCGCTGTGCAGCGGGGATCTGCTGCTCCAGACCCTGCCAGCCATGGCCCCCGTAGCGCGGGCGCCGGCTGCCCCGCCCACCCAGGCCGTGGACCGGGAGCAGTTGGCCTTCCAGCCCTCGCCCACCGAGGCGCGCGCAGTCCGGCCAGAAGAAACGACTGTCGCCGCCCCGGGTTTCCCGGCGCCCACCAAGCCCCCGGCACCCGCCAGCACCCCGGCCGGGAAAGCGGCCTATGAGGGCACCGAGACACCGCTCCCGTTCGCTGGCGCGAGGCCGGAAACAACCACGCCGGCCCCGCCGGCCCCCTCGGTGGAGACCCCCGGACCGGTCGCGTCAGCGCCCGCCCCCAGCGTCGCGGCGACGCCAGGGCCAGAGACGGCGGTGTGCGCACAGGCCGTCGCCACCCCCACGGAAGCGGCCACGGATGCCGGGGCCACGCCCAGCCCGGCCCCCACGGCGGTCGTGCGAGCCTCTGCGCCCGTCACCAGCCCCCTGCTGGAAGCCGAGCCGGCGCCTGCGGCCGGGCCTCCGCCCAACCTGGCCCGCCTGGTCATCTGCGGTCTCGAAGGCGCGCTGCTGGTCACGGTGAGCGGATTGGCGGCCATCACCGGGGTGGCCTGGCTCGTCCGTCATCGCCAGATAGACTACCACTAACTAGCAACCAAGAACAGGAGGGAGCATCCATGAACAAGTTGACACTCGCAGCCATGATGGGAGCAGCGATCCTGGCGATCCTGTTGGCAGTCGCATGGGCCGGGCTGGGGCTATCCGGGGCCAATGCGTCAGGACTCTATGTGACCGTCGTACCCACCAAGACCTCCATCACCACGCCGGTCGCCGCGACCGCCGGGAGTGCGGCGGCCGGGGGCAGCCTCACCGTGGTAGGTGTCGGCCGGGCCAAAGTGATACCCGACGTGGTCCGCATCCAGGTGGGCGTAGAGACCATCAGCAGCACTGTGGCGGCGGCCACGGTGGAGAACGATCGGGTCATGGCGGCCGTGCTGGCCGCCCTGAAGAAAGAGGGCATCGCCGAGAAGGACATCCAGACCGCGTATTACACCATCTATCCAGAGTACAAGCACGATGCCAGCCGCGATGTGGCGGCCCCGGCCCAGATCATCGGCTACCGGGTCAGCAACTCGGTCACCATCACCATCCACGACACGAAAGACATGAAGAAGGTCAGCGCCGTCTTGGAGGCGGTGGTGCAGGCCGGCGCGAACAGCATCAGCGGCATCACCTTCTCAGTGAAAGACCTGCAGGCCGTGGAGGACGAGGCTCGCACGTTGGCCGTGGCCGATGCGAAACGACGTGCTGAGAAACTGGCTGCCCTGGCCGACGTGAAATTGGGCCGGGTCCTGATCGTCAGTGAGGTCATCACCGGCGCGCCCGACGTCACGTCCAAGGCCCTGGACTACGCCCAGGCCGCCCCGGGCGGTGGCCCGGCCATCCTGCCCGGCGAACAGGAGTACGTCGTCAGCATCCAGGTGACCTACGCCATCGAGTGATCACCGTGCCGGGTGCTGGGGGAACGCCAGCCTCCCGCAGGTTCTGTCCCTGCGGGAGGCTTTTGCGTTGGGCGGCCCCGGCCCGGTTCCCCTCGGCGCCGGGCTTGGTCGGGTTCGGGAATGGCTGTAAGAGACTAGCCCCGTGGTACTATTTTCCTATTGCGCGTTACACCCGAGTGATATATAATATACTTGCAAATTGGGTACAAGGTACGCAGATCAAGTTACTTACAGGGCGTCAAAAGCAATGAACCGATGTAAGCAGTGCCTCGACAATGTCAACCAAACGCACGGCCAGCAGATGCTCGAGTTCGCGCTCATCCTGCCCCTGGTGCTGCTGATCGTGATGGGCATCTTTGCCTTTGGATTCATCTTTAACGCCCAGGTCACGCTGGCAAACGCCGCCGCAGCCGGGGCACGGGCCGGTTCGGTGATCAACTATGCGGAATATGATGTCAACGGTCACCAAAATGCCGAGATCTACCAGGCCATCAAGACGAACATGAGCTGGCTGGGCATGAGCCGGGTCCAGTCCATTACCATTTACCAGCCCAACCCGGACGGGACGATCTCCACCTACAAAGACCAATTGAACCCGGCCACGGGGGCCTTGATCAGCGGCAACTTTACCAACTATTTGCGGCAATCCAACACCGGCCTGGGAGTGCAGATCGTCTATTCGCAGCCGGTCATCGTGCCGGTGTGGTACCCCGTCCCTAATGGCGATGGCTTTCTGTTCAAGTCCAGCGATACGATCCAGCTCAGCGTGCGGGAGAGCCGGCGGATCGAATAGCCTCAGCACGTGGAAACAGTGGCTCCCAGCAGGTCTGCGACCTGCGTCTCTCGGAGCAAAGCCAGCGGTTCGAACAGCCTAGCGAGGTACAGTCCCCATGCCCGATCACCCGCGCCATCGGCGGCCCAATGGCCAGAGCATGGTCGAGTTTGCCATCCTGCTCCCCATGATCATCTTGCTAGTCATGGGCCTGATGATGTTCGGCATCATCTTTGGGATCCAGATCACCCTCACCGAGGCTGCGGCCGCCGGCGCGCGCCAGGCCGTGGTGGAGGAATATTGCAAGCTATCAGGCAGCGGACACCATAATACGGAGATCTACCAGGCTGTAATAAAGGCCATGGGCTGGCTGGGCAAGGAGAATATCCAGTCCATTGCCGTTTACGAGGCCCAGGCCGATGGCAGCGTCGGCAGCTATCAGGATGTATTGAACAAGGATGGAACGCAGGGCAGTCCCTATAATTTCACCAATAGCAGGCGCTGTACGTTGGTCTCGACTTATGGCTACATCGGCGTGCGGGTCACGTATCGGCAGCCGGTGTTTCTGCCGATGATCAACCTGATCACCGGCGACGAGATCATCTTGCAGGGGCAGCGGATCGAGATCATGCGCCCCTAGGTCGCAGTGGGCGGATGACCGCCAAAGGAGGGTATCGCAATGAACGGTGGGCAGCAGAAAACGTGCAAGCAGTCGAATCGGGAAGCCGGGCAGAACGTGGTGCTCTTTGCTTTCCTCATCGTGGCCCTGCTCGGGTTCCTGGTGTTGGTCACTGACGTGGGCTACATGTACTACACCAAGCGGGACCTGCAGGGCATCGTGGACGCGGCGACGATGGCCGGCGCGCGCCGCACCCCGGCCCCGGTGGATACCACGGCCGAAAAGTGGGAGGCGGTCAAGAACGCCACGCGGGAGGCCCTGGGCTGCTATGCCCGTAACATCGGGTTGAACGCCGGTTCGGTGCCCCAGAGCTTTAGCGCGGCGGATTATACACCCAATTGGGACGGCGGCTCGGGCAAGAACTACAAATACACCACCACCATCGGCGGGGACAATGTCTCGGTGACGGTGTTCTACGAGGACAGCATCTCCCTGGCCCAGGGTATCGCCAAGGAGATGTGCGTGCGGGTAGACGCCCGGCGCAACACCTCCACGTTCTTTGCCGGCGTCCTGGGATTCCACAACGTGGACGTGGTGGCCGCGGCCGCTGGCTACCGGGGCATCTTCAAGGTCACCTGGACCTTCCGCACCTACGGCGGTGATGTGCACGCCACGCCGTTCTATTACGTGGACCCGTATGCCGGCAACCGGGAGGTGGTCTACGTGGGCTGCCGTGACGGCTACCTCTACTGCCTGAACGCCCTGGGCAAACAGGACGGCAGCAAGAAAACCCACGCCTGGTGGCGATTCCGGCCGGCGGCGAACGGGACCGGTACAACCTACGGCTGGACGGAAGAGAGCACCAGCACCAGCGAAAGCAACCGCTGGCCCATGGTCCAGGGGCAGGTGCGAGTGTTGGACCGGAACGGCAAGACCCTGATCTACTTTGTCACCGTCCCCGGGGATTCTGGCACCTCTGCCAAAGGCTACCTGTACTGTCTGGACGGCAGCACCGGCCAGCGGATCTGGTCCCAGAACATCCAGGCCCCCGGCTATCACAAGGGCGTCTACGGCGAGAGCTACGTGGACTCCCGGCCGGCCTTCTCCAGCAACAACGAGGTGGTCTATGTGGGGTCCCGGGGCGGCTACCTGTATGCCTTTGATGTGGACGACGGCACGCCGGTCACCGGCGGGTCCTGGTCTAGCGGCCGAGTCCAGCTTTTCGGCGGGACCAACGTCAATCCCTGGGTAGAGGCCCGCACGGACCAGGACGCCATCAACCACGGCCTGGGCGGCCGCTCGGACATCATCTACATGGCCTGCAGCCGGCCCAAGGATGGCTGCGGCAGCGGCGGCAGCGCCAAGTATGGCATGGTCTATGCCTTCTACTCGAACGGCCAGGTCAAATGGAGCAGCAAGATCAGCTCCAGCAACGATTTTCAGGGGTTCGATGGCTCGCCGGTCATCTACGGGGACACCCTGTACATCGGCTGTCGGGACAACAAGCTGTATGCCGTCAACAAGGAGACCGGGGCGGTGAAGTGGAGCTACACGGCCAACTACCCGCTCTCCTGCACCCCGGCGGTGGAAGAGGTGGGCGGGAACCGCTACGTGTACTTTAGCAGCGAAAAGGCTACTGCCTACAAGCTGCTGGACCAGGGCACCTCGGCCAGCCTGGTGTGGTCCATCACCCTGGGGATGAAGCAGCCGGACACCACGTATCCGAACCGGGCCGCCTGGCATTCCTCGCCCGCGTTGGCTACGGACTATGTGTACTTTGGCTGCCAGACCCACTCCGGCAGCGTCTATGGCGACCAGGGCCGGGGCTACTTTGAGGCCATCTCCAAGGTCGGCGGTCAGTCGGACCAGCAATTCCAGTTGGATGCCGACCTGCACTCGAACATGGAGGTGGCGGCCAACAACTGGATCTACTTTGGCGGCTGCGACAACCTGGTCTATGGCGTGGACCTGAACCCGGCCAACCAGGAGAGCAAGCTGCTCTGGTAGCCCGATCCAGGTGCGACGCACGTGAGAGCGTGCGTCGCACCTTGTTTTAAGGAGCCAGACCCGAAGGGTTTGCCAAACCCTTCGGGTCTATTCAAAGGGGGAAGGTCTATGACCAGCTATCACCGGCACGGATTCCGGCTTTCTTCCGTGAATAACCCTTCTGCTCACGGCGGGTTTGTAACCCGCCGGTTAAAACCCGCGCCGGGTGGTATTTTCGTATCTGGTGGTGCGCCGGGGCGCGTGCGGCTCTCCCTCGCGCTGAGCCTGACGATCATCCTGCTCTTGAGCCTGGCCCTGTTCGTCCACGCCGGGCAGTATTGGCATACCTCACACGGCCCGGAGGGCGGCGACATCCAGGCCCTGGCCGTGGACTCGGCCGGCGATCTCTGGGCCGGCGCGCGCCTGGGTTGGGTGTTCCACGGCACGTTCTCCGGCCCCGATCTGTTCTGGACCCTGGAAAACAACAATTTCGCTCGCGAAAGCCGGGATGTCCTGAGCCTGGCCATTGATGGCGATGATAACGTCTACGCCGGGACCAACGGGGACTGGGGCGGGGGCGGGGTGTGGAAGGGTGTGGAAGAGCCCACCGGCTGGAAATGGTACGCCATTAGCAGCAGTGGCCTCGGCAGCAACACGGTGCGTGTTCTGCGTATCGAGGCGAGCACCCTGTATGCGGGGACGCCGATAGGCGTCTATACGCACACCTTGAGCACCACCGGGGCCTGGAAAAAGATGGGGACGCTGTTTTTCGACACCCGGGCCTTGACCATTGCCAACGGCACTTTCTACGCCGGTTGCGAGAGCGTCGCTCCCTACTGGGGGGTCTATCGCTGGGCTGGCACTGACTGGGCCGCGATGCGCGATGGGTTGCCCGACCAGGTCTCCGTGCGCGCCCTGGTGGCCCATGGCAGCATCCTCTACGCCGGCACGGGGGGCTATGGCGTCTACGAGTGCAACACGGCCATCACCACCACCTGGACAGCGAAAAGCGCGGGCCTGTCCGGTGACGCCCTGGACGTGCGCGCCCTGGTCCTGGATGGTGGCACGCTCTACGCCGGCACGGAGAATGGCGTATATATGTGGACTGGCTCGGCGTGGACCGCGCGCAGCACGGGCCTGGAACCCGGCCAGCTATACAGCAATGCGCGCCGCGTGCGCACCCTGCTCCGCACCGCTGCCGGCACCCTATACGCCGGCACCGCCGGTCGGGGCATATACCGCACCACGGACGGGGGCCTGAACTGGAGCACCGCCAACGGCACGCCCCCAGACAACCTGCTCAGCGCCCACGTGGTCCGGGCCATCGCCGTGAACCCGGCCTACGACTGGCGGGTCTATGCCGGCACCGAGGGCGGCGGCCTGCACCGCAGCCAGGACGGCGGCGCAAGCTGGGAACGCCGCAGCGGGGCCATCGGCGACCGGGAAGTGCGCGCCCTGGCCGTGACCCATCCCAGCGGCTTCCCGGTCTACGCCGGCACCAACGACGGCCTCTACACCACCACCAACGCCATCACCTGGACCCTGGCCAGCAATGGCCTGACCACTCCCCAGGCCCTGGACGTGCACGCCCTGGCCATTGACCCGGTATCCTCCACCATCGTCTATGCCGGGACGGGCGGTGGCGTCTACAAGACCACCAACGCCGGCGCCCTGTGGGTCTACAAGCGCATCAAGCCCAGCGGCGCGGATTATACCGTGCGCGCTCTGGCCATTGACCCTCTCACACCCACCATCGTCTATGCCGGGACCCAACAGAACGGCGTCTTCCGCAGCACAGACGCCGGCGAGACCTGGTCGGCCTTCAGCGATGGCCTGGCCGGCGAGGCCCTCCACGTCAACGCCCTGGCTGTGGACGCCGAGCACACCGTCTTTGCCGGCGTCGGCGAGAGCAGCGGCGGCATCTACATCCGCGGGGTCTTGAGCGATACCTGGCAGTGGGACGCGACGGGCGGCGGAAACCCGGTCTATGCGCTGATCGTCAACCCCATCACCCCCACCATCGTCCTGGCCGGGACAGGGGGCGGGGGTGTGCTGTTCTATGGCGATCAGAGCCACCCTCCCGCAACGGAATGGCAGGCCCTGAATGCCGGCCTGAAGAACTATTACGTGTATTCCCTGGCCATTGATGACTATGTGACGCAGACGCTCCACGCCGGGACCGCCGGCTCTGGCGTGTTCGACTTTACCTGGGGGCCGCCGCCACCGCCGCCGCCGGAGATGGGCATCAGCAAGACGGACGGCCGGCTCGAGGTCTCCCTGGGCCAGCTCGTCACCTACACCCTTTACTATGCCAACAACGGTGACGAGATAGCGACCGACATCGTGATCACGGAGGTGATCCCCACCTATACCGTCTTTGTCTACAGCGACCTGCCCTTCAGCACGGCCAACGGCCGCACCTATACCACGACGATCCCCGGTATGCCGGGTGGAGCCAACGGCTCCACGCGCTTTGTCGTGCGGGTGCTCACCGATACCGCCACGGCCCCGCCCAGCCTGATCAACCGGGCCTACATCCAGGACGACGGCACACACGGCCCGGACCCGCGCGAGGACAATAACGCCACCCACGATACCACGCTTCTCTGCTGGGTAGACCTGCAGGTGACCAAGTCGAATGGCGTGATCCAGGTCTACGCCGGCAATGTGGTCACGTACACGATCGCCTACACCAACGTCGGCCGCTCGGACGCCGCCGGCGTGGTGCTCACAGAGATCTTTACCGGGCCAGCCCAGTACATCGGCAGCGGGTGGACCCACCTAGGCGGCAACCGCTACAGCAAAGGTGTGGGCTTCTTGCCGGGCAAAGGCGGCTCCGGAAGCGCCACATTCACGGTGCAGTTGCCCAGCACCGCCACGGGCACCCTGCTGAACCGGGTCGAGATCGGCTACGATGAGGCCCACGGACCGGACATCACCCCCGGCGACAACGTTGCCTGGGACGAGGACCCCATCAGCGCATACCCGCCGGACCTGATGGTGACCAAGAGCGACGGCGTCACCTACGTCACGCCGGGCGATCTGCTCACCTACACCATCGCCTATACCAACACCGGCACCGGCCTGGCCCAGGGCATCGCGATCACGGAGACCATCCCGGCCCAGACCACCTTCCAGGGCGGTGCCGGCTGGCAATGGGTGAGCGGGCGCACCTACACCCGCACCGTGCCCGACCTGCCCGCCGGTGGACATGCCGCCGTCGCCATCTCCGTGCGGGTCAACGATACGGCGAGCGCCGGGCCGATCACCAACACGGTGTCTATCCGGGCCACGGATGAGGGGAACCTGAGCACCAACACCGCCCAGGACGTGGACTGGGTAGTGCTCCCTGATCTGGTGGTGACCAAGACCGATCATACCTGCTGTGCGATGCCGGGCGACATTCTCACCTACACCATCGTCTACACGAACACGGGCGCCGGCCTGGCCCGGGGCATCGCGCTCACCGAGACCATCCCGGCCCAGACCACCTTCCAGGGCGATGCCGGCTGGCAATGGGTGAGCGGCCGCACCTACGCCCGCACCGCGCCCGACCTGCCCGCCGGTCAAGGGGCCGTCGCCACCATCGCGGTGCGGGTGAACGACGCAGCCAGCCCCGGCCCCATCACCAATACCGTGACCGTCCGCGCCACCGGCGAGGCGAACCTGGCAGACAATACGGCCTGGGACGTGGACCAGGTGATCACCCAGGCCCCCGACCTGCGCTTCTCCTATTTTTCCGACGGAGTCACGGCGACCACGCTTTGCCAGGTCCTGACATATGCGATCTGCTACACCAACGACGGCAACCAGACTGCCACCGGCGTCGCCATCACGGCCACACTGCATCCCAGTGCGACCTACGTCGGCGGCGGGTGGACCGCTCTGGGCCACCATCAATATCGCCGGGAAGTGGCCCCGGTGGCGGTCGGCGGGAGCGGGGAGATCACCCTCTCCATCGAGTATCGGCCGCAAGACGCGGCCATCTGGCCCGACGCATTTTCCACACGGGTGGACATTGGCTGTGCCGGGTTCGAGAACGAGGGCAACAACACCGCCACCGACACGGATATCCTGCTCCGGCCAGACCTGGCGGTGACCGAGATCCGCACCTCGCCCACGCAGCCGGTCACGGGGCAGCCCACCACCATCTATGTGACGATCACCAACCGGGGCAATGCCACCACGTGGCTCCCGGGTTGCTGCCACGAGTTCAACTGCGACCTGTACGTGGACCCGGCCCATGCCCCAGGCGCGGGCGAATACAGCAACGTGGACGTATATCAGGGGTGGGCAGGGCTTTCGCCGGGCGAGGTCCGAGTCCTCCAGTTCTCCTACACGTTCACCACCGGTGGTGAGCACAACCTGTACGCGCAGGTCAACGCCGACCGCTACGCGAGCATCCCCGAGATGAGCTACGCGAACAACACGTTCGGCCCTGTGCGGGTCACCGTGGCGGGCGATGGCCTGTCCAAAATCTACCTGCCTTTGATCGTGAAAACGTATCCATAGGCAGGTGGGCGGGAGGCCAAATCCGCCTGCCGCGTTCGTTTGAGGCGTATGGGCTGTGACCTCGCCGCCTGCGGCCATTTCGGGTAGCGACGGCGGGCGCAGACCGCCTGCGAGCGCCAATGTCAGTGTGGGCTGAGTGCCCGTCATCTCCGGTGACGGGCACTCTTTCAATTGAGACTATGGTACTATTGTCAAATTGACCATTTCGAGGTACAATATATCTGAGCGCCAGCGATGCACAGGGCGGCCACGGGGTCCGCTGGTGCCGACCGGCTCCTGGCGCAGGCGCAATCGAATACGTGGAGGAGAAAAAATATGAAACGCGGGCGCATATTCATCATCCTGGGCATCTTGCTCGGCGTGATCGTATTTGCGGCGGTCTTTTTCATCCTCGCGCAGCCGCGAGGGGTGGAAAAGCCGGTGGAGACGGTGGACCTGGTCGTGGCCGTGCAAGAGATCCCAGAGCGCACAGAGGTTCAGGCCCCCTGGGTCACGCTGCGTCCCTTCCTGGCCGAGTCCGCGCCCCCGGATGGCCTCCGCCGATTGGATGAGGTGGTGGGCAAAACCACCGTGCAGCGTATCTATCGGGATGAGCCGATCCTGAGCCAGATGCTGGCCATCACCGCCACGCTCTATGGCATCCCATACGTGTTGCCAGAGGGGATGGTGGCGGTGGCGTTCCCCATCGCCGACATCAGCGGGGTGGCCGGGGCCATCCGCCCAGGGGATACCGTGGACCTGTTGCTTTCCCTGGACGTGCCATCCGCCGAGGGCGAGAGTGGTGGACGACGCACCACGCAGTTGACCTTGCAGGACATCGCCGTGTTGCATATCGGTCGCTGGGTGGCGGCTGGCGGCGAAACCGAGCAAGGCCAGGCCTCGGTGATGATCGTCAAGTTGAATCGGCAAGATGCCCTGATCCTGAAATGGGCCCGTGAGAACGGCACGGTGGACCTGGCCCTGCGGCCGGCCACAGACCACAACATCGTGGACCTGGGCACCATTGAAGCAGTGCATATTGATTATATAATTGACCAATACAAATATCCACGCCCGCCGGCCACCGAACGCTAGGGAACGGAGGGCGTTGGAGAGGAACCACCATGCGCGATGCTATTGCCCCGGAATCCACGGCCATCCGTGTGCTGATCGTGGATGATATCCGTGAGACCCGGGAAAACCTGAGCAAGTTGCTCTATTTCGAAAAAGACATCGAGGTGGTCGGCACGGCCGTCAACGGGAAGGAGGCCATTGAGGCGGCCAAGGAGCTCCAGCCGGACATCATCCTGATGGACATCAACATGCCGGACATGGATGGGATCACGGCCGCCGAGATCATCACCGCCCAGGTGCCGCAGACGCAGTTGATCATGATGTCCGTGCAGGGCGAGGCAGACTATTTGCGGCGGTCCATGCTGGCCGGGGCGCGCGACTTTTTGATCAAACCGTTCAGCGGCGATGATCTGATCCACACGATCCGCCGGGTCTACCAGGTGGGGGGCGGGCGGCGGGTGGCCGCGCCGGTCAGCCCCGTCGAGGCGGCCGCCGCGCCGGCCATCCCGGTGGCCCGACCGGCAGGCGGCCGGATCATCGTCCTCTTTAGCCCACAAGGCGGGATCGGCTGCACTACCCTGGCTACCAACCTGGCGATTGGCGCCCGGCTGCATACGAACAAGAAGGTCGCCCTGGTGGATTGCAACCTGCAATTCGGAGACGTGGGCATCTTCCTGAACCAGCAATCCGGCAAGACCATCGTGGACCTGGTATCCATGATGGATGACCTGGACCCGGAACTGGTGGAAGACATGATGCTGCCGCATTCCTCTGGGATCCGGGTCTTGCTGGCGCCCTTGCGCCCCGAGATGGCCGATCTGATCACCGCCGAGCACGTGCGCCGTATCCTCATGACGATGCAAGAGCGTTTCGACCTGATCTTTGTGGATACCTGGCCGTTTCTGCACGAGATCACCTTGACCCTGATGGATTTGTGCGATCGGCTGGTCCTGGTGCTCAGCCCGGAGATACCGCCGATCAAGAATGCCAAGTTGTTCTTCGAGGTGATGGAAAGCGTGGGGTTCCCGATGGAACGCCTGACCCTGGTGTTGAACCGCGTGGATAGCCGGGGCGGGATCAGCGCGCGGGACATCGAGATGAGCATCCAGCACCACCTGGCGGCTCAGATCCCGGCCGACTGGCGTCTGGCTTCCCATGCGGTGAACCACGGTGTGCCGTTCGTGGTCAGCCATCGTGACGCCGCGCTGTCCCGTGCGGTCCTGGAACTGTCCCTGTTGCTCGCGATGGAACCCACAGCGCCGGCCGTAGAGAGCGCCGAGACGCCCCCAGAAGAGCCGGTCAGAACCGGGTTCCGGCTCTTCGGCCGCGCCTAGTGTGCTTTCCGTCATGGCGAGGAGCGTACTTGAAGCAATCGGGGTAGTCACGCAGAGATAGACGCTTCCAACAGGAGGCTGGCTATGTCGCTACTGAAACGCATCGAAGGAATAAAACCACCGGCCGCTGGAGCCACACCTCCCCCCAC
>FWPV01006714.1_pt1 | contig 21638 bp, 19 predicted proteins | sample 2228371 | NCBI WGS metagenome assembly FWPV01 (sample SAMEA103939776, study PRJEB20133) | metagenome | reverse complement strand
TGCATTGCGTCTTGCCTCCCCACCCCCACCCCCACTCGCAGTCCAGAAGCCTTCGTCAACGAAGCCGAGCAGCTCTACCGCGAGGGCAAACTCATCCAGGCGATCCAGGCGTACGAACAGGGCATCCTGGCAGACCCCAACAACCCCGCCATCTATGTCGCCCTGGCGCGCACCCAGGTCTTCGCCGGCGATTATGACTCCGCCATCACCAACGCCCGCAACGCCCTGCTGAAAAACCCCAACAACCCCATGGCGCACGCGGTCCATGCCTGGGCGCTCAGCTTCAAAGATGAACATCTGGAAGCCGAAGCCGCCATCAAGAAAGCCCTGGAGCTCGACCCCAACAGCGCCCTGGCGCACGCCTATTACGCCGAAATCCTGCTCAACAAAGGCGACTACGGCGATATTGACAAAGCCATCGAAGAATCGAAGACCGCCCGCAACCTGGACCCCAACCTGCTGGAGACCCACCGCGCCCGCGGGCTGGTGCTGCTCAACACCCAAAACATTGACGAGGCAATCCAGGAGCTGAAAGCAGCCATCGCCCTCAACGACAAAATCGCCGACTTGCACCTGAACCTGGGCTTTGCCTACCGGGTAAAGGGCGAGAACGACCTGGCGGTTGAAGAGCTTCTGACCGCCTTTGCCCTCAACCCCTCTTCCCCCGTCGCCCCTACCGAGATTTCCCTTGCCTACGCCAACGAAGGTCAATTCGGCAAAGCCGTCCAATACGCCGAACAGGCGGTCAAGGTCGACCCGACCAACCCCCGCCTCTACGGCAACCTGGGCGTCATGTACTACCGCAACCAGGAGCTGGATAAAGCCATCTCGGCTCTGGCGATGGTCGTTCACGGCGGCGTCACCGAAGACGGCAGAGCCGTGCAGGGCTTGCCGCTGGATTACAGCACCGTGGCGCAATATTACTGGTTTTACGGATTTGCCCTCGCCAAAAGCAACCGCTGCACCGAAGCCGTGCCGATCTTCCAGGCGCTGATCCTCGGCGTCCCCGACTACGAACTGGCGGTCGAGAACGCCCAGGCGGGGATCGCCCTGTGTCAGGAGATGCTGGGCACACCCTCCCCCACCCAGGAAACCGAGTCCACTCCCGCCCCCTGATTGACGCCATGCAACGCGAGATCACCGGCAAACGCCCACACTTCCGCCCGGCAAAAAACCAGGTGAACCCCTACCGCCTGATGCTCTGGATCAGCCTGATCTTGATCGGAGTCTGGCTCCTGTTGGGCATCCAGGGCGGGCGGGTCGAACCGCTCTTCGAGCCAACCCCCACCCCCACCCGCACTGCCGATTCTTACATCCAGGAAGCCGAGGCATACTTCCAGGCTGGCAAGCTGTACGACCCCGACCCACCCCTACCCACCCCGCCCTCCTACGACGCCATAGACACCTATCAGCGCGCCCTGGAGATCGACCCCTCCAACGCCTCCGCCTGGGCGGAGCTGGCTCGCATCCAGACCTACTCCACCACCATGCTCAGCAACGACGCCGATCGCCTGCAACGCCTGGATGAAGCGCTCCAATCCATCAACCGGGCGGTGGAGTTGAACCCTGAGGACAGCACCATCCGCGCCGTGCGCGCCTTTGTCCTGGATTGGTACGCCTCCAGCCCCCTCGTCTCCGACCAGCGCCGCCAGGAGCTGCTGCTGGAAGCCGAGGGCGAGGCGGTGCGCGCCTACGGTCTCGACCCGGAAAATGGTCTGGCGCTGGCTTTCTACGCCGAGGTCCTGTTGGATCAGCAAAAATGGTCGCAAGCCGAGCAAAACGCCGCCAAAGCCGTCTCGCTGGCGCCCAATTCGATGGACGCTCACCGCGTCTATGCCACCGTGCTGGAGTCGCTGGGACAGTACCGCAGCGCCATTGAGCAATACCTGAAAGCCGCCGAAATCAGCCCCAACCTGACCTTCCTCTACGTCTATATCGGGCGCAACTACCTCAGCCTGCGCCTTTACGACCGCGCCCTGGAATACTACGCCAAAGCCGCCGAAATCAACAAACAGCTTGGCGTGCGCAACCCCATCCCCAATCTTGAAATCGCCAAGGTCTACGCCCAACAGGGGGAATTCTTCATTGCCGCCCGCAACGCCGAAGCCGCCCTGAGCTTTGACCCCACCAATGCCAACACCTACGGGCAGTTGGGCATTATCTACATTCGCTCGCGCAACTACGAAGGCGCCCGCCCTGCCCTGAAGTGCGCCGTGGTCGGTTGCACCGCCGAGGAGAATGAGGTCGGCAAGGCAGCCGTGCAGGGTCTTCAACTCACCAACCTCACCGTCGCCTACTATTACGTCGAATATGGCACCGTGCTCGCCTTCTTGAGCCGCCCCAATCAGAACTTTTGCCCCGAGGCGCGCCAGGTGTTGAACCAGGTCAAAGCCGCCTATCCGGAAGACGCCGTCCTGATGAGCATCGTCGCCGACAGTGAAGGCATCTGCAACCGACTGGAATCGAACCCAACCCAGCCCGTCGCAAGCCCCAGCCCCTCCCCGCGGTCGCCGCAGGTCACCCCCACCCCTGGCGGCTGAAGTCAGAGGATGCCTTCGGGCAAATATCAGAATTTTGTTAATCTTTCATTCTCCCTCTTGACTTTCAATTGAATTATCGGTATCATTTGGGCGCAAGTTAGCACTCCCCTTGCTTGAGTGCTAACTTGCCTGCATGTGTGAAGATACCAAAATCCAATTTTCTCGAGGAGGTACGTATGTCACTATCATTAAAACCCCTAGGAAGCCGCGTGGTGGTCGAGCCGATTGAGCAGGAAGAGGTCACCGCGGGCGGGATCGTTCTGCCTGAGACCGCCAAAGAAAAGCCCCAAAAAGGCACCATCCTGGCTGTTGGTCCGGGCGATCGGGATGAGGGCGGAAAACGCATCCCTATGGACGTCAAAGAAGGGGACACCGTCCTGTATGCCAAATACGCCGGCACCGAAATCAAGGTAGACGGCAAAAAGCTCTTGATCCTCAAAGAGAGCGACATTTTAGCCATTGTCGAAAGCAAATAATCCGAAAATAAACTGAATTAAGGAGTAGTTCTATGGCAGCCAAACAACTGGTATTTTCTGAAGAAGCGCGCCGCCGTCTCCAGCATGGTATGGACCTGCTGGCAACGGCTGTTGTCACCACCCTCGGTCCAAAAGGTCGGAACGTTGCGGTAGATCGCAAATTTGGTTCGCCCACCATCACCCACGACGGCGTCACCGTCGCCAAAGAAATCGAACTGGAAGACCCGTTTGAGAACATGGGCGCCCAATTGCTCAAGGAAGCCGCCACCAAAACCAATGATATCGCCGGCGACGGCACCACCACCTCCACCGTCCTGGCGCACTCGATCGTCACCGAGGGCATGAAGAACCTCGCCGCCGGCGCCAACCCGATGTTGCTCAAGCGCGGCATCGAGGCGGCAACCAAGGTTGTCGCTGAGCAGATCAAAGCTCAGGCGATTGAAATCACCACCAAGGAAGAGATCGCCAACGTCGCCTCCATCTCCGCTCAGGACCGCACCATCGGTGAGCTGATCGCCGAGGTGATGGACAAAGTCGGCAAAGACGGCGTCATCACCGTGGAAGAGTCCAAGGGTCTGGAATTCGAGACCGAGTACGTTGAGGGTATGCAGTTTGACCGCGGTTACATCTCAGCCTACTTCATCACCGACCCCGAGCATATGGAAGCCTCCATCGAGGAGCCCTATCTGCTGATCTACGACAAGAAAATCTCCGCCGCCACCGATATTGTGCCCATCCTGGAGAAACTGGTGCAGATTGGCAAGCGCGAGCTGGTGATCATCGCTGAGGATGTGGACGGCGAAGCTCTGGCAACCCTGGTCCTGAACAAGCTGCGCGGCATGCTCAACGTCCTGGCGGTCAAAGCCCCCGGATTCGGCGATCGCCGCAAAGCAATGCTGCAGGATATCGCCATCCTCACCGGCGCTTCCCTGATTTCAGAAGAGACCGGTCGCAAGCTCGAAAGTGTCACCATCAGCGACCTGGGTCGGGCTGAGAAGGTGGTCTCCACCAAAGACGACACCACCATCATCGGCGGCAAGGGCGATCCCGCTCAAATCAAGGGTCGCATCGAGCAGATCCGGGTTGAGATTGATAAGAGCACCAGCGATTACGATCGCGAGAAGCTGCAGGAACGCCTTGCCAAACTTTCCGGCGGGGTAGCCATCATCCGTGTCGGCGCTGCCACCGAGACCGAACTCAAAGAGAAGAAGCACCGCGTGGAAGACGCCCTCTCGGCGACCCGCGCCGCGGTGGAAGAGGGCATCGTGCCGGGCGGCGGCGTGGCGCTCATCAACGCCATGAAGTCGCTGGACGGGCTCAAGATGGATAACGAGGATGCCCAAATCGGCGTCAACATCGTGCGCAAAGCCCTGGAAGTCCCGCTGCGCAAGATCGCCGAGAACGCCGGTCAGGACGGTTCCGTCATCCTCGAGACCGTGCGCCGCACCCAGAAAGAGAAGAAAAATCCCCACATTGGCTACAATGTCCTCACCGAATCCTACAAAGATATGGTCAAAGACGGTGTGATTGACCCAGCCAAGGTCACCCGCGGCGCCCTGGAGAACGCCGCCTCCATCGCAGCCATGATCCTGACCACCGAGGCGCTCATCACTGAGATCCCCGAGAAGGAAAAACCGGCTGCTCCACCCATGCCGGAATACTAAAATAAAAAGGCACGGGTGTTTTTTGGTGGGGCACAAAGACCATTGTGCCCCACCTTGATTCTTGCCCGAAAAATCCAACTTTGACAAATCTGACCATTTGTGCTAGAATTCGCTGCGGTTAGCAAGGATGACCAGCGGCGGATATGAAGCAAGAAATCCGACCTGATTGCGTTACATGATTTCACGCCCAGATACGGCAGGATACTCTCCGAATTGAAGTGTTTGATTATCTCCACCAGTAATTGCATGCCCCGGTCGGTTTCATCCCGCCGGGGCATTTTGCTAATCCACATTCTCTATATTATGACAGTTATCGCTGTTTTGAAGGAAGTTTATGAGCAATAAAAAATTTCGCATCATCCCCCTCGGGGGGCTGGGTGAAATCGGGAAGAACATGATGGCTTATGCCTATCACGACCAGATCCTGGTAGTGGACGCCGGTCTGATGTTTCCCGAGAATGATATGTTGGGGATTGATTACATCATCCCCGATTTCGGATACCTGTTACAAAATCGCTCCCATGTGCGCGGGATCATCGTCACCCATGGGCACGAAGACCACACCGGCGCCATCACCCATCTGATGGAGCAGTTGCGCGCCCCCATCTACGCCACCCCCCTCACCCGCGGCTTGCTGGAGGTGAAACTCTCTCGCGGCGGGCTGCTGAACGAGCTGGAGATCAAAACGGTGCAGGCGGGAGATACCGTCCATATCGGTCCGTTTCAGGTGGAATTCTTCCATGTCTGCCATTCCATCCCCGATGGCGTTGGTCTGGGCATCACCACCCCTGCCGGGCTGGTGGTGCATACCGGCGACTACAAGTTCGACCACACCCCGGTGGACAACCGACCCACCGACTACGCCAAGCTGGCGGATTTCTCCCAGCGCGGCGTGCTCGCCCTGCTGGCGGATTCGACCAACGCCGATAAAGCCGGCTGGACCCCCTCCGAGCGGGTGATTGACCCCGCATTCGATGACGTCTTCCGTAACGCCTCGGGGCGGGTCATCGTCGCCAGCTTCGCCTCGCTCATCTCGCGCATGCAGCAGGTCGCCAACGCGGCAATGCGCCACAACCGTAAGCTGGCTTTCGTCGGCACCAGCATGCTCGAAAACGCCCGCATGGCTCGCAAGCTGGGCTATCTGGAAATCCCCGACGAGGTGCTGATCAACATCGAACAGGCGCTGCGCATGCACCCCAAAGAGGTGGCGTTGATGACCACCGGCACCCAGGGAGAGCCAACCTCCATCCTGGGTCGCCTCTCCACAGGCACAAACCGCCAGTTCGACCTCATCCCCGGTGACACCATCGTGCTTTCATCCCACCCCATCCCCGGCAACGAAGAGAGCGTCAGCCGCACCATCAACCGCCTCTTCCGCCGCGGCGCCAATGTCATCTATGAAAACATTGCCCCGGTGCACGTCTCCGGGCACGCCCGCCAGGAAGAGATGAAGCTGATGTTGCACCTGGTCAAGCCCAAGTATTTCATCCCCATCCACGGCGAGCTGCGCCACCTGAAGCAACACGCTGCCCTGGCGCAGGAAGTGGGCATCCCGGCTGAGAATATCGCTGTGGTGGAAAATGGGCAGACCATCGAGTTCGAAAATGGGCGGATGCGCCTGGGCGAGCGCATCCCCGGTGGTTACGTCTTTGTGGACGGCGCCGGGGTGGGCGAGATTGGTCCCAGCGTGATGCGCGAGCGCGAGATACTCTCTCGGGATGGTTTTGTGCTGGTGAACCTCAACCTGGATCGCAACACCTGCCGCCTGGTGGAAAAACCGGAATTCATCACCCGCGGTTTCGTCCACACCCCCGAGGCTGAAGACCTGTTCGAGGCGGCTCAAAAGCTGGTCATGCAATCGGTTGATTGCAGCATGAACGGCAAGCTCCAGGGAGAGCTGGAACAAACGCTAAAATCGTTTTTCTACTCCCGCACCAAGCGCCGACCGATGGTGTTCGTCATCATGAGTCAGACATAAAAGACCATCGAGACGGTCGCTTGTAGAAATACGATACATGAACCGGCTAGGCGCAAATCAGGCGTTGCCCAGCCGGTTCTTTTCGCTTCTCACTCGCTTCTCCTGGCGGTATATCTCTATCCCATCCCATAACACGGTTATGGCGCTGATACCAAGCACGCCAGAAAGCAGGTCGTCCTCCGCGATCAGCGAAATCAACAGCGTCAACCCTCCGATGATGAAAAGAGGCACTGCTGGGCGGGTGCCGAAGCGGGCGTGCAACCAACGCACCAACACATGCCCTGCCCCAATCGTAGCAAATGTGGCGACCCCCAGCACCGCTCCCGCCCACTGCAGATTCATTTAACTCTCCGCCGTTTCGGGTTAGCCGGAAAAACGCCGCGCCGGACGCGCTCCGCTTGAGCTGGCAACTCGGTCGCGCCCCATGCGACCGAGCCGCCAAAAATCCCCAACAATGCTGAGGCAGTGAAATTCGGCACAAACAGGGAGAGCAGGCAAAGCACGATCCCCAGCGCCAATACGGCTTTCCAGACGCCTGCTCCAATGTAGTACTCCAGCTTGATCACCCAGAAAAAGCCAAAACCGATGCAAAACAACATGAAAAAGCCAAGAGACAAACCTGTCAGGTTCATGGGCTTATTCTACAATCGTAAGTTTCAATAATCCCACTCGTCCGTCCAGCCAAATTTACCGCGCAATGGCACAAACGCCACCGGCGCCAGGATATCCTGAGTGAACTCTGTGCCCTTGCGCTCCCACAACTCCAAAAACTGCCCAAACCTACCGCCTACGGGTATCACCAACCTTCCCCCATCGTCCAGTTGATTCAGCATCACCTGAGGCACCTCAGGCGCTGCGGCGGTCACCAGGATAGCCTGATAAGGCGCATATTCCGGCAACCCTTGCGAGCCATCCCCCACATGGACATGCACGTTGTCCATACCCAGGCTGGTCAATACTCTCACCGCCCGCTCGGCTAATTCCCGGTCGCGCTCAACGCTATGCACCTCACGCGCCAGTTTGGAGAGAATTGCCGCCTGATAACCCGAACCCGTCCCAATCTCCAGCACCAACTCATCGCCTTTCAAGTTCAGTAGTTGGGTCATCAGGGCGACGATGTAGGGTTGAGAGATGGTCTGACCCCCGCCAATCGGTAAGGGACCATCGCTGTATGCATGACGACGATGTTGGGGCAGCACGAACAGGTGGCGCGGCACAGTGCGCATGGCTTCCAAAACTCGCTTGTCTCGGATATCGCGACCGAGCAGTTGCTCCTCCACCATGCGATTTCGTTCTGCGGTATAAATTGATTCCTCGTCCATCCAAAACCCGCTTCAAGACGCAATTCCCGATTCTAGTCCGATCCCATCCCCAGGAATGAGCGCCAGAAATCATCCCGCTCCCCCGGGATAAACGGCAGGTAGAGCGCCAGGCGGTCCACCAGACCATGATACCTGGAGCGCAAAGCCACCGGCAGCTCAGCCGGCTTTGCCACCACCGCAAATGTCTCCAGCATCTCCGGGCTAATCAGCGCCGGCATTTCCCCCCAATTACCCCGCGCCGCCAGGGTGGAGAGCTGGCTGGCGACATCTTCCCAGCCGTGCCGCGCCATCACCGCCCGATAAGAGGGCGTCGAAGCATAGAAAGCAATCTGGGCGCGCACAAACAGCTCCTCTTCCGGCGAGGTCACCACAAAGGCGGTCGCTGAAACGGCGACGTCTGCCCGCGCCCTGCCCGAACGCGCCGCCCCCGCCTCGATCGCCGAGAGAAGTACATCTTGCAGGTAATCAGCGCTATGAAAAGGATGCACCAGGAAGCCATCAGCAGCTTCCCCCGCCAGCCGCGCCAGCCCCGTATTGACCCCCGCGATATAGATGGGGATATCCGGGTGCTCGATCCGACCCGGGTTAAAAAACGGCGTCATCAGATTGAGCCGATAATAATCGCCCCGAAAGTCCAGCTTCTCGCCCGTCTGCCAGGTCTTCCACAAGGCGCGGATGACAGCAATCTGCTCGCCCAGCTTGCCCACCACCGAATCGGGCCAGGGCATGCCGAAACGCCGCTCGATATGCGCCTTCACCTGGGTACCCAAGCCGAGGATAAAGCGCCCACCCGAAGCCTGCGCCAGGTCCCAGGCGGTGTACGCCAGGTTCGCCGGGCTGCGGGCGAACGCCACAGCCACCGCCGTGCCAAAATTCAGCTTTTGCGTGTGTTCGGCGATCAACACGCAGGGCAGAAAGGGATCATGAATCGTCTCAGCGCACCAAAGCGCCTGAAACCCCAAATCTTCGGCAGCCTTTGCCACCGTTGGGATTTCCCTGAGGGGTACAGGAGGCAGGTTGGCATCCAGTTTCATCGAGGTCCTCAATCCTTTACGAAAGCAAATAAGCCAGGATCCAGCGGGTGGTCGCGGTTAACGCTTCCAGGTGGGTGCGTTCATAGTTGTGCGAGGCGTCCACCCCGGGTCCAATCAGAGCCACCGCCACATCCCCGCCGGCGCGCCAGTAAGCCTCGCCATCTGAGCCATAATAGGGATAGATATCCACCTTGTATGGGATCTGGTTAGCCTCCGCAAGCTGGCGCAGGCGCTGGCTCAGCCCGTGGTGGTAAGGACCGCCCGAGTCTTTGACACACAGGGTGCAGTGAAATTCATCCGAAGTCTGCCCTTCGCCCACCGCCGCCATGTCCACCGTGAGCAGTTCAGCCAGGTCTTCTGGAAAGCCCGCTGCCGCCCCGTGACCGACTTCTTCATAATTGCTGAAGAGTAACGCCGTCGTCTGGGTCGGTCTGAGAGCGGCGTCGTGGAGCGCCTTGACCGCCGCCAGGATGCACGCCACGCACGCCTTGTCGTCCAGGTGACGCGAACGGACAAAGCCATTGGTGATCTCCAGCCGCGGGTCAAAAGCCACAAAATCGCCCACCTGAATCCCCAGGGCGCGCGTCTCGTCGGCGCTGGTGGTGGGAGCATCCAGGCGAACCTCCATATTATCGTCATCGCGCTTGAGTTCGTTGACCTGATTGCCATGCACATGCCCGGAGGCTTTTGTCAGCAACAACGAGCCGCGCACGGTCTCCCCTTCCTGGGTGAAGACGGTACAACCCTCGCCCTCGACCGTGTTCCAGGCAAAACCGCCGATCTTGGTCAGCTTCAACCTGCCGTTCGATTTGATCTCTTTGACCATCGCCCCCAGGGTATCAATATGAGCGGTCAAGCCGCGTTTGGCGTCATGTCGCTCGCCACTCCAGATGGCGACCAGCGCCCCCTTGCGCGTCTGGTGGGTTTCCAATTCAGGGAACTGGCGTAAAGCCTGTATGGTGTAATTGATTGCGCTTTGAGTGTAGCCGGTGGGGCTGGGGGTGTTGAGTAAATCAGATAGAACTTTCAGGAGGTAATCGGTATCAATCTCTGGTAGAGACATAAAAAATCCTTTCAAGTTTCCTTTATTCAAGGTGCTCGAACTCGCGGATCGCCTGACGCCAATGCTCCGGAAGCGGGATGGTTTTCCCAGACCGGTAATCATACGCCACCTGCACACTCGAGCCGCGCGCCAGTTCCTGCCCACTCTGAACGTCCTCGATGCAATATTCCATGTCCATACTCTTGTTACCCAACCTCGAGACGCGCACCCCTACCCGCACCTGCTGGTTGAGTAAAATTGGGGCTAAAAATGTGATGCGGGCTTCAGCCAGGATGAAACCAATCTCGAGGAATGATTTGCCATCCCATAAACCCAGGCGCCTGATATACTGGACGCGCGCCTGCTCCATGTAGGTCATGAACTTGGCGTTATTGACGTGCCCCTGGGGGTCCAGATCTCCGTAGCGGACTTCGATGGGATGATAAAAGCGAAATTCGGGCATATCTGGATTATACCCGTTGAACCCTTAACCGAGTACAGGCATCCATTCAAACCAGACGACTGCCCAAGTTTTGTTGCAGGGTAAATCCTTAAATGAGCATTAAGGAACGTTCCCTCCACCGAGCGACATTCCCCCATCTGCGGTATAATCCGGCGCATGGAAAATACCGATTTCGATGAAACTCAACCTTATCCGATCCCTCTCGAGGAGAACGGAGCGGTTTCCCCTTTAGAACATACCATGCCCTCCAGGGTCTCTCCCGCTCAGGGGGGAGAACCAGACCCGGCTGAGACTTTACCCATCCCCATCGTCGGTGAACCCGCCTTGGGCTTCGAGCACACTCTCCCGCCGCCTCCCGAATCAATCACCCCTGCCGACGATGAGGCAGAGATGACCATGCCCACCCGCCTGGAATCCCCTCCTGGCGAGGCGACACCCCCACCGCCGTCCGCTGCTGGTAAGCGCGGCTTTTCGTTGCGCCTGGTTGCTGTGCTGGGAGTGATTCTTCTCATCCTTATCGCTGCAGGCAGCGCCTACGCCGGCTACCAGTCGGGCATCACCAACCGCACCCAGGCAGAAGCGACCCAGATCGCCCTGCAGGTGCGGGAGCAATTTGAACTGGGTTTGCAGGACATGCAAGCCAGACGCTACGACCTGGCGCGCCAGCGCTTTGAGTATGTGATCCAGTACGAACCGGGCTATCCCGGGGTGACAGAAAAACTGGCGGAGGTATTGCTGAGCTTAAATTCGACCGCCACTCCCACAGTTGCGCCCACCCCCACCGTCACCCCCACCCCAGACACGCGCAACATTGACCAGCTTTACACCCAGGCTCAGGAGCACATCATCAACCGCGAGTGGACCCTTGCCATTGATACCTTGCTCAGCTTACGCAAAGCCGACCCCAACTATCTTCCGGTGTGGGTGGATGACATGCTCTACATCGCCTACCGCAACCGCGGCACCGATAAAATACTCAAAGGCGGCGATCTTGAGGGCGGCATCTACGATCTCGCCCAGGCTGAGCAGATCGGTCCTTTGGACGCCGACGCCAAAAGTTACCTGACCTGGGCAAGCCTGTACAAAACCGGCGCCAGCTTCTGGGAGCTGGATTGGGCGCAGGCTGTCTACTACTTTGCCCAGATTGCCCCCGCGCTGCCCAACCTGCGCGACGGATCTGGCTGGACGGCGACCGAGCGTCTGCGCCTGGCATTGGCTGGCTATGGCGATTTCCTGGCGGAGAACGGCGATTGGTGCGCCGCGGTCGAGCAATTCGACCAGTCTTTGGGCATCGGTTACGACGCTCAGGTGGAAGAAGCGCGCAACAACGCTGCCGACCAATGCAGCGGCGGCGAACGCGACACCGACGAGAGATCAGACTCAGGCGAATCTCAGCCTGAAACCACCACCCCGCCCGCAGAAGAGCTTCCCCCGACAGAACCTGCCCCCACCGAGGTCTCTCCGACCGAGCCGCCGCCCACCGAAGCGCCGCCACCGGAATCCACGCCCATCCCCAACCCATGAGCACCCCCTTCTGGGCGTTGAGCATGGCGTTTTGGTTGCACATGCTTGCCACCGTCGTCTGGATTGGTGGGCTGGCAGCCGTGACATTTCTGGCATTGCCAGCCGCCCGCCGCTCGCTGGAACCCAGGGCTTACGCCGATTTCCTGGCTGACCTGCAGCGTCGCTTCGACCCTCTGAGCTGGCTCAGCCTGCTGGTGCTGGCAGGCACGGGCATGTTCCAGATGAGCGCCAACCCAAATTACCAGGGTTTCCTGGCAATCTCAAACGCCTGGGCTGCAGCCATCCTGATCAAGCACATCGTCTTTTTCATCGTCATCGCCCTCAGCGCTTATATGACCTGGGGGCTCCTGCCTCGCCTGCAGCGGATTGCCCTGCGCCGGGCGCGTGGCTTGGAGGCGCCCGAGGCAGACGCCACGCAACGCCAGGAACTGCTGCTGATGCGCCTCAACCTGATCCTGGGCGTTATCGTCCTGGGATTGACCGCCATCGCCCGGGCAGCTTAGGCGCGGCTACTTCTCTGGTTTTGGCAGGATATAGAACTTATCAGGCTCGGAGGGATAATAATGCACGGTGGTGCGCTCGGGAAAATCGGCTGCCAGGGCAGCGTCAGCTCTCTCGCCTCGAGAATAGGCAAAAATGAACGGGGTATCAAGCATTGGGCTTTGTAGCTCGAGCAAAGAGCCATATTCCGTCCAATGATTTGGATGAACGATGACCAGGGCAGGGGTGAGCGCCTGTGCCTCTGTGGTTAAGAAAGGTTCCAGCCGCGAGCGCGAGATGCCATATAAACCGTACATGCCCCCTACCCGCATCGGCGTATAGAAAATCAGATTCATACTCACCAATAACGCCAGGAGCGCAGTGACCAGCAACGGGCGCAGGCGTTTTAACCCTTGATAAGGTTGCCAGTCTTGCTCCGGATGCACCCGCCAGCCCGCCAGAAAGGCGATGCCCAGCCCCGCTAACAGGGTCAGGCTATAGAGCCCCTCATAAAAATAGCGCGGACCAAACAAATACGACCCGATCCAATACGCCAGATAGATCACCACCAACACCGGATAAACGCTGACGACCAGAACGCCTTTCCACAGGCGGTATTTGAGGAGCGGCGCCAAGCCCAAAAGCAGCGCAATCCAGCTAAATCTGCCCCAACCGAAGAGATCATACCAGCCCACATACAGGCTGAATTCGGTGTTGATCCATGCCTGGCGCAGGGTGTGACCCGCCTCCCGGCGCCCAAAGCCCGGACCAAAGCCAACTTTATCGTACTCCCACCACAAGGTGTAGGGATTTAACAACGGATCTCCAGTGACGGCATACTGCCACAAAAAATGCAGCCCAACGAACCAAAGCACGATCAACCCGAAGACGATCAGCCACCAACGCCCTTGCCCGGAGGTCTTGAAGAACAAGTAAATTCCATGTATGGCGAATGGGAGCATCACGCCCACTGCGGTCAAGGGACGGGTGAGTATCAGTAAGCCCAGGCACAGCGCAGCCGTGATGATTGCCAGCCAGGAGCGGTAGGCGGGCATCTTTGACTGTCGTTCTGCGTCCCAGGAATCCAGCCAGGTCAGGGCAAACGCCGCGCTCAGAAACAAGCCAAAGGGATGGGAGAGCAAAGAGCCGGAATTCATCAGGAAAAAGGGAGAGGTGAGGGTCAGCCCTGCCGCCAGCAGCCCGACAATCTCTCCAAAAATTCGTTTCCCCAGGCGATAGGTCAACCAGACCGCAAACCCGGCGAGCAACGGATTGACCAGGGACCGGACACCCAAAAAGACCCCCACCGCCAACAACGTTGCCCATCCCAGAGGGTATTTGCCGAAGCGCTGACCGTTATAGTCCACCACAAAGGGGACCAGGAAACTCTTGGGATGGGGCGGCGAGGGCAGGGTCAGATGACCCTCGGCGATGGCTTGCGCCTGCCAGACATACGCAATCTCGTCCTCGATGTGCGCCATGCTTTCATACACCCGCACGGTAATCCAGTAGCTGACCAGGATTGCCACAATACTCAGGAGAAGTGCGATGCGATCCGCGCGCGACATAGGCTTGTTGTTAAATCTCCGCCAAGAGTTTGTTAGGCGCCGATGCTTCGCAATGCCTGCAACGCCTCTGCATGCAGGAGAGCATTAGAAGCCAGCACCCCGCGATTATTCACCAGCGACCTGCCTGCCCCGAAATCCAGCGCTTTCCCATCCAGGTCAGTGATCATCCCGCCCGCTTCCTGCACCACCAGCGAGCCAGCCGCCTGATCCCAGATTTTCTCGCGGTAATCCGGTTTTTCCGGCGAAAGCAAACGTAGCAACAAATCCCCATCGCCAGCCGCCAGCACAACATACTTCGCCTGACTATCCATGCGCACCGGATCACCCTGTACGCCTAACACCCGCCCAAACGCCTCGATTTGGTCGGCGTTGGTATGCCCCGATTCAAAAGATCGCAGCAAGCGCGCCTCAGCCGTCTGGCTCAACCGCGAAACGAGCAACCGCTCAAACCCAGCCGGTTGCGTCAGGGAGGTCACCCAGCTACCCTGACCGCGCACCGCCACAACCAATGAACCCGGTCCTTGTGTATCCGTGAAGGTCTTGCGCTTCTCCTGCCCTGGCTGATCCCTATAGACCAGATTGGGACATCCCAAAACGCCCACCTGCACCTCTCCCGACACCACCAATGCCAGGGCAACTGCATACTGGTCGCCGCGCAGGAAGCCCTTGGTGCCGTCCAGCGGATCCAGCGCCCAAAATCGCTCTGCAACCCCAGAATCGCCGCGGTCAATCCACTCGCACACCCGCTCCGGGCTGGCTGAGGGCGCCATCCGTCTCACATAACTGGTCACCTGATTCAAAGTGTTCTCTGGGTCAGCATCTGTCTGCCCCAGAGACAGGCGTAATCTCGAGGCGTCTTCTTCCGCAACCAGCGGGTCAGCAGGGTAAGCCCTCTCGAGCAGGTAAGCCACCAGCGCCTGCGAGGCGAAATCCGCCACCGTTACCGGCGAGCGGTCATCCTTGGTCAGCGCGGGCGATACCAGCTCGGCTTGCACCATCTTCACCAACAGAGATGCCTGCCGGACCGCGTCCAGGGCAAATTTTACTTCGGGGATATCCACTTCCGGTATGGCGGGTTTAATCTGGCTCATTGGTTGATCAGCCTCTGGGTGGTTGGTTGTAAATCATCGCGGATTTCGTGAAACATTTCTCTTTTCCTGGCTGGAAAATAAAACAGAGGGCTTGGTTTCCGGTACGCCGGATAAATCATACACCATGGCGCCGTTAATCCGCACCTGCGCCATCTCACCTACGGGAATTTTTCCCTCCACAATCACCATCCCGTCAATCTCAGGCGCATCTCGATATGAACGACCTAACGAGATAACTCCGCCCGAGACGGGGGCGCCGTCTTCGCCCTCAAGTTCGCCATGACCCTCGATGAGCACCGGCAGAACTCGACCCACAAACGCCTGGTTCTTCTCCAGCGAGATGCTCTGCTGCATTTGCATCAGCCTCTCCCAGCGTTCTTGCTTGACCTGGGGGGGAATCGGATCGCCAAGGGGTTCGCTGCTCGTCCCCGGCTCGAACGAAAATTGGAAAGCGCCCACCCGATCAAAGCGCATCTCGCCGACGAAATCCAGTAAAGCCTGGAACTCCTCCTCTGTCTCACCCGGGTAGCCCACAATGAAAGTGGTGCGCAAAGCCAGGTCGGGTATGGCGGAGCGCATCTTCTCCAGGGTGCGACGCACCCAATCCATATTTGCCGGACGGCGCATGCGTCGCAGGGTCTGCGGATGGGCATGTTGCAATGGCATATCCAGATAAGGCACAATTTGCGGATGCGCAGCCATCATCTCAATCAGGCGATCGGTGACATAGCCGGGAAAAGCGTACATGATTCGCAACCAATCCACCTCTGGAACGGCTGCCACAAGCCCTTCCAGCAGTTGCGCCAGCCCATCTTTCATCCCCAGGTCATGACCATAATCGGTGGTATCCTGGGCGATCAAGATGATCTCGCGCACGCCCATATCCCGCAAAGCGCGGGCTTCTTCAAGGATAACCGGCATCGGACGACTGACCGCCGTGCCTTTGATCAGCGGGATGGCGCAGAAGGCGCATGGGCGCCGGCATCCATCAGCGATTTTGAGATAGGCGCTGGCGCCCTGAACAGCAGCCCGCAGGACGCCCCTTTCATCCAGTCCAACCGTCGGCGCCTCGGGCAGATGGTAGAGCGTTTTTGGACTTTTGCCCCGACGCAAACGCTGCACCACATCCACAACGTCCATCCAGCGCCGTGTGCCCAGGATGCCGTCAATTCCGGACACCTGGCGCGCCACCTCGGCGCCGTAACGCTGCGTCAGGCAACCCGCGGCAATCAAAAGCTGATCCTGGCGTTTTTGGGCAGCCAGTTCCCTCAATACCCCAAACGATTCTTCCTTTGCCGGACCAATAAAACCGCAGGTGTTCACAATCACCACACCCGCCTGCTCAGGCGAAGCGACCAGCCTGTAACCGCTATCAAGCAATAATTGCGCCATCGAATCGGAATCCACCGTGTTTTTGGCGCAACCAAGAGAAACCACATGAAAAGTATTCGTTTTCATCCTCAAACCTTAATCATCACCGATCAATAAGCGAATACCGCCATCTCAAATTTTAAGCCCGACATCGCCTTTCAGGGAGCGGGTGTGTTGGTCTGCAGAGGCGTGGCGGTCGGGCGAAGCGTCTCCGTCGGGGTGGGCGTAACCGTTGGGGTGGGAGTCAGCACCCCAGAGAGGGTGTACACCCGTTGGACCACCTCTCCAAACAGACCCATTGGACCCAGGTCCTGCTGGTTGAAAAAAATCTGCAGTCCGGCGCCGTTACTGGTCAATATCTCCACCGTCTCATCGCCTTCGTACTGATAGGCGCTGCCGGGCAAAACCCGCCCCTCATAGACCACCTCGCCATCCACGGTCACCCGCACCCAGGCTCGCTGGCGCACCGTCACATACACCTGCACACCCTCCTGCACGCCGGGGAGGATTGCAAATACTGAAGTCTCCTCAGGCTGAGTGGTGGCAACCGGCAGCGGTGGGACGGTTGGCGTGGGCGGCAAGAAGGTTGACGTGGCAGTCGGCGAGGGGGCAGCCAAAAGCACTTCTGCAATGGATGGCGCAGTGGGCGCTGGCGTCTGCTCCGAGCGCATGGCAAAAATGCGTATCGCTCCCCAAACGACAAATCCTACCAGAGAAAGGGAGATCACCACCGCCAGCAATGTCTCAGCGGAGAAGATGCGCCGCAACGCTCCCGGCGGTCGAGGCGCTGGTGAGACGGGGCGGCTTGGCGCGGGACGAGTGGCTTGCCTGGCAGCCAGCTCCATCTGCAATCCCTCGGCAAAACGCAGCAGCAGCGGTTCCGGGTCTAAGCCCAAAAAACCGGCGTAGTTATTGAGCATACCCCGTCCCTGCACGGGCGAGGGCAAACCTGCCAGGTTGCCCGCTTCCAGCGCTTGCAGGTAATGTTTACGCAGGTGGGTATGACTCTCGACATCCTCCAGGGTTAACCCTAGAAGCTCTCTCTGGCGCTTTAAGCTCTGCCCTACCTCCTGATAAATCGCCGCGCTCGTCTCATCCCGAGGGCGCTCACTCTCGTCGGAGATTGAGGCTGGAGCCACGGCAGGCATTCGCCCTGCTTCCAGCTCTTGATCGAGAGAGGTTAACAGGCTCTCAGGGTCAACCCCCAGATAAGAAGCATATGCCCGTACGAAACCGCGCGCCTGCACCGCCGAGGGCAACGCGCTCAGTTCTCCGGATTCGAGCGCCTGCAGGTAGTTCAGGCGAATACGCGTCGCTCTAGATACCTGCTCCAGGCTGATGTCTCGACTCTCCCGGATCTGACGGAGTTGCTGACCGATTTGCTCGTTCATTTGAAGGGACGCAGGCGTCATCATGGTGACACTAAGGGCGGGGCACCCCTACAATGTTGGGTAACCCCGCCCCTGGCGGTTGAAAACATGGAGCAGGGCTCTCCCGCCCCGAGCAGGCGCTGTGGCTATTCTTCTGAAACAGCCTCGGTTTGCGCCTCTTCCTCCGCCTCGGCGGCTTCTTCAGGCGCAGCCCGCTCTGCGATGCCCAAATCGGGAACCTCGCCCTCGCGATGCACGATCACCACCACCTCCGGGACGAGATCCATGGTCAGGCGGATATGCACCTTGTGCTCGCCCAGATTGCGGATGGGCTGAACATCCAACTGACGGCGGTCCAGCTCCACACCCGTCTTTTCCTGGATGGCGTCTGCGATCATCTGAGGCGTGATCGAGCCGTACAATTTGCCCGTCTCCCCTGCGCGGGCAGGGAAGGTCAGCACCAGATTGGAGATGCGCTCGGCAACGCTGCTCAGCTCCTGGTTGAGGGCAGTTCGGCTTGCAGCCGCCTGGGTGCGTATCTGTTCCACCCGCCTGAGAGCGCTTGGAGTAGCCAGGACCGCCAGACCCTGCGGCAGCAGGTAGTTGCGTCCATAGCCATCCGCCACTTTCTTGACATCCCCGGCGCGACCAAGTTTATAAACGTCTTTGATTAAAAGCACCTTCATTTCATCAAGCCCTTTCAAAAAAATAGATTTCTGCACAAAGCAGACCCGGGCGAAGGGTACAACGCTCCGGGCAGGGGGATTTTACCAGAAGGCAGGATACGAGTCAATTAGAATACTGTATAATCAACTCATGCCTGCGCGCGAACGGTCTTTTCGGGTTGAGGCGGTTGTCCTGCGCCATTCCGACTGGGGGGAAGCCGATCGCCTCTTAGGACTGTACACCCGGGAGATGGGAAAAGTCCGGGCGATTGCGAAAGGTGCGCGCAAACTGCGCTCGCGCAAGGCGGGGCATCTCGAACCTTTTACCCGCACCAGCCTGCTCCTGGCGCGCGGGCGCGATATGCTGATCGTCACCCAGGCGGAGACGATTGACGCCTACACCCCATTGCGCGAGAACCTGCCCCTGGTCGGATACGCTTCCTACATCATCGAGCTTTTGGATCGTTTCACCTATGAAGAGGGCGAGAACCGCGCCCTGTATAAATTATTGGTAGATACCCTGGATCGCTTAGCCACGCGACCCGACCCAACCCTGGCGGTGCGCTATTATGAGATTCGCCTGCTGGATTTGCTGGGATTCCGCCCCCAGCTCTTTAAGTGCGCCCGTTGTGAAGAAGAGATTCTCGCCGAAGATCAATACTTTTCCGCTGAAATTGGCGGGGTGCTCTGCCCACGGTGCGGCAAGGAGACGCCCGGAGCCAGGCATATTTCCCTGGCGGCGCTCAAGTACTTACGTCACCTGCAGCGCAGCTCATTCGCCGAGGCGGCGCGCGCCAACATCCCCATCCAAACCAATCGCGAGATGGAGATTTTAATCCAACACTATCTGACCTACTTGCTGGAACGCAATCTGAACACGCCCGCCTTCCTGCGCCGGGTGGTCGGCGGAGTCAACGATGATATAATGGGTCTCTAATTGGAGATAATGTGTCCGATATCGATCTCTCCCCCCTGGAGGACATCTTAACCGAGTATATACCCCTGGGGCGCTCAGGACTGATGCCAGCCCTGCACGCCGCCCAATCCTATTACGGTTATCTGCCCGAACCGGTGGCTGCCCGGATTGGACAGGCGTTGGGCGTGCCTCTGGCGGATGTGTACGGCGTGATCGATTTTTACAGCATGTTCTACAGCGAGCCGGTTGGGGAGGCAGTCGTCCAGGTGTGCTGCGATCCCGCCTGCGCTCTGGCTGGTAGCGATGAGCTGTTGGAGGCTTTCCGCCAATATCAGGTAGACGTCGCTCCAGAACAATCCTTCACCGTCGAGCGCGCCCCCTGCCTGGGTCTGTGCGAGCATGCACCCGCCTTGTTGGTGAGCGAAACCGCCTTCGCGAAAGTTTCTCCGGCTGCCGTCCCTCAACTTCTCAAAGGGCGCGGCGCCCGCCCTTTTGGGCAGGTGGGCGGAGATGTGCGGGTTCTGACCTCAAACTGCGGTCAGGGTCGTCCAACCTCGTTGGAGAATTATCTTGCCGGCGGTGGCTACACCAGCCTGGGTAATATCCGAGAACTCTCACCCCAGGCGATCATCGAAATCGTCAAAGCTTCCGGTCTGGTTGGACGGGGAGGGGCAGCTTTTCCCACCGGCTTGAAATGGGAGAGTGCCGCAGCAGCCGAAGGACAGCCAAAATACCTGGTCTGCAACGCCGACGAATCGGAACCCGGCACCTTCAAAGATCGGCTGCTCCTGGAAGAGGACCCCCACCGCCTCCTGGAAGGGATGGTCATCGCGGCTTATGCCATCGGAGCGCCCAAAGGCTATCTCTATGTACGCGGCGAGTACTTTTATGCTTATCAGGTGCTGAGCTGGGCGATTGATGAAGCCCGGCAAGCGGGTTATCTGGGTCAAAACATCCTCGGTTCGGGCTTCGATTTCGATATCGAACTCCGTCGCGGCGCCGGAGCCTACATCTGCGGAGAAGAAACCGCTTTGTTTGAGTCCATTGAGGGCAAGCGCGGCTTCCCCAGAGTTAAGCCGCCTTTCCCCACCACTCATGGCTTGTTTGGAAAACCTACCGTCATCAACAATGTCGAGACGCTGTGCAATATTCCTTACATCATCGGGCGCGGCGCAGAGGTCTATCGTGAGCTGGGCACAGATAAATCTCCCGGAACCAAGCTGTTTTGCGTCTCCGGCGATGTCGCCCGACCCGGTGTGTACGAAGTGCCCTTCGGGGTCAGCCTGCGTCGCCTGCTCTCAGAGCTGGCGGGAGGGGTGCGCGAGGGGCGCAAACTCCAGGCAATCTTGATCGGAGGCGCCGCCGGCGCATTCGCCACCCCAGAACAGCTCGATTTGCGCCTGACTTTCGAGGACTTGCGCCAGGCTGGGCTGCCGCTGGGTTCAGGAGTGATCATGGCTTTCGACGATCGCCGCGATCTGCGCGACGTGCTGAAACGGCTGGCGCGCTTCTTCGCCCACGAATCCTGCGGTAAATGCTACCCCTGTCAGATGGGCACCCAGCGCCAGTACGAAATCCTGGAGCGCATTGCCGCCGGAAAAGCGCTCCCGGGCGACGCCGAACGCTTATTAGACGTGGGCTGGACCATGACCGATTCATCCCTGTGCGGATTGGGGCAGACCGCCGCCACAGCGGTGCTCAGCGCCATGCACCTCTGGCGAGATTTATTCCGCTAAGCCCCCTTGCATCGCCCAGACGAGATTGATCTGACTGCGGAGAAACAATGAGCGACCTGATCACCTTAACCATTGATGGCATTACCGTCACCGTACCCCCCGGCACCACCATCCTCGAAGCCGCCAAATCAATCGGCAAGGAAATCCCAACCATTTGCTATCACGAGGCATGCACCGCCAATGCCCTCTGTCGTCTGTGCGTGGTGGAGGTGAGCGGGGCGCGGGTGCTGGTCGCCTCCTGTGTGGCGCAGGTCAGCCAGGGGATGCAGGTGACCACCCACAATGAGCGCATCGAGCGCAGCCGTCGCACCATCCTGGAAATGCTCGACTCGACGGTTGATCTTTCCGAATCGCCCCAGATCTTGAACTACATCCAAACTTACGCCGCCGACCGGCAG
>FWPV01006713.1_pt1 | contig 21640 bp, 19 predicted proteins | sample 2228371 | NCBI WGS metagenome assembly FWPV01 (sample SAMEA103939776, study PRJEB20133) | metagenome | reverse complement strand
CAGCGGGCCGGAAGGGCGCATCGTCGAGCGCGATGTGTTGGCCTACGTCGCGCGCGCGGCGGCCGCGCCTGCCGTAGCGGCGCCAGTCGCGCCGGTCAGTCCCCTGGCGCAGCGTATGGCCGCCGATCTGGGGGTCGATCTCAGCCAGGTAGTTGGCACCGGGCCAGGCGGGCGCATCACCAGAGCCGATGTCGAGCGGGCGGCGCAGAAGGTCGTCGCCCCCGCGCCGACGGCGGCGCCTGCCGCGGCGCCCGCGGCTGCCCCCAGCGGCGTCCGTCAGGTTGTCCCCTTGCGCGGCATACGCGGGCGCATCGCCCAGCGCATGCGCGAGTCGGTCGCTACGGCGGCGCATGTCACGATCTTCACTGAGGCCGATGCTACGGAGTTGGTCGCCTTGCGCACGCGGCTCAAGGACGACGGCGTCACCGTCTCCTATAACGATCTCATGGTCTCCATCGTGGCGCGCGCGCTGCGCGACCATCCAGCGCTGAATGCGACCCAGGTGGGCGACGAGATCCACTACCTGGAGCCGATCCACATCGCGGTCGCGGTCGATACCGAGCGCGGCCTGCTCGTGCCGGTGATCCGCGACGCCGACAAGAAGGGGCTGGCCCAGATCAGCGCTGAGTTCGCAGCCCTGGCGCAGGCCGCCAAAGAGGGGCGCAGCCAGCCGGACGATCTGACCGGAGGCACCTTCACGATCACGAACCTGGGCATGTACGAGATCGATGGCTTCACGCCGATCATCAACCCGCCCCAGTGCGCCATCCTGGGGGTGGGGCGCATCATCGAAAAGCCTGTGGGGCGCGACGGCCAGATCGTTCTGCGCAAGATGATGGTCCTCAGCCTCTCCTTTGACCATCGTCTGGTCGATGGCGCGCCGGCTGCACGCTTCTTGCAGCAAGTGAAGCGGCTGGTGGAGCGACCTCATCTGCTATTGGCGTGAATCGCATCGTTGTGATCGTGCGGAGAGGCCGCTGTCGAAGTGAGGGCCTCTCCGCACGACGCGGCATGGGTAGCGTCTGCTTGTAGATAGCGCGGACGACCTTCCTCCTAAATTCTCACCCTCGTGTTTCTCCCCTTTCTGTTGGCATCCTGGTCGCGCAGGCCTGATTCGCCGATGAGACCTTGAACCTGGCACGGTGCCCTGCCCATGCCCCTGGCTGGTCTCCTGACCAGCCAGAACAATTTTTCGGATAGGCTCCAGGCCGGCTCTATCTCAGGCCAGGGTACTAGCCAGAATAGCCCATTGAGGACGCAGCCTCATATGTTATGGTCAGAAGAAGGCGTCCCCTTGAATTCGATGCGGGACCGCTTGGGCGTCGTCTGAAATTGCTGCGTGAGCGGTCGCTTTTGCCATGAGCGACAAAGGGCGAGGGCGATCGCGAGGAGTTGGCGATGGTGCGTCGAGCGATAATCGGAGTCTTGGTGATCGGGCTGCTGGCGAGCGCCGTGTTCGCCGATTATGGCGTCAATCAGGCGATTGAAGACGTCGCCAGCGCCTCGTTTGTCGGCGAGGAGGAGCAAGACGCAGCGGGGACGGTGGTCGCGCCGGCTGGCGACGTCGATGGCGACGGCTACATGGACTTTCTGATCACTGCTCCGCTCAGCCAGGAGAACGACGCTGGCCAGGTGTATTTGATCTTCGGCAAGGCTACCGGATGGGATGGCGTGCAGTATACCAGCCTGTCCGCCGTCGACGCCTCGTTTCTGGGAGAGGATCCCAACGACGCGGTGGGGACGAGCGCGGTGGGCGTGGGGGATGTGAATGGCGATGGCTTTGACGACCTTGTGATCGGCGCGCCCAGCAACGGCGACGCTGGCAGCCAGGCGGGCAAGGCCTATCTGATCTTCGGCCACGCCCGCCCCTGGTCCATGCGGCAGAGCCTGGCCAACGCCGATGCGTCGTTCCTGGGAGAGACCGATGGCGACAGCGCTGGCTTTGCCGTCGCAGCGGCCGGCGATGTCAACCAGGATGGGCTGGCCGATTTCCTCATCGGCGCGCCGCAGGCCAGTTCATCTGCTGGCAAAGTGTACGTGATCTTCGGCAAGGCGAGCGGATGGGCGCAGAACGTCTCGCTGGGCAGCGCCGCCGACGCTTCGTTCATAGGGGACGATGCCTTCGACCTGGCCGGCTATTCCGTCGCCAGCGCGGGGGATGTCAACGGCGACGGCGTGGACGACATCCTGATCGGCGCCTGGGGCGACAGCGATGTGCTCCCTGGCGCGGGCAGCGTGTACCTCATCTTCGGCAAGCCAGCCGGACAGCCCTGGCCGCGCAACGCGCGCCTGAGCACGGTCAGCATCGCGTTGCATGGTTCGCTGGGCAACGAGAGCGCTGGCGTCGCCGTCGCGCGCGCGGGCGATGTCAATGGCGACGGCTACGGCGACTTTCTCGTCGGCGCCAACGGCGCGCACGACGGCGCCGGCAAGACCTATTTGATCTTTGGCAAAGCCAGCGGCTGGATGTCTCAAGATCTGGTCACGGTCGCGGCGGCCATCTTCATGGGCGAAGCGCAGGAGGACGGCTCTGGCGCTTCTCTGGCTGGCGGCGGCGACATCAATGGCGACGGCCATGATGATTTCCTGATCGGCGCGCCCGACAAGTGGCGCTTCAGCGAGGGGGACGGCTACGGGAAGGCCTATCTGATCTATGGCCGGGCGTCCTGGCCGTCGCCAGCGATCGTGAACCTGAGGAACGCCGACGCCTCCTTCTGGGGGCAACGCATCAGCAGCCGAGCTGGCGCGTCCCTGGCCATCGTCGGCGATGTCAACGGCGACAGTTTCGACGATTTCATGGTGGGCGCCGATCAGGATCACTACGCGGCGGATGGCGCCGGCCAGGCGTACCTGCTCGTCTCGCCGACCAGCAACAATCCGGCTGTCCAGGAGCAGTTCATTCCGGCGGGCGATGCGCCGCGCGCCGATTTCGGCAGCACGGAGGTGCAGATCGATTTCTCTGAGGGCACGGCCGGCACGGTCACGGTCACCAAGCATCGAGAGAGGCCCGCCGATTTGCCTGAGGCTGCTGCGGTATGGTGGGAGATCTCGACCACCAAGACAGCGTTTCTGGCCGAGCTGACCTTCTATTATGCCAACAGCGAGATCGCTGGCCTCGTTGAAGGCCAGCTCAAGCTCTTCTGGCGGCCTGACGCCAGCGCGGCCTGGCAGAGGTTGCCGGCCACCCTCAATACTGCCTACAACAAAGTCACTGCCCAGGGCATCCAGGCGTTCGGCCAATACGCTCTATCGACTTGGGACGTTCCTCCGCCAACGCCAACGCCAACGAATATGCCAACGCCAACGAATATGGCAACGAATACACCAACGCCAACGAATACGCCAACGAATGGGCCAACGAATATGCCAACGAATATGCCAACGAATACACCAACGAATACGCCAACGCCAACGAATACGCCAACGAATACACCAACGAGTACCTACACGCCCAGCGCGACAGCTACGCCCATCGCCACGCCTACGATCATTTTGACGAGTGAGCCTACAGTTACCCCGACGACCGCTCCCACGGAAGCGCCTACAGAGACGCCGACCGTCGAGCCGACGCCCGTCCCGACGAGTGAGCCGACGGCGACGCCGACCCTGGAGCCGACGCCCATCTCGACGAATGAGCCGACGGCGACACCGACCGTTGGGCCGACGCCCGTCTCGACGGATGAGCCGACGGCGACGCCGACCGTTGAGCCAACGCCCATCTCGACGAATGAGCCGACGGCGACGCCGACAGCCATGCCCACCGTTGTCGTCACTGTGCCGTCTGGCGGCCATCGGCTATTCCTGCCCTTGATCCGCCGGCTCTGAGCACAAAGGTCAACGCCGTTCCCTCTAGGTCTGATCCATCAGGGTCGTGCGCAGCAGGCGCGCGATCAGCGGGTCGGCGGTTGTGAGGGCCTGGCGGTCGGTGCAATAGAGGGCTACCGCCCAGGCGAAGTAGGCGCGAGGCGTCGACGCATGCGCTGGCGGCGCGTAGCCGAGGCGAAATGTCTCGAGGATACGCTGGCCGACGCGCTGCCAGCCAGGGTCGATCCCGCCCCCTTCCGAGAGCCACGCCCCCGTTGCGGCGCCTCCGCATCCCAGAAGATGATCGAACAGGCTGGCCAGCGCCGCGTAGACGCGGCCCCTGTCGCCTTGCAGATCAGCCGGCGCGATCCAGACGACGTTGACCAGGACGCGGCGTCTGACCGCGCATGCCCCCACCTGATAGAAGCTGTTCTCTCCGCCGATCACCGCATGGCCTGTCGGCTGGCTCAGCCACCACTGTAGCAGCGCTGCCGGAAAAACTGAGAGTCGGCTGGCGAACGCCAGCGCCAGCGACCAGGCGCTCTGCCCCGCGCGCGCGAAGGAAGAGCCAGGCGCACGGCGCGGCGCGGCGATGCGGGCCAGATGGATCTTCTCGCGCAAGAGGGCGCGACGTACGGCGGCATGAGCGTCAGGCACGGCCGATCCCCTCCCCATTTGGGCTGTGGATCATCTGCAGGTATCATAGGCAGAAGGCGCTGGCGTTGCAACTTCGCGGCTGCTGATGCGTAATAAACAGTGATGTAGCATGGGCAGCCAACGGGCTGCTGAGAAAAGGAGAGGGAGCGCCATGGACGAAACACGTGTGATCATCGATAGCACGCCGGAGCCGAAGCGGCTCTATCGCTCGCGCACGAATAGCGTGATTGCGGGGGTCTGCGGCGGCCTCGGTGAGTTTCTGGGAATCGACCCTACTTTGATCCGTTTGTTGTGGATCATCGCAGGATTCTTGGGAGGCTCCGGGCTGCTGGCATATATCGTGCTTGCGATCGTCATCCCGGAGGAGTCGCCGGAGCATGCCCAGAGCAAGGTGATCAGCCCGGGATGGGGCGCGGGCTGGCAGCAGGGCCTCAACAGCGTCAATGTTGGCTTGCTGGTGGGCCTGGCTTTGGTGGTCCTCGGCGGCATCCTGTTGCTGGATAGCCTCAACCTGATCCCGGCCTTCGTCTACCGTCTCTGGCACCTGTTCTGGCGGTTGTTCTGGCCGCTGATGTTGATCGGGCTGGGCCTGGTGATGCTCCTGGGGCTTTCGGGTCAGGCCTGGCGGCAGCGTGGCGGCTTGCGCCGGGGGCAGCCACTGCGGCGGTCCAGCGATCGCATCGTGGCCGGTGTGTGCGGCGGCCTGGCGGAATACCTGGGGGTCGATCCGACGTTGGTGCGCGTCCTCTGGGTGTTCGGGACGTTGATCAGCCTCGGCATGATCGGCGTGCTGGCCTATATCATCCTCATGGTCGTCATGCCGGAAGGAGACGCTCCGATCACGCGCCTGTAAAGCGCACCACAGGCGTGATGAGGCGGCGCCTCCAGGCCCCTGGAGGAGGTGATTGTCGGCCAGCGCGAGCGATCGCAGCGCGGCGGGCCGGCCTCACCCTGGTCGAATTGAGCGGAGGAGGAGGACGCGATGAAACGACGGCCGATCCTGGCAGGGCTGGTGCTGATCCTGTTGGGGCTATGGTTCCTCTTGCGTGAGCTGGGCGTATTTCCGCTCATCGCCTGGTGGCCGTTGATCCTCCTCTTGTTAGGGGCAGCCGCCTGGGCGCGCTATCTGTGGGCTGGAGATCGTCGAGATCCCGACAGCGTGTTTTGGGGCGTCGCGTTGCTCTTGATAGGCGGCTTCTTCTTGTTGCGCGAGAATGGCTGGTATCGCCCGGCCCAGCTCGATTGGGACGTCATCTGGCCGATCTTCCCGGCGATCGTGGGAGCGAGCGCGGGCCTGCAGTGGCTGTTGCACTTGCATAAATGGGACGCGTTGCTGGCGAGCTTCGCGGGCTGGATTGTGGCGGCGGTTGGGTTCGCCTACACATTTGGCTATATCTCTGGCGATGTGGCGTCAACGATCGCCCGCTTTTGGCCGCTTCTCTTGATCCTGGCTGGGATCGGCCTGGTGCTTCAGTATGCGCTCGAGAGCCGGCAGCGTCCTTCGTAGTCGATGAGGCAAGGAGGCAGTTCGCGATGGGCGGTTTGGTGCGATTTGTGGGAGGAGCGGTCGTAGGAGCCGCGTTGGGGATGGTCGCGGGCCTGTTGCTGGCGCCCAGCGCGGGCGCTGACATCCAACGCCGGATGCGCGCGCGCGTCGAGGAGGCGCTGGAGGCAGGGAAGCAGGCGGCCGCCGCGCGCGAGGCGGAACTGCAAGCGGAGTTCGAGCGCGCGCGTAAGGGCGCGGCCAATACGGCTTGAGAGCCTACCCGAAAAACAGTTCTGGCTGGTCTCCTGACCAGCCAGGGGCACGGTCAGGAGACCGCGCCGAAACGTTTCGGATAGGTTTCTGAGCCAGCGCCTTTTGGCGAGATGCAACGACAACCAGGAGCGCGGGCGGAGCGCTTGTAGCTATCCATTGAGCAGGTACGTCTCGACTGCAGCACCGAGTGCTCTTGCCTTTTGCTGGCCGAAAAGGACCCGTCGTGCGCTGGGTGCTCGTCTGGGCGAAGGATCGTCTTCGCCAGATGACAGTCAGCCCGCCGACGGGTCCTTTGTGTTATAATCGGGCCGCCAGTTCGTGAGAGGGGAGGTTGCGCCATGTCATGTCCTTTTCCTGCCGTGTGGGGCGGCGGACAATTGTTCGCGTTCTCAGGGATCGATGGCGTGGCCTCATGGGAAAGCGGCCTGGTGGCCAGCACGCAGGCGGATCCCGTAGGGCTGCGCGTGCGTTTCCCGGCCGCCGCGACTCTGCGGTTCGATCTGGCGGCGGCCCAGGTGGCCCCGCACATCGTCACGGGCGACGTCCTGCGCCTGGGGACCCCTGCAGGCGAGTTGAGCCTGGCCCTGGCCGATCAGCACACGGTGGTTGGAAGGGCGGCGCGCGCGCTGGGCCCGCATCTGAGCGTCGCTGAGAGCGACCCTGCGGCCTGGCAATGCGCGCTGGCAACGGCAGATGGCGATGGCCCCGATCGTCAGTGGGCGCTGGCCTGCGCGCCGACCGAGGTGGAAGCCGCAGCGCGCGCCCGGCGCGCCCTGGCGTATGATGTGGATGCGGTGATCGCGCAGCGGCTGGCCTTCTTGGAGCGATGCCCAACGCCCCCCAGCGCCCTCGCCGAACTGTGGTGCAAGACGCTGGCCAAGGCCTGGTCCGTGCTCAAGGTCAACACCTACAGCGCGGAAGGCAGCATCCCGACGCGCTGGACCACCCCGGATCGTTGGCCGCATCGCCACATGTGGCTGTGGGATTCGGCCTTTCACGCGCTGGGATGGCGTCACGCCGACCTCGCCATGGCATGGGAGGCGGTCGAAGCGGTCCTCTCGCAGCAGGCGGCGGACGGCTTCGTCGCGCACACCCTTAGCCCCGCGCATCGTTCCTCGATCACGCAGCCGCCGATCCTCGCCTGGGCGGTCTGGGAACTGTATCAGCGCCAGCACGATTGTGAGCGGCTGCGTCGGGCATATCGTCCCCTTTGCCGTTACCTGGAATGGGACCTGGTTCATCGCCGTTGCAGCGAAGATGGCCTGTTGGCCTGGCAGATCGAAGGCGATCCGTTGTGTCGCAGCGGCGAGAGCGGCATGGACAACTCGCCGCGCTTCGACGGCGACGGCCCCTGGGCGGCGGTCGATTTCAGCGCTTACGCGGCCGCCGAGATGGACGCCCTGGCGCGCATGGCCTGCGTCTTAGGCCATGAGGAAGATGTGTGCCTGTGGACGGAGCGCCGCGCGCGCATGGCGGCTGCCATCAACGAACATCTGTGGGATGAAGCCAGCGGTTTCTATTATGATCGTCGGGTCGGCGGCGCGCGCTCGACGGTGAAGGCTATCTCTGGGTTCTTGCCCCTTTGGGCGGGGATCGCTACGCCGGAGCAGGCCGCGCGTTTGGTCGAACACGTGCGCGATCCCAACGAGTTCTGGGCCCCCTTCCCCTTGCCCTCGGTCGCGCTCGACGATCCGACGCATAGCGAGGATATGTGGCGCGGCTCGACGTGGATCAACACCAACTACTTCGTGATCCACGGCTTGCGTCGCTATGGCTATGCCGAGTTGGCGGAGGAGCTGGTCGGGCGCACCCTGGCCGAGGTCGCGCGCTGGTACGCGGCGACCGGCTGTCTGCATGAATTCTACGATTGTCGCGGCGTGAAGGAGCCGACGTCGCTGGTGCGCAAGGGCGCCGTGGGCGCGGCTGGCGGCGCCGGCTTCGGGGTCGTCCAGGACTATGGGTGGACCGCCGCGCTCTTCATCGATCTGGTCATGAGCAGCGCACTGGATTGAAAGGAGGCGACGGTGCTCGCCCTGTTGGATCGCCTGCGTAGCCTGGGACGACGCAGGTCGCGATCTGATCGCTCGCTCGCGCAGGATCCGCTGCTGGCGTTGGCGGCGGCCGAGCCGCGTCGGCGATGGGAGGCTGCGGAAGCGTTGGGCGCTATGGCGGCGCAGGAGCAGACGGTGGCCGCGCTGACGCAGGCGCTCAACGATCCGGAGCCGTTTGTGCGCTGGCAGGCGGGTCGTTCGCTGGTTGCCCTGAACACGGAAGAATCGTTCCAGGCGCTGGCGGACTCGCTACAGGCCCCGTCGCCAGTGCAGCGAGCGGCGGCGGCCGAGGCGCTGGGCCATTCGCTATGGCCGGCGGTGATCCCGCTGCTGGCCGAGGCGCTGACGGACGCAGACGCCGGCGTGCGCGTGGCGGGCGCCCTGGCCTTGGGCCGTTTGCGTCGCGCCGAAGGGACGCCCTATCTGGCCGCCGCCTTGCAGACGGAGACTTCCCCCGGAGTGCGCTGGGCGTTGACGCGCGCCCTGGGCATGATCGGCGTGCCGACCGGCGCCCAGGCTTTGTACAACTGCTTGGTCAGCCAGTGGGAGGAGCCTCAGGTGCGGCGCAGCGCCGTATGGGCGGCCGGTCGCATGGGATGGGATGCGACGGCCGTGGCAGCGCTGTTGGCTGCCCTCGCAGATCCCGATGCGCCAACGCGCTGGCAGGCATGTTTGAGCCTGGGCAGCGTGATGCAGGAGGCGGTGCGCAGGGGGCTGGCCGATCGCGCCGCAGTGGCGGCGGTGCGCGAGGAACTGGGGCGTCTGCGCGAGGACGGCGCGAACGCCGGGCAGGGCCTGGTCGGCGAGGCGGCGGCGCAGGCGTTGGCGCAGATCGAGGCGGCTCTCTGGGCGCGGCGGGGCAAAGAGAAGGAGAGAAAAGAAAGCAGATGACGGTGTGCATCGGCAAGATCACGGGAATCGGGCGCAAGGGGCGAGGAGAAACGGGGAAAGGAAAGCTGGTAACAGACCGGCGGCCAGGCGTCCGCGATGGAAGGGGGCAGGTAGAAGCCATTACGCTGGTTTGATCTTGGTGAGGGGAACTCGTGGCGTATCGCAGAATTGAAGTGGGGCGAGCGACGGTCCATGTCGTGGATGATGGGCAAATGTGGATGGACGCGGGTGGATTGTTCGGCCTGGTCCCGAAGCGGCTTTGGGGGCAGATCGCTACACCTGACGAAGACAACCGCGTGCCGCTGGCGTTGCGCTGTCTGCTGATCGAGTCGCAGGGGCGGCGCATCCTGGTCGACACCGGCTGCGGCGACAAATTATCGGCGCGAGCGCGCGAGATCCTCGGTTTTGCGCCCGACGATCGCGCTCGCCTGCAGCGATCATTGGCGCTGGCGGGCTTCGATCCCGAGGATGTGGACATCGTCGTCAATACACACCTGCACAGCGATCACTGCGGCGGCAATACGGTATGGGCGGACGAGTCGGGCGGACGAGCTGTCCCTGCCTTCCCCCATGCGACCTATTGGGTGCAGCGTTTGGAGTTAGCCGATGCCTCTTTTCCCAACGAGCGCACGCGCGGCACCTACTTCGCAGAGAATTTCCAGCCCTTGCAGGTCAGCGGCCAACTGCGCATCATCGACGGCGATGTGTGGGTGACCGACGAGGTGCGCACGTGGGTGACGCCGGGGCACACGCGCGCCCATCAGTGCGTCGTCATCGAGAGCGAGGGGGAGGCGGCGATCTTCCTGGCCGACGCGGCGACGTGGGCGGTCCATCTGGAGCGGCTGGCCTGGGTGCCCGCGTACGACGTCGAGCCGTTGGTGAGCATTCAGACCAAGAAACAAGTGGTCGCTTGGGCGGCGCGTGTCCACGCGCGCCTGCTCTTCCAGCACGATCCTCAAGTCGTCGAGGCATGCCTGGCCCCTACCGCAGATGGATGGCGCGTCGAGCCGTTGACGCGCTGAGCAGCCTGCGATATAGTTGGCTCTTGGAGCAGGCAAATCGTTGTGAGGAGGGAGAATCGTGTCGATCTCCACTTCCCCTCCGGCGCGCGCGAGGTGGCGAAGCAACGCCGGGCTGCGGCGGCTGGCGATCCAGGAGCACCTGACCGGCTATCTTTTCATCTTGCCAGCGGTCGCGCTCGTCTCCATCTTTGGCATTTTCCCCATTGCGTACGCTTTCTATATGAGCCTGTATCGCTGGCGCGTCCGCCAGGGCAGCTTCCTTGGCCTGGCCAATTACGAGAGGATTTTGGGAGATTGGTGGGGAGCGCTCCTGTTTGTGGGAGGCTTCCTGCTGTTGGCCCTGGCCTATGGGACCTGGACGTCGTCGCGGCGCGTCGCGATCGCCCGAGTGGGGGGAGGGGCGCTGGCCTGCCTGGGCGCGGTTGCCATCGCGCGCGGGTGGGGGATCATGACCGCTGCGGGCGATCGCCAGTTCCTCAACTCGCTGATCATCACGCTGTACTACGCTCTGGGCACTGTGCCTGCGGAGCTGATCCTCTCTCTGATTTTGGCCTACGTCCTCTTCCAAAACATCCGCGGCCGTGACCTGTTCCGGATGGTGTACTTCCTGCCCTACATCACACCCGTTGTCGCTACAGCCGTCGTCTTTCGCGCCATCTTCAGCCCGCGCGAGACCTCGCTGGCCAATCAGGCGCTGGTGTTATTGGGCCTCGAGCCGCAGAAGTGGCTGTTTGAGCCGCGCCCCTTTCTGCAGGTGATGTTCGGCTGGGAAGGGAGCGGACTGCTGGCTGGTCCCAGCATGGCCCTGGTCTCGATCATCGCCTTCGGGGTCTGGACCTATGTCGGCTACAACACCGTCATCTTTCTGGCGGGCCTGGGCGCCATCCCGCGCGAGCTGTACGAGGCAGCTCAGATCGATGGCGCCAGTCGAGTGGGATTGTTCCGCCACATCACCTTGCCCTTGCTCTCGCCGGTCACCTTCTATCTGACGCTGATCGCGTTCATCGGCACGTTCAAAGCGTTCAATCATATCTGGGTGATGCAGGTGCCCTCGGCGCAGGACACCGTCGAAGTGGCAAGCGTTGCCATCTTCAACACGTTCTACAAGGCCAACCAGTTCGGCTACGCTGCGGCGCAGGCGATCTTGCTGTTCCTGATCATCCTTGGCCTGACGCTGGCGCAGAATAAAGTGCTGGGGGAGCGCGTCTTCTATGGCTGATCAGGCGCATATGTTGGCTCCCGCGCGTCCGACGTTCACACCACGCGTGGCGCCGCGCTCTCTATGGGTGAGCTTCCTCCTCTACGCGATCCTGCTCGTCGGCGCGGTGGGGGCGATCATCCCGTTTTTCTGGATGGTCTCCACCTCATTGATGACGCTGGGGGAAACGATCAACCGCCAGTGGCTGCCCAAGACGCCGCAGTGGTCGAACTACGAGGAAGCCTGGGTCGAGGCCCGCTTTGCCCGCTATTTTCTGAACAGCGTCATCATCACGCTGACGACGGTGGCTGGCCTGACGGCGACCTCTCTGTTGGCGGGCTACGCCTTCGCGCGCATCCGCTTCTGGGGGCGCGAGGCGATCTTCACCCTGCTGCTCAGCACGATGATGATCCCCGAGTCGGTGACGATGATCCCCAACTTCCTGATCATCCGCGGCGATGTGATCCCGTTGCCCGGCGGCACCTGGCTCAACTCGTTGCCGGGCCTCACCGTCCCCTTCATGGCGAACGTCTTCAGCATCTTCCTGTTGCGCCAGTTCTTCGCGCAGATCCCCTGGGAATTATGGGATGCGGCGCGCATCGATGGCGCGGGGCATCTGCGTTTTCTGCTCCAGATCGTCTTGCCGATCAGCCGCGCCGCGGTGCTGACGGTCGTCCTCTTCGGGTTTATCAACGCCTGGAACGCTTTCCTGTGGCCTCTGCTGGTAACGACGCGCGACACATGGCGGCCATTGATGGTCGGCCTGTGGACCTTCGTGAGCGAGGCGGGGCCTGAGACGCAGTTGCTGATGGCGGGCGCCGTGATCACGGTCATCCCCGTGCTGGCCCTGTACTTCCTGACGCAACGGCAGTTTATCGAGGGGATCGCCACGTCGGGGCTAAAAGGATGAACGGAGAGGCCAGCTCAGCTAACCTTGCAGGTTTGCGCCCTCTCGGTTATTGTAGGCGGGTCCTTAACCTGGCCTTAACAGGGCCGTGGTAGGGTACAACGAAGGCTCGATCATTTAAGGAGGAGATGCATGAAAGGCAAAGCGTTTTCAACGGTGTTGTTGCTGCTCATCGCGTCGCTGATAGCGACGGCGTGCGCTGCGCCTGCGCCGCCGCCCGCCGCCGCGCCGGCCGCTGAACAGCCAGCCGCTGCGCAGCCGGCTGCCGAGGAGGCCGCCGCGCCCGCCGACGAATGGGCCGATGTCGATCCGTCGGGGCAGACGGTGATCTTCTGGCACCAGCACACCAAAGAGCGTGAGGCTGCCCTCAACGCTATCGTCGAGAAGTTCAATCAGACCAACGAGTTCGGCATCACGGTGAAGGCCGAGTACCAGGGCGGCTATGGCGACATCTTCAAGAAGATGCTGGCCGTGCTCAACAGCCCTGACGTGCCCGACCTGGTCGTCGCCTATCAGAATCAGGCGGCCACCTACCAACTGGCCGACGCCCTGGTCGACATGAACTCGCTGGTCAACAGCCCGAAGTGGGGTCTCTCGCCCGAGGAGCAGGCGGACTTCTTCCCCGGCTTCTTCAAGCAGGACATCTTCCCCACCTTCGGCAACGCGCGCCTGGGGTTCCCTCCCAATCGCTCGATGGAGGTCATGTACTACAATATCGATTGGCTGAAAGAGCTGGGGTACGACGCGCCGCCGACCACGCCGGAACAGTTCAAGGAGATGGCGTGCAAGGCAACGCAGCAGCCCTTCTCGAAGGCCACGGCGGAGGGGAGCATCGGTTATGAGCTGAGCATCGACGCCTCGCGCTTCGCAAGCTGGACCTTCGCGTTCAATGGCGACATCTTCGACTACGAAGCGGGCCAGTTCACCTATAACAGCGAGGCCGCCGTCAACGCGATGACGTTCTTGCAGGACCTCTTCAACAACAAGTGCGCTAGCGTCGTCACCGAGCAGTACGGCGATCAGACCGATTTCGGCACCGGCAAGCTCCTTTTCTCGGTTGGCTCCAGCTCCGGGCTGCCTTTCTATCGCCAGGCCGTGGACGAAGGCGCCAAGCACGCCTGGAGCGTGGCCGCCTTGCCGCATACCGGCCCTGAGCCGGTGATGAACGTCTACGGCGCCAGCGTCAGCATGCCCAAGACGACGCCGGAGCGCGAGCTGGCGACCTGGATCTTCCTGAAGTATTACACGAGCAAAGAGGTGCAGGCGGAATGGGCGCGAGCCAGCCAGTACTTCCCGGTGCGCGCGAGCGTGGCTGAGGAGCTGAAGGACGTCTTCGACGCCGATCCCGCCTACAAGACGGCGTTCGATCTGCTCAAGTATTCGGCGTTCGAGCCGCCCGTGCCCGGCTACGACTTCGTGCGCGACGAGGTGCAGAAGGCGATGGCAGCCATCGCCGACGGCGCCGACGTGCAAAGCACGCTCGACGCCTTGAACCAGAAGGCCAACGACATCCTGGCCGAGCAGATGGCGGAAATGCAGTAAACATCACAACATCGCGAGGGATCGGAGAACGTCCCTTGCGATGAGGGGGATCAAACGATGAGGCCCTCGCCTCCTCTCCTTGCGAATAGGGGAGAAGGCGAGGGCCGCTTTTTAGCGCCTATCCGAAAAACTGTTCTGGCTGGTCTCCTGACCAGCCAGCGGCACGGTCGGAAGACCGCGCCAAAGCTTTTCGGATAGGTTCTCAATCAGGGGCGCGGCGAAGTTGCAGCGACCGGCAGGGTGAAGTAGAAGGTCGCGCCCCGGCCCAGTTCGCTGTCGACGCCGATGCGCCCGCCGTGGGCCTCGATCAGGTGACGGGCGATGGCCAGCCCCAGGCCGCTGCCGCCCGAGCTGCGCGCCCGCGAGCGATCGGCGCGCCAGAAGCGATCGAACACGTGGGGGAGATCCTCCGGCGCGATGCCGCTGCCCGTGTCGGCGACGCGCACCGTCACGTAGCCAGGCGGCCCCGCCTGCGCGGCGACCGTCACCTGGCCGCCAGCCGCCGTATAGCGCAAGGCGTTGTTGATCAGGTTGCGCAATACCTGGCTGATGCGATCTGGATCGGCCATCACGGCGGGCAACGGCGCATCGGCTTCGACGGCGAGCGTGATCTGCTGCTCGGCGGCGAGCGGCGCGAAGCTGGCGACTGCCGCCTTCACCAACTCCGCCGCATCGACCGCGCGTCGCTCCAGAGGCAACTGGCCCGCCTCGGCTTGCGCCAGCTCGCGCAGGTCATCGACCAGGCGGGAGAGCAGGCGCGTTTCGTCGTAGATCGTGGCGATCTCCGCCGTCTCGAGGGGGAAGACGCCGTCCAGGATCGCCTGCAGGTTGCCCTGGATGACGGTCAACGGCGTGCGCAGCTCGTGGGCGATGTCGGCGATCAGGTTGCGACGCAGTTGCTCGGCCTGCGCCAGCGCCGTCGTCATCTGGTTGAAGGCGCAACCTAGTTCGGCGACCTCCTCTGGGCCGCTCTCGGGAACGCGTTGCGTCAGATCGCCTGCCGAGACCGCGCGCGCGGCGGCGGTGAGGTGAGCCAGCGGCGCGGACAACACGCGGCTGAGGATGAGGCCCAACAGGATGCCAAGCCCGCCAGCGATGAGGCCGGCCTGCCAGATCGATCGTCGCAGCCCCTGGAGGAAGCTGGCGGCGGGGGCCGAGAGGATCACGTTGCGGCTGGGGGGCGCGAAGACGTACAGATAGCCAGCGACCTGCCCATCGGCGAGGATGGGGAGCGCGTTGCGTTGCTCTTCAGCCGTCAGCCGGTTGCCCGGGCGAGGGGGCGCGGAGCTGTACACGATCCGACCGTCCTTGTCGGCCACCATCAAGCCGGCGCCGTCCTGGCGCATGGCGCCGTGCATGCGCCTCATGCCCATCCTGGCTCGCATCGGATTGGCGTCATCAAACACGGCGCCCACGCCGCTCCATCCGCCCATTTGTTGGTAGTGATCGGCCAGCTCCGCCGCCAACTGATCGCCCACCCCCAATTCGGCCTGGAAAGCGTAGCGACGGAACGCGACGTCCGCGCGCGCGGCGGTGAGCGCCCCGACCAGCGATACGCCGATGAGGGTCACCGCCACGAAAGAGACGGTCAGCCACACCCACAGGCGCCTCATGCGTCCCCCTTGAGGCGATACCCGACGCCATAAACGGTCTGGATATAGCGCGGCTGACGAGGATCTTCCTCTAGCTTGCGCCGCAGGTTCTTGATGTGGCTATCCACCGTGCGCTCCAGCCCTTCGTACGAATAGCCGAAGGCGCGCTCGATCAGCTCGCTGCGGGTCAGCGTACGGTCCGGCTGCTCGAGCAGCGCGCGCAGGATGGCGAACTCGGCGGGGGTCAGGTCGACCGGCTGGCCATTGAGGGTGACTTCATGGCGGTTGGGATCGAGGACGATCGCGCCCACGCGCAGCAGGCGGGAGGCTGGCTCGGCGCCGCTCACGCGCCGCAGAATGGCGCGCACGCGCGCGACCAGCTCGCGTGGGTTGAATGGCTTGGTCACATAGTCGTCGGCGCCCAACTCGAGGCCGACGATCTTGTCCGTGTCCTCGACGCGCGCGGTGAGCATGAGGATGGGGATGCTGGTCAGGGTCGGATCGCTGCGCAGGAGACGCGTCAGCTCCCAGCCGTCGCGGCCGGGCAACATGAGGTCGAGCACGATCAGATCCGGGCGCGCGTGGCGCACGGCGGGCAGGACCTCGTTGCCGTCGTAGGCGACCGCTACCGTGTAGCCAGCCTGCTCGAGGTAGGCTCGCACCAGGCGTACGATCTGACGATCATCATCGACGACCAGGATATGTTGCGCCATAGAACCCATTCTACCACACGCAAGCGACGGGGCGGGAGATCGCTCCCCCGCCCCGATCATCAGCTAGATACGATTGGACAGGCCCTCAGGCGAAGGGCTGCCTTAGCGATTGCCGCGCCAGCCGCCCATACGTCCACCCATGCGGCCGAAGCCCCAGTCGCCCTTGCCGTGGAAGCCGGGTCCCATGCCAGGGCCGCAGTCCCAACCGCCGCGGCCGGGGCCGAATCCCCAACCAGGCGCCTGGAAGGATTGCTGGGCGCGCTGTTCGAGGTTGGCCTTCATCAGGGCGAGCATGGCGTCGGCCTGAGCCTGGCTGAGCTTGCCATCCGCCACAGCCTGATCGAGGTCGGCCTTGCGCGCCTCGACCGCCTGGTTGATGATGTCGTCGAGCTTGTCGCCGGCGATCTCGGCCAGCGTCTTGCCGTCGCGCAGCTCTTGCGCCAGTTCGGTCTGCGTCTTGTCCAGGACCTCAGCGGCGATGGAGAGCAACGAATCGTCGGGGCCGCCCCAGCGCCCCATCATCCCGCCGCGTCCCATCATCATCATCCCACGGCCCAGCATGCCGCCCAACCACGAGGGCCAGTCTCCCTGCGCCTTGGGCGCGTTGGGCTGCGGCCCTTGGGCGAAGGCGACGCCGTTAAAGACGAGCAGGCTGGCCAATGCCAGGACAGCCGCAATTCCCACTAGCTTCTTCCAGTTCGGTTTCATCGCATTCCTCCGGTTCCCTAGGATCTGGGATCGGCCATCTCGCCGATCCTGGCTTATCCTACCCTGCGATTGTGGAGAAGTGATGGAAGAACGATGGATGAATGTGGGATGTGGTATACTTCCTGGCCGGAAGAGGGAGAAGATGAGTGAAGCGGTGGACCAGGGAGAGCGGGCGTCGTCGTGGCGGATCGAAGTCGACGCAGACCAAGGCTCCGTGCGTTGGTGGATCGATGCTGAGGCGCCGCGCGGCGTCTGCACCCTGCGCTTGCCCGACAACGTCATCGAGCTGGCTGCCCATGAGGAGACGGGGGCGGGCCTCGTCGTGCGGGTGACGGCGACGCGACCGTTTCGTCTTGAGATCATCACTCCCTTCGCCGAGTTTGTGGAGCAGGCGCCGGCTGGCGTCCACTCCTATCTCTTGACCTATCTGGATCGCACCGATGTCTATTCATCCTGAGACCATCTACATCGTTCGTCATGCCGCGCCGGAGAAAGGGACCGGCATCCGCTACGACGTGCCGCCGGGGCCGCCCCTCTCGGCGGCCGGACGCGCCGAGGCGCAGCGCACGGCCGCCTACCTGGCGGATAAGGCGATCGCTCGCCTCATCTGTTCTCCCCTCGATCGCGCGCGCGATACGGCGAGCATCATCGGCCAGACGCTGGGGGTGACTCCCCTGGAAGACGCGCGCCTGGCTGAACAGCGCGCGGACGAGAACTTCGAGGCGGTCTGCGCGCGCGTGCAGGCATTTTGGGCTGAGCAGGGGCGGCTCGATGGCCCGCTCGCCGTGGTGACGCATGGTTCGCCGGCGCGCGCGCTATTGCTGACGTTGGCGGACGGCGCGCTCGACCTCAGCCGCTACAACTTCGAGGGCAGCGTCCTGCCCACTGCTGGCGTCTGGCGCGCCCGGCGAGAGGGAGATGGCTGGGCCTGCGAGCTGGCGTTTCAGCCTTGAATAGTTGGGGAAGAACATGACGCCCGATCCGATCGCGCTGATCACCGACAGCATCTGCGATCTGCCAGAGCCGCTGCTGCGCCAGTACAACATCGACGTGGTGCCCTGTTACATCCTCTGGGGATCCGAACAACTGCGCGATCGCGTCGATATCCAGCCGGAGGAATTCTACCGGCGCCTGGCGAGCGATCCCGTGCATCCGACTACAGCGCAGCCGACCCCGCGCGACTTCCTGCGCGCCTACGAGGCCGCACGCCAGGCCGGCGCGCGCGAGATCGTCGTCATCTGCGTGAGCAGCGCCATGAGCGGCACGATCGAGTCGGCGCGGCAGGCGGCGACGATGATCGACCTGCCGATCCATGTCGTGGACTCAAAAGGGCCGACGATGAGCCTGGGCTGGCAGGTGTTGGCGGCCGCGCGGGCGCGAGCGGCGGGCGGCGACGCGCAGGCCATGATCGCCGCCGCCGATCGCGTGCGAGCCTCCCTCGTCCTGTTGGTGGCGATGGATACGCTCGAATATCTGTATCGCGGCGGGCGCATCGGCAATGCGACGCGCTGGATCGGCGCCCTTCTCAACGTCAAACCGCTCGTCTATATCGATCACGAGACCGGCCTGGTGGAGGCTGGCGAGCGCGTGCGCACCCGCAAGCGGGCCATCGAAGCTTTGTACGAGGGGTTCTTCCGGCAGTTGGAGGGACGGAGCGGCCCTCTGCACGTCTGCGTGCTGCACGGGAACGCTCGTGAGGACGCAGAGCGCCTGGCCGAGCGCATCCGGGACGAGTTTGCGCCGTCGGAGCTACTGGTCACGATCACGACGCCGGTCCTGGGAGTTCACACTGGCCCCGGCGCCCTGGCCCTCAGCGGCTATGTGGGATAGGCGATTCGGCCAGCCCGCCAGCGCGCGTCTCGCTGGCGCTGGCGCCCGGCCATACTCTGTAGCGGCTTCTGGCTCTTGTGGGAACCACGCCGTCCACGAATCGGGGCGTCTGCCCAGCGGCGAAATTCGTGGACGGCGTCTCTTTCTCCGAGTTGCGCGCTCGGCGGCGAGCTTCTTGATCATCCCCCGAAGGGGACCCTGCCCATCCCTTTGACGCGTCACGCGCCCGGATAGCCACCCGACGACCCCGCGCCGCGGCCGCGCTCGCTGGCGACTTTCTGCTCGTAGCGCGAGGCGCGATGAGCCGCGATGGGATCAGGATCCAGCCCCATCTCGATGCGCGCCTGCGCCAGCAGAGGACGCACGTCGGTCTCATAGGCTTCCACCAGCACCTCATGGCCGCCCAACACGTCGCCAGCAAGCTGCCTCTGCGCCAGCCGCGCGCGGTCGACCAGCAGCGCTTTGGCGTAGGCGGTCTGGACGTTGACGACGGACAGGATCATGGCCTCGAGCTTGCCCTCGATGTTGTGCGACTGGTCGATCATGTAAGCGACCTGGCGCGCGCCGGCGGCTACCGTCGGGTTGGGATCCTGCGCCGCGGCCACCAGCTCGTTGAAGATCAGGAACAGCTCGAAGGGGTTTGTCGTGCCCACGATGAGGTCGTCGTCGGCGTACTTGCGGGCGTTGAAGTGAAACCCTCCCAGGCGCGCCTCGGCCAGGAGCAGAGAGACGATGTGCTCGACGTTGGTGCCGGGAGCATGGTGGCCGGTGTCGACGAGGACCTGCGCCTGCGGGCCGAGTTTGAGCGCCATCAGGTACGCGGTCCCCCAGTCGGCCAGATCGGTGTGGTAGAAGGCTGGCTCGAAGAACTTGTATTCGATCAACATGCGCATGTCAGGGGGCAGAGCCGCGTACACCTCGGCCAGGCTGGCTTCCATGCGTTCCTTGCGCCCGCGCAGCGAGTCCTGGCCGGCATAGTTGGTGCCGTCGGCGAACCACAGGCTGAGCAGCCCCGATCCCACCTTCTTGCCGATCTCGATGCATTCGATCATGTGCTCGACGGCCTGACGGCGGACCTCGGGATCGGGGTTCGTGATCGAGCCGAGCCGGTAGGCGTCGTCCTGAAAGACGTTGGGATTGATGGCGCCGATCCTCACCCCCAGCGAGGCGGCGTACTCCTGGATCTCGTCCCAGTCATCGACTTTGTCCCAGGGAATGTGGATGGCCACGGTGGGACAGACGCCGGTCAGCCGATGGACGTGTGCGGCGTCGGCCAGCTTCTCGCGCAGCGTGCGGGCTGCGCCCGGCCAGGCGAACACCTTGAAGCGCGTGCCCGAATCGCCGTAGCCCCAGGAGGGGGTCTCGATGCGTTGCGCCTTGAGCGCGGCCTTGACCGCTTCGACATCGACGCCGCGATCGGTCAGTTGTTGGGCCAATAAGGAATAAGCCTTCTCGTGTGTGCTGGGCATGGTGGGTCCTCCGCTCGCTGTAAGGTGAACGAATCGACAGGAAGGCAAGACAAGCGCGGAGCATGTCGCTTGCCCGCAACGCCGTCCAGGAGCGATTATAGTGGGAGAGACGGCGGGCGGTCAAAGGGCTGATGTCCCCTATTTTTGCTTGATCAGCTCCAGGAACTCGGAACGCGTGCGCCGATCGCTGCGGAACGTGCCGCGCATGGCGCTGGTCACAGTCGAGCTATTCTGTTTCTGCACGCCGCGCATCATCATGCAGAAGTGGCTGGCCTCGAGGACGACGCCCACGCCATGGGGGGCAAGCACCTCCATGATGGCGTCGGCGATCTGGTTGGTCAGCCGCTCTTGCACTTGCAGGCGTCGCGCGAACAGATCGACCACGCGCGCCACCTTGCTGAGGCCGATGATCTTGCCCTTGGGCAGATAGCCGACATGGGCGCGGCCGAAGAAGGGGAGCATGTGGTGCTCGCACATCGAGTAGAACTCGATGTCGCGGACGATCACCATCTCGTCGCAGCAGTCTTCGAAGATGGCGTCGTTGAGCACCTCCTGCAGGGTCATACGGTATCCGCTGGTCAGGAAATCCATCGCCTTGGCCACGCGCAGCGGCGTGCGGCGTAGCCCCTCGCGCGTGGGATCTTCTCCGACGCGCACGAGCATCTGTTCGATCAGCGCTTCGAACTGGGGATCGTAGACTTCCCCAGGGGTGGCGTCCAGATTGGTCGCGTAGTGGCCGTTGGTGGGCAATATCGTGGATCGCGCGTCCATGGCGGCAGTTCTCCTCTTATCGATTTTCAAACGCATGGGCAGATTAACGTCAGCAAGGAGCCTCTCCGTCGTCGAGGCAAAGCCATCATCGCGCCGGACGGAGGCGCGGACTGTAGGTCTGGCTCCCAGCGCGAGCGATTCGGTCGGGGGCGCGTTTCTCGGGAGGGGGGCCGACCAGCAGACTTAGCCCTGGAGCGGTTCGGGTCGACCGACCAAAGGCTTGAGCCTGACCTTCTCGGCTGCGGAGCTGGGCGTCTCTTTGAGTCGGGCTGTCCGTTGACAAAGGGCATCAGGGTCGCTATGATCTGCGCCAGGCGATTGGGCCAGGGGTGACTTCTGATGATGGAGCACGGAGGAGGACGGTGACCACGGAAGCGACCTTGTCGGCGCGTTGCGCGCGCGCCTTTGACTTCGCCGGGCGTCAGCTCCGGCGTCTGATCACGACTTCCCCCGATTATTTCCCGATGTACACCGTCCAGGGCCGCTGGCGTCACAGCGGCGAGGCCTGGACCAATTGGTGCGAAGGGTTCCTCGGCGGCCAGTTGTGGCTGCTGTATGAGCACACGGGCGATCCCTGGTGGCGGGGGCAGGCGGAACATTATTGCCGCCTGATCGAGCATCGCAAGGACGATCGCGCCGTCCACGATCTCGGCTTCTTGTTCTGGCCCACCTGGAAACGCTGGTACGATCTGACGGGCGACCGGGCGATCCAGCAGGTCGTGATCG
>FWPV01002711.1_pt1 | contig 21644 bp, 27 predicted proteins | sample 2228371 | NCBI WGS metagenome assembly FWPV01 (sample SAMEA103939776, study PRJEB20133) | metagenome | reverse complement strand
TACCCTCCTCAATTGCTTTCCTCTTCTTTGAAAGGGCAGGAACGTCTGTGGTCAGCAGACCGTTAGAGGTTTTCCGCTATAAGATTTTCTACAACATCCCTACCCAATCGCCGTTGAATGACCACGGGAGAGTGAAGCATTACGAACAGAAGAGAGATTTCCTTGACATCATCGATCAATTCATTAAAATGAACACATTCATAGATCGCATGAAAGAGAGGGAATCGAACGTTGAAGATCGAGAGCATTACGAGAAAGGGTATCCTCAAAATCTCCTCCTATGTTCCAGGAAAGTCGATTGAGGAGGTTCAAAAAGAGTATGGTTCAAAGCGGTGGGTCAAGCTGGCTTCCAATGAGAATCTGCTGGGACCCTCTCCGAAAGCCCTCCAGGCGATCCAGAAGGAGCTTTCAAAGATACATTTCTATCCCGAAGGACCTTGCTCCCTCTTGAGACAGGCTATTGCTCAGAAGTTCTCGTTGCCTGAAGAGAGAATCGTCATCTCCAATGGAGCAGACAACCTGATCCTGATGATTGGTTGTGCCTTTATCAATGAGGGAGATGAGGTGATCATGGCAGACCCCACCTTTACCGTTTATACCAACGTGACTCAGATCATGGGAGGAAAGGCCATTCGGGTGAAGTTAAAAGAGTTTACCCATGACTTAAAAGGGATGCTGATGAGGGTGACCCGAAAGACCAAATTGGTATTTATTTGTAATCCCAATAACCCGACTGGAACGACCGTCGATCGAAGGACATTCGATGCTTTTCTGTCTGCCCTTCCGGAAAGAGTCATTGTCATTCTCGATGAAGCTTATGGAGAGTTTGTGGAAGATCCCCTCAGCCCAAGAGGTTTGGACTATATCGGAAAGAACCGTCTGATCCTCTTGAGAACCTTTTCAAAAGTTTATGGCCTTGCAGGATTGAGAATCGGTTATGCCATCGGCAAGGAGGATCTGATCCACTGTCTCTATCAGGTGCGAGACCCCTTTCCAGTCCATCGATTGGGTCAGGTGGCGGCAATGGCGGCCCTGAGGGATGAAAGGCATGCCGCCAGAACACTCCAGATGGTCTTTGAAGGAAGAAAGTATCTCTACCGGGAGCTGGAAAGGATCGGGCTCCCTTATGTGCCCAGTCAGGCGAACTTCGTCTTCATCAATTTCCAAAGAGATGCCGATATGATGTTTCAAGCACTTTTGAAGGAGGGGATTATTATTCGGCCTGGTAAGGTATGGGGTTTTCCCACCTATGCTCGGGTGACCATCGGACCCATGGCAGAGAACCATCGGTTGATTAAGTCGCTCCAGAAGATTTATAGAGAAACGACGGTTGCATCATGAACGATGAGCGAGGAACAATGAGCGGCGGGCTTCTCATCAGGAATATCAAAGAACTGCTGACCCTTTCTTCGTCCATCACCGACCCCTCCGGGCTTGGCATCATCCAGAACGGTGCTGTGGCGATCAGAGAGGGAAAGATTTTCTGGATCGGCAAGACGGAGGAAGTGCCCAAGGCATTGATCCCGACACGGAACGAAGAGGTGATCGATGCCACGGGAAAAGTGGTGATGCCAGGCCTCATCGACGCTCACACCCATCTGATCTTCGGTGGATCGAGAGAGAATGAATTTGAGCAGAGGATTGAGGGGCTCACCTACCTGGAGATCGCCAGCAGGGGCGGAGGAATCCTTTCAACAGTTGAGGCAACGAGAAAAGCATCCTTCGAAGAACTCTATGTAATGGGAAAGAGAAGGCTCGACCGCTTTCTTTCAAAAGGGGTGACCACCATCGAGGGAAAGAGTGGATATGGGCTGACGGTGGAAGACGAGTTAAAGATCCTGCGGGTTATGAAGGCGTTACAAAAGGATCATCCGATCGAGATCGTCTCGACTTTCCTGGGCGCCCACACCCTTCCTCGGGAGTTTCGCGAGGAGCGAAGAAAATATATCGACCTCATTACCCGGGTGATGATTCCAAAAGTGGCGGATGAAAGGCTGGCGGAGTTTTGCGACGTCTTCTGCGAGGAGAAGGCATTCACCCTTGATGAGTCGAAAGAGATCCTCGAGACAGGGAAGGAGTATGGCCTCAAGCCAAAGATTCATGCAGACCAGCTCAGCCCTGGTGGTGGTGCAGAACTGGCAGCAGAGGTGGGGGCTTTCTCGGCAGACCATCTTGAATATGTGAGTGTCAGGGGGGTGGAGGCGATGGCGGAAAAAGGGGTGACAGCCGTGCTCCTGCCAGGAGCCACCTTCTTTTTAAATATGAAGAAGTATCCCCCGGCGCGAGAGATGATCGACAGAGGGGTTCGGGTTGCCCTTTCCACTGATTTAAACCCGGGGTCTTCAATGACCGAATCCCTTCCATTGATGATGACCATGGGGTGCCTCTTCTATCGGATGACCCCTCGAGAAGTGATTGAAGCGGTCACCCTCAATGCGGCAAAGGCAATCGGAAAAGAGCATGAGATTGGAAGCCTCGAAAAAGGAAAACAGGGCGATCTGGTCGTGCTCGACATTCCTAATTACAAATACCTGCCTTATCACTTTGGAGTTGATCATACGCAATACGTCATCAAAAAAGGGAAGATGATATATCCATCCTGATGGAGATGAACAAAATATCAACCCCCCGAATCAAATCCCTTAACATAATAATTTACTCTTCACCGTTTCCATATAAAGAAACCAGACAGACCAGACAGACTAAATAGACCAGAAAGACCAGACAGACCAGACAGACGAGAAAGACCAGACAAACCAGACAGACGAGAGAAACCAGACAGACCAGAAAAACCAGATAGACCAGAAAAACCAGATAGACGAGAAAGACCAGACAGACCAGAAAGGCCCTCTTATGCGACTCCTTGAATGCGTTCCAAATATCAGTGAGGGAAGGGATCCGGAAAAGATCTCTGCTATTTCAGCAGAGATCTTGAAGTATCCGACGGTGAAACTCCTCAACGTCTCTTCAGACAGGGATCACCACCGGAGTGTCTTCACCTTTGTGGGAGAACCAGAAGCCGTCAAAGAGGCGGCTCTCTCCTTTGCACTGAAAGCGATCGAACTGATCGATATGCGCGTGCATCGGGGAGGACATCCTCGCTTGGGTGCGGTCGATGTCGTTCCCTTTGTCCCGATACTCGGAGTGGAGATGGCTGAGGCGATACAGATTGCACGGACCTTCGGCAAAGAACTGGGAAAAAAGGGCATTCCCGTCTTCTTCTACGAAGAGGCAGCACTCCATCCAGACAGGAAAGAACTTCCAGTGATTCGAAAGGGTGAATATGAAGGGCTCCCTGAAAGGCTGAAAGAGCCACACTGGAAGCCGGACGAGGGACCCACTCTCTTCCTCCCAAAGTCTGGAGCCACGGTTGTAGGAGCCCGATTTCCATTGGTCGCCTACAATGTCAACCTGATGAGCCAGGACCTCGAATTGGCAAGAGAGATTGCCAAAAAGGTGAGGTTCAAAGACGGAGGTTTTCCCCACGTGAGAGCCATGGGAGTGGAACTGAAAGAGAAGGGGATGGTTCAGGTATCGATGAATCTCACCCATTATCAGGTGACCAATATTCCAACCGTCTATGATTTCATCAAGTCAGAAGCGCAGAAGAGAGGAGTAGAGGTGGCAGGTTCTGAGATTGTGGGACTTATTCCTCTCGGGGTCCTGGAGGGGGTGGTTCAGCATTATTTAAAGTATCCGGAATTTTCAATGAATCAGATCATCGAACAGAGAATCCTATCGTTTGAATGAGGAGGAGTGAGGAGGACCCTATGGAGATGGAAAGGTTTATGGAAAAGCTGGCTTCGAGCACAGCAACACCTGGAGGAGGAAGCGCTTCCGCCTTCGCAGGAGCTTTATCTGCCTCTCTCGTAGCAATGGTCGCCGGTCTTTCCTTGAAGAAAGGCAAAGTGGAAAGGCCGATGGGAGCGATTAAGAAGAAAGCCCTTGCCATTCAGAAGAGGCTCTTGCGGGCGGTCGATGAGGATGCCAGATCCTTTGAGCAGGTGCTTCAGGCATATCGCCTGCCACGGGACACCGAGAAGGATCAGCAGCGACGGATGAGAGCCATCCAGAAGGCATACCAGAAAGCAACCGTGACGCCTCAGCTGGTCTGCCAGCAATCCCTTCAGCTTATCAACGATTCAAAATTTCTCATCGAAAAGGGCAATCCCAATGCCGTCAGCGATGCTGGCGTGGCTGCCTTTCTTGCGGATGCGGCAATGGCAGGGGGATTGCTCAATATCGGGATCAATCTGATGCCCATCAAAGATAAGGCATTTGTCAAGAAGATGCGCCGTCAGATGGAAGATTGGGTCAAAGAGAGAAATAGAGTGATGGAGAAGATCTTAACCTTCCTGTTGAAGATTGGTTAGGCGATCGGATCATCACCCGCACGCCCTGCTATGGTGTTGGAGAATGTCGGTCAGAAAATTTTTCCCGGAGGGTATACCATTCCGGAAAACCGCATTCGAAGCCTTGTAGGGTGGGTTGTCCATAAAGGCAGATATCCCTTTCCCTGTTAGAAATGGGATATCTGCCTTTATTTCTGATGAGGTTCAATCAATGGTTACTTTTTCGGCGGGACGATGGCGTCCTTGCAAGCCTTTGCAATTCTCATCTTCACAACGGTCTTTGCAGGGATTTTGATCGGTTCGCCTGTGGCGGGATTTCTTCCCATGCGAGCTTTCCGTTTGACAAGGACCAGTTTCCCGATTCCGGGAAAGGTGAAGGCGCCTGCCTTCTTCGTTTCGGTGATGGCGAGAGACGCCATCTCATCGATGATGGCACCGGCAACCTTCTTTGGTAAATCAAACTTGTTTGCAACATGGGAAACAATCTGTGCTTTGGTAAGCATTTTCTTACCTGCCATAAATGAGCCCTCCTCAAATAAAAGATTTGAGTGAATTATACAAGAAGAATTGAAAAAATCAAGCAAAAAATTGTTAGAAAAAAAAACTTGACATTTTTTTTTCGTTATGTATTATTTTTAACCAGTTTCACATGAACATGGGGTTCATCCACAAACCATTAAAATTTAGTGGTGTATCGGGTAGGGTAATGGCTACGAAGCCCGTTTCGTTTAGCGTCTAAGGGTTACGTCAATTGCTTTAGACGAGAGACGTTACCTAATGACGATCCGGGCGTCTTCGCCGTAGCCGTTAAACATAAACTATTCTCTAATTAAATCTGAGGATCCAAATTCATTAAAATAAAAAGGGGGTGTTTCGATGAAAAGAGGGGTGGTCTATAGAGGGTTTATCTACTTTCTCTGTTTCTCCTTTCTCCTTTTGATGAATGGTCTCTCGAGGATTGGGCTTGAGGCGAGGGAAGTTGAAAAGCCTCTTGCTGAGATGATATCGAGAGGCGACGTGAAGTTTGAGATGAGGGAGAACGTCTGGAAGAAGGTCGAATCGTCTCACTTTCCGATTTTTAAAGGGATGAGGGTCAAGACAGAAGCGGGTGGTTCTGCCATCCTCCGTCTGGCAGACAATGGAAGAATCGAGATTCATCCCGGAAGCCTCTTCTCTTTTGATTCAGAAGGGAGAATGATTCTGACTCAGGGAAGTCTTCGTTTTTCTCTCCCTGCGACCTCTGATGTGCGCTTCAGAGTTGGAAATCTTTCCATCCTGAAAGCCCGACAGCTTCAGGCAGCCCATGGGAGGTCCATTCCTCAGCCTGAGGAATCCCTGATATCAGGAACATTGTCCATCCATGCCAATGGGTCCGTGACCGTAAAGTCCCATGAGGGAAGACTTCAGGTGCTGGGTCCTGACCAGACTCTGCTTGCAGCCATTCCCAAGAATGACTCCGTCACGCTTCCATCTGTGACCGTTTCTGGTCCTCAGCGGGTGATGGTGGCGCAGGCAGGAGAAACCTCTACAGCCACAGAAACGACCGGGACCTTTCTCGGCATTTCGACCTGGGGATGGGTTGGGATCGTTGCTGGAGCCGCTGTGATTGCTGGCGTGGCAATCGCTGCTGGAGGGGGTGGTGATGGCGGAGATAGGATTCCAATCTGCCCGTAGGGTCATCCTGGAAGGGAAGATAAATGGACTTCCCTTTTAATAAAACGAGTCAGCCCACTGATGCGTGCCCATTCCTGCCATAGCGCAAATGGCGGGAAAAGGGCTTTAGGATAGAATGAAATTACCTCACCCAATAGCCTTCGCCCGCTGGGCGAAGGGCTTCAGTGACTTAATAATGAAAAAAACCCAGTTGATGCACTCTGTGTTTGGCTGGGTTTTTTTTTAAGAGGATAAGATGCCTGTTCAAAAAACTGGATGGTTTCCTCTCCTCTTGGTCTTTTTTCTACTCTCTTGCGCCTCCCCTCAACCCGCTCAAAGAGTGGCGTCTCCTGTTCCTTCTCTTCTTCAGGAATCAGACTCCTCCAGGCAGATCAAGGCGATGAATGAGAAGATTCTGCTAAATGTTCTCGCCACCAGGAGAGACCCCTATCAGGATTACAGGATTGGACCGGAAGATCTTCTCGAAATCTCCGTGTTTGAAGACGAGAAGCTTGGCAAGACGGTGAGGGTTAGTTCTTTAGGCCATATCACCCTTCCCCTGATCGGAACCTTGAGGGTGAAAGGGCTTACGGCAGGTGAGCTGGAAAAGGAAATCCGGGAACTTTTAGCGGAGAAGTATCTACAGAATCCGAATGTGAGCGTCTTCATCAAGGAGTATCGAAATCAGCGCATCTCTGTCATAGGGGCAGTGGATAAACCTGGCATCTTTGACATCACCGGACAGAGAACCATCCTGGATATGCTGGGTATGGCTGGGGGCTTGAAAGAGGATGCCGGTCAGACGCTCTTTCTGATTCGCTCTCCGCCTCTGACGGAGAAGGAGGCAACGGCCCCCTCTCTTTCCATGCCTGAAACATTGGTGATTGACCTCGAAGAACTTTTGATCCGGGGCAATCTTGGCCTCAATCTTCAGGTTGCCCATGGGGATGTGATCAATGTTCCGGTTTCGGGAAAGGTCTTTGTGGGAGGAGAGGTGGTCAAGCCAGGAGGATTTCTCCTCAAGGGGAAGAAGGTGACCGTCAGCCAGGCCATCGTAATGGCAGAGGGTTTGAAACTGACGGCAGATGGCTCCCGGGTCACCATCTTCCGACCATCCGACACCAACAGCAAGCGAGAGATGATCACCGTGAATATCGATGCCATCCAGAAAGGCAGAACAGAGGACCTTCTTCTAATGGAGAACGACATCGTCATTGTTCCCAAAAGTGGAGTCAAGACCTTTCTCTTTGAATTTCGCGATACCTTCAGGGGAATCTTTGGTCTGGGGTTTTCTCTGGGATCGTTATAGAGGAGCGGGGATTCATGAACGAAAATTACTGGAACTATCCTGATCGATACGCTTCCCAACCGGCGCCTCCCAATTATGGTCCGTCTTATCCCCAAGAAGAGAAGGAGGTTCACCTGAGGGATTATGGAAGGGTCATTCTGAAGAGGAGATGGACGGTCCTTGCCTTCTTTCTGATCGTTGTGGCGGTCACAGCCGTGGCGACCTTTACGATGAAACCCATCTATCGAGGGACGACTACGATTCAGATCAACAAAGAGAATCCCCAGATCGTCGATTTCAAAGAGATCCTGGCTGTCAATACGATGGATATGGACTACTACCAGACCCAGTATAAGATTCTCGAAAGCCGGAGTCTGGCTCGAAGAGTGATCCATACGCTGAAACTTCAGGAGCACCCCCAATTTTTGCCTGAAAAGGAGAGTGCCTTTCAGGCATGGAAAGCAAATCTCCTTCGCTCCATCACGTCCTTCTGGCAGTCTGCGGATCAGCGGTCTGCTTTAAAACAGGATCCTGACGAAACGGAGAAGGAATCTCTTTTGATCAATCGGTTCCTCAAGCAGCTAAAGGTGGAGCCGATCCGGAATTCCCGGTTGGTGAAGATCCATTTCGACTCCCACGAGCCCGAACTCTCCTCACGGATTGCAAACGAGCTGGCTTCGACTTACATCCAGCAGAACCTTGAAACCCGTTTTTATGCCACGGAGCAGGCAAAGGAATGGTTGACCAAGCAGCTGGAAGATCTGAAGGCAAAGGTGGAGCGGGCAGACGAAGCCCTACAAGCTTTTGGTTCCAGACATGATATCATCTCCCTCGAGGAGAAAGAGAACGTCATCATCCAGCGCCTCAATGAGCTCAACGAGGCATTGACCAAAGCCGAAGCCGAGCGTATGGGCAAAGAGGCACTCTATCGCCAGACGAAAGGGTCTTCGGGAGACTCCCTCCCTTCCATCCTCGAAAATAAGTTGATTATGGATTTGAAACAGGCGCTCATCCAGCTTGAAGGCCAGTATATGAAACTTTCAGAAACCTTCAAGCCGGAACATCCGGAGATGGTCAAGCTCCGGACCCAGATTAAGACGATCCGGACCCGGCTGGAAGACGAGACGCAACGGATCATTACCGGCATCCAGAATGAGTATGAGTCGAGCCTCCGTCGCGAAAAACTCCTCAGGGAAAGTTTCGAGGCGCAGAAGCGGCGGGTCATGGAGATGAAGGAGAAGGCGATTCAATATAATATCCTGAAACGTGAAGCCGACACGAACAAGGAACTGTATCGGGGACTTCTTCAGCGGATGAAAGAGGCAGGGGTCTCGGCTGGAATCATGGCGAGCAACATTCAGGTCGTTGACAGGGCAGAACGACCCATCAAACCCCATCGACCGAACAAAGCACTCAATCTCATCCTGTCCGCAGTGGTGGGCCTTTTCCTTGGCGTGGGGCTGGCTTTCTTCATCGAATACCTCGACAATACGGTCAAAACACCGGAGGATGTGGAGCAGCTCATTCGACTTCCCTCCTTCGGAATGGTGCCAGAAATCTCCCAGCATCGGCGCAAGAGACTGGAGAAAGGGCAGACCTATCCCATCGAACTGATTACCCACCGCCACCCTAAATCGATGCTTTCTGAAGCCTATCGGAACATCCGGACATCGATCCTCCTCTCCTTTTCTGAAAGGCCTCCCAGGCGGATTGCCATCACCAGCCCCAATCCAGCAGAGGGTAAGACGACCACCGCCATCAACACAGCCATCGCCCTTTCTCAGACCGGTGCCATGGTCGTTCTGGTTGATGCCGACCTGAGGAAGCCCCGCATCCACAGGGTCTTCAGCGAAGAGAACGGCGTTGGCCTTTCCAACTTTCTTTCAGGCAATGCAGATCTGGATGCAATTATCAAGGCCACAGAGATTCCGAACCTCTTCTACATTCCTTCAGGTCCTATTCCTCCCAACCCCTCTGAACTGATCAGCTCCAACCGCTTTAAGACCATGGTCCAGAGTCTTGAAGAAAGGTTTGATCATATTGTCTTCGACTCTCCGCCTGTTCTCGGCTTTGCCGATACAGCTGTGCTTTCCACTGCTGTCGATGGAATGATTCTCGTCGCTGTTGGAGGAAAGACGCCCCGGGAGACCCTCCAGAGGGCAAAGGACCTGCTGTTTCAGGTCAATGCCAAGATTCTGGGCGTGGTCATCAATCGGGTCAATATTGAGCGAAGCGAATACGGTTACTACTATTATCGGTATCATTACTATTACGGAAAAGAGGGAAAAGAGAAGAAGGAAATTCCTTATCTATCGGAAGAGGAGCCGACCTCTGGATAGTACAGTGGATCGTGGCACATGAAAAAGCGTCTGATCTGGGGCTTCATCTTTGTCCTCTCCCTTTTTACAGGCTACTCCATTCTTTCCATCTGGAGGGGTGTCTCCCTCCTTCACCAGGAGCCTCTCAGAGAAAATCTTGAAAGGGCTATCCGCCTCACTCCCACCAATCCGGACCCATACTATCGTCTTGCCCTTCTTCACGAATGGGATATTCATCAGGTCAGTCTGCAGAAATCTCTCGAAACTTTAAGGAAGGCGATTGAGTATAATCCCCTTGAACAGCAGTACTGGCTTCATCAGGCAAATCTTCTCTTTCGCATCGGAGCCCTCGAAGCATCCCTCGAGTCCCTGAAGAAAGGGATTCAACTCTTTCCAACCGGATATCAGGGACGGTGGGTGGGAGGAAACCTTCTTCTTCAACAGAAGAGGATCGAGGAAGCCATCCCCCACTTTTCCTATATCCTGACCCACTATCCGACTCAGAGCTATCTCGTCTATGATGTATTAAAGAGGGCATTTGCCGATTTCGACTTCATCTTCGAGCAGGTGATTCCTAAAGACCGATTCTCCATCCATCAATACCTTCTCTATCTCTATGACATGGGTGAGAAAGAGTCCGCCCAGAAGGTCTGGAAGAGAAAGGCTCAGCTGGGCTTTGCGGGAAATCGGAGCGAAACACTCCAGCACATAGAATTCCTTATCCGGGAAAAAGAGATCGGTGAGGCTTTCAAGATCTGGAAAGCAAGACTCCTTGATGAAGGACTTCCTTCTCCTCAAGGGGGGGAATTGATCAGCAATGGAGGATTTGAGAAGGAGAACCTCCTTGGAGGGGGTTTTGACTGGAAGATAGGAAAGGTCAACGGTGCAGAGGTTTCGATCGATGCCTCTCATGCCGCTGAAGGAAAACATTCTTTAAAGATCCAGTTTAACGGAAAAGAGAATGTCGATTTTTACCATGTGAGCCAGTATGTCGCTCTGAAACCGGATACAGAATATATACTGAGAGCCAGGATGAAAACTCAGGGAGTGACCACAAAGAGCGGTGTGAAGATAGAGATTTTAGGCGTGGGAAGCCCCTTCTACAAATCTTCAGAAGGAGTGGCCGGAGATCAGGAGTGGAAGGAGTTAACCGTCCCGTTCCGAACCCCATCACAGATCAAAGGGGGAATAGTCCGGTTTCGGAGAGAGAGGACAGAGAAATTCGACCGATTCATCTCTGGAACGGTATGGGCAGATCAGATCTCCCTCAAAGTGGAAAAATAGTTTTTATGTCTTTCTGTTTAAACCAGATAAACCAGATAAACTAAATAGACGAGAAAGACCAGATAAACCAGACAGACCAGACAGACTAAATAAACCAGACAGACCAGAAAGACCAGACAGACCAGATAAACCAGATAACATGAAAGACTATTATAAGATACTCGGCGTCGATGAAGAAGCCTCTGAAGAAGAGATTCGGGTTCGATGGGTCGAACTGAGCAAACAGTACCACCCTGACCTGACCCAAGAGAATGGCGCCGAAGCAAGACTGAAGGAGATCAACGAAGCTTATCACATCCTGAAAGACCAATCGAAACGTATAGAATATGATCTCGAAAGATTATTGAAGAAGAAGAGCATCCGTAGATCTTATGATCGGATCGAGAAAAGAGCGCGCACCCGTAAGGTTATGTTCTACTCTGGAGTGATCCTTGCCATCCTCATCATTGGTCTGGCAGGAATGAGACGGTTTTTTACTCCTTCTTCACCTCCTTCTCAGGCACTTCTTCCCATCGAACGGGTTCACATTCCCGAAAAGATCCTGACTCCTCCATCCCCCCCTTCTGCAGCCCAAACATTAAAACCAGACAAACCAGACAAACCAGACAGACCAGACAGACCAGATAGACCAGAAAAACCAGATAGACCAGATAGACCAGATAGACCAGAAAAACCAGAAGAAAAATTATCTCGACAGGCCATGCAGACCGTTCAGTTGGAAAAACCTTTGAGAGAAACCCCGCAAGCCCCTGCCACCAGAGAAACATCTCTTAACGATAAAATCCTTGTGGTAAAGGAAGCTCCGATCCCCCAGGAATCCCCTCCTGTCGAAAAGAGTCAGGTCTCACGGATATCGATACCCATCGAGGAAGCTCCAGCAGTCACAAAGACTCCAACCATTGCCGAACCTCCCGCAGTCAAGGAAACTCCCCAGAAAATTCTCCCTCCATCATCGCCGGCACCTCCCCAGACTCAGGAGCCTTCTTCCACCGTGCGGGCGTTAGAAAAACCTGTGGAAAAGCCCTCTCCCAAGATTGAAGAAAAACCGAGAGAGGTTCCCAAAATCACCACTCAGACTCTGGCAAAAGAAGATCTTCCGAAGGATATACCCAAACCTGCGCCTGCAGCGGCTCTGCCTGCACCCGCTCGAAGCCTTCCCCCTCCACCTATTGCCAAAGAGGAGGAAGTCAAAAAATTCTTTTCAGACTACATTGACCGATACAACCAGAAGGAGGTTGATCGATTTCTCTCCCTTTTTTCTCTTAGGGCACTTCAAAATCAGAAGGACGGAATGGAGAGGATCAGAACCATCTACACCGACTTCTTTCATAAAAGTCGGGAGGTTCAATACCACCTCGAAAGGATGAATATGGAGATCTCCTCCGATCGAGTGGATGTGAAGGGCCAATATCAGGTGCGCCAGATTTTGAAGAAGGGTGGTCAAGAAAAGATTTATAGAGGCAAGATCCATTGGGTGCTGGTCAAAGAAGAGGGAGGACTCCGCATCCTCACCCTCGACTACCAGCATGAGAGATGACCCTGAACCGAAGCGAGGATCCTATGAAGATGAAATCGATTCTCTTTATCCTCTGGCTGATCTTATCCCTCCATCTGGCAGGCTGGAGGCAACCTTCCTTTGCGCAGGGGCTGATGGCAACGGATGAGGAAGTCCGACAATTTTTTGCAACCTATGTGGACCGTTACAATCGGAAGGAGATTGATGGCTTTCTCTCCCTCTTCTCCCCGAAGGTCATCCAGAATCAGAAACAACCTTTTGAGGAGATCAAAAAGGCTTACACCCTATTTTTTAATCAGAGTTTGACGCTTCAATACCAGCTTGACGAGTTGCGGTATGAGATCTATCAGAACGGGGTTGAAGCTAAAGCCCGTTACACTATTCATCAGAAGGTTTTGAGGGGCGAGAAAGGGAGGGAATGGACAGGCAGGATTCGGTGGGTCTTAACAAAAGAAGATGGCGTCTTAAAAATCATCTCTCTGAACTTTCAGCATGAGAAAGTTCCTTAAGAGAGAATGGAGGTGATCCATGAAAGGGTTAGCCGCGCGGATTCTCATCCTTCTTCTATGGTTGGTTCTCATTCTTCCTGTGAATTTCGAGGCAGGGGGCTCTTCATTGCCCTCCCTTCCGGAGGGAATGAGAGAAATGGAAGTCCGGCAGTTTGTGGAGAACTATGTCAAACAGTTTGGCGGAATGAACCTTGAGCATTATATGGATCTCTTTTCAAAAGCGGCTGTCGAAAATCGCGCACTTCCTTATCCGGATATTCGGAAGGCATACCAGAAGACGATCCAGGGAAGCCACTCCCTATCGATGCACGTGAAACTCCATACGGTCCAGGCAGATGGAGAGAAAGGCTTTGCCAGCGGTCGTTACCAGATTACTCAGGTCTTGAAGAATGGAAGGGTGAGAATCTTTCAGGGAAACATTCAGTGGTGGTTGATTCGGGAGGAGGGCGTTCTGAAGGTCAGAGAGATAAATTATGGAATCGATCCTTGAAATGATTGACCTTCACTGCCACATCCTGCCGCAACTGGATGATGGACCTCAGACCATGGACGAAGCCCTGATGATGTGTCAGATGGCTTATGAGGATGGCATTCGGACGATTGTGGCGACTCCCCATGTCCTGAATGGTCTTTACCAGAACGATCGTTCCGTCACCTTGAATAAAATTGAAGAGCTGACCTCCGAACTCCGGACCCATCGCCCTGAACTGGATCTCAGGATTCTTCCTGGGTCGGACGCCCATCTCAGCGAGACCCTCATCGACAAGATCGATCGGGGTGAAGCGATGACCATCGGAGATTCAGGAAAGTATGTGCTGGTCGAATTTCCATTTCAAGCCATACCAGCGCAGACAGAGGCGCTCCTCTTTCAACTGATCAACAGGGGATGGATACCCATCATCACCCATCCGGAGCGAAACTACGAGGTGATGAGAAAGCCCGATCGTTACTATGAAATCATCCGTATGGGATGTCTTGGTCAGGTAACGGCAATGAGCCTAACCGGAGAATTTGGTGGGGATATCAAAGAATTGTCAGCGAAGCTGATGAAGAGCCATCTGGTCCATCTCATCGCCTCTGACGCTCATTCGGCTCTCAGAAGACCGCCTCTGCTCTCCTCAGGGGTGAAGGCAGCAGAAAAAATTGTGGGTAAAACAATGGCAACAAAGATGGTGACCGACTATCCCAGAGCCATTCTCGAAGGGAAGAAACTCGACCTTCCAGAACCCGTGCCGGTGGAGACGAAAAAAAGGAGGCTATGGTGGATGCGATCATCCTCTTGCTGATATCCTCTCTCTTCATCTTCACGCCCATCGCCTTTGGCTCGGTCGAGCTCTGGGCTTTCTCCATTATGGAACTGGGTATCCTTTTGATCATCAGTTTGGGGGCGCTTCAAAGGCTTCTTCCTGATCCAAAACTCGGCTCTGCCTCGTCGCCCATTCGTCCTCTTTCCTATGGATTGATCTTTCTTCTTATTGCCTTCCTGCTTCTTCTATTCCTTCAGAGCCTTCCCCTGCCTGGGGGGCTTGTCCAGATTCTTTCTCCAAACACTTACTCCCTCCGACTTGACCTCACACCCTCCATCTTCTATCTCTCCTATTTCCCTTTTATGACCCGTATTGAATTCTTCAAGTGGCTCACACTCATCGGGTTCTTCCTCTTTTTACTCTTCTGGGGTCGGATGGGCCAGAAGAGAGTCCAGGCATTGATACTCGTCGTCTTCCTTGTGGGGGTTTTCGAATCCCTCTATGGGATGTTCGAATTCTTCAGCGGCCACAAACATATTCTCCATCTGAAGATGGACCATCTCATATCCTCTGTGACCGGGACGTTTATCAACCGTAACGCCTTTGCAGGTTATCTTCTGATGGTCATTCCGTTGAGCATGGGGTATCTCTTTTCAAGGGAGGTTCCCCGAATGGGCTTTTTAATGGATTGGCGTCAACGCCTCGCCTCGCTCGATGGGAAATCTCTCCTGATCGCCTTTGGCATCATTCTGATGATCCTCGGCCTCCTCTTTTCTGCTTCGCGAATGGGGATTGTCAGTCTTCTTCTCTCCTTCAGTCTGATCAGCCTTCTGTTCAGAAACCGGGAAGCGGGCGGAAGGATTTCGAAACCGTCGATCCTGATTCTCGGATTGGCGCTCCTGTGGGCAGTCTGGATCGGCCTCGATGCGGTGATCAGCCGTTTCTTGATCACCACCGAGAGCCTCGAGGATCGGTGGAGGTTATGGACCAATACCGTTCAGATGATTAAAGACTATCCTCTCCTGGGGACCGGGATCGGAACATTTACACAGGTCTTTCCAATGTATCGATCCTTTCACATTCGAGGCTTGATTACTCATGCAGAGAATGATTTCCTCCAGCTCATAGCAGAGGTGGGTTTATTGGGGTCTGGGTTGATCGCCATTCTGTTGATCGTTTTTCTTTATCGGGCGGTAAGAGGCATCCGTTCGTTCTCATCGAGAGACCCTGCCCGATACATTGGGATGGGAGGATTGGTTGCCATCCTTGCCCTGATGTTTCACAGCCTTGTGGAGCGAAACATTCAGATTCCAGCAAACGCCTTTCTCTATACCTTTATCTTTGCGATTGTTCTCAATCTCTCAACCAAACAACCCGACCGGATCAACCAGACAGACTAAATAAGCGAGATCAACCAGACAGACCAGAAAGACCAGACAGACTAAATAGACGAGATAAACCAGATAGACCAGATAAACCAGATAAACCCAAAAGACCAGATAGACCAGATAAACTAAACAGACGAGACAGACCAGAAAGACTAAATAGACGAGATGAACCAGACAGGCCAGACAGATCAGACCCCATTTCAATGGTTTGTTGTTCAGACCAAGCCGGGCGGTGAGCAACGCGTCGAAAGGAATCTCTCAAATCAGGGGATCGAGGTCTTTCTTCCGATGTATGCATCGTTCCAGCCCTCTATGGGAAGATTGGTTCAGTCCATCAAGCCTCTCTTTCCGAACTACCTCTTTGCCAGACTCGACCTCGATCTCCACTATCATAAAGTGAGATGGACAAGGGGGGTGAACAAAATACTTGGCAATGGCATTCAGCCCCTTCCTGTTTCTTATAAAGTCGTTGAGGCTATTAAAGATCGGTGCAGGGAAGGCAATCTGGTCACCCTTGAGGAGGATTGGAAAGAGGGCGATTTGGTTGAGATTCGTTCAGGGATCTTAAAAAATCTGATAGGGGTCTTTCAGAAAAAGATATCGGATCAGGGACGGGTGAGGATTCTTCTCAATCTGATCGGAATCGAGGTTCCTGTCCAGATCTCAAAGTGGCAGCTCCGTAAAGTCGCCTAACCAGACAGACCAGACAGACCAGACAAACCAGATAAACCAGAGAAACGAGAGAAACGAGATAGACGAGACAGACCAGATAAACCAGATAGACGAGATAAACCAGACAGACCAGAGAAACCAGACAGACCAGAAAGACCAGAAAATTGGTTAAACTGGTTGCAAAAAAGAATCAGCCCTCAGGTCGAAAAATTTCCATTTTTCGGGATGGCGGAAGCCTGTCCCCAAAACCAAATAGACCAGAAAGACCAGATAAACTAAACAGACCAGATAGACGAGGTTCCCATGAAAACAAAACTCTTCATTTCCACTCTGATTTTCATTCTTCTTCCGGCAGGAATTTTCGCTTTCAATGCCCATGTTGAGACCATTGAGGGACTGATGATTGAAGTCAATGACTTTTCAATGGATGGAAGGAGGGCTTTCTCTATCGATTCGGCTGGAGGAATCGGAAAACTCGAATGGAAGGACCTTTCCTCCTTTGAGATCAGAAAAGTAGGCTCCGATTACTGGGTCGATGTTCAGTATGTGAACGGCAAAAAAGACTCCTACAGCCTCAGACAGTTCTCTGTTTTCCGTGGCAGGACGGACTTTGGATGGGTCTCCATTCCTTTTGAAAAGACAAAAAAAGTAGTCCTGTCGATGCCCGCGGGAGAAGACCCGAAGAGAGAAGATATATCGCAGAAGGAGGAGGCAAAGGCTTCACCCCGCTGGCTTGATCGAATCACATTGAGAAACGGCGATATCCTGATGGGAGACCTTCTGATGGAGACGCTCTCGATCCGGACGGTTTACGGAACCGTCCATTTCAAAAAAGAGGACCTGCAGAAAATCTATTTTGGAACGGTTGGGAGCGGCAAAAAAGAGGCTGAAAAAGATACCCTCTTATCAAAATATGGGGATAAACTGACCGGGGTGATTAGCGGGCTCATCGTGAAGCTGAAACTCCGCACAGAAGAAGAGATTGTCATCCCTCGCCAGCACATTCAGGAGATCGATTTTCGCCTTCCCGAGATCGAATCGGTCATATCAACGCCCTCCAACGTCCGGACCCCGGCACGAACCGACTAACCTACCTCAAACCAAAAACCAGTTTTAATGAACCATAAAGAGTAAAAAATAAGGTATTCCAGGCGAAGCCTCACTTCCAATGCGAAGCATTCATTTCCAGAGCGTCGCTCTCACTTCCATTCCGAAGGAATAAATCTTGTCCAGATAAACCAGATAGACCAGACAGACTAAAATATTTAATTATTTATGCCTGACCCCAAAGATTTGTTTTTCATCTGTGGGTCTGATCTCTGACTTCAAACCTTTAGAATCTAATGACCTCTTGCATTTAATTACTTCCATTCCGAAGGAATAAATTTGCGACTTGACATCTTTCCCTTATTTTTATAGGGTCTTCGTGAAAGCGAGTGGGTTAAAACATCATGAAGATATGGATATGGGCCCTACGATTTCCATGATCAATGGCAAATGTAACCCCCCTTTTGGAAACTTTTCGTGTCCCATAAGTCAGGAGGCTGGACACAAGGAAGGGGGCATGAAAGGCGTAATTGAAGATTTTGCATTTGGTATTTTGGTGTCATTCCCGTGAAAACGGGAATCCAGGACCAATAGAAATATCTGGATTCCTGCTTCCGCAGGAAAGACAAACTTAAAAATAATAATGATATCAAACTGTTAACAATATTCAACTTAACCCTTGTGTCCAGCGCCCCCACTTATGGGTAAGGATTAGTTTTGGAAAAGGGGGATTGAGGGGGATTTTAAAAAGAAGCTTAAACCTCTCTGAAGTGGCCCATCCATCAGGGAAATATCTCAAAGAGGGAATTATTTTTCACTCAATTGGGGTTTAAGAGTCATGGGATGAAAGGTTCTAAGGTTTTCAGACAGGGATCTCTTTGAGAACATAGACGGGGGGTGATGGAAAGGATATGGGGTTGTCTATGATTGATAAAATCTCCCCTGACCCCTCTTTGCCAAAGAGGGGGAAAAAGAGACATTTTCTTAACCTGGGGGAGAAAAATGACTAAAATGACCCACTCACTTACGCGAAGAGCCTATATTATAAAGCCGAGATTAATTGAACAGAGGCGAAACCTGCTGGCCGATAGCATCAAAGAAGCAAGAGAAGAGTATGCCAGGGGTGAGGTTAGGAGGGAATCGGTGGATGACTTGATGAAAGAGCTTTGAGAATGATCTACTGCGACCCTAAAGGAGTGGACACACCAAAGATGTAGAGGCAAACGCAACTGAAGCTGGTGGCTTCAATCTAATCCAAAGGATTCATTAAGGTATTCCAGGCGAAGCCTCACTTCCATTCCGAAGAAATAAATCTTGTCCAGACAAACCAGAAAAACCAGATAAACGAGATAAACCAGATAGACCAGAAAGACCAGATCAACCAGACAGACCAGACAGACCAGAAAGACCAAACAGACTAAACAGACCAGATAAACTAAACAGACCAGAAAGACCAAAAAGACGAGATCTACGGACCAAGATTGTTGGATTGCAAGACCTGACCCCAAAATTGTAACGGACAAAGTTAACAAGGTGACAACGTCCCAAGAGGTTTTGACAGAGGTGAGACTATGAGTAAAAAAATAATCGGAAGGTACATTGTGACAGACCCCAAAATTTGTCACGGACAGCCGGTTTTCAGGGGAACGCGGATTTTAGTGGCAGATGTGCTTGAGCAGGTAGCAAGCGGTATGGCATGGGAGTCAATCGTTGAAGAGTGGCGGAGCGCCATTTCCAAGGAGGCGATTGCTGAGGCGGTAAAATTGGCCAGTAAAGCATTTATTTCTCATGCCCCTGAGCTTACAGTGGCTTGATCATGAACATTCTCGATGAAAATATTCCGGAGAGCCAAAAACAGCTTCTGCGCTCCTGGAAAATAAGGATCCAGCAAATTGGGCACGAAATTGGTCGTCAAGGAATGCGGGATGAGGAAATTATCCCTTTTTTGCATAGACTTCGTCAGGCGACCTTCTTTACCCGTGACTTAGGGTTTTATGAACGACTGCTATGCCACCCGAACTACTGCCTGGTTGTTCTGAATGTTGGACAATATGAGGTCGCGAGCTTTGTCAGGCGAATCCTCAGACATCCGAAATTGAATGCAAAGGCGAAAAGGAGGGGCAAAGTTATAGAGGTGAAGCATACCGGTCTGCAATTATGGCACAGTCGTACCGAGAAAGAAGAATTCATTGGATGGGATTAATATCCGGACAGCCCAGAAGGGATTCCGGATGGGAGATGAGTCAATTCCAGTCCGTAGGATTGGCATTTGTTCCAGGTGAAGCCTCACTGTCCTCCGAAGCTTCTCATAAATGGAAGAAGATTGTTGGATTGCAGGAGAAGATTGTTGGATTGCAAGACCTGACCCCGAATCTTGAGGGGCTTTCAAAAAATCCATTTCCTAATAATTGCAGAAAACTAAGAGGTTCAGAGGGATTTATCAGGTTGATTCCAGAAGTAAGGTAGTGACTATCTTTCATATAAGGCATCGGAAAGAAGCCTATAGAAAATGAAAGAGACAAGAGAAATTAGACAAACTCAACAAACCAGACAAACATTTCACTCTTTACTCTCCCTCTGTTTACTGTTCACTTTTCACTCTTCACTTTTCACTCATTTAAAGACCAGACAGACGAAACAGACTAGACAGACTCCCCAGACCAGTAAGAAAGTGTGAAGATTAAATATTCCAAACATCTTGAATATCGTTTAACTTTACGGATGATAGAATATGAATTACCATAGAAAATTTTTGAAATGTCTGAGGAAAGATACTTTGATAATGAAACAGAGCATCATATTGCAATAATGGAGGTTGATCTTTATAATAAGAAAAGAGAAGTCATGGTAGCTTACGAAATCCAGGGAGATATGGTAACCCTTTTAACAATTCATCCACTAAAAGAAGGGCAAAAAGAAAGCCGTTTCAAGAGTGGGAGATGGAGGAAGATCTAATGGAGGATTTCAAAATTTTTTATGATGAACCGGAAGATATCCTTTACATCGCAAGGGAGGGAGAAGAAGCAGAAGTTCTGGAGGTTTCTCCCGGGATGAATATGGAGTTGGATGCTTCAGGGAAACTCTTAGGAGTTGAAATCTTTAAGGCCTCCAGCAGATTTAAAGATATTTTAAAACAGATGGAAAACGGCTTCAAGCAGCATGATTCTTAATTAAAAGGAAAAATTCTCTTCCAGTTCTTCCACGTTGAGGCCAACACTTCCATTCCGAAGGAATAAATATCATCCAAACAGACCAGTATTCCAGGCGAAGCCTCACTTCCAGTGCGAAGCATTCATTTCCAGAGCGTCGTTCTCACTTCCATTCCGAAGGAATAAATATTGTCCAACCAGACCAGACGAATGAGAATATTTAATTATTTATGCCTGACCCCAAAGATTACAAGGTCCGTTGAGACTTGACCCTGGTTGCTTTTTCTGATATACAAATAAAAAAATAAGGAGTGAATCTTATGGCTCATAAAATTGCAGAAGCTATTATAGAAAAAGGGCGAATAAAATCTATCAATAGAAAATTGCCACGGGGAAGGATGAAGGTTCATCTTATTTACGATGTTGGAGAAGGAAAGGCTTCAAAGTTGGAGGTTCGAAAAGTCATCCAAGAGACATCGGGAATATATAGAGACGTTGATGTAGAGGCTGAATCAAAGAGGCTACGAGCAGACTGGGAGAGGGATGTCCACATCTGAATATCTCATAGATACTAATATTCTTATCTATCACACAAAGGGTTTGCATACTGCTTCGAGATTTATTAACGAAGTTATTGCTCAGCAGGGGTTCAATATTTCAGTCCTGACCCAGATAGAATTTCTTGGTTGGGAAAAACATACGGTTGAGGGCTTCCGAAAATGTAGGCGGCTCATCGAATTTGCAAATGTATACTTTATAGACGAGGATATCGCGGAGGAGGCAATTGAACTGAAAAGGTCGGTCAGAATTAAGCTTGCGGATGCTGTAATAGCAGCAACGGCGCTGGTAAATAGTTTGAAGCTCGCAACAAGAAATGTGGATGATTACAAGGCAGTGAAGGGCCTTAAGGTATTTAATCCTTTTGCATGATCCAAACAAACCAGATAAACCAGATAGACCAGATAAACGAGACAAACCAGACAAACGAGACAGACGAGATAGACCAGATAGACCAGATAAACCAGACAGACCAAACAGACTCAACAGACGAGATAGACCAGTATTCCAGGCGAAGCCTCACTTCCAGTGCGAAGCACTCATTTCCAGAGCGCAGCTCTCACTTCCATTCCGAAGGAATAAATATTGTCCAAACCGACGAGACCGACGAGAAAGACCTGACATCTAAACACCGAAAGCATGAAAGTGGGGTTGTATCAAGCA
>FWPV01002144.1_pt1 | contig 21648 bp, 22 predicted proteins | sample 2228371 | NCBI WGS metagenome assembly FWPV01 (sample SAMEA103939776, study PRJEB20133) | metagenome | reverse complement strand
GGTTTTCACGTTCTCGGCGAAACATCTCAAACCCTGCAGCTGTAATATTGCCTAGGACAAAAACAGCTATCGTCTCAAAGAGCGCATCTGCTCGAAATGGCGACGTGATCACTCGAGGCAACATGCAGACCAATGCCACTAGCGCAGTAGCCACACTCCCTTTCCACCCAAATAAAAAGCCGGCAAAGATAACTGGCACTAGGTAGGCAATCCTCTCAAAAGCATGCCGACTTAAGCCGATACTTGCCAGCATGTCATTGAGAAAGGATAAGCACCCGACAACTTCTCTATAGTGGGGGATGGTGATGAGCGCTATTAATGCTACAATGAGCCAAAAGCCTGGTCTCAGGATAATCTTCTCTAGCCGACCAAACAACAATCTCTGCATCTTCGCTAGACCAGAAACATTTGAAACCCGCTATCTTCAGGACACATCATCTAGCGTAACCCACCCCTGCTTCAAGGCATGCACCACAGCTTCGGTCCGCGAGCTAACCTGCAATTTATTAAAGATATTCGCCAGATGTCCCTGGACAGTTCTTATACTGAGGCAAAGCTCATCTGCAATTTCCTTGTTGCTCAAACCTTTGGTCACCAACCGCAAAACCTCTGTCTCCCGTGAGGTAAGTAGGTCAAATGGCTTTCTCTCTTGTGGCTTGCCGGAAATTCCAGCAAAACGGTTTAGAACCTTACGTGCGACTGAGGGGTGAAGCACTGACTCTCCTGCATACACTGCCCTAATAGCATCAACTATCTCACGCCCGCGGACACTCTTTAACAGATAACCGGCTGCTCCAGCTTCAAGCAAACCAAAAATAAACTGATCATCATCATAAGCACTCAATACCAGCACCGCCACCCCAGGCAACAGGGCTTTTATTTGCCTGGTAGCTTCAATTCCATCCATTTTTGGCATGGCGACATCAATTATAGCCACATCTGGTTTTAAGCTGGTCGTAAGTTTGACTGCCTCTTCTCCATCGCCAGCCTCCGCAACCACCTCCAGATCAGGCTCTTGCTCTAGGATTCGACGTGTGCCCTCACGCACAAATGCATGGTCATCTGCAATTAGAACCCTGATCCTTTTCAATTGCGCATCCCATTTAGACTCTTGTCTTGGCAGACCCATTTTAGACAACACTAACTCCTTTGTCTAGGCTAGGCATAAGTACCTTTGACAACTTAATTCCGCCAGATATTCTATCCTAGTAAAAACAGGTATTCTTGCGGAAGCAAACCTGTTAATGGGTATGCTAAATTAGCTATCTTAGGGGGTAAGAGTCAGATCCATCCACCAACAATTAATCAAAACCCACTTAAACCTTGCGAAGATCGGCCTTAGCCTCAAACCTCTTACCTCCTTTTGCTTTGATTATACACGACATCACGTTCTAAGTCGAGAGTTTTTTCAATTTACACCAACGTGGGATATAATATGGGCGCAAAGGTAGGTAGCGATGAAAACAACTACACAAGGAAATAACGATTTCATCAGGGAAATCGCATCAATGCCTGGTGGCGAAAAAATCACGCTCTGCATACAATGTGGCACTTGTTCCGCATCCTGCCCTAACGCCAACAGGATGGACTATACACCCCGTGAGCTAATTGCCCTGGCACGAGCTGGTATGCGAGATGAAGTGCTGGCCAGTAACTCGATGTGGCTATGCCTGTCCTGTTACCTCTGTACCGTACGTTGCCCTAGGGGAATTGTGCCTACCCACATTATGCACGCGTTAGAACACCTAGCCATGCGCCATGGGCCAACTAGCCCAAAAACTCGTACTCCAACTCTGTACAGAGTGTTCAGCAATACTGTATATTCTGCGGGTCATATTCCACGCTTCGGCTGCATGGGGCGTTTCTATCTCAGAGTCAATCCACTTGGTGCCGTGAAGAACATCCCTGTAGCGCTCTCCCTGTTCAGACACGGGCGCATGCCAATTTTTCAACTCAGGAAATTGAAGCCGGAGTCACTCAAGCAGTTCCAATCCATTCTGGACAAAGCTGAGGAAATAGAAGCACATTCATAAAAATAAAAAGATAAAACGAGCGGAGTATGACACCAACCAGCAATATAGCACAATCAGGAGGCACGCCATGAAATATTATAGCTATTTTCCTGGCTGTTGTATGTATGAGGACAGTCGTGCCTATGACATATCTGCTCGAGCTGTCGCTAGGACCTTAGATATGGACCTCATCGAGCTCGACGAGTGGAACTGCTGTGGCTCTACCCCGTACACCGTCGTTGACGAACTATCAGCCTTCTGCTGTTGCGCCCGAAACTTAGCCTTGGCTGAAAAAAGAGGGCTTGACCTAGTAGCAGCTTGCAGCGACTGCTATCTCATACTTAACCGAACCAACCAGCATTTCAGGGAATATCCGGCTGTGAGAACCAAAATAGAAGAAGCCCTCGCTGCCGGTGGTCTAGAATACCACGGGACTGTAAGGGTGCGACATATCCTCGACGTATTTGCCAATGATGTGAGCATGGAAGACGTGAAAGCCAAGGTCAAGGTGGAGCTTGCTGGGCTTAAAGTAGCCCCTTATTATGGCTGCCAAGTAGTACGACCCAGACCCAATTTTGATGACCCGGAATACCCTCAGTCGTTGGAACACTTGATACGCAGCTTGGGAGCTGAAGCGATATCATATCCCCTCAAAACTCGCTGCTGCGGTGGCTCCCTTGTACTATCTGAACAAGATATTGCCTTGGGACTGATATATAAGCTCCTCGAAAATGCCGCAAGCAATGGCGCAGACTGTATGGTCACCGTATGCCCATTTTGTCACTTGAATCTGGATGCCTACCAGAGCGTAGTCAACAGAAAATTTAAGACGAATTTTAAGATCCCTGTTTTGTTCTTCACTCAGCTTATGGGCATAGCATTTGGGATCGCTGACAAGGCATTAGGCTTACGAGAAAACATTGTTCCGTCTAAAAGGGTGCTGGCTAGATATATCCAGCGATGACAAGTTATAAGGAGGAGCCGATGGAGCGCAAAATAGGTGTCTATATCTGCCACTGCGGTGCTAATATTGCGGGTACGGTAGATGTTGAAAAGGTAACTGAGTTCGCCAAAAGTTTACCATCAGTAGCTGTAGCCCGAGATTATAAGTTCATGTGCTCAGACCCGGGGCAAGAACTGATAAAAAACGACATTAAGGAACTAGGGCTTAATCGTGTTGTGGTAGCCTCATGTTCGCCAAGATTACACGAGCCAACTTTCAGGAGAACATTAGCCAGCGCTGGCTTAAATCCATATCTGTTCGAAATGGCTAATATACGGGAGCACTGCTCCTGGGTACATGAGGACGGTGGAAAGGCAACCGACAAGGCGAAAGCGCTGGTCAGTGCCGCTGTGAGGCGTGTAGCTTATCACCAGCCTTTGGAAACTAAGGAGGTTCCCTTTAACCCCAACACGCTAGTGCTAGGAGGAGGCATCGCGGGCATACAGGCAGCCCTAGAGATCGCCGATTCAGGCCACAAAGTATATCTTGTGGAACGGGAGCCTTCCATTGGTGGACATATGGCTCAACTGGACAAGACCTTTCCCACTTTGGACTGTTCCGCCTGAATACTTACCCCAAAGATGGCCTCGGTGAGGTCACACGAAAATATCGAGCTGATGACATATAGCGAGGTGGCAGATGTTTCAGGATACGTGGGCAATTTTAAGGTTAAGGTCAGGAAGAAACCACGCTATGTAGATGAAAGCAAATGCACCGGGTGCGGTACCTGCCAGGACAAATGTCCCCTGAAAGCAGACAGCGAATTCGATTTCGGTATTGGTAAGCGGAAGGTCATCTATACCCCATTCCCTCAGGCAGTGCCGAACGTTCCGGTTATTGACCGAGAACGTTGCACTTATTTTCTAAAGGGAAAATGTCGTGCCTGTGAAAAATTCTGCGAGGCTAAAGCAATTGATTTCGAGCAAAAAGAGAGGCTAGTAGAACTGGAGGTGGGTTCTATTATTATTGCTACTGGCTTTGATTCCTTTGACCCATCGCCAATGTCCCAATTCGGCTATGGGAGATATGACAATGTCATCACGGGTTTCCAATTTGAGAGAATGAGTAGCGCTTCAGGACCAACAGGAGGCAAAATACTGCTCAAAGATGGCAGAGAGCCAAAGAGTATAGCTATCCTGCACTGCATTGGCAGCCGTGACCTCAACTACCATGAATACTGCTCACGTGTCTGCTGTATGTATTCCCTCAAGTTCGCCCACCTTATCAGAGAGAAAATCCACGACGCTACTATTTATGACCTTTATATTGACCTGCGTTGCTTTGGCAAGGGCTATGAAGAATTCTATAACCGCCTTCAGGAAGAGGGTGTCAACTTCATCCGAGGTCGTGCCGGTGAAGTCACCGACGTCGCGGAATCAGATGAAGAAAAGGGCAAGTTGGTGGTTCTCTGTGAGGATACCCTGATCAGTCATCAACGACGGCTACCAGTGGACATGGTGATTCTGAGCAATGCCTTGGAGCCTCGGGTTGATGCCAGCGAAGTAGCCAAATTATTCTCCATAAGCAGGAGTCGAGACGGTTTCTTCCTAGAGAGGCACCCAAAGCTTGACCCTGTGGCTACAACAACAGATGGCATTTTTGTCGCCGGCTGCTGCCAAGGACCAAAGGACATACCTGATACGGTAGCCCAGGCATCAGCAGCCGCAGCCAGAGTTATGGCTATGATAAGCAAGGGCAAGGTTGAGATCGAGGCAGCCACTGCAGTTATCGAAGAGGAATATTGTTCTGGCTGTAAGACCTGCATTTCACTCTGCCCCTATAACGCAATATCCTTCAATGATGAAAGGAGAGTATCTGTTATAAACGAAGCTATGTGCAAGGGTTGTGGCACTTGCGCTGCCGCCTGTCCCAGTGGCGCTATCAATAGCCGGCACTTCACCACAGAACAGATTATGGCACAGATAGAAGGAGTAATGGTATGAACTTCGAGCCGAAGATCATAGGGTTCCTTTGTAACTGGTGTTCTTATGCCGCTGCTGACCTAGCAGGCACATCCCGGAAGAAGTATTGCCCTAATGTGCGTGTCATTAGGGTAATGTGCAGCGGCCGTGTCGAGCCTACTTTCATCCTCAAGGCTTTTCAACTAGGCGCTGACGGTGTTCTTGTCTGCGGCTGACACCCCGGCGAATGCCATTACCTGGAAGGTAATGTCAAAGAAGCTCGCAGGATACCCATACTCAAGAAAATGCTGGGGCAGTTCGGTATCGAAGAGCAAAGGTTGAGGCTCGACTGGGTCTCAGCTTCAGAGGCTGACCGTTTTGCCGCCATCGTAGACGACATGACCGAACAAATTAGAAAACTCGGCCCTCTCAGACACGATGCCAGCAACAACGGTTAATTAACGACTTGATGTAAGCTGCGCCTGCACCAGCTTTTTGCTTTGATACAGTTCCTCTATTTCTACCTTTATCCTGTCCCCTATTCTCCTCCTGGCATCCTAAGCGTAATAAGGATTTCTTCTCACAATTTCACCGATAATGCTTCATGGTCTTGAAACAACCCCTAACTTGATATATAATTTACCCGCCCCAAAACCAGAGAGAAGAGAGAAAGGAAAAGGATACTCATGGAAATAGCAACACCACTGAAAGAAACAACTGAAATCATCATCGAACAGGGGGGAGCCGCACTCAGAGAGTGCTATCAATGTGGCTTATGCACGGGCATCTGCCCCTGGAACCAATTGACCAGATTTGACCTCCGCAAGTTGATTCACAAAGCACAAATGGGGCTGGTTGACTTTGAGGATGAAGAGGTATGGAGGTGCGTTGGCTGCAAGGCGTGTATCGATCGCTGCCCCCGTGGTGTAGAGCTCCTATACGTTATGCGAGCCATACGGCGAGTGATCATGGAGATCGGCGCCGGCATAGTCCCTCATTCACTCCGAATTTCGGAAAAGAATATATCCGCTGTGGGTAACCCACTGGGAGAACCACCGGATAAACGGATGGACTGGGCAAAAGACCTCGACGTCAAGATGTTCACCAAGGGAACCGATATACTCTATTTTCCTTGCTGCTACCAGGCTTATGATCCCCCTACTAGGAAAGCTGCTATTGCAACGGTTAACATCCTGAAAAAGGCGAAGGTAGACTTCGGAATCCCCAGTAACAATGTGGTCTGCTGCGGCGAGAGCATACGCAAGGCAGGTGCCGAAAGCCTTTGGCAGAGGTTAGCCAAGACCAATATAGATATATTTACCGAACTTGGCGTTAAGAAAATCCTCGTCACCTCACCACACTGCTATCACACCTTCAAAGATGAATATCCCGAACTGGGAGCCAACTTTGAGATAGTCCATTTATCCCAATACCTGGCTGAACTTATCAAACAAGGAGCGCTCAAGTTCGCTAAACCAGTGGTTAAGAAAGTTACTTACCATGATTCATGTTGTTTGGGACGTTACCAGGGTATATACGACGAACACAGGCAGGTCCTAACATGTATTCCCGGCCTAGAGTTCGTCGAGATGCGTGATAATCACCAGTATTCTCTGTGCTGTGGTGGCTGTGCTGGCCGGCTGTGGATGGAAACCAAAAAGGGAGAAAGAATGTCTGAGTTAAGGCTTGAACAGGTGTTTGAGGTGGGAGCGAATACCTTGGCTCTGAGTTGCCCTTACTGTATGGCTAACTTCAACGACGGCATCATATCTATGGGCAAGACCGAAGAGATCGAGGTCAAGGATATCGCAGAAATAGTCTCGGAGGCACTATAATGGCAGAAAAAAAGGCTGCAAAAAGGAAAGACATGGAACCAAAGATAGGCGTATATGTTTGCCATTGTGGTTCCAACATTGCTGGAACTGTTGATGTGTTACAAGTGGTCGATTTTGCCAAAGGTCTGGATAAGGTGGCGATTGCCCGCGAATATAAGTTCATGTGCTCTGACCCAGGTCAGAACATGATCAAAGAAGACATCAAGAGCCTCGGGCTGAACCGGGTTGTGGTCGCTTCCTGTTCACCACTGCTACATGAGCTTACTTTTCGCCGCGCCGTACAAGAGGCAGGGCTTAACCCGTACCTCTTCGAAATGGCAAATATTCGGGAACATTGCTCTTGGACAACTGAGGACCATGGCGAAGCTACAGAAAAGGCTAAAGCCTTGGTAAGTGCCGCAGTCAAACGCGTTTATCACCACCAGCCCTTAGAAGTAAGAGAGGTCCCCGTTAACCCGAACACCTTAATTGTCGGCGGGGGTATTGCTGGTATCCAGGCTGCTTTGGAGATCGCTGATGCAGGTCACAAAGTCTACCTGGTTGAGAGAGAGCCGAGTATTGGCGGTCACATGATTCAATTCGACAAGACCTTCCCCACGTTGGATTGCTCCGCGTGTATCCTCACCCCTAAAATGACCTCCGTAGGCTCTCACCCTAATATAGAGCTGATGACTTATAGCGAGGTAGAGGAGATCGCCGGGTTTATCGGTAATTTCAAAGCAAAAATCAGAAAAAAAGCTCGCTATGTGGATGAGTCCAAATGTAACGGCTGCGGCGTGTGTCAGGAAAAATGCCCCTGGAAGGCGCCTAGCGAATTCGACCTTGGTTTGAGCCAGCGAAAAGCTATTTATACCCCGTTCCCCCAGGCAGTGCCGAACATCCCGGTCATAGATAAAAATAGCTGCGCCTATTTCCAGAAGGGCAAGTGTCGCGCCTGTGAGAAGTTCTGTGAAAGACAAGCTATAGATTTCGAGCAGCAAGACAAAATCGTGGAAGTAGACGTAGGTAATATAATCGTTACCACCGGCTATGACCCGTTCGATCCTACACCAATTGCAAAATATGGTTACGGACGTTTGCCAAATGTTGTTACTGGGCTAGAATTCGAGAGGATCTGTAACTCTGTAGGACCTACCGGCGGCAAAATCCTTCTCAAGGACGGCTCCGAACCGAAGAGTGTCGCCATAATCCACTGTGTTGGCAGTAGAGACGAAAATTATCACAAATACTGCTCCCGAGTTTGCTGTATGTATGCCCTCAAATACTCTCACCTGATAAAAGAAAAGACCAACGCCGATGTATACCAGATGTACATAGATATGCGCTGCTTCGGCAAAGGGTATGAAGAATTCTATGAGAGGTTGTCTAAGGAAGGTGTCACTTTCATAAGAGGAAAGGTGGCTGAAGTCACCGACCGAGCGATAAACAATGAGGAGAAAGGCAAGCTCATTGTCTGTGGTGAAGATACCTTGCTGGGAACTGTTATCCGAGTACCGGTTGATATGGTCATCTTATGCATAGCTTTACAAGCCCGTTCAGATGCTAAGCAGGTTGCCCAGCTTTTCCGTATCAGCCAAGGCGCCGATGGTTTCTTTATTGAAAGACATCCAAAACTTGACCCGGTAGCCACAATGACCGACGGTGTCTTCATCGCTGGCTGCTGTCAGGGACCAAAAGATATACCAGACACTGTAGCTCAAGCTTCAGCTGCAGCCACGCGAGTTTTGGCTCTGATCAGCAAGGGAAAGGTGGAATTGGAGGCAGCCATTGCCGTTATTGATGAAGAGAAATGCTCAGGCTGCCGAATTTGTAACCTTCTCTGCCCCTACAACGCTATCGACTTCATCGATAAGGAAGAGGTGTCTCGAATCAATGAAGCCTTATGTAAAGGCTGCGGTACCTGTGTCGCCGCCTGTCCCAGCGCAGCAATTACACACAAGCATTTTACTACCGAAGAAATTATGGCAGAAATCGAGGGGGTTTTAGTATGAAAAACTTCGAACCGAAAATCGTTGGCTTCTGTTGTAACTGGTGCTCTTACCGTGGCGCTGACCTGGCTGGCACCGCTAGAATGAAATGTTCTCCCAATGTTCGAATCATCAGAGTAATGTGTAGCGGGCGTGTGGAACCGACCTTTATCCTGAAAGCCTTTGAACTAGGGGCTGACGGCGTTCTGGTCTTGGGCTGCCATCCTGGTGATTGCCACTACTCCGAAGGGAATTACAAGACAATGCGACGCATGCCACTGCTCAAGAAAATGCTCGATCAGCTCGGCATTGAAGAGGAGCGAGTGCGCCTCGATTGGGTCTCTGCATCTGAAGGCGACCGCTTCGTTTCCATAGTTGACGACTTGACAGCGAAAGTTAGAGCCCTGGGGCCCTTTAAGAAGAACTCAAAGGAGGAAAAACATGGCTAAGCTTAAGGTAGCTCTCTACTGGGCAGCAAGTTGTGGCGGCTGCGAGATTGCTCAGCTTCAGATCGGCGACAAGATATTGAAACTGGCTGAAGTCGCCGATATTGTTTTCTGGCCCGTAGCCATCGATGTCAAATACAAAGACGTCGAGGCTATGCCTGATAAAAGCATAGATGTCTGCCTTTTCAATGGTGCCATTAGAAATTCGGAGCAGGAGCACGTGGCGAAGATGCTCCGGGAGAAATCAAAGGTTATGATCGCCTATGGCGCGTGCGCCCATCAAGGTGGTATTCCCGGACTGGGTAACTTGTTTAACAAGGAGGCAATTTTCCAAAGAGTGTACCTCGAAACACCATCAACAGATAATAAAGACAAGGTTATACCCCAGACCATGTACAAGGTTCCTGAGGGTGAACTTACCATACCTGAGTTCTATGATACGGTCAAGACTCTTCGCCAGACAGTAGATGTGGATTACACCATCCCAGGTTGTCCCCCAGAAGCCAGGACAACCTGGCTGGCTTTGGAAGCTCTCATAGAAGGCAAACTGCCTCCAAAAGGTACAGTGATTTCTCACAGCGCCAAAGCGGTATGCGATGAATGCAAAAGAAAAAGAGACGTGAAGAGAGTAAAGAAATTCTATCGGACATTTGAGATTGTCCCCGATCCTGAAATCTGTCTCTTGGAGCAAGGTCTTTTATGTGCAGGTGTCGCTACCCGTGGTGGCTGTGAAGCTCCTTGCCCACAAGCTAATATGCCCTGCACAGGCTGCTACGGGCCTGTGGATGGAGTAATCGACCAAGGGGCTCACTTCTTAAGTGCAATCGCTTCGGTAATTGATTCCAACGACCCCGCTGAAATCGATAGAATAATCTCCGATATCCACGATCCGGTGGGCACGTTCTATCGCTATAGCTTACCCGATTCGCTACTAAGGAGGGCAAGAGTAAAATGAAGAGGATAACTATAGACCCAATCACCAGGCTGGAAGGTCATGGTAAAATCGAGATCTTCCTCAACGATGCCGGTGAGGTGGAAAACACCTATTTTCAGGTGCCAGAGTTAAGAGGCTTTGAGAAATTTGCTGAGGGGCGTCTGGCTGAGGACATGCCCCAAATCACACAGAGGATATGCGGCGTTTGCCCCGAAGCACATCACATGGCATCTACTAAGTGCCTGGATGACTTGTTCCATGTCGAGCCGCCATCCCCGGCTAAAAAGCTCCGCGAACTGTTTTACAGCGCCTTTTACGTCACTGACCATACCACTCACTTCTATATCTTGGCTGGTCCTGACTTCATAATGGGTCCCGAAGCCCCTGTAGCTGAACGCAATATCCTGGGAGTCATCGCCAAAGTAGGTCTAGAATTAGGCGGAGCCGTAATCAATACACGGTTGAAAAACCACCGCATTATTCATATGCTCGGAGGCAGGGCTGTGCATCCCGTTTTCGGCTTGCCCGGCGGCGTCAGCAAGGGACTTAGTGAGGAGGAAAGAAAGGAGGTGGAGCAAACAGCCAAGGACTCGGTAGAATTCGCCAAGCTGTCCTTAAAGGTCTTCGATGATATCGTCCTCAAGAATAAAGAATACCTGGATATGATCCTAAGTGATGCTTATACTCACCGCACTTACTACATGGGGCTAGTTGATGAAAAGAATAGGGTAAATTTCTATGACGGCAAGGTCAGAGTGGTTGACCCCGACGGCAAAGAGTTCGTTAAGTATGCGCCTCGGGAATATCTGGAACATGTCGCCGAGCACGTTGAACCTTGGAGCTATGTCAAGTTCCCCTTCTTAAAGAAGGTCGGCTGGAAAGGTTTCGTTGATGGTAAGGACAGTGGTGTCTTCCGGGCAACTCCACTCTCCCGTCTCAATGCAGCCGACGGCATGGCAACACCGCTTGCCCAGGCAGAATATGAGAGATTCTATTCAACTCTGGGCAGCAAGCCCGTGCATCATACCTTGGCTACTCACTGGGCACGTCTCATCGAGCTTCTTTATGCCGCTGAAAGATTGCTTGAACTGGCTAAAGACCCAGAGATTACCAGTCCCAACATTCGTACCATTCCTACAGCCAAGCCAGATGAAGGGGTCGGCATTGTAGAAGCGCCCCGAGGTACTCTAACCCATCATTACATCACCGATGAAAAAGGAGTTATCAAAAAAGCCAATTTGATTGTGGCTACTGTGAATAATGCTGCTGCTGTAAATATGTCAGTCAAGAAAGCGGCTATGTCGTTAATCAAGCCTGGTAAGCAGATAACAGAAGGGCTGCTTAACCGCATCGAAATGGCGTGGCGTCCATATGACCTTTGTCTTGCTTGCGCTACTCACAGTTTACCTGGACGTGCACCAATAGAGGTAATAATCTATAACAGCAAAGGAGAGGTGATACAAAAGCTTAACCATTGACCAGCCTTATGGCAGCCTTAGCTCAGCCAGACTCAGTGGATGACAGGGAGAGAACGCTTATACTAGGGATGGGTAATTCACTCCTCAGCGATGATGGAGTAGGGCTTTACGTTGCTGCTGAACTCAAAAACAGGATTAATCGACCCGAAATAACGATTATAGAGACCAGCGCAGCCGGTCTCTATCTTCTGGACTTGCTACTTGGTTATCACAAAGCTATCATAATCGACGCCATCCAGACACCGGGTGGAAAACCAGGTGACATTTATCGGCTTGACCCAGAGTCCTTCAATGCCACTAATCACTTGGCATCACCCCATGAAGTTGACTTCACCACAGCCATCGATTTTGGCAAAAGAGTGGGGCTTCCCCTACCTAAAGAAATAGTTGTCTTCGGAATCGAAGCATTAGACACAACCACCTTCAATGAAGATTGCACCCCGGCAGTTAAACGAGCAATTCCAATTTGTGTTGAGCTGGTTCTACAAGAGATAAGCGAAAAAGGCCCCATTACATAGCTTTGCCGCTCTGAAGAAGTAGTTACCATTTTTCTTGGGCTAGCCGAGAACTAAGCCATGTGCGCAACGGTTCATCCAAAACGCCAACCCTTGATTCCAGCCATCGGATGTCTCCGCTCTCGAGAGCTGCCTTCGCCTCAGGGCTCAGTTTGTAGCCCCTTAGGGCTTTATCTGGGTTGTCTAGCAGTTTGGTCAAGAAGGCAGAATCATCTCTTGCTCTAGCCAATACGGATATCAGAGTCTTGGTCTCCGCATCTAGATAGCCAACCGTTTGGGGCTGAGGCTGTGCGGTAAACTTGGACAAAATGCCGGCTAGCCATGGTCTGACAGCTACAGCTTCAGCAGCGCGATCTCTGCTGAGGTATATCAGCCAATATATGCTACCGACGAAAGTGCCGCCCACAATATTGCCTATGGTGACCGGAATCAGGTTCCTGACGAACCCTGCGACATTTAGATTGACTAGTTGGCTTGCGGTTACACCAGCTGCTTCAAGAACTTTAGCCTGACCTGCCATCATAATGCCCATGGGGATAAAATACATATTAGCTATGCTGTGTTCAAAACCACAAGCCACAAAAGCTGTTATAGGGAACAAGATTGCAAACACCTTATCAGCTGTGGAACGGGCACCAAAGCAGAGCCACACAGCTAGACAGACAAGTGTATTGCACAGTATTCCGCGAGCAAAGGCGGTCCAAAAAGCTAGATTTACCTTGGCGTTGGCAATTAATAAAGCATTTGCACCTACCTTAAAATTATCCAGCGCCCAGAAGTTGCTGTAAAAGACCACAAACACCAGTAACAGTGAGCCGATAAGATTGGTGAAATAGACTATACCCCAGTTCTGAAACAACTGCGACAGACTTATTTTACCACTGGCTCTACTTCCTACCATAAGGGCATTGCCAGTGAACAGTTCGGCTCCAGCTAATACCACCAGGATAAGTCCTAAGCAGAATACAACACCCCCCACCAACTTGGTAAGACCGAACCCAATCTGAATATCGGTTGTAACCAAAGTACAGAACATGGCTCCCAAGCCAATAAAGAACCCAGCCAATATTCCCAGTAATGAGGTCGACAATATATTCCCGTTAGCTTTGGTTACTCCCACGGCTTCCATCTTCAGAGCCATCTCCGCCGGCTGTCTGCAGTCAGTGGAAGCACAGGTTTTCAGCTCTTCCAAAAGTGTCTGGAAACGTGACACCTCAACAGCCTGAGATTTCTCCGTCTCGGGTCTTTGTATCTCTTTTCCTGACAATTTCAAGTCTGGCATGTTGTTTCCCCTCGGCTTTACCATTTTTCTTGGGACAGTCTGTACCAGAGCCAGGTTGACAGCCTTTTATCCAGCTTACCCACCCAGCTCTCTATCTTCTGAATGTCACCACTGGCTAGTGCTGCTTTCTCTTCCTGAGTCAAGGTGTAATACTCCTTCAATGCTTCGTGAGGATTTTCTGCCAAACGAGCCATAAACTCAGGCTCGTCCGCCGCTCTTGCCAGCACCGATAAAATTGCCCACCTTCCAGTCAAGCCTTCCTTGGGGACAACCGTAGGTGCCTTGACCAGCTTCTCCAAAGTCTCGGTAGTCTCGCCTGCTTTTTGATATACTTCTTTAGCCATTTTGTCACCTCCTTTTTGTCTAATTTAAGTTTATCAGCGACTAAAAAGCCTCTCATCGGCCTTTGGCTCTAATCAAGGCTATGACTTTCGCTACGTTCTAAGGTACTATGGCACGCACATTGTAGAAATGAGACATTCATCAAGGCATAACCAGCCGGTTCCCACTATTGGCAACAACACTCCAGAACAGGTTTACCACCTGCTCAAGAAACGAATGGCAAAGCCTAACTTCATAAAGCAAAGACCTCAACATACAGGTCCGCTCCTATTTAGGAGCTAATGCCAATGGATAACACCCACCTGCCAAATTTATCGTGTACCACAACGGCTGCCGACCCATATGCTGCTGCAACTCCACAGACAATGCCCTCTACTCCGGGGACAACAGATCGATTATGCCTGCGATCACTTGAGCTATACCTCCCCAAAAGAACCCATAAATTAGTGGTAGCGCACCATCAATCAGACCGAGATTGTGTATTTGCAATAACACAGTATTAAACCCAAAACCGGCTAGCCCTAACGCTCCCGGGTTAGCCCACTGAACCTCACTTCGTGACATGACTTTTGCCATAAGCAGTCACTCTCCTTTCTCTGAGTATGACCTTCATTAAGACATGCCAACAGCAGCTACACCCTCTCCCTTACTAGCGTATCTACCACTGATGGGTCAGCCAACGTACTAATATCCCCTAACCGGCTCGTGTCCCCAGCAGCAATCTTAGTTAATATTCGCCTCATGATCTTGCCACTCCTAGTCTTAGGCAGGGCATCAGAGAATTGAATCTTGTCCGGCGTGGCTATCGGCCCAATCTCCTTGCGTACATGTGCTATCAGTTCCTTTTTCAACTCGTCAGACTTCTTAATACCAGCTTTCAAGGTGACAAAAGCGTATATGCCTTGCCCCTTTATTTCATGGGGCATGCCGACAACTGCAGCTTCTGCCACGCTCTCATGCGAAACCAGAGCACTCTCAACTTCAGCTGTTCCTATTCTGTGACCTGACACATTGATAACGTCATCTATACGGCCCATCAACCAGTAGTACCCGTCTTCGTCTATCTTAGCCCCATCGCCAGTTGTATACACACCAGGAAACTGAATAAAGTAGGTATTCTTAAACCTGTCTGGATCACCCCAGACTCTGCGCATCAAACCGGGCCACGGTCTCTTTATAACCAGGTAACCACCCTCATTTACATCAGCAACAGAGCCGTCTTCCCTGAGCACAGCTAACTCAATTCCAGGAAGCGGCAGCGTCGCCGAGCCTGGCTTAAGAGGGGTAGCTCCAGGTAATGGGCTGATAAGCGCTCCGCCTGTCTCCGTTTGCCACCAGGTATCCACAATTGGGCATCTGCCCTTGCCTATCACATTGTAGTACCACATCCACGCTTCAGGATTTATAGGCTCACCAACTGTACCTAACAGACGCAGAGAGCTTAGGTCATGTTTATTAGGCCATTGTTCACCCTCTCTCATCAACGCCCGGAGAGCGGTAGGAGCGGTATAAAAAATATTCACCTGGTATTTTTCCACGATTTCCCAGAAGCGATCAGGATGGGGATAGGTTGGAACCCCTTCAAACATAACAACTGTTGCGCCATAGGACAAAGGACCATAAACGATATAGCTATGTCCTGTCACCCAGCCTATGTCTGCCGTGCACCAAAATGTATCCTCTTCTTTCACATCGAATATCCACTTGAAAGTCTGGTAGCAGTAAAGCAGGTAGCCGGCTTGGGTATGCAAAACACCCTTGGGTTTACCCGTGCTACCACTGGTATATAGAATGAACAGGGGGTCCTCTGCGTCCATCACCTCAGGCTCGCAATGTGCGCTAGCCCCTGACATCTCATCATCCCACCAGTAGTCACGCCCATTTTTCATTGCTACTTCAATGTTAGCTCTCCTCACCACTATAACATCCTTGACATTAGGACAGGAATCGAGGGCTTCATCCGCATTGTCCTTACTCCTGACTATCCTGCCACCACGATAGTAGCCATCAACACAAATAAGCAATGTTGACTCACAGTCAAGCATCCTATCTTTCAATGCGTCCGCGCTGAAGCCACCGAAGACAACACTATGAATAGCACCAATCCTAGCACAAGCGAGCATGGCAATCGGGAGTTCAACAATCATAGGAAGATAAATTGAGACTCGGTCTCCTTTCTTAACCCCGTGCTTTTTTAATACGTTAGCAAACTTGCATACTTCACGGTACAGTTGCTGATAGGTCAGTACCTTGCTATCACCAATATCACCTTCCCAAATTAACGCCGCCTTGTTTTTCCTCCACGTTCTAACATGCCTGTCCAAGCAATTGTGACAAACATTGAGCTTGCCACCCACAAACCACTCGTGCTTGCCCTCCTTAAAATCCTCAACCAGCACCTTATCCCATCTTCTATACCACTCAAGTTGTTCTGCCATCTCACCCCAGAACCCCTCAGGGTCACTAATTGACCACCGATACATCTCTTTGTATTCGACCAGATTTCTTATATACGCCTTTTCACTGAATTCTTCCGGTGGGTAAAAGACCCTTTTCTCACCCATTATCGAGGTAATTGTGCCCGTCTTTGCCATCGTTAGCCTCCTTTTCATTGATTGCACGTTCGACCCCTGTTTTGACTTACACCGTTGAAGTGACACCAAGCAGTTGGATATATGCCTGTCGCAGCCTCATTGCTACGATGCGGGCAACACCACACCACACATTGCAACCTATCTCCGGTTTAGTTAGACATAAGGCTGACAACTTTTGTCCATCAAAAGTCACCACTCGCGTCTTCTCCAAAGCTTTGACTGTAGCGGTAGAAACATATGGGGCGAGGATAGCTGACCAACAAAACGCTTCAAAATCAGTTACCGCTTGTACTTGGCGCTGCGCAAGAGGTCCGACCTCCAGAATAATTCCTACCGTGCCATATTCAACTACATAAAACTTCTCCTCTCTAAAGCCCTGCTTGCTTATAATCGTCCCAGCATCAAATTCTTCGTAATCACACATCTTTTCTATTTCCCGAAGCTGTTCATCATCCAAGTCTCTAAACACATCGCACTTTCGAAGTACATCAAACTTGTTCATCCTCCGACCTCCTTTATACCTTATAAATCTGGTCTATACCTCAGAAGTTCCAATACTGACCATCTAAAAACACTCTAACAACCGGTAAGCCATCACTCATCGGCCTTTGGCTCTAATTTTGGATAACACTTTAGTCCGTAAGGTCAACTTTAGGTGTTTCACTATCTATAAACTATTTGAAATTCGAGTTAAACCACCCACAACGGCAACTGTCTCCCGTAACTTTTGTCTCCACCAGCTCATATAACGTATAATTGCAGTTGATAGGCATAGAGGTGATTACGGTGAAAACAAAGACCCGAATATTAATTGCTGATGACCATCCTCTCTTGCGCCAAGCGCTATTACAGGTGTTTTCAAACCAGAAAGATATGGAGGTGGTAGGCGAAGCAAGTGATGGACAGGAGGCTGTCAATCTAGCCTCCCAATTAAAGCCAGATGTTATAGTAATGGATATCATGATGCCACAGTTCGATGGTCTTGAAGCTAGCAGGCAAATCAAAAAGAACTCGCCCACCATAGCCATACTAGTCCTCACCGCCTATGAAGACGAAAATTACGTGTTAGGACTACTTGAAGCTGGAGCAGCCGGCTACTTGCTGAAAAGCGCCAGAGGACAAGACCTAGTGGAAGCAGTGAGGGCTATCAGAGCCGGAGAATCAGTCCTCCATCCTAAAGTTATCGAGAAGTTGCTTAAACGAGCTTTGACAAAGTCCGCCATGGCTCCGGAGCCAAAAGTACACGAGCTTCTTAGTGACAGAGAAAGTGAATTGCTAAAGTTGCTTGCTACCGGTATGAGCAACAAAGAAATTGCTGATAGGCTATGCCTCAGCGTACGCACTGTTAAGGCACACATGTCTAACATCTTCAATAAACTAAATGTCGCTTCACGAAGTGAAGCCCTTGTCCAAGCCCTGAGATCCGGGTTGCTCACTCTGGAAGATATTAAAAGGGGGTACAACACAGAAAACTGAATGGCAAACCACCTCAAATAGACGGGGTTGAATACCATGGTAAAGCTTAATAAATGGCACGTCTTCCATACTTGCTTCGTAATATTGCTGTTCATCATCCTCACCTTCTCACATTATCATGAGCTTATAGCCAATGTGCCCGTGATAGGCAAGGTTTCTCTCAGCCCCTCTTTTGGCTTCAAAGATAGCGTTGAGCGGTCTGCTTACCTCCTGTTGATACTCTATTCCAGCTGGCAACTTGGAACTAACTTTGGCGTCGCCACATGGCTAGCATCGGCTCTAGCCATGTTACCCCACATACTGACAATATCAACTAGCCCCAGAACTGCTGCAACAGAAAGCGTGGCTGCGCTTATCATCGGTGGCTTAAGTATTTCACTAATCCAAATGCGCCGTGGGTGGTACCAGCAGCAAAAACGTCTACTTGGGATCAAAGCAGCTCTTAAAGCGTCACAAGAGAACTACGAGGAGCTTTTCACTAACGCCAGCGACGCCATCTGGGTTCACGACATGGATGGTAAGATAACTGTGGCCAATAAGGCATGCGAGAAAGTTAGCGGTTACCCACCACACGAGTTGATTGGCAAAAACGTGTCCGAATTCCTCTTACCCGAGGCATTGGACATGGCAAGAGAACTCAAAGCAAAGCTGATGAAGGGCGAAACAATGGAACAACGATATGACCAGCGATTGGTCAAAAAAAATGGCTCAGTGGCAATTGTAGAACTATTTACTCGCCTGATTCGAACCGATGATAAGCCCATCGGCTTCCAGAATATCGCCCGCGATGTAACTGAAGAAAGGACACTGAGAGACAATCTCCGGCTTCAAATCCACGAAACTCTCAAGGCACAGGAGGAGGAGCGCAAAAGAATTGCTCGGGAGCTCCATGATGATGTTGCTCAGTCAATATTGTATTTATCCCGCCGACTGGACATCCTACTGTCTGGAAGCTCTCTCAAGTTACCAAAAGCTTTGCTAGCCGAGCTGGAACAGTTACAGAGTTTAGCCACCGACATTTACAAGGCGCTACAGCGTTTCGCACGAGACCTCAGACCAAGCATTCTAGACCAAATGGGGCTGGTAGCAGCATTAAATTGGTTAGCCGAGGAACTTACCAAAGACCTGGGAATCCAAGCCAGGGTGAAAGCAGAAGTACTCCCTTCATTGCCTTCAACAGCAGAATTAGCTCTGTTTCGCATTGCCCAAGAAGCTCTCAACAACATAAGAAAGCATGCCCAAGCCTCTGTAGTGGATATCATGGTAGAAGTAAAGCCGAGCCATATAAGGATGGAAATCACAGACAATGGCAAGGGCTTCTCACTATCAAAATTGACTAGCGACCTTGTTAAAGAGGGAAAACTCGGAGTGTTGGGAATGGAAGAACGCGCTCGCCTCATAGGAGGCAGCCTGCGAATAAGCTCAGAGCCGGGCAAAGGTACGACCGTAATCGTAGAAGCACCTATCTCTAGATGAGCACTTGAATGATATTACCAATTACCCACCAAATCGAACAGCTTATTGACCAGGCTCTAGCAGAAGACCTCGGCTCGGGGGACATGACCACGGAGGCGCTAATACCCGAGACCCAAATGGGAAAGGCATCAATAGTTGCTAAAGCGAGAGGTGTCATAGCTGGCACTGAGATAGCAAGACAGGTTTTCCTTAAGGTTGACCCGAAACTAAGAGTAGATATTCTTATCACAGACGGGACACAGGTTGAGCCGGGAGCTGTGGTAGCCAAAATAGAAGGTAAGGTTGACAGTATACTGAAAGCTAAGCGCGTAGCCTTTAATTTTTTGCAACGTCTTAGCGGCATCGCCTCCGAGACAGCACGTTACGTCCAAGCTGTCCAGGGACTGCCTGTCCAGATCACTGATACCCGCAAGACCACACCCGGCTTAAGAACACTAGAAAAGTACGCTGTGCGAGCCGGCGGTGGCAAGAATCACCGCATGCACCTTGGAGATGGCGTCCTAATTAAGGACAACCACCTAGTAGCCATCCGACACCACGGTCTCACTATAAAACAAACCATTGCTAAGGCTCGCCAGGGCACCCCCCATGGATTGAAAATCGAGATTGAAGTCAAAACTCCACAGGAGGCTATTGAGGCTGCTGAAGCCGGAGCTGACATCATAATGCTTGATAATATGAGCCTTGAGGATATGCGCCAGGCTGTACAGCAAACAAGAGGACGTGCCTTGATAGAAGCCTCAGGGGGTATCACGTTAGATAGGGTTCGAGCCGTCGCTGAAACAGGCGTCGACCTTATCTCCGTAGGAGCCCTCACTCATTCACCCAAAGCCTTGGACATGAGCCTGGAGCTGGACTAGCACTGACCAATCTCAATACGCTAGCCCATGAGCCTTGAGCAAAGAATTATCGCCTAAAATAGCTTTAGTGTCACCGTCAGCAACTACCTTTCCTTCGTCCATCACCACAGTCCGCTGGCACAAAGCTCTTACCAAGTCCAAGTCGTGAGTAGCAATGATTTTAGTCATCGGAAACCGCTTCAGCAATTCAATTAAAGACCACTTACTCCGCGGATCAAGGTTACTCGTAGGCTCATCGATAACCAAGATTTCCGGGGTTAAAGATAGAACCGTAGCAATGGCAATCCTCTTTTTCTCACCAAGACTAAGATGGTGTGGTGAACGATGCTGATAACCACTCATTCCCACCCACTCCAGCGCCCGAGCTACTCGCTGGCTCACCTCAGCCTCAGAACAACCCATGCTCATAGGTCCAAAAGCAATATCGTCAAAAACACTCAGCGAGAAAAGTTGGTCCTCCGGGTCTTGAAATACCAACCCAACCCTTCTCCTTATCTCTTTCAGGTTCTTCTCTTCCACAGATAGTCCACAAATCTTCACCACACTGTTGCCACGTAGGACGCCATTCAGATGGAGTAGGAGAGTTGATTTCCCAGCACCATTTGGACCGATCACAGCCACATTCTCACCTCGGAAAACAACGAAATCAACGTCTTTCAGCCCCTGACTTCCATCAGGATACGTGAAGGAAAGCTTTTGAATATCCACCACTTTATCCATAATTCCTAGGTCTCACCACCATATGACGCAGGGCAGAACCAGCATAAGAGAAAAGAACAGACCAAAGTAAGCATCCACCGGCGTGAAGCGCAATTTACGTAGGGTGTGAACCTTGCCATCAAACCCTCTGGACACCATAGCAGCATAAATCCTCTCACCCCGCTCATAGCTTCTAATAAACAAGGTGCCCACCATATTCCCAACGGTCTTTAGCTGATGTAGCCGATTGGCACCGAAGTTACGGCTATCACGTGCTTGCTGCATCCGCATCGCTTCATCTACTAAAACAAAAACATAACGATACATAAAAGAAAGAATCAGTATCATCACCCTTGGCACGCCTAATTGCTCCAAGCCTTTCAACAGGTCGACGAACTTCGTTGTTGATGACAGCAAAGTCAGATCTAAGATACATAGCCAGGCTTTCACCACCACATTTGCTACGATAAGCAGACCGTTGTAAGTTACCGAGACATTCCACATCCAGATATTATAGCTGCCAGCCACTTCGCCACCCTTGGAGAAGGGGATAAATACAGCAACCAGCAAAACAAAAGGGAAAATTACTAGAGACCTCTTCAGAACATATAGTGGCGGCAGCTTAGATACAGCCAGCAGGACAGCAATAATGCAAAAATAGAAGGCGAAAACTCGCCAATTGTTTGTTGGCGTCAATACCACTAAAAGAATAAAAGCCAAGCTGGCAATAAGCTTGGTTCGCGGGTCAAGTTTATGGACAAAGCTGTCTAGGTTGCTATGTTCATCAATAAAACTATGCTTCACCTTTCATCCTGAGTATTATGGCTG
>FWPV01006708.1_pt1 | contig 21652 bp, 34 predicted proteins | sample 2228371 | NCBI WGS metagenome assembly FWPV01 (sample SAMEA103939776, study PRJEB20133) | metagenome | reverse complement strand
GCCCCCGCCACCGCGCCCAGGTACGCGTCCAGCACGAACTAAAGCGCCTCGAGCGCAAAATACTGGACAACGCCCTGCACCAGGAAAACACCATCGGCGCCCAGTTTGCCCGCTTGCAGCGCCACCTGGCCCCCAGAGCCCCGCAGGAGCGGGTCTATCCGTTCCTGATGTATCTGCTCAAACACGGTGAGCGAGTGCTGGACAGGCTTCTGGAACTGCCCGCCACCGGCAACCATACGCTCAGCCTGGGTTAGCGCTGAAAGGTCAAGGCCCATTGGCTTGCAACAGGGAGTTAGCCTCCCTGCAATGCGGTCATGGTTGGTAAAAACCTCGGCTCTTGAACCCTGGGCGCTTGGCCAACCGTTACCTCAACGCCAGATGAACGTGGTGGCCCTCTCCCCAAACGTATACTGAGAGACATGCTGCGCGTCTGGATGCTCTTATTCCTGCTCTGGGGAGCCGCCCACGCTCAGCAGGACTTGCTCCTGCGGGTCTTGCTCACCGAAGCCTCGGGGGGCAGCATTCAACTGGGGCCGCACCAGCGCAACAGCGCCCTCGGCAGCCAGGATTTTGGCGGCGGCACGCTGCGGCTAACGGCTGGGCCAGGCGAGGTTCTGGTAGACGGCCAGAGCGCCGGTCCGTGGGTGGAGTTTGCCCCCGTGGATGGCTTCACATTCGGCGGACGCAACTACCGGGGCAACCTGCTAGCGGTGTGGCAGGCCGGGCGGGTGCTTTTCATCAACCGGGTCTGGCTCGAGGACTACCTCTTAGGGGTCGTACCCAGCGAGGTTCCGGCCTCCTTTCCGGACGCAGTGCTGCAAGCCCAGGCCATTCTGGCCCGTACCTTCGCGCTCTATCGTCTGAACCCCCAGGGTCTTTACGACATCTGTGCTGGCGAACGTTGCCAGGTGTACCTGGGACGCTCGGTAGAAACCCCCCGCCATACCAGCGCGGTCTACGCCACCCGCAGCCTGATCGTCAGTTACAACCAAAAACCCATCACCGCCGTCTACCATTCCGATTCGGGCGGTTACACCGCTGCCTCGGCAGAGGTCTGGGGCAGTAGCGTGCCCTACCTGGTCTCGCGCCCCGACCCCTTCGCCCAGAGTCCAAACAGTGTCTGGAGCCGCACCCTCTCACCCACAGCCATTGCCCGCAGTCTGGCCGGCCAGGGTATCCAGGTCGGCGCCGTGCAGGCCATCACACTCCTTTTCGTTAGCGAAAGTGGCCGCCCCTTGCGCCTTCGGGTGGTGGGCAGCAGCCGTAGTGTGGAGCTTGACGCCCCCCAGTCCACCCGCCTGTTGCGGAGCCTGGGACTTCCCTCTACCCGGGTGCGCTTCGATGGCTGGCAGGTCTTCGGACAGGGCAGCGGCCACGGGGTGGGCATGAGCCAGTGGGGCGCTCGAGGGCTGGCGCTCCAGGGCTGGGACTTCCGACAGATTCTGGGCTATTACTACCCCGGCACCTTCCTCAGCAGCTTCGAGGTGGTGGCCGGTTTGCAAGACAGGCTCTACCAGGCCGGATACCGCTCCTTCCCAGCGCTCACCGGTTGGGGCCTGCATACCTCAACGCAAGTGCAAGCATTGGCAACCCGGCTCTTCACAGCCTTTGGGCTGGGTCTGTTCTAATACCAAATCTGCTCAGAAGTGACCCAAAAGCGATATAAGAGACCCTCGGACGCGCCCCCTGGCGCGGCAAGTGAGGGGCGCGTTTAGCGCCGCTAGCGTGCAGAGTTGGTATGAGGATTTTTGTTTACAAGACCCTCTGCTTTCCGCAATCGGCTTTCCACCAAAACCAGGCGATGAATGAATCGTCCTTTATATCGCGCCGTCATTTAGCCATAGACGATGGACTATCGGCTATTGACCTTTTGTGACCTCTCGCTTTCAGCCCTCGGCTTTGAGCTTCCCACAATCGGGGTCAATCTACCATTCGCTTAACATTTTCTTGCTTATATTGAAGCATGACCCTACGACAAATGTTGCTCAGCAGTGTACTGGTATTCGGAATGGTCAGTCCGGCGCTGGCCTCGCCCGCCCAGGACTTATTCGACCAGGCTACCTTTCTGATTGGTTTTTATTACAACGGCCCTGCCAGAGTAGCCAATTTTCGGGATCTCAGGCGGCAGTACCAGCCTCAGCTCGACCAGCTCTGCGCCCTCGAGCGTGACCGGTGTGGCTTCGACAAGGCCAGGCAGGTGATCGCTCGCATCGTGCAGGACATTGCCGACCCCTTTACGGTGCTGATAACCCGCGACCAGCTTATCGACGACCAGCGTTATGGTGCTGGCCTGGGGCCGGCTGCGCCACGAATCGGGGTCTGGGTGCGCGAGACTCCCAGGGGACTGGTGGTGAGCGAGGCCTTCCCCGGCGAACCCGCCTTCGAGGCGGGCTTGCGGCGCGGCGACCTGATTACCCAGATCGGCGGTCAACCCGCCACCCTGGCCCGGCTGGGTGCGGCAGAAGCCGCCCGCACTGCCTTTAGCCTGACCTACAGCCGCCAGGGCAATGCCCGCACCGTGAACCTCACCCCCCGGGTAGCCGAGGCCACCATGCAGCCCCGGCTCGAGGTCAACAACAACATCGCCTACCTGCGCATCTATCATCTTTATAGCTCCGACGACTACTCCACCGCCGAACGCATCCACGACGCCGCCCGCCGGGCCGAGCAGGCCGGGGCCCGGGGCATGGTGATTGACCTGCGCGACGCCCTCACCGGCTACGACTCCGAAGCCCTGCTAGGAGCCGCCGCCTTTACCGGCAAGGGGGGGTTCATCTACGACCGACGCTTCCAGGGGCAGGACGAAACCCACACCGTCGAAAACGGCAAGCTGTTCGTACAGCCCGAAGGGGGCGACAAAGAGGAACAAAGCGCGGTAGAGCGGCCCTATCTGGCCCGGCTTCCGGTGGTGGTGCTGGTCAACCGCAACACCTTCAACTCCGCCGAAATGCTGGCCTATTTCCTGCAAGTTGCAGGCCGGGCCAAAGTGGTAGGCGAACCCACCGCTGGCGCCCTCGGCATGTCGGGCAGCGCCGAAGGCCCCTTGCTCAATGGCGAGTTTATTGCGGTCTCGTCGCTACGGATGCGCAACCTGGATGGGTCGCCCTTCCCTCTTAGAGTAACCCCGGATGTAGCGGTAGTAGACGACCTGGATGCCCTGATCGCGGGGCGTGATGTGGCGCTGGAACGCGCCCTGGAAATGCTGCGGTAGGTGGATGCTATGCAAAAACTGTTTGCAACCCTGGCCCTGGTGCTTGGCTCGCTCTCGCTGGCCTCGCCCGCCCAAGACCTCTTCGACCAAGCCAGCTTCTATGTGGAGTTCTATTACAACGGCCCGGCCACCCAGAACCTCAAAGAGCTCACCGCCCGCTACCAGGGCGAGCTGGATCGCACCTGTGCGCCCCAAAAAGACACCTGCGCCTACGACCAGGCAGTGCCCATCATCCAGCGCATGATAGGCGAGCTGAACGACAACCACACCTACTACCTGAGCCCGGAGGCCCTGCGGGGAACCCGTGAAAGCCGCCAGGGCAACGCGCCCTCCCGCACCCTTCGCATTGGCGTAACCCACCTACCCATTCCGGGTTCACGCGACCGCCTGGTGGTGGACGTGGTAGAGGGCGGCCCTGCCGACGAAGCCGGGCTGGCCTACGGCGACCGCATCATCGCCATCAATGGCCGCCCTCTAAGCGAACTGCCCGACGATAACCAGGCGGCCCAGTTTTTGGTGCAGGCCGTGCAGACGGGCCGCCCGGTAGTGCTCACCATTCTTCGGGGGCCAGAGCGCCAGCGGCTCGAGATTACCTTGCAGGGCCGCGAAATCAACCTGGCCCGCTTCCCCTCCCTCAAAATTAGGCCCGATGGGGTAGCGGTGCTCAAAATCCCCGACTTCGATGCCCAGGGCCAGGTAGGCCGCCGGGTGCACGAGTTGGTGCGCGAGGCCCAACAGAAAAACGCCAGGGCGCTCATTCTGGAATTGCGCGGCAACAGCGGGGGTCTGCTCAACGAGATGATCTACTCGGCTGCGGCCTTCCTGGAGGAGCCCTTCGTGGCCCTGGTTGACCGCTACCAGACCGATCGTACCGAGTTTCGCATCCGCGATGGACGCTTTATCGTGACCCGCAACGGCCAGAGCGAAAACGCCAACCTGCCCATCCTGGCCCGCTGGCGCGGCCCCCTGGTGGTGCTGATAGACGAAAACACCGCCTCCGGCGGGGAGTACCTGGCCTCCGCTATCCAGAAAGCCAAACTAGCACCCCTGGTAGGCGTAGCGACCCTGGGCATCGGCAACACCACCACCCGCCCCCTCAACCTGATCAACGGCGGAGCCCTGAGCATCTCCTATAACCGGGCTTTCTTCGCCGATGGCTCCCCCTACCCCGCCAAAGCCACCCCGGATTTTGTGGTGGAAAATTCCCTCGAGCAACTCGCCAACAACGGGCGTGACCTGCCGCTCGAGAAGGCCCTGGAAGCCCTGGGCATTAAGGCCAATCGGTAGATGGCTCTTCATACCAAATCCACCAGAGCCCTTGCCTTCTCCCCTTGCGGGAGAAGGTGGCGACACCCCAACTGCGCTATTTATGAACAGTGACGGGAACGTGATTGACTACATCTGGGGTGTCGCCCAAGTTACGGCTTTGCAAGTGCTTGCATCAGAATCGCGTAAGCAGCTCGCCTTGGATAAGGGGGCTTAGGAACAACGCTCAAAGATAGAGTGCTCTTCACATATTTGAGCCATACAACTCCAAGAAAGCCTTGTCCTGAAAAGAACAGTGGCCGCCCATCCAGGCGGCCACGTCCGTAAGGAGTACGATACCTGTCCAGGTAAAGTTGGTATGAACCACTCTGCCCGGTGACGGTCCCTCTACTTAACCAGCTCCACCAGGGCCATTTGCGTGCCATCTCCCCGGCGGCGCTCCGCCAGTTTGAGGACGCGGGTGTAGCCGCCGGGCCGGTCGGCGTATTTAGGGGCTATTTCTTCAAACAGCTTCTTGACCAGCTTGGGGTCGTGCAGGTCACGCAGTACCTGGCGGCGCAGGTGGTTGCGCTGGGCATAGGCGGCCAGCTCTTCGGGGGTGGCCATGCGCTCGCCTTCCTGGAGAGGCAGTTCCTTGCCGTTCTTATCCTTGCGCTTGGTAAAGCGCACATTGTCGGGCACGGTTAGGGTGGGGGCTTTCTTGGCAGCGGAAATCAGGTTGTCCACATAGCCCGCCAGTTCCTTGGCCTTGGGGATGGTGGTGGTGATTTTACCCTCCTCCGAGAGCAGCAGGCTCTTGGCGAGGTTGCGGAACAGAGCCACGCGATGCGAGGAGTTCCGGTTAAGTTTTCTTCCAGCTTTCTGGTGACGCATCTTTGCTCCTTCGGAGCGTCGAGGGCCAAGAGTCAAGGGTCTAGCGCTTTGGACGCCCGACCCAATAGCCTCGACGCTAGTCTTTCATTACCAGCCCGTGCTGGGCCAGGCAGTCCTTGATCTCCTGCAGGCTGCGGTCGCCGATGCCAGGCACCTTCTTGAGTTCGCGCTCCGAGAGGGCCAGGAGGCTTTCCACGCTCTCGATACCCTCTTCCTTGAGGTTATGCAGGACGCGGGTGGTCAGGCCCAGGTCATCCAGGGTCAACCCCACCCCCTTGGAAACGGGGGCGGCTACGGGGGCTGCCGTAGAGGTGGCTGCGGGGGTGACAGGGGCGGCTACCGGAGTGGGCTTGTGCTCGACCCGCACCACCGGCGACTGATCGAAGAAACCCAGTTGCTCGCGCAGGATGGCTACCGATTGTTGCAGCACATCCATCGGCGAGACCGAACCATTGGTCCAGATGCGCAGGGTCAGCTTGTCCAGGTCGGTACGCTGGCCCAGACGGGTATCCTCGACCTGGTAAGCCACCCGGCGCACGGGGGAATAGAGGGCATCCACCGGAATGGAGGAGATACGGTCTTTGATGCCGTGTTTTTCTGCCGGCACATAGCCGGTTCCTTCGTCTACCCGAACTTCCATGACCAGCTTGCCCTTGTCCTCGAGGGTAGCGATGTACTGGTCTGGGTTGACAATTTCGGCATCCGGGGGGCACTCGAGGTCGCGGGCATACACCACTTTGGGGCCGCTGACCCGCAGGGTGAGGGTCTTGGGGCCGCTGCCGGGGTTGGCAAACCGTACCACCAGCTCCTTGAGGTTCAGGATAAGCTGAATGGCATCTTCCTTGACCCCTGGAATGGTGGAGAACTCATGCAGCACGTCTTCGATGTAGACACTGGTAACAGCCGTACCAGGAATCGAGGAAAGCAAAATTCGGCGCAGGGGGTTGCCCAGGGTAACGCCGAAACCCCGCTCGAGGGGCTCGAGCACAAACTCGCCGTAGTTTCCGTCAATACGGGCGTTAAAAACGGGGGCTTTGGTCTTGGTAGTTTCCAAAATTTCCTCCTCCGGAGGTGTCGAGGGTCAGGGGTTCAGCAGTGCTGTCCGGCCCTCGACGCTCGACGCTTACCTCGAGTAGAACTCAATCACCAACTGTTCGTTGACCGGCAACGAAAGCATCTCCCGCTCGGGCACACGCAGGAAACGCCCGGTCATGGTATCGGCGTTGAACTCGAGCCAGGGGAAGGTCTTGCGGTTTTTGAAGCGTTCGACGTTCTGGACAATGAAATCAATCTTCTTTGCTTTTTCCGATACCTTGAGTTCATCGCCCTGGCGCAGGCGATAGCCCGGAATCGTGACCCGCTTGCCATTGACCAGGATGTGGCCATGGCGCACAAATTGACGAGCCTGGCGGCGGGTAGAGGCAATGCCCATACGGAACACCACATTGTCCAGACGGCTCTCGAGCAATTGCAAGAAAACCGTACCGGTCACGCCCTTCTTGCGGCTGGCCTCTTCGAAGAGGTTGCGGAACTGCGTTTCCGACACATCGTAGATAAAGCGCAGTTTTTGCTTCTCGCGCAGGCGCACCGCAAAATCGGAGGGGCGACCCCTGCGCTTCTGGCCGTGCTGGCCCGGCGCATAGGGGCGGCGATCCAGGTACTTTTGAACTTTTTCGGTTTCGGCCACATTCACCCCAAGGTGACGTGCCACTTTTACGATTGGCCCTCTATAACGACCCATTTTCTCTCCTCCATCGGTCAGGAAGCCAACTTGTTCCTACTGCTTTTCCGACCGGGTTCCCAGGATATGCGGGGTGAAGCAGGGAACCAAAGTTTCACCCCAGCAACCAACCTTCAGATCGTCTTGCGGAACTTCTTGCGGGGACGGCAGCCGTTGTGCGGTAAGGGGGTATCGTCCACAATCGAGCGCACCTGGAGCCCACTGGCCTGCAAAGCCCGAATGGCTTGCTCACGGCCTGCCCCCGTGCCCCGTACCACCACTTCCACACTGTTCATCCCAAAGCCTTGGGCCTTCTTGGCCGCATCCATTGCCGCCAACTGCGCCGCATAGGGCGTACCCTTGCGGCTACCCTTGTATCCGATCACCCCACCCGACGACCAGGTGACCGGGTGACCGTTGGTATCGGTAATGGTCACGATGGTGTTGTTGTAGGAGGCGTGAATAAACGCCCGGCCCGCCGAAACTTGGCGTTTGACCTTTTTCTTACGACTGGTTGCAGCTTTTTTCTCAGCCATACTCTCCTCGCGTTTGCTCCACGCAAAAATGGGGGTGGAGTCCTGTCAGGAGTCTCAACTGGCGTGTACACGATGCACTATTGCAGCATCTACGTTCCAGCTTTATCAGAGGGTGGTGGGAGGAGCAAAAAGAGTTTGACCCACTACCCAAGTCCCACTCTACTTGCGGGGGGCCTTTTTCTTACCGGCAACGGTCTTACGAGGACCTTTGCGGCTGCGGGCATTGGTACGGGTACGTTGACCCCGCACGGGCAGTCCCCGGCGGTGACGCAATCCCCGGTAGCAGCCGATATCCATCAGGCGCTTGATGTTGCCGGCCACCTCGGCGCGCAGTTCACCCTCGAGTTTGTAGGTGTTCTCCACAAACTCACGCAACCTCGCCACTTCGGCCTCGCTAAGGTCTTTGACGCGGGTAGCCGGATTGACATTGGTAGCCGCCAGAGCCTCTTTCGCACGGGCCGGGCCAACCCCATACACGTAGGTCAGGGCAATGTCCACGCGCTTGTTGCGGGGGATTTCCACACCAGAAATACGAGCCATTCATTCACCTCCTTTCTAGATTCCAAATCAGCCTTGACGCTGCTTATGGGTAGGGTCTTCGCAGATCACGTACACACGCCCATGGCGCTTGATGACCTTGCACTTGTCACACATTTTCTTGACTGAGGTACGCACTTTCATGGTTTCTCCTTGGGAGGCGTCGAGGGCATCCCTGGTTTACAGCTACCTTCTGTAGACAATCCTGCCCCGGCTGGGATCGTAGGGGGTAATCTCGACCACCACCCGGTCTCCGGGCAGAATGCGGATGTAGTTCATGCGCATCTTGCCCGAGATGTAGCAGAGTATTTCGGGGCCATTGTCAAGCTGCACCCGGAACGTGGTGTTGGGCAGGGCCTCGCTGATAACCCCTTCGGCTCGAATTGTGTCTTTTTCCTTGGCCAAGCATTTCCTCCTAGCGTGAATCCTGGCTAACGCCCGACCGGCACAGATTTCTGGCTCCCCGTCAAGAGGCGAGGGCCAGACTCGGTAATCAGCACCGTGTTTTCGTAGTGGGCCGCCAGGTTGCCTTTGCCAACCGTGGCCGTCCAACCATCCGCCAATATTACCATCTTGGCAGGGTACAAAGCAACCATGGGCTCGAAGGCCAGGGTCATACCGGGGCGCAGCTTGGGGCCTTTGCCGGGGTCGCCGTAGTTGGGCACCTGGGGGTCTTCGTGCAGCTCGCGCCCTACCCCGTGCCCCACCATCTCGCGGATACACCACAGACTATTTTGCCGCTCCACAAAGTCCTGCACGGCGGCTGCCACATCCCCTATGCGCTTGCCCGGCTGCATCAGTTCCAGACCCAACCAGAAGGCTTCTTCGGTCACCTGCATCAGCTTCTGAGCTTCAGGCGAAACCTTGCCCACGGCATAGGTGCGGGCCATATCGGTGGTGTAACCATCGTGGGTGAAGAGGAAATCGATCTTCAAGAGTTCCCCTTCCTGCAAAGGGCGCTTGGAGGGAAAGCCATGCACCACCACATCGTCAATGGACATACAGGTAGCGCTGGGATAGGGCACCGACCCGCCTGCTCGGTAGCCGATCTGTGGGGCTTTGCCCCCCACCCGCTCAATGGCCCGCAGGATGATCTGGTCGAGCTCGAGGGTACTCACCCCAGGCCGAATATGCGGCTCCACCTCGGCAAAGATGGCAGTATGAAGCTGACCGGTTTTGGTCATCTTCTCGATTTCCCAGGGCGACTTGATGTGGATGGCCATAATCAAATCCGCTAAGCTCTACTACCCAAAACCCCTACACCGTCGGGAGTCCCAGGGCCTCCTGGATTGCCCGGTAGACCTCTTCCACCTTGCCCAGCCCGTTGATTTCCTTCAGGCTGCCGGTTTTTTGGTAGTAGTCCACCAGGGGCTGGGTTTTCTGCCGGTACTCGAGCATACGGGCCCGGATGGTCTCCTCGTTATCGTCCGAGCGGCCTTCCTCCAGCGCCCGGCCCAAGAGCCGTCGCACCAGTTCATCCTCGGGGGCCGTGACCAGCAAAACCCCCAGCAAGCGAATATGCTGCTCTTGCAAAAGCTTATCCAGGGCCTCCGCCTGGGCCAGGGTGCGGGGAAAACCATCAAAGATGACCCTGGGGTCGGACATGGCGGCCAGTTCTGCTCCAATAAGCCCCAGAATGATCTCGTCGGGAACCAGTTTTCCAGCGTCCATGATGGGCTTGGCCAGCTTGCCCAGCTCGGTGCCACGGGCCACGTGGCTGCGCAAAATATCGCCCGTCGAAAGCTGCTTGAACCCCATCTCGGAGGCCAGACGCTTGGCCTGGGTGCCCTTGCCCGCACCAGGGGGGCCTAGGAAGATGACAGCCTCTGCCATATCTCTACAGTCTCCTTATCGCGGTTCCCACTCTTTACTGCCTGCGTTGATCCAACACCCCGTGCGGTAAGGCCGATGATCTACGAATCAATGGCTGATTGCAAAGCCTTCGGCATCTTTAGCCCCAGACCCTTTTCTCCTGGCACTGGGGGCTCGTGATGTCTAAAATCGTCCATCGCTGTTTGGGCAAGAGCCATAACCTAGCGGGTACGACCCCGCAGGCGGCCCTTGGACAAAAAGCCCTCGTAGTTGCGCATCTGCAACTGGGCCTCAATTTGGCGCAAGGTATCCAGCGCAACCCCCACCACAATCAAGAGACTGATGCCCGAGAAGTGAAAGGCCAGGGTGGTTACGCCCGTCACGTTCTGCATGATGGTGGGCAGGGCTGCCACAATGCCCAGGAATATAGCCCCCCACAGCGTCAGGCGGGAAACAATGTGCTCCAGGAACTTCACGGTGGGGTCGCCAGGGCGAATACCGGGGATAAAACCCCCATATTCGCGCAGGTTCTCCGAAATTCGGCGCGGGTCGAACTGCACGGCGGTATAGACGTAGGTGAACCCCACAATCAGGAGTACCTCGATCAGCAAGCCGGGGAAACGGGAGGGGGTGAAAAAGTTGGCGACCCCCTGGGCCACCGGCGACTCGGGGAATACCCCGGTAATAAAAAGTGGCAGTTGAAGTAGGGCCGCTGCGAAGATAATGGGGATGACCCCCGCGGCGTTGAGTTTGATGGGGATGTAGGTAGCCTGCCCGCCGAACATTTTGCGGCCTACCTGCTTGCGGGCGTACTGCACGGGGATGCGCCGCTCGGCTTGCTGCACTGCCGCCATTGCCGCAAAGGCCAGCACGATAAAGGCCAGGAAGATCAGGAGGGCAATCAGGTTGACCTCGCCAGTACGCACCAGGCCAAAGGTGCGGCCCAGTTGTGGCAGCCAGGAAGCCACGATGCCGGCGAAAATCACCATGCTGGTGCCATTGCCAATGCCATACTCGGTGATCCGCTCGGCCATCCAGAGCAAAAGGGCGATGCCGGCTACCTGGGTGATTACGACGACAAAGTAGAAGAAGAAGCCAGGTTCCCAACCGGGCAGCAAGAAAGCCCCATTGTTGGAGCCCAGAAAGGCTGTGGCCAGGAACAAACCCTGTACCGCTCCCAGGGCAATACCGGCATAGCGGGTGTACTGGGTGATGATGCGACGGCCTTCTTCCCCTTCTTTTTGCAGCTTTTCCAGGGCCGGAATGACCGTGACCAGAAGCTGCATGATGATGGCGGCGGTGATGTAAGGCATGATGCCCAGGGCAAAAATCGAGAACTGCTCGAAGTTGCCACCGGAGAACAGGTTGATGAGACCCAGCGCGCTACCTGCCTGGGTGCCCAGGAAGTCGCGGATTTTGCTGATGTCCACCCCAGGGGTGGGGATGAAGGTCCCCAACCGATACAGCACCAGCACCAGAAGCGTAAACAGGATGCGTTTACGCAGCTCGGGAATGATTAGCGCGGAGCGGAAGGCCGCGAGCATCTTAGGCCCCCTCGAGCACAACCGCTTCGCCGCCCGCAGCCTTGAGTTTTTCTACCGCAGTTTGCGAGAACTTGTGGGCATGCACCTTGACACCGCTGGCATCTCCCTGAGCGAGCACCTTAACGGGATAGCCTGGGCGCACCAGGCCCGCCTTGACCAGGGCTTCGGGGCCTACTTCGCCGGAAGCGAAGTGCTTGGCGATAGCGCCCAGGTTGACCACCTGATATTCCACCCGCTTGAGTTCACCGTGGGAGTCGCCCTTCATGCCACGCTTGGGCAAGCGCATCAGCAAGGTAGAGCGACCACCTTCGAAGCGGGCCGAGTTTTTGAGGCCGCCCGAACGGGATTTCTGGCCCTTGTGGCCGCGCCCGGCAGTTTTACCCTTGCCCGAGCCTGGGCCCCGGCCCACGCGCTTGGGGCGCTTATTGGCCCCCTGGTTGGGACGAATATCGGAGAGTTTCATTCCACCACCTCCACCAGGTGGGAAACCTTGCGAATTTGGCCGCGCATGGCGGGGTTATCCTGTACCTCGCGCACGCGGTTCATTTTGGTCAGGCCCAGCACCTTGAGGGCGGCTTTCTGGTCTTTGGGATAGCCGATGGGGCTTTTGACCAGCCGAACCTTGACGGTAGCCATCAGACCACCTCCTCCGGCTTGGCCGGGGCTTTGCGCAGGCGCTTGACATCGTCCCAGGTCTGGAGTTGGCGCAGGGCTTCCATGGTGGCATAGGCGATGTTGACCGAGTTGCGGGAGCCCAGCTCCTTGGTCAGGATGTCGGTAATGCCGGCCAGCTCGAGGATGGCACGGGGCACCTGGCCTGCAATTACCCCGGTGCCGGGCGCCGCAGGGCGCAGCAGGATGGTAGAAGAACCCCAGGTCACGCTTATTTCGTGGGGAATGGTGCCGTTGTGCAAGGGCACCTCGACCATCTCGCGCTTGGCGTAGTTGTTGGCTTTTTGCACCGCCATCGGGACTTCCTTGGCCTTGCCCAGGCCCAGACCGACCCGGCCTTGCCGGTCTCCAACCGCCACCAAAGCCCCAAAGCGGAAGCGACGACCCCCCTGGTAGGTTTTGGAGGTGCGGCGCACAAAAATCATCTTTTCTTCAAAATCGGTTTCAGGCATATGTAACCTCGCTGAAGGCGGAAGGCTAAAAGCTGAGAGCCAAGATTATAGCCTTGGGCTTCAGGCTTTTGGCCTTCGGCTCAGAACTCCAGTCCCCCTTCTCGTGCACCATCGGCCAGCGCCTTGACGCGTCCGTGATATTTGAAGGCGCCCCGGTCAAAAACCACCTGGGCAATCCCCTTGGCCTTGGCCGCCTCGGCGATGGCAGCGCCCACTTTCCTGGCGACCTCGGTTTTGTTGCCGGAAAGCTTGAGGGATTTGCTCGAGACGGCGGCCAGGGTCTCCCCTTTGCTGTCGTCAATGATTTGGGCGTAGATGTGCTGCAAGCTGCGGTGAACGCTGAGGCGCAGACGGCCTGAGGACTTGACAGCGTTGCGAACCCGGAACTTACGGCGGTCTTCAGTGGACAAACGAGCCACAGATTCTCCTTCCTATGACAACCGCTCCCACCCGAGATGGATAGCGGGATACGTCTATTTGCCCGCAGTCTTGCCAGGCTTGGTCTTAATTACCTCGTCGGCATATCGAATGCCCTTGGCGTGGTAGGCGTCGGGGGGGCGAACCGCCCGCACATTGGCGGCCACCTGTCCCACCAGTTGCTTATCAATACCCACGACTCGGATTTTGGTGGGTTCGGGCACCTCGAAGGTGATGCCAGCGGGGGGGGTCACGATATCCTTATGGCTGTGCCCCACGGTGAGCTCGAGGTTCTTACCTTGCATGGCTGCACGATAACCCGTACCACTAATCAGCATTTCCTTCACGTAGCCTGCCGAAACCCCATGAACAGCGTTGGCAATCAGGGTGCGGGTCAAACCGTGGAGGCTCCGGTGCGTACGGCTATCCGAGGGGCGGCTTACGGTAATGGCACCGTTTTCGTTCTTTACGGTCAGGTCAGTATGAACCGGCACGGTCAGTTCGCCCTTGGAACCCTTGACCTTAACTAGCCCGGCAGTCACATCTACGGTCACGCCTTTGGGCAAGGTGATGGGTTGTTTTCCAATTCGAGACATGTTGTCTTTCTCCTTGATGGCGCCCCCGATTTGAGCGCGATTACTGCTATGGGCAGAGCAACAGGGGCCATAACGCTGCTCTCGAGGACAGCTCAAATTGGGGTGGGATTACCACACCTCGCAAATCACTTCGCCGCCCACACCCAGCTTGCGGGCTTCGCGGTCAGGCAGCAGACCTTTAGAAGTCGAGACTATCGCCAACCCCAGGCCGCGGCGCACGCTGGGTACATTCTCGGCGGTTACGTAAACCCGGCGGCCCGGGCGGCTCACCCGCTGGATGTGCTGGATCACCTTCTCACGGCGGGGACCGTATTTGAGGGTCAGGCGAATGAAGGGCTTACCATCCACATCAACCTGCTCCATCCCCTTAAGAAAACCTTCCTTGACAAGGATGCTGGCGATCTGCTGCTTGAACTTGGAAGCAGGCACATCTACGCTCTCCTTGTGCACCTGGATTCCATTGCGAATCCGGGTCAGCATATCGGCGATTGGATCACTGAGCATTGCAGAATCTCCTTCTTCTTGGGCAGCTCTGTTTGGTCTGGAGGTTTGCAGAACCCGGTCTTGGCCAAATCAGCCAACCAGCCAGTTCAGAACATCCACAGAGGGCACCCTTGGGATTGGCCTTGCGGTATCGGTGAAAACTCACCGACCTACAAAACCATCTTTACCAACTAGCTTTCTTGACACCCGGCAACTGACCCTTGTGGGCCATTTCGCGGAACTGAAGACGCGAGATGCCGAAGTAACGCAAGAAAGCCTTGGAACGGCCCGTCACCGCGCAGCGGTTCTTGTGGCGGGTCGGGCTGGCATCGCGAGGCAGCTCAGCCAGGGCAGCGTAATCACCCGCAGCTTTGAGGGCCGCCCGCTTGGCCGCATACTTGGCGATGGTTTTTTGTTTGCGCTTCATCTTCTCGACTTGAGATTTCTTGGCCATGGTTTCACCTCCTTTCTAGAGCAGATAGCAAAAGGGCTCACGCCTACTTCCGGAACGGGAACCCCAGAAGTTCCAGCAAGGCCTTAGCTTCCTCATCGTTCTTGGCCGTGGTGACCACCGCTATGTCCATCCCACGCACCGTGTCCACCATATCAAAGGTGATTTCGGGGAAGATAGCTTGCTCGCGGAGGCCCAGGTTGTAGTTGCCACGACCATCAAAGGCGCCTGGATTGACCCCACGGAAATCGCGGATACGGGGTAGGGCAATATTAACCAGCTTCTCGGCAAAAATCCACATCCGGTCACCCCGCAGGGTGACCCGCAGGCCGATGGGCATCCCCTGGCGCAGCTTGAAGTTGGAAATGGACTTCTTGGCGCGGGTGATAGCCGGCTGCTGACCCGTGATGACGGCCAGTTCCTTGCCCGCCTTTTCCAGGATGCGGCTGTCTTCCTTGGCCTCACCCAACCCCTGGTTAACCACAATTTTGACCAGGCGGGGCACCGCCATAATGTTGGTGTAGCCAAAGCGCTTCATCAGTTCAGGACGAATCTCTTCGGCGTAGCGTTTCTTGAGGGCGACTTCTAAAGGCATTCACAACCCCCTTATCTGGTATCCAGCACGCCATCACACTTGGCGCAGACACGTGCCTTGGTACCGTCGGGCAGCACCTTCTTGCGGATACGAGTCGGCTTTTCGCAGCTTGGACAAATAGGCATCACTTTCGAGGCATGGATCGGTGCTTCGCTCTCGACAAAGCCTCCCTGGGGGTTGCGAGGGTTGGGGCGTACCGCGCGTTTGATCAGGTTCAACCCCTCTACCACCACCATACCCTCCTTGGGCATGACGGCCTTGACTTTGCCGGTCTCACCGCGCAATCCTTCCTTACCAGAAAGAACCACTACAGTGTCCCCTTTTTTGACGTGTACCTTGGACATTATTCCTCCGATTTTGCTCCAGGGCCAAAACTGCCAGGTCCTAGACACCAAATGAAAAGTGTACCAGAAATTGCCCTGAAAAGCATCCTTTCTAGGGAGCTTGCGGGGTCAGGAATCGGTTCGAACCCCTGCAAGCTGGGCGCGGGACGGGAGACCCCAAGAGCCTACCGTGTATCGGAAACAACTTGCCTACGGCAAGAACCCGCCACCCCATCTATAGGGTCAGAGCACCTCGGGGGCCAGCGAAACGATCTTCATGAAACCACGCTCGCGCAGCTCGCGGGCTACCGGGCCAAACACGCGGGTTCCACGGGGCTCGTTCTGGGGGTTGATAATGACCGCCGCATTGGTATCGAAGCGAATGGAAGAGCCATCCTGACGACGGATTTCCTTGGCCGTCCGCACCACCACCGCCTTGACCACATCCCCTTCCTTGACCATACCCCTGGGGATGGCTTCCTTAACCGAAGCCACAATCACGTCGCCCACACCGGCATACTTGCGGTAGTGGCCGCCCATCACCCGGATACAGGCGATTTTGCGCGCACCGGTGTTGTCGGCAACTTCCAGCACGGTTTCTTGCTGAATCACGCTTTACCACGCTCCTTGCGCAGTTGGTAGCGCTCGACCAGGTCCATGCGACCCTCCTCGAGGCGCCCCACCACCACAAATTTCTTGTTTTTGGAGATCGGGGTTGCTTCCCTGATCTCGACAATATCGCCTAGTTTGTACTGGTCGTTCTCGTCGTGGGCAAGGTACTTTTTGGATTGCTTGATGACCTTGCCATACAGCGGGTGTTGCATCTGGCGCTCGACCAGTACCGTAACGGTCTTCTGCGCCTTATCGCTCACCACCACGCCAGTTAGAACTTTTTTGGGCATGAGAGACTCCTTTCCTCAGGCTTTCTTGGCGCGGGGCTTCCGGGCCGGGGCAGGCTTGGCTTCGGCCTCGCTCACCACTTCAACTCCCCTGGCCTTCTCGCCCAGCACGGTCATCATGCGGGCAATCTCGCGTTTGGCTTCAGCTACCCGATGGTTTTTATCCAGTTGCCCGATGCTGGACTGAAAGCGCAGTTCCATTAGCTCTTTCTTGGTGTCCTGGATTCGCTTTTGCAGCTCCGGCACCGGCAGCTTGCGCAGCTCACTGGGCTTCGTCGTAGGCATCGCGTCTCACCACCTTAGTTTGCATGGGCAGTTTGTGTCCGGCCAGACGAAGGGCTTCACGGGCCTGCTCTTCGGTCACACCGGACACTTCAAACATCACCCGACCCGGCTTCACCACCGCCACGTACCCCTCCACGTTCCCCTTTCCTTTACCCATCCGGACTTCCAGGGGCTTCTTGGTGAAGGGTTTGTCAGGGAAGATACGGATAAAAATCTTACCCCCACGGCGGAAGTGGCGCACCATCGCCACACGGGCTGCTTCGATTTGCTGGCTGGTCACCCAGGTAGGCTCCATGGCTACCAGGCCCCACTCGCCAAAGGCCACATAGTCGCCCCCTTTGGCGGTACCCCGCATCCGACCCCGGTGGGCCTTGCGGTATTTCATGCGTTTGGGCATCAACATGCTTTACTCACCTTCCTTGGCACCGGCACTGGCCTTACGTACCGCCGAACGGCGGCGGGGCTTACTGTCCTCGCGGTCACGCTTGGGAGCTGCTGGTCGCGCCGTAGGCGCCGCACCTGGCACGATCTTCTTACCGCCAATCACCTCGCCCATGAAGACATAGGCCTTGACGCCGAGCGAACCGTAGGTGGTCTCGGCACGGGCCGTACCGTAGTCAATATTGGCCCGCAAGGTATGTAGGGGCACCCGTCCCTCGGCTGCCCACTCCACACGGGCCTGTTCGGCGCCGCCAATGCGACCTGAGACCACAATTTTGGCCCCCTGTGCCCCGGATTCGCGCACTCGCTGCACAGCTTGCTTGATACTACGGCGCACGGCGAAACGGCGTTCGATCTGTTCGGCCACGCGCTGGGCGACCAGAGGTGCCGACAGGTTGGGGTTGCCCACTTCCTGCACGTTCAGAGCGACGGTTTTGCCGGGAAACTTGTTTTGCAAGGTTTCGCGCAAGCGCTTGATGGTTTCGCCGCCCCGCCCAATCACCACACCGGGCTTGGCCGCATAAACGGTGATGGCAATGTTGTCAGCCGCACGTTCAATATCTATACGGGCCAGGCCCGCAGGACGCAGTTCTTTCTCGATGGTGCCGCGGATCAAGCGGTCATCTTGAATGATCTTGGCATATGTCTTCTTACCTGCGTACCAGCGCGACTCAAACTCGCGGGTGATACCCAGGCGCAAGCCTACGGGATTGATCTTGTTACCCATTTTTCTCCCCCACGATGATGGTGATGTGGCTGGTACGCTTCTTGATCATGTTGGCGCTTCCACGGGCCCTTGGCAGCATCCGCTTGATGGCCGGGCCCTCGTCCACGTAGGCTGCCTTGACATAGATCTGATCTTCGATCATGTTCTTTCGGTCATCGTTCATACCGTTGGCGGCTGCCGACTCGAGCACCTTGGCCACGATCTCTGATGCGCGGTGCGGGGTGTACTTGAGGATGGCGCGGGCTTCATCCAGTTTCTTGCCCCGGATCAGGTCTACCACCAGGCGCACCTTTTGCGGCGACATACGGATGTGCCGTGCGGTAGCACGGGCGTAGGTGTGGGGGGTCTCGGCCTTGAGGGCCTCACTTTGTTGGCGCAGCGACATCTTGGCATAGCGCTGCAAACCCGCTGAGCTGGGGTGGTGAACATCACGGAGGTCATTGCGAATGTCCTTGCGGTCACTCTTTCTCAAACGACGTTTGGCTTCCATGACTCACCCCTTATTTCTTGGCAGCGGTCTTGGCCTCACGGCTATGACCCTTGTAGGTACGGGTGGGCGAGAATTCGCCCAACTTGTGTCCGACCATCTGCTCGGTGATATAGACCGGCACGTGTTGCTTGCCGTTATAGACCGCTAGGGTGTGGCCGATCATCTCGGGCACGATGGTGCTACGACGGCTCCAGGTTTTGATCACCCGCTTTTCGCCTTTGGCGTTCATCGCCTCGACTTTTTCCAGCAGGTGGCCTTCCACGAAAATTCCTTTTTTCAAGCTGCGTGGCATAGTGCACCTCTACTTGCGACGAGACACGATAAGCGCGCTCGAGGGCTTCTTTTTCTTGCGGGTCTTGAGACCTTTGGCCTGCTGGCCCCAGGGCGAAACCGGCGGACGACCCCGTGGAGCCCGGCCTTCCCCACCGCCGTGTGGGTGGTCTACCGGGTTCATGACCGTACCGCGCACGTGGCCCTTGCGGCCCTTGTGGCGGTTGCGCCCCGCCTTGCCAATCACGATATTTTTATGATCGCTGTTGGAAACTACTCCAATGGTGGCAAAGCACTCCCCGTGTACCTTGCGCAGCTCACCCGAGGGGAGCCGCAAAATCACGTAATCACCTTCGCGGCCCTGCACCTGTACGCTGGTGCCCGCGCTGCGGGCCATTTTGGCCCCTTTACCGGGCTCGAGCTCCACGGCATGAATCACCGTACCCACCGGAATAAAGCGCAGGGGCAGGGCGTTCCCTACCGCGATGGCGGCCTCGGGCCCGCTGACCACGGTGCTGTTGACCTGCAGGCTATCGGGCGCCAGGATGTAGCGCTTCTCGCCGTCGCGGTAAAACAGCAGCGCAATACGCGCGGTGCGGTTGGGGTCGTACTCGAGGGCCGCCACCCGTGCAGGAATACCAACCTTGTCGCGGCGGCGGAAGTCAATAATGCGGTAGAGCTGCTTGTGCCCTCCGGAAATGAACCGGCTGGTGGTGCGGCCCTGGTTGTTGCGCCCCCCAGTTTTTTTCATCGGGGCGGTGAGGCTCTTCTCCGGACGCTTTTTGGTCAGGTCGGAGAAATCCGCCACCGTCATGGTGCGGCGCGATGGGGTATAGGGTCTGAACTTCTTTACAGCCATTTTCTATTCCTCTCACCTGATACGGACTAACCGAGTCGTCCTGGTTCCAAGTGGATTTTGTGCCCCTTCATTGGTGCGGTTCGAAAAACTCGCCGCACTACTCGGTCTCGAGGCGGTTGGGGTGGAGCGGTGGGGCCTGAAAAAGTAGCTTGATCGCTGTTTTTTTCAACCCACCACCTACTTCCCACCTCCCTTTAGATAAAGCCCCCCGAAGATCGGGACATACCGATCAGATCAGTCCTTCCAGGGCTTCAATCTTCTGTCCAGCAGCCACCGTCACGATGGCTTTCTTACGGTCGGGGCGCTTGCCGGCAAAACGGCCCAAGCGCTTGTCCTTGCCCAGGGTGTTCTGGGTATTGACCCGCACCACCTTGACCTTGAAGGCGGCCTCCACGGCATTGGCAATTTCGGTCTTGTTGGCTTGGGGGTGCACCCAAAAGGTATAAATCCCTTCAGCAAAGCGACCATAGGCTTTTTCTGACAAGACGGGTTGGATAATGACGTCGTGAGGCGTTTTCATCAGACTTCACCTCCCTCGGTCTGGCCCACTCGAGCCTGCACGCCTTCCCAAGCGCCCGCCTCCATCACCAGGGCTTCCTGGCGCATGATGTCGTAGACATTGAGCCCCTCGGGGGCCAGCACCCGCACTTTGGGCAGGTTGCGGGCGGCACGGGCTACTTTCTCGTCACTGGTAACCAGCAAGATGGACTGACCTTCGAGGTTGTGGATTTTGAGCCAGGCCACGAATTCCCTGGTTTTACCGTTGACGCCCTTGAAGTCTTCAACCAGAAAGAGCTTGCCTTCCTTGGCCCGGTCGGCCAGGGCCATGCCCAGCCCCAGCTTGCGCACTTTTTTGGGCAGGGTATAGCTATAGTCGCGGGGTTGCGGGCCGAAGGCAGTACCACCACCCACGAAGATGGGGGCGCCATAGTCGCCGTGGCGGGCCCGCCCGGTGTGCTTTTGCCCGTACATCTTCTTGGTGGTGAAGTTCACCATGCCACGGGTCTTGGTAGCGGCAGTACCCCGGCGGCGCGAGGCCAGTTGCCAGCGCACCACCTCGTAGAGCACGTGGCTGTTGACCTTTTCGGGCAGGGCGGCTTCCACCGTCTTGTTGCTTCCGAGTACCGGAAGGCTGTACATCACTTACCTCCCTTTGCGGCCTTGAGGGCGGGTACTTTGCTGGTCTGGCGCACCACCACCAGGCTACCGTTAGCCCCAGGCACCGAGCCCTTGACCAGAATCAGGTTCTCGCCCTCGAGCACGTCCACGACCTCGAGGCCCTGGATGGTCACTTTTTCGTTACCCCAACGTCCGGCCATCTTCTTACCTTTGAAAACCCGGCCAGGCGTCTTACGGTTACCAATCGAACCGCCGTGACGGTGAATCTTGTGGGCCCCGTGGGAGTCATTGCCACCCGCAAAGTTCCACTTCTTCATCACTCCGGTAAAGCCGTGGCCTTTGGAGGTGCCGGTCACGTCTACCACTTCCCCCGCATTGAAAATGCTCACCGTGACGGTATCGCTCTCGGGGTTGAAACCCCGCAGCTCCCGCAGGAACTTTACCGGCTCAACGCCCGCCTTGGCAAAATGCCCTTTGGCCGGCTTGTTGACCCGCTGGGCCTTCTGGCTCTGGAAGCCCAGCTGAACGGCCTCGTAGCCATCCCTGTCGGCGGTTTTGCGCTGCACTACGGGGCAGGGACCTGCCAGAATCACCGTGACCGGGACGGCTTTATCGCCTTTCCAGACCTGGGTCATACCGACTTTGGTTCCAAGGATGCCCTTCATTAGCGGCCTCCTACCATCTTGAGTTCAATCTCGACGCCGGTGGGCAGGTCAAGGTTGCGAAGCCCCTCGATGGTCTTGGGGGTGGGGTCCGTGATGTCCACCAGGCGGTTGTGGGTACGCAGCTCGAAGTGCTCGCGGCTGTCCTTGTGTTTGAAGGGGCCCCGCAGCACGGTAAAGCGGCGGATGCGAGTGGGCAGGGGCACCGGACCCGCTACCTGCGCACCGCTACGGCGGGCAGTTTCGACAATCTTGGCAGCCGAAGCATCCAAGCTCTTGTGGTCGAAGCCCCGAAGTTTGATACGAATCTTTGGCATTCAGGGCCTCCCTTACTCGAGAATCTTAGCCACCACACCCGCACCCACGGTGCGACCGCCCTCGCGGATGGCAAAGCGTAGACCTTCCTCCATGG
>FWPV01006704.1_pt1 | contig 21656 bp, 18 predicted proteins | sample 2228371 | NCBI WGS metagenome assembly FWPV01 (sample SAMEA103939776, study PRJEB20133) | metagenome | reverse complement strand
CGTGCGTGTGCGCGCACCCGCAGACGCCGACGATCGGATCGCTTTCCTGGCCGACATCGAGGAGCTCACGCTGCAAGGCAGCACGCCGGCAGCCAAGGTGGTGGTCAATGCGCGCACCGGTTCCATCGTGGTCAACCAGGCGGTGTCGCTGGGCGCCTGCGCGGTGGCACACGGCAACCTGTCGGTCAGCATCAGCTCCACCCCGCAGGTGAGCCAGCCCAACCCGCTGTCCACCGGCGGGCAGACGGTGGTGACCGAACAGGCCAGCATCCAGATCAGCCAGGACAAGGGTTCGCTCATCAAGATCGACGCCTCGCCCCAGCTCACCGACGTGGTCAAGGCGCTCAACGCACTCGGCGCCACACCACAAGATCTGGTCGCGATTTTGCAAGCCATCAAAGCCGCAGGCGCACTCAATGCGGAGCTGGAGGTGATCTGATGAACACGTCCTCGACGGTTTCAATGGGCCTGCAGCGCAGTCTGGCGGCCGACGGCAATTCGCTCAACGATCTCAAGGCGCTGGCCGGCAAGGATGAGAAGGCCGCGCTCAAGGAAACCGCCAAGCAGTTCGAGGCGCTGTTCATGCGCGAACTGCTCAAGAGCATGCGCGAAGCCACCATGAAGTCGGGCTTGCTCGACAACGAGCAGGGTGACCTCGGCACCGACCTGCTGGACCAGCAGTACGCCACCCAGATGACCGGGTTGCCGGGTGGCTTGAGCGAAATGATCGAGCGCCAGCTGTCGCAGAAGATTGCGCCGGCCATCGACAAGGTGACGTCGTCGGCAGCCGCCGTTGGCAGCGCCGTGCGGAGCACGGTGGAGCGCGCTGCAGACAGCGTCAGTGCTGCCGTGGGCAGCCGACAGCAGCAGTTTGTGGCGCGCCTCAGCGGCGCCGCTCAGCAGGTGGCACAAGAGGTGGGCATTCCCGCGAGCTACATGCTCGGTCAGGCCGGCCACGAAACCGGCTGGGGCCGCAGCGAAATCAAACGCGCCGACGGCAGCAACTCCTTCAACGTGTTCGGCATCAAGGCCGGCAAGGGCTGGACCGGCAAGGTGGCCGAGGTCACCACCACCGAATACATCAATGGCCAGGCGCAGAAGGTGAAAGCCAAGTTCCGCGCCTACGACAGCTACCAGGACGCCTTCCGCGACTACGCCAAGCTGATCGGCAACAGCCCGCGCTACGCCCAGGTGATGGACAACCTGCACTCGGCGCAGTCGTTTGCAGCGGGCCTGCAGCGGGCCGGCTACGCGACCGACCCGCAGTATGCGAGCAAGCTCAGCCGCGCCATCAATACCGCGCTCAACCTTCAGCGGGCCCAGGCCTGAACGCTGGCACGCACTGAAAGACCGCCATGAGCAGCCTCAACATCGCCAGCCGCGCCCTGACCACCAACCTGGCGGCCATGCAGGTCATTGGCCACAACATCGCCAACGTCAACACCGACGGTTACAGCCGGCAGAACATCCTGCTGGGCACCTCGGGCGGGCAGTTTCTGGGCAATGGCTACTTTGGCAAAGGCGTGGAAATCGAGGGGGTTGCGCGCGCCTACGACAGCTACCTCACCCGCGAGGCCCAGCTCACCAGCTCGGTGGCGGCCAGCGATGAAGCGCGGTTCGCTCGGCTCAAACAGCTCGAATCCCTGTTTCCGCTGGGCGAAACCAGCCTGGGCGTGACGCTCAACAACGCCCTCAACGCCTGGAGTGCGGTGGCCACGTCGCCGCTGGACACCACGGCCCGCACGGTGGTGATCGCCCGCGCCGAAGAGCTGTCGGCTCGGCTGCGCGACGTGACCGCCAGCCTGGACGAAACCCGCCTGTCCTCCACCCTGCAGGTGCAGGAAGCGGTGCGCAGCATCAACAGCCTGGCAGAGCAGATCGCGCAGGTGAACCAGGCCATCGTGCAATCGCAAGGCTCGGGCCGCTCGCCCAACGACTTGCTCGACCAGCGCGACCAGCTGGTGAGCCAACTCAACCAGTATGTTCAGACCTCCGCTGTGCCTGCGGCCGATGGTTCGCTCACCGTGTTTGTGGGGGGCAGCCAGCCGCTGGTGCTGGGCACGCGCGTGAGCCCCATGGCGGCCGAGCGCAACCCGGTGGATGGCGACAAGATCGACATCAAGATTTACCAGGCGGGGCAAGCGGCACAGATCAACATCGATTTTCTGGGTGGTGGTGCCCTCAAGGGCCTGGTGCGTTTTGTCAACGAAGACTTGCCCGAGAGCTACAACATGCTGGGTCGCCTGGCGCTGACCCTGTCGGAACAGGTCAACGCGCAGCACAGGCTGGGCTTGGACATGGATGGCGACCCCGGTCAAAACTTCTACCAAGTCCGGGGGGCAGGCACGCCGGAGTCGATATACAGCTACGGCGCAGACGGGGCGATTCAAATCGCTGCGCGGCCCATAGGCACGCCCGTGGGCTCGGGCGTGGTGGCGACCATCAGCGATTTCAACGCGCTGCAGGCCTCGGACTACGAAATCCGCGTGGGCACCGGCACCGATGTGACGGTGGTTCGCAAGTCGACCAACGAGATCGTTCAACTCACGTCGGCACCGGATCCGATCAGCGGCAACAGCATCGTCACCATCGACGGCCTGCGCATCGACCTGGGGGCCACACCCACCACGGGCGACCGCTTTTTGCTCCAGCCCTACGCTGGCGCGGCGCGCAACCTGGAGGTGGCCTTGTCGTCACCTCAGGACGTGGCGGCCGCCAGCTCGGTGCGTGTGGACGTGCCCGCCACCAACGCCGGCAGCTTGCTGGTGGAGAACCTCAGCGCTGTGAGCACTCCGCCGCCGCTGTGGACCGGCAGCACCATCACCTTCAACAGCCTGGGCCAGTACTCGGTGGATGGCGGCGCGTTCGTGAACTTCCAGCCCGGTCAGCCCATCGTGGCCAACGGCTTTGAACTGGTGTTGCGGGGCGTGCCCACCGACGGCGACACCTTCAACATCAGCCCGGCCACGGTGGCCGATGCCTCGCAGAACTTCGGCAACGCCCGCGCCATTCTGGGCTTGCGCGACAAGCCCAGTTTTGGCGGCGTCAACCTGGGTGACGGCTACATTCCGGTGTTCTCAGCCCTGGCCAACAAGGTGCAGGCCGGCAAGATGGCCGCGGAGTTTTCAACCACCGCCGCCACCAACGCAGCCACCGCGCTGGCCAACCGCACCGGCGTCAACCTCGACGAGGAGGCGGCCCGCCTGCTGCAGTTCCAGCAGGCCTACCAGGCATCGGCCAAGTTTCTGCAAGTGGCGCAGGGCACGTTCGACACCCTGATCGCCGCCTTCCGCTGAACCACCGCGAGGCAAGCACCATGAGCATCTACCGCGTGGCCACGGCCAACACCTTCGACCGCACGATACAAAACATCAACCGGCGCCAGAGCGAACTCGCGCAGGCGCAGGAGCAGCTGTCATCGGGCAAACGCGTCAACCGCGCCAGCGACGACGCGGTGGCCGCCACCCTGGCCGAGCGGGCCCAAAACCGCCTGGCCCGTGTGCAGGCCGACCAGACCGCGCTGGAAGCCTCGCGCTCTTCGCTCACGCTGGTGGAGGCCGGGCTGGGCGAGGCCAACGACTTGCTGGCCCGCGCCCGCGAGCTGGTGGTTCAGGGCGGCAACCCAGTGCTCACACAAAACAGCCGCGAAGACCTGGCGCGCCAGTTGGAGGGCTTGCGCGAGCAGATGCTGGCTGTGGCCAACCGCACCGACACCGCGGGCATGACGCTGTTCGGTGGGCTGGGCGGCGCGGCCAAACCTTTCATCGACACCTACGGTCCCTTCACTGGCGTGCAGTACCAGGGCCAGGTGGGGCAATACGCCGCCACCGAAACCGGCCTGCCCCAGGCGGTGGACGGCAATGCCGTGTGGATGCGTGTGCCGCCTGGCAACGGCAACTTCACGGTCGAACTCGACAGCAACAACCAGGGCCTGGTGCGCACCGACTCGGGCGTGGTGGTGGACGCGTCCCAGGCCATCGGGCTCGACACCGCCAACAGCTACGACGGTTACCGCATCACCTTTGGCGGCACCCGCGAGGCGCCCACCTTTGAAATCGTCCGCGAGCTGCTCATACCGCCGGGCACCGAGCAGGTGCCGGGCTACTTCGGGCCCCAGCCCTACGAGCCGGGCAAAACCATCGAATTTGACGGCATCCAACTGGTGCTGAGCGGCAACCCGATGGGGCAGGGTGACCCCACCCAGCCGCAACTGCCCACCGACCCGGTGCCGCCCGACTTCATTCGCCTGTTGCCAGTCACACAACCCACCGACATGTTCGCCACCTTGCAGCGCGCCATCGACGCCCTGCGTTACACCGCCCCCAACCAGTCGGCCAACATCACCCAGGAACTTGACCGCGTGCTGGTGGAAATGGACAAAGGCGCCGATCGCATTCTCGACACCCGGGGCCGGGTCGGTGAGTGGCTCAACCGGGCCGACTCCATGAGCGACATGTTCGCCGACAAGGCCTTGTTCCATCAGAAGGAGAAATCGGACAACGAAGACCTGGACATGGTCAAAGGCATCTCCGATTTCCAGAACCTGCAACTTGGCCTGCAGGCCGCGTTGCAGTCTTACGGGCAGGTTCAAAAGCTGTCGCTGTTCCAGTACATTGCGTGAACGTGTGCCCCCACGCTCCGCCGCTGGCACGGGTCGCTGCCCCCCGAGGGGGCTGGCCCCGCCTTGGGGCGGCCCGGCGGCGGGGCCGATCTCTCTACGCCGTGCCGCTGCGCGCTGAACCATGTCACTGAACATCCTCGATCACCTGGGCTTGGCCTACCAACCCATCTGGGGCGCGCAGCGCCAGCTGGTGGCTGTGCGTCTGCGGGTGCGTGCGCTGCACACCGAATCGGTCGATGCCGCCCATTTGCTGCAATTGCTCTCGGCCGAACGCCAACCGCACACGCCGCCCCTGCTGGTCTCGTTTTTGGACCGGCCCTTGCTGCTGCAGGCGCTGTCCATGTCGCCGCAGGAGGGCCTCTGGCTGGAGCTGCCCGACGAGGGCGAGTTTGCCACCGACGAAATGCGTCAGCACGTGTTGTTCGCGCAGCGCATGGGGCACCAGCTGGTGCCTTGTGGGCCTTTGGCGCGCGTCGTGCAGGGCACGGCGGCGGCTGGGCAGAGTTTGCCCATGCACCTGCTGGACCTGTGGCCCGAAGACGTGGCGCTGGCGTTGCGCTCGGTGACCGAACGCGGCAAGCCGGCTTCGGCGCCCCAGGCACGCAGCCCGGTCTTGGCCGGTCACATCTACCAGAACATTGGCAGCAGCCTGCTGGCAGCCCACTGCCTGGACGACCGCCGTGCGTGGGGCATTTGTGAATGGCCGGTGGACGACGTCTTGCACCACCACCGCCACCAGCCCATTGCCTGCGACCGCAATGTGGTGTTGCACGTTTTGCGCGCCTTCGAGCAGGACTTGCCGATGGACGAGGTCGAGAACCGCATCTACCTCGACCCGGTGCTGACCTACCGCATGCTGCGCATGGTCAACTCGGTGGCCTTTGGCACCAGCCGCGAGGTGGATTCGGTGCGCCACGCCCTCATGCTGCTGGGCCACAGCAACATGCGTCAGTGGCTCAATGAGCAGCTGCTGGCCGCCAGCCTGGAGCCGGCGCTGCGCCCGGTGCGCCACGCCATGGTCTTGCGCGCCCAGCTCATGGACTACCTCATGGACGCCGGCCCCGAACACGACCTGCGCGCCGAGATCCACCTCACCGGCCTGTTTTCGCGCATCGACGGTTTGTTGCAGGAGCCGTTGGCAGACGCGCTGGCGCGCATCCCTCTCTCGGGTCGCATTACCGATGCGCTGCTCAACCACAACGGCCCTTACATGAGCTACCTGGATGTTGCTCGCCACATGGAAGACCCCCATGCCATGGGCGATCTGCCGCTGGTGTGCCACACCCACGAGTTCCGGGTGGATGACGTCAACCGCGCTTTGATCCGCATGTTGTGCCAGGTCAGGCACAACCCGGTCTGACACCTTCTGTTGGGCGTTTGACACCCGTTCCCGGTGTGAAAATCGGGGCATGACCGCCATCCACACCCGCGCCCTGGTCCTGTTCTCAGGCGGCCAGGATTCCACCACCTGCCTGGCCCACGCCCTGCAACGGTACGAGCACGTCGAGACCCTGGGCTTTGACTACGGCCAGCGCCACCACATCGAGCTGCAAGCACGGCAGGTGGTGCTTGAGCAACTGCGGGCTCAATTCGCACCCTGGCGCGAGCGGCTGGGCGAGGACCACCTGCTCGATGTGGCGGTGCTGGGCCAGGTCAGCGAAACCTCGCTCACGCGCGACATGGCCTTCGAGATGGAGGCCAGCGGCCTGCCCAATACGTTTGTGCCGGGGCGCAACCTGCTGTTCCTCACGCTGGCGGCGGCGCTGGCCTACCGGCGTGGTCTTCAGGTGCTGGTCACCGGTGTGTGTGAGACCGATTTTTCGGGCTACCCCGACTGCCGCGACGACACCATGAAGGCCATGCAGATCGCGCTCTCGCTGGGCATGGACCGGCGCCTGCTGATCGAGACGCCCTTGATGTGGATAGACAAGGCCGAGACCTGGGCGTTGGCCTTCGAACTGGGGCAGCGCAGTGGCGCGCCCCACGGCGGCCAGGCGCTGGTGGACCTGATCGTGGAGCACACCCACACCTGTTACCTGGGCGACCGCACCCACCGCCACGCCTGGGGCTATGGCTGTGGCACCTGCCCAGCTTGCGAGCTGCGCGCGCGCGGTTGGGCCGGTTTTCAAGCCGCGTCATCGCGCTGACACACAGCCGTCACGGTCCTTACATCGGTGGTCGGCACAGTGTGCGGGTCGGGGCTCAGGCCCCGTCTTGACACACCCCTACCTGGAGTTTTTCCGATGTCCGATTTCATCCGTGACGACGACGGCGCGTCCAACGTTTCGTCCAATGCCCACCTGCACCAGCTGATCGAACGCGAAATCGCGCGCAACCCGGCGCGCCGCAACTTCCTGAAATCGGGCGCCAGCCTCGGGCTGCTGGGCATTTTTGGCAGCACCCTGGCGGCCTGTGGCGGCGGCAGCGATGCGCCCGCGCCGGGCGCCATCGGCTTCAAGGCCGTGGCCGCCAGCAGCGCCGACACGCTGGTGGTGCCCGAGGGCTACAGCGCCGACGTGTTGTACCGATGGGGCGACCCCTGCGTGGCCGGCGCGCCCGAATTTGCCAAGGACGCCTCTCAGGGCTGGGAAGCGCAGGAGTTGCAGTCGGGCGACAACCACGACGGCATCAATTTCTTCCCCTTGAGCGACACCAGCGGCCTGCTGGCGATGAACCACGAGTACATCAACCCCGAGTACTTTTTTGCCGTCACCGGCAGCGAAGACTGGTACCACCCCGAGGTGCCCGCCAACACCAAAAAGATGCTGGCCGCCCACGGCGTGTCCGTCATCGAGGTGCGCAAGGGCAGCGATGGCAAGTGGAGCTACGTGAAAAACTCCAGCTACAACCGCCGCATCACCGGCTACACGCCGATGTCGTTGACCGGCCCGGCCGCTGGCAACGATTTGCTCAAGACCGCTGCTGACGCCACCGGCACCGAGGTGCTGGGCACGCTCAACAACTGCGGCGCCGGCCAGACGCCCTGGGGTACCTACATCACCTGCGAAGAAAACTTCAACGGCTACTTCGGCACCGACGCCAGCGGCTTCACGCCCACCACGCTGCAAAACCGCTACGGCCTGGCTGCTGCCGGTTTTGGCTACGGCTGGCACAAAGGCGATCCGCGTTTTGACCTGGCCGTCAACCCCAATGAAGCCCACCGCCATGGCTGGATCGTGGAGATCGACCCTTACGCGCCGGCCAGCAAGCCCAAGAAGCGCACCGCCCTGGGCCGCTTCAAGCACGAGAACGCCGAATGTGTGTTGTCGAAGAACAACCGCGCGGTGGTGTATTCGGGCGACGACGAGCGCAACGAGTACCTCTACAAATTCGTGAGCGACGGTGTGTACAACCCCGCCAACAAGGCCAGCGGTGCCAACCTGCTCGACAGCGGCACGCTCTACGTGGCCCGCTTCGATGCCGGCACCGTGGTGGGTGACAACCAGGGCACGGGCGTGTGGCTGCCGCTGGTGTTCGGCCAGAACGGCCTGACCCCTGAAAACGGTTTTGCCAACCAGGCCGAGGTGCTGATCAAGGCCCGTCAGGCGGCCGACCGCGTGGGTGCCACCATGATGGACCGCCCGGAATGGGTGGCCGCCAACCGCACCAAGGCCGGCGAGGTGTTCCTGGCCTGCACCAACAACAACCGCCGTGGCAGCAACGACACGCCCACCAGCAACAAGGCCGACGGCAGCACCACCGCCGGCAGCGCCCGCCCTGCCGTGGACGAAGCCAACCCGCGCGCCGTCAACAACTGGGGCCATGTGATCCGCTGGAACGAGGCCAATGGCGACGCCGCTGCCACCACCTTCACCTGGGACATTTTTGTCATCGCCGGCAACCCGGCCCTGACCGGCGCGAAGAAGGGCTCGGCCAACATCACGGCCGCCAACACCTTCAACTCGCCCGACGGCATCCAGGTGGACCCCGAAGGCCGTCTGTGGATTCAGACCGACGGCAGCTTTGCCAACACCGGCGACTACGCCGGCCAGGGCAACAACCAGATGCTGGTGGCCGACATCAACACCAAGGCCATCACCCGCTTCCTGGTGGGCCCCGCTGGCTGCGAAGTGACCGGCGTGTGCTGGACGCCCGACGGCAAGACCATGTTCATCAACATCCAGCACCCGGGTGAAGTGGGCAGCCACCCCAACCGCCCCGCCAGCACCGCGCCCTACAGCAGCATGGACGCTTTCATCGCCAACAACCCCACGGCCTTCTCCAAATGGCCGGAAGGCGCCAGCTCGGGCCGCCCGCGCTCGGCCACGGTGGTGATCCGCAAAAACGACGGCGGTGTGATCGGCACCTGACCCACGGGCCCCTGGGCCCTTGCGGTTGTGTGGCCTCGTGCCAGTGTGACCGGCCAGCGCTTCAGGCGCTGGCCGGCTTGTTTGTGGGTGGCAGGATGTCCAGCACCCGCTCGGCGGGGCGGCACAGGCGCACACCCAAGGGCGTCTGAACGATGGGGCGTTGCATCAGGATGGGGTGTTGTGCCAGGGCGTCGAGCAACTGGGCATCGCTCAAGGCCGGGTTGGCCAGGCCCAGCTCGCTGTAGGCCGCCTCTTTTTCGCGCAGGATGTCGCGCACGCCCAGCCCCATGGCACGCAACAGCGCCATCAGTTCCGCGCGGGTGGGTGGTGTTTTCAGGTACTCGATGACCTGTGGTTCAAGGCCGCTGTCGCGGATCAGCGCCAGGGTGTTGCGCGAGGTGCCGCACTTGGGGTTGTGGTAGATCGTGATGTGGCTCATGCGCCTATTGTCGGCGCGCGTTCACGATGGCCACCAGCGACAGCATCACCGGCACTTCCACCAGCACGCCCACCACGGTGGCCAAGGCCGCGCCGGAGTTCAGGCCGAACAGCGAAATGGCCACGGCCACCGCCAGTTCGAAGAAGTTGGAGGTGCCGATCAGGCAGGCCGGCCCGGCCACCTTATGCGGCAGCTTGAGCAGCCGGGCGCCCCACCAGCCGATGAAGAAGATGCCGTAGCTCTGCAGGATGAGCGGCACCGCAATCAGCGCGATCACACCCGGTTGGGCCACGATGGTTTTCGCCTGAAAGCCAAACAGCAGCACGACCGTTGCAATCAGACCGACCACCGACCAGGGCTTGAGGGTGGCCACATAGGCCGTCAACGCCTGCGGCGAGCGCCTGAGCAGCAGGTGGCGCGTGAGCATGCCGGCGGCCAAAGGCAGCACCACATACAACACGGTGCTCAGCACCAGGGTGGCCCACGGCACGGTCACGTCGGTCACGCCCAACAAAAAGGCGGCAATGGGCGCAAAGGCAAACACCATGATGAGGTCGTTGACCGACACCTGCACCAGCGTGTAGTTGGCGTCACCCTTCACCAGCTGGCTCCACACGAACACCATGGCGGTGCAAGGGGCCACGCCCAGCAAAATCATGCCGGCGATGTATTCGCTGGCCGACTGCGGATCCACCCACGGGGCGAACAGGTGCTGGAAAAACAGCACGCCCAGGGCCGCCATGGTGAACGGTTTGATGAGCCAGTTGAGCACCAGGGTGAGCAGCAGGCCTTGCGGGCGTTTGCCCACGTCTTTGACCGCGTGCCAGTCGATCTGGATCATCATCGGGTAAATCATCACCCAGATGAACACCGCCACCACCAGATTGACCTGCGCATACTCCAGCGCCGCCACGGCTTCAAACAGCCCCGGCAGCCACAGGCCCAAAACCACACCTGCGCCTATGCCCAGCGCCACCCACACGCTCAAAAATCGCTCGAACAAACCCATGAAACAACCTCCGGCCTGAGCCTGCCTGAAATGCACAAGGCCAAGCCAACAAAGGCCTGGCCAACCAGGTGATGACCGAGAACGCTCAGCCGCGTTGTCTGGCTATGCTGTGCAGCTCTTTTTGCAGCGACAACCTGTCCAGCTTGGCGATGGGCAGGTTCACCAGCAGCGCCACGCGCGTGCGCAAGGTGATGAACACCGACGTGAAGGCGCGTTGCTTCTCGTCTTCGCTGCCTTCGACCTGCACCGGGTCTTCCACCCCCCAATGTGCCGACATGGGCTGCCCCGGCCACACCGGGCAGACCTCGCCAGCGGCCTTGTCGCACACGGTCAGCACAAAGTCCATCACGGGGGCGCCGGGCTGGGCAAACTCGTCCCAGTTTTTGCTGCGCAAACCATCGGTGCGGAAACGGTTGCGCTCCAGCAGATCCAGCGCATACGGGTTGACGCTGCCCGCAGGGTGGCTGCCGGCGCTGTGGCCCCGGAAAACGCCGCCGCCCAGCTGGTTGAGCAAGGCCTCGGCCATGATGCTGCGCGCCGAATTGCCGGTGCACAAAAAGAGTACGTTGTAGGTGCGTGGAGGCATGACGATGTCCTGTGGTGGATCAAAAACTCAGTATGGAGCGCAAGCCGGCGCGGCCACGCTCAGGCATGGCTGGCCCTGGCAGCACTCGGCGGTCAAAAAGGCCAGCAACGCATCCATGGCGCTGAACTCGGCCCGGTAAATGAGGTGTCGGCCTTCGCGCGCGGACCGCACCAAACCGGCGTGGTTGAGTTCTTTCAGGTGGAAGGACAAGGCCGTGGGCGCCACCCCCAGGGTGTCGGCCATGTGGCCGGGCGTGAGGCCGTCTTGGCCGGCCACCACCAGCAGGCGGAACAGCTTCAAACGGGTCTCTTGTGCCAGGGCGCTCAGCGCTTTCACCGCGTGGGTTTCGTTCATGTTGGGGTCTCCGGCAGGTAAAGGGTGAACAGCCAGCACAGCACCAGCATCACGGCCGATCCGATCAGCGCGTACAGCAGCCCGCCCCACTGGTACAGCAGGCCCGACATCAGCGTGCCAAAGAAGCGGCCGAGCGCGTTGGCGGCGTAGTAGAAGCCCACGTCTTCGGCCGCCTTTTCCGAGCCCGCGTAGGCCAGCACCAGGTAGGAGTGCACGGACGAGTTGACCGCAAAGGCCACCCCAAACAGGCCCAGGCCGCCCACCACCACCCACTGCAGGTGGGGCAGTTCCAGCACCACAGCAGCGGCAATGCCCATCGGAACGACTGCCAGCAGGGCCGACCACAGGCGTGCGGCGGGTACCTCGGTGCTCAAACCATCGGCGCTGCGTTTGACGATGTTCGGCGCCAGCGCCTGCACCAAGCCATACCCGATGGTCCATGCCGCGAGAAAACCGCCGACCATGGTGAAGTTCCAGCCCTGCGAGTACAGGAACACAGGCACGCCCACCACAAACCACACGTCGCGTGCACCGAACAGCACCACCCGGGCAGCGGCCAGGCCGTTGATGCCAGCGTTTTTGGCAAACAGCTCCTTGGCGCTTTTGGAGGCTTTGCTCTTGCCCATCATGGTGGGCAGCGAGGTGACCACGCCCAGCAGCACCACACCCAACAAAGCGGCCATGGCCCACAAGGCGTGTTGAAAGCCCAGCGCCTGCAGCAGCAGGCCACCCAAGAAAAAGCCCACGCCCTTCATGGCGTTTTTGCTGCCGGTGAACCAGGCCACCCACTTGAACAGCTGGCTGTTGTCTCCCGATGCCCCTTGTTCCTTGGCCGCCGCCTGTGTGACCTTGATGGCCGACTTGCTGGCGGTTTTGGTCAGGTCTTTGGCCACCCCACAAATGCCTTGCGCCAACACCACCCAGGCCACCGACATCGTCACCGTCCAGGCGGGGTCGAGTTGCGAGAGCAGCGTGAAACCGATGATTTGTGTCACCAAGCCCACGGTCAGCATCCGGGTGATGCCATAGCGCGTGGCCAGCCAGCCGCCGATGAGGTTGGCCAGCACACCGGCCGCCTCGTACAGCAGGAACAGGAACGCCAGCGTGAAGGGCGAATAGCCCAGGCGGTAGAAGTGCAGCAGCACCAACATGCGCAGCGCGCCGTCGGTGAGGGTGAACCCCCAATAGGCGGCGGTAACGATGGCGTAGTTGCGCGCGGCGTTCTGCATGTTCAGATGCCTTGGGCTTGCATGTGGACGGCCAGGTCCACCATGCGGCAGGCGTAGCCCATCTCGTTGTCGTACCAGGCGTAAACCTTGAGCAGCGTGCCGTCGGTCACCATGGTGGACAGCGCATCGACGATGGACGAGCGTGTGTCGCGGGCGTAATCGGCGCTCACCAGCGGGCGCTCCTCGTAGCCCAGGATGCCGGCGAGGTAAGTCTCGGCCGCCTGCTTGAACAAGGCGTTCACCTCGTCGGCGGTGGTTTCGCGCTGCAACTCAAACACACAGTCGGTGAGCGACGCATTGAGCACCGGCGCGCGCACAGCGTGGCCGTTGAGCTTGCCTTTCAACTCCGGGTAGATGAGCGCAATCGCCGTGGCGCTGCCCGTGGTGGTGGGCGCCAGGCTTTCCATCGCGCTGCGGGCGCGGCGCAGGTCTTTGTGGGGCGCGTCCACCACCAGGTTGGTGTTGGTGGGGTTGTGGATGGTGGTGATTTGGCCGTGTTTGATGCCCATCTGCTCGTGCACCACCTTCACCACCGGCGCCAGGCAGTTGGTGGTGCAGGAGGCTGCGGTCACGATGCGATGCTGTGCCGGGTCGTACAAACCGTGGTTCACGCCCACCACGATGTTGAGCACGCCACCCACCTTGACAGGTGCCGCCACGATGACGCGTTTGGCGCCCCGGTCCAGGTGGCCTTGCAAGGTTTCAGGCGTCAGGAATTTGCCGGTGCACTCCAGCACCACGTCCACCCCCAGGTCACCCCAGGGAATCTCGGCCGCCGTGGCGTGCGAACTGAAGCCCAGGCGCTGGTCGCCAATCAGTACAGCCTTATCACCGTCGGCCCGAATGTGCTCGCGCCACTTACCTTGCACCGTGTCAAAGGCCAGCAGGTGTGCGGTGGCCGCAGCACCGCCCTTGATTTCGTTGAGGTGCACCACCTTGAGCCGGTTGCTTGCGCGTGGGTCGTCGCTCTGGCGCTCGGCCGCACCCATGGCCGCGCGCAGCGCCAGGCGCCCGATGCGGCCCATGCCGTTGATGCCCACTTTCATTCGCATGCTCCTGGTTCAATAATTAAAGAATCATTGAAATATAGAGGAATGACATGACGGTTTTGTGACAAGACGTGCAACGCTGCGGTGGGCTTGCGGCTGGCGATAATGCCGCCATGAGGTCTCTTTCCCAGCTTTCTGTTCGCCTGTCCTTGTGTGCGCTGGCGGTGGCCGTGGGCGCGTGTGGTGGTGGCAGCGATTCGGCCGGCCCCGACCCGGTGGCGCCCAACCCCACCGACCCGGTTCCCACCGAACCCACCGGGGCCGATCCACTGCTGGCCCAGCAATGGCACCTGTTCAACACGGGCCAGAGCGGTGGCACACCGGGCATCGATGTGGGCTTGGGGAGCCTGGGTGAAAAGGGCCAGGGCATCAAGGTGGCGGTGGTGGACGGTGCGGTGCAGATTGGCCACCCCGACTTGGCGCCCAACCTGTTGGCTGGGCTGAGCCACAACTACGCCACCGGCAGCACCGACCCCAGCCCAGCGCCGGCCTCGGCCGGCCAGGCGTTTGACGACAACGTGGGTGGCCCCGACGACGCCCATGGCACGGCGGTGGCGGGCATCTTGCTGGCGCGCGACAACAACGCCTACGGCGGGCGTGGCGTGGCGCCGCGCGCTCAGCTGATGGCCTTCAACCCGCTCATCCAGTCCACCGATGTCAATATGGCCGATGCCATGGCGCGTGCATGGCAGGGTGGGGCGGCCGTGGTCAACAACAGCTGGGGCCCGCCCGATCCGGCCAGCGGCGGCACTGGGTCTTTCTACCGCGCCTCCAGCCTCTGGCAGCAGGCTGTTTTGCAGGGCGTGACGCAGGGCCGGGGCGGGCTTGGCACGGTGTACCTGATCGCGGCAGGCAATGGCGGCGCCAGTGGCGACAACGCCAACCGCGACGGTTACGCCAATTTCCGCGCCGTGCTGGCGGTGGGGGCAGTGGACGATCGCAACCGCCCCACCAGCTACACCGAACCGGGCTCCAACGTGCTGGTGGCCGCACCTTCGGGCAATGTGTTGGGCCGGTTTCAGAGCACGGCGGGCGTGCTCACCACCGACATCGCCGGCCCACGCGGTTACGCCGATGTGTCCTCACTCACCGGCGCCGATCACACTGCTTTTTTTGATGGCACCTCGGCCAGCACGCCCATGGTGGCCGGTGTGGTGGCCCTGATGCTGCAAGCCAACCCAAACCTGAGCTGGCGCGACGTGCGCTGGATCCTGGCGGCCACCGCCCAGCGCGCCACCTTGAGCGCCGGACAGCCCGCGGCCGTGGCGTCGGCCATGAACAGCCATGGGTTTCAGTCGCAGGTGGGGTTTGGACGCGTCAACGCCTCGGCGGCGGTGAACATGGCACGTGGCTTCAACACACTTGGCGCTGAGCGCACCTGCGTTTCGGGCAGCCTGCCCGGTGGCGCGGTGGTGGCGGACGACAGCCTTGCCCCGCAGACATTGACCTGGAACGCTGGCAGCTGTGCGCTGAATGTGGTGGAACAGGTCACTTTGCGCCTGGTCAGTGACCACACTTTTTCGGGTGATTTGCGGGTTTCATTGCGCAGCCCGGCAGGGCGGGTCAGTGAGCTCAGCGTGCCGCACTACTGCCGGGAGTCGATCTGCGCTTCTTTGCTCAACGGGTTCAGCTTTGGCAGCGTGCGCCACATGGGTGAAGCAGCGCGTGGCAATTGGACGCTGCTGGTCAGCGATGAGCAGCCCGAGGACGTGGGCCGCGTGATTTCTTGGGAGGTGGTGTTGTATGGTCACTGAGCACAAATGGCAGCGGCGCACCGCTGTGTGGGCCTTGTCGGTGGCGATGCTGGTGGCCACGGGCTGTGCCCAGGCGCAAAAGGCGCCGCCATTGCAGTGGTTTGATGGCCACCACTGGCAGGTGAGCACCGACGAGCAAGGCCCGGCCCAGGCCGCCGGTGGCGTGGTGGTGGTGGCTCCTGTGGCCCAGGCAGCGGCCTTGCAGGCGGCCCTGGTGGCCAAAGGCCTGAGCCCCCGTCCGCTGGCCGTGGCCGGCGCCTACGAACTGGTCACCCCGCCCGGTGCCGAAGCGTTGTTGCTCACCCACCGCCTGGCCGATTTGCCCGATCTCATCAAAGCGCCGGTGCAGGTGGCACCCAACTGGCGCGCCAGCCTGCGCCCCCGTTGACAAGCGGCGGTGGCCCTCAGCGGATGGACCAGCTGCGGTCGTGAAAACCCGCCACGCTCGGGCTGTGGGCGATCGAGATCAAGGCGCCGTTTTCTGACACCGCCATCGCACGCAGGCGTTCGTACAGCGTTTTTTCGGCCGCCTCGTCGAGCGCGCTGGTGGCTTCGTCGGCAAACAGCCAGCGGGGGCGTTTGAGCAGTGCCCGCGCGATGGCCAGACGCTGCTGCTCGCCGCCCGAGAGCTTGAGCCCCCAGGTGTTGTGTTCGTCCAGCCGCGTGGTCAGGTGCGGCAGCAAGGCGTCGGAGAGGGCCTGTTTCAGCGCCTCGTCGCTGTACACGCCCGCCTGGCTGGGGTAGGCCAGGGCCTCGCGCAGACTGCCGTGCGGGAAATACGGGCGTTGCGGCAAGAACATGGTGCGTTGTTCGAAATCGGCGGGCCGCTGCACCGCGCCACGCGCCCAAGGCCATATGCCGGCCAGCACGCGAAACAGCGTCGATTTGCCGCTGCCAGACGGCCCGTGCACCAGCACACTTTCGCCGGCCGCGGCCGACCAACGCAGCCCGTTCAACAGCTCCTGGCCGTGGGGCAGCAGGATGTCCAGGCCATCGGTGGCAAAACCGTCACCCTGTGTGGTGTGAACCGTTGCCGCTGCGGCATCACCCGACAGGTGCGCCAGGCTTTGTTCGAAGCTGGTCAGGCGGTCGGTGGTGGCGCGCCAACTGGCCAGCTGGTCGTAGTTGTCCACGAACCACGACAGCGACTCCTGCACGCGGCCAAAGGCGCTGACGATCTGCATCAGTTCTCCGAGTTGGATGGCGCCGCTGAAGAAGCGGGGTGCCGCCACGATGAAGGGAAACACCACAGCCGCTTGCCCAAAGCCTGCAGTGAACCAAGTCAACCGTTTCTGGGCACGGATGAGTGCCAGGTAGTTGCTCACCACCGCACCAAACCGCTGGCCCAGGTGCGCGCGTTCCACCGGGCCACCTCGATCGAGTGCGATGGACTCGCTGTACTCGCGCACCCGCCCCAGGTGGTGGCGGAAGTCGGCCTCGCGGCGCTGCTGCTCGAAGTTCAGCCCAATCAGCGGACGGCCGATGTAGTGGCTCAACACGCTGCCGACCAAGCAGTACACCACCGCCATCCAGACCATGAACCCCGGTATCTCAAAGGACGCGCCGTTGAAGTCAAACGCGAAAGCACCCGACAGGCCCCACAAGATGCCCACGAAACTGACCAGTGTGACCACCGCGTTGAGCAGGCCCATGCTGAGCGACACGGTGTAGCTGGTGAACAGGTTGAGGTCTTCCTGTATGCGCTGATCGGGGTTGTCGGGCGGGCTGTCGGCGCCTTGGGCGTAGCGCATCAGTTCCAGCTGGTAGAAAGCCTGGTGTTGCAGCCAGCGGTCGAGGTAGTTCCCGGTTAGCCACGTGCGCCAACGCAGCTCCAGCAGTTGCGTGAGATAGAACTTGTAGACGGCAATGATGATCGCGGCGAACGCGAGGTAGGTGAAGCGGCCCAGCTCGTGCCAGAACACCGCGTGGTCCTTGTTCTGTAGCGCATCGTAGAAAACCCGGTACCAATCGTTGAGGAGCACCAGCATGTAGACCGAGGCGAGGTTGAGCGCCACGATGGCGGCGAGCAGGCCACGCGCCTTCCATTTCTGGTCGGACTGGAAATAGGGCAGGGTCAGGCGCAGGGCCTGGCCCGCAAACTGCCGGAAGGCCTGGCGTTTGGTCAGGGTGGTCATGGGTTGGAAATGCCGCTGGCCACATGGCCGGCGGGCACATGGCGCGCGGCCGATTCGATGTGGCCCGTCTGGTCATCGAAGAAAAAGTCGGGCTCGAACTCCCGCAGGAACTCGCCTTTGTCCAGTCCACCCAGGAACATGGCCTCGTCCACCTCGATGTTCCAGTCCATCAGCGTGCGGATGGCGCGCTCGTGCGCGGGGGCACTGCGGGCGGTCACCAGCGCGGTGCGGATGCGCATGTGGGGCGTGCCCTCCTGCTGCAGGCGGTGCAGCGCTTCGAGCAGGGGCTTGAAGGGGCCACCGGGCAGGGGTTGGGAGGCCTTGCTGGCCTCGTGCCGCTGAAAAGCGCCGAGGCCCTGCGCCTGGTAGACACGCTCGGCTTCATCGGAGAACAGCACCGCATCGCCGTCGAACGCGATGCGCACCTCATGCGGGTGGGTATCGCCGGCGTGCACCGAGCGTGGGTACACCTGCGCAGCGGGCACGCCGGCGTCCAGCGCCGCGCGCACATCGCTCAGGTGTGCCGAGAGAAACAGGTTGGCCTTGAGCGGGCGCAGGTAGCGCCACGGCGGCTGGCCGCGCGTGAAGCTGCCCCGCTCGATGGGCAGGCCATAGTGCTGGGCCGAGCGGAACACCCGCATGCCCGACACCGGGTCGTTGCGCGAGAGGATCACCACCTCCACCCGCTGGGCATCGGGGGTGTTGAAGCTCAGCAGCTTGCGCACCATGGAGAAGGCCACGCCCGGTCGCGCGGGCTGCTCCACGCGTTCGAGCTGCAGCTTCATGTAAGCGCGGTCGTCGGTCTGTTCGAAGACCTCGTTCTCTTCTTCGAAGTCGAACAAGGCCCGCGAGGAGATGGCGACAACGAGTTTTCCGTCCAGTGATGCAGCCATGGGTCTCTACTTCACAAGTTGGTTGAGTTCGATGATGGGCATGAGCACCGCCAACACGATCAGCATCACCACCAAACCCATGCCCACGATGAGCAGGGGCTCCAGCAAGGTGGCGAACTGCATGGCGCGGCGCTGCACCTCTTCGCCCAGTTGTTTGGCCGCGCGCTCCAGCATCACCGGCAGCTGGCCGGTTTGCTCACCCAGGCGCGCAAACATGGCCACCAGGCCGGGGAAGCGCTTTTTGCCACCGATGGCCGAAGCGAGTGGCGCGCCTTCGCGCACCAGCACCAGGGCATCGAGCGCGTCGGCCCGCATGGCGCGGTTGCCCAGGGTTTCGGCCGCCGTCTGCAAGGCTTTCAAAATCGGCACACCGGCACCGGCCAGCATGGCCAGCGTGGCGGCAAAACGTGCCGCGTTGTAACTGCGCGCCAGCCGGCCGATCAGGGGCAGGCGCAGCCAGGCCGCGTCCAGCCGTTCGCGCAGCGCGGGCTGGCGGCGCGCCCACCAAACACCGCCCACGGCAGCGGCAGCCACCAAGGCCAGCACCCAACCGTATTCGCGGACCGCCGCGCTGATGCCGAGCATGACGCGGGTGAGCAATGGAAGCGCACGCTGGCTGCCCGAAAACACCGCCGCCACCTGCGGCACCACGTAGGCCAGCAGGAACAAGACGATGAGCACCGCCACGGCGCTGACGATGGCGGGGTACAGCGCCGCGCCAATGAGTTTGTTGCGCAAGGTCTCGCGCGATTCCAGATCGTCGGCCAGACGCTCAAGCACGGTGCCGAGCTGGCCACTTTGTTCGCCAGCGGCCACCACGGCGGTGTACGTGGCCGAGAACTCGCGCGGGTGCTGGCCCAGCGCGCGCGCAAAGGCCGAGCCAGCATTGACCTCGGCGCGCAGCGTGGCCACCAGGCGCTGCTGGCGCTCGGTATCGGCTTCATCGGCCAGGGCCGCCAGGGCGCGCTCCAGTGGCAGGTCGGCCGCCACCAGGCCGGCCAGCTGCCGCGTCCACACGGCCAGGCCGGTGCTGTTGAACACGCGCTGTGTCCACCAGCCGGTGGCAGGAGCGTCCACGGCGTTGGCGTCGGCCATGGCCGGCTCCACCTTGAGCGGTACCAGGCCCCGCGTGCGCAAGGTGCTGCGCGCCGACCGCACGGTGTCGGCATCAAGCAGACCTTTGTGTGCCTTGCCGTCGGCGTCGATGGCTTCGAAGGTGTAGGCGGGCATGGGCGGGTGGTTTCGGGGTCCGATGGGAGAAAGGGGGGGGCGGCGGCCGGTCACCACCCGTCGTGGGGCATTGTCATGGCTTCACCCAGTGGCTGACCGGTTGCATCAGAAAATCGTCCAACCCGATGCCGTCGCCACCCACCAGCAAGCTGCGTTGTGGCTGAAAGGCCTCGGCAAATGCCCTCGTGCCGGCATGCGCCAGAGGGGCACGGCCACTTTTGACTTCGATGGCGGTCAAGCGTTGGCCAGCCAACACGATGAAATCCACTTCCTGGTTGCCTTCGCGCCAGTAATGCAATGTGTTTTCGCCCCGCATGGCGGCGTTGGCCAGGTGCGCGCCCACCGCAGATTCGACCAGCCGCCCCCAGAACTCGCGGTTGGCGCGTGCCTCGTCGAGCGACATGTCGCTCATCACGGTCATCAGCGCGGTGTTGAGCACCTGCAGCTTGGGGCTGGACCCCCGGCTGCGCGCCACATCACCCGCGTATTTGGGCAGGCCGCACACCATGCCCGCGCCGGCCAGCAAGCTCAGGTAATGGGCCAGCGTGGTGGTGTTGCCGGCATCCTGCAACTGACCCAGCATCTTGGTGTAGGACAGCACCTGACCCGAATAGCGGCATGCCAGCTCGAACAGCCGCCGCAGCAAAGCGGGTTTGTCCACCCGTGTGAGCAGGAGCACGTCACGCGAAATCGAGGTTTCGATCAAGCTGTCCGCCACATAGCGCCGCCAGCGTTCGGGTTCGCCGATCAGTGGCGCCGCCCCTGGGTAACCGCCGTAGAACACAAACTCGTCCACTGACCAGCCAAAGGCTGCGCGCATTTCTGCCAGCGACCAATGCGACACCGCAATGGTTTCAAAGCGGCCGGCCAGGCTCTCGGTCAAGCCCTGGGCAATCAGCAGCGGCGCCGAACCCAGCAACACCACCTTGAGCGGGCGCTTGGCGCGGGTGTCTTCGTCCCACAGACGCTTGACGGTTTCCGACCAGGCGGGAATCTTCTGGATTTCGTCCAGCACCAACACGGCGCCTTCAGGGCCGGCGATGGCGAGCCGCGCTGCCTCCCACTGCTGGGCGATCCAGTCCGTGCCGCGCAGCATGGGTTCGTCGGCACTGGCATGGCGCACGGGTTGCGCCAGTGTGTCCGTGGCCTGTTGCACCAGGGTGGACTTGCCCACCTGTCGCGGCCCGGCCACCACCTGAATGAACCGGCGGGGCTCGATCAGGCGGGCGGCCAGGGTTTTGGCCTGGGGGCGGATGTAGGGCAATGCGACGTTACTCATTGTTTTGAGTATTTTTACTCAATCCATTGAGTAAAACAACAAATGCCACCTTTGGGTTGTCCGACCGCTCAGTCGCGCGTCACGCGCAGCAGTTCTTCGCGGGTGGTCACGCCGCTGTGCAACAGGCGTTCGCCGTCGTCGCGCATGAGCACCATGCCGGTGGCCAGGGCCGCGTCGCGCAGTTCGGCCTCCGCCGCCTGGCGATGGATGAGGGCGCGCAGGCGTTCGTCGGCCACCAGCAGCTCGAACACGCCGGTGCGACCGGCGTAGCCGGTGTGGCCGCAGGCCTCGCAGCCTTTTCCGGCACAAGCGGTGCAGGTTTTGCGCACCAAGCGCTGGGCCAGCACGCCAAGCAAGGAGGACGACAGCAGGAAGGGTTCCACGCCCATGTCGGTCAGGCGGGTGACGGCGCTGGCGGCGTCGTTGGTGTGCAGGGTGGCCAGCACCAGGTGGCCGGTGAGCGAAGCCTGGATGGCGATTTGCGCGGTTTCGAAATCGCGGATCTCACCGATCATGATGACGTCCGGGTCTTGGCGCAGGATGGCGCGCAAGGCCTTGGCGAAGGTGAGGTCGATCTTGGCATTCACCTGTGTCTGACCCACGCCGCCCAGCTCGTATTCGATGGGGTCTTCCACCGTCATGATGTTGCTGCGGGACGCATCCAGCCGCTGGAGTGCCGCGTACAGCGTGGTGGTTTTTCCCGAGCCGGTGGGGCCGGTGACGAGGATGATGCCGTGCGGCTGGGCGATGAGGTGTTCAAAGCGCTGC
>FWPV01006703.1_pt1 | contig 21663 bp, 17 predicted proteins | sample 2228371 | NCBI WGS metagenome assembly FWPV01 (sample SAMEA103939776, study PRJEB20133) | metagenome | reverse complement strand
GGCCTTTTCGGAGTGCAATGCAAGCGCAAGCCAACTCGATCGCTTCCTCCGCCCACCTCCCCACAACGTTTGCAGCAACGGGACCAACGACTCCCCACGGACTTGCCAGCAAGGGGAAGGTAGGGTATAATAGTCAACGATGAACGATCAGCTTCGTCTTTACCGCTTGGGCGTCGTACCTTATTTAAACGCCCAACCGTTGACATATTCCCTGGAAAAACAGCCCCACGAAGAGGTGGAGGTCGTAGCCGATGTACCTTCCCGGCTGGCGGCCCGGTTGCGGCGGGGGTAAGGTGCTGCGGGTGGGTCTCACCGGGGGCCTGGGCGCAGGAAAGAGCACATTGGCGCGGTTTTTGGCCCAGAAAGGGGCGGCAGTGCGCGATGCCGATGCGGTGGTGGAGGAGCTTTACCTCCCCCAGGGGGCTGCGGTTTTGCCGCTGGCTCGCGCGTTTGGGGAGCGCATTTTGACCGCCCAAGGGGGGGTGGATCGGGAAAAGCTCAAAGCGCTGGTGGCCGCCGACCCTTCGGCCTTGCTCACGCTCAACCGCATCGTGCACCCCCTGGTGCGGGCGGAAATGACCCGCTGGCTTGAAGAGCTGGAACGCCGACCGCAAGGCCCCCAGGTGGCGGTGGTGGAAGCGGCGCTTCTGGTGGAAACCGGCTCCTTTCGCCAATACCACCGGCTGGTGGTGGTCACCGCGCCGGCCTCCGTACGGCGGGAGCGGGCCGCCGCCAGCGGTCTTTCGCCGGAAGCTGTGCGCCGGCTCATGGAAGCGCAAGCGGACGATGAAACCAAACGCAAAGTGGCCCACTACCTCCTGGATAACTCGGGAACGCTGGCCGAGCTGGAAGCCAAAGCCGAAGCCTTGTGGCAGCACTTGCTGGCCGATGCGCAGGCGGTGGCCGAGGGTCGGCCCTTAAGCCCCGGTCCAGCCCTGGTCCTGTAGGGCTTGGCGCAGGGCCCGCAGGGCCTGGGCGCGGTGGGAGATGCGGTTTTTTTCCTCCAGGGAAAGCTCGGCGTAGGTTTTTCCGGAAGCCCCATCGGGAGCAAACACCACATCCCAGCCAAAGCCGTTGCTGCCCCGGGGCTCGCTCACGATGGTCCCCCGCACGAGCCCCAGGGCGCTTATGAGCTTCTGCCCGTCAAAAACCACCGCAGCGGTTTTGGCAAAGGCGGTTTTGTCGGGAAAAGCCAAAAGGATTTTGGGCAGCGCCTGAGCTCCCGCGTCGGCCAAAAGCCACTTCACCAAAGGCCCGGGAAAACCACCTAACGCGGCAAGCTCCAGGGAGGTGTCCTCCACCAGCACCGGCCTTTGCAGTCGCGAAAAGGCCTCCTTAGCCTTGGCCTTGGCCAGGACCTCCACGTCCAGGCCCTGCCATTCGGGGAGATCCAGATCCACCCGTTCCAGCGGGAGGCCAAGGATGGCCTGGGCCTCCCGGTGCTTTTCGCTGGACGAGGTGACGAAGACCAGATTCACGAACAGCGTTCCCGTTCCAAGAGGTAAGCCGCCACCGGCTTGGTGAGCCCGCGGATCTTGAAGTCCCCCAGGTGGGCGAAGGGGAAGACGTCCTTCAGCGCCTTATAAGTAGCTGGCCCCACCACCACCTGCCCCGCTTCCGCCACCTGCTCCTCCAAGCGTGCCGCTACGTTTACGGTGTTGCCCAAAACCGTGTAGTCCACGCGCGTGGAGGAGCCAATTTCCCCCACCACCACCGGCCCGGAATTCAGTGCCACCCGCACCTGCACCTCATCCAGGCCTTTCTCCTTGCGGGTTTGGTTCCACTCCTCCACGGCCTTTTGAATGGCCAGCGCTGCCCGCACCGCCCGCTCGGCGTGATCGTGCTGGGGCAAGGGCGCTCCAAAAAACGCCATCACCGCATCGCCGATGAACTTGTCCAGGGTACCACCAAAGGCAAACACTGCATCGGAGGCCAGCGAGAAAAACTCGTTCAGGAAAGCCGCCACCGCCGGTGGTTCCATGTGCGCGCAGCGGGAGGTAAAGCCCACGATGTCGGCAAAGAGCACCGTGACCTCCCGGGTTTCGTGCCGTTCGGCGCCGGTAAGGCGCTCCTTCACGATGGCTTCCACCACTGCCGGCGAGTGGTAGCGCTCCAACCGCTCGCGGATGCGCCGCTCCTCGCGGATGAAGTCGTTGAGCTGCGCCCGCTCAATGGCCACCGCAGCGTAGTTGGCCAGGGCGGTGAGCAGGTCCAGATGCTCCGAGGTGAAGCAACCGGTGGCCAGCGGGGTGTCCACGAACAAAACCCCAATCACGTTGTCCCGGTGCCACAAAGGGGCACACATGGCCGAGCGGATGGAGTGCAACCGCACGCTCATGCCGGCGGAAAAGCGCTCATCGGCCTGGGCGTCGGAGGTGAGCACCGCCACCTTTTGCTTCACCACCAGGTCCAGGATGGTTTGGGAAATTGGGGCTTCTTGCAGGCTCGTGCCCTTGCGGGAGCGGGCCTTGCGCAGCTGCGGCTCCCCCTGGGGGTTAAAGAGCAAGATGTAAGCTCGTTCGGCGGGGAGCTGCTGGAACACCGCCTCCATCACCTTGTCCAGCACCGGCTCCAGCTCCTCCACCTCCAGCAGCGTGCGCGCCACCTGCGCCAGCGCTTGTAGCACGCGCTCGCGGGAGGAAACTGCCACCGCAGCGGGGCTTTCGCGTTCCTCCAGCGGGAAGTCCTTGCGGAACTGCGCCAGGGGGCGGAGAAAAGTGCCGGTGGTGCTTACATCCTCGGTTTTTTCCCGGAAGGTCAGCTGGAAGTTGCCAATGTGGATGGTGTCCCCATGGGCTAGGGGCGCTTCCTGGACGTAGGTGCCGTTGACCTTCACGCCGTTGGTGGAGCCCAAATCCACAATCCACCATTTGCGGTCCCGCAGCTCCAAACGGGCGTGGTGGCGGGAAACCGAAAAATCCTTGAGGGTGACCACGTTGTCGGCAGCCCGGCCAATCCCCACCGGGCCTTCCTCCAGGGTCACCTTGCGCCCGCTACCGGCTTCTTCCCAAACCAGTTCCGCCACGGCGCTATTGTACGCCGCGCGACCGTCGGAGGCGGGAAAGCTCTGCCTGGGCGGCCTGGTCGCCCGGGTCCAGTTGCAGCACGATCTCCAGGTGTTTGAGAGCTCCGGCGGTGTCACCCAGGGCTTCCAACGCCACCGCCAGGTTGCGGTGGGCCTTGGGGTTGTCTGGAGCCAGCTCCACGGCCTTGGTGAGGAGGTCCCGGGCAAGCTTGAGCTGGCCCTGTTCGCCAAAAAATACCCCGGCGTTCAAAAGCAGCGGCACGCTCCTTGGAAAGCGCTTGAGCCCCTCGGAGAACATCTCTGCTGCCCGTTGGGTTTGCCCGCGCTCCCGGTAATCCAGGGCCGAGCGCACGATGGTCATTTCCGGATCGGCAATGCCGGTGTCCACGGCCCGCCAGAACTCGGCATCCGCTTCATCGAAGCGCCCCTCCTTGCGGAGGAGGGTAGCGAGGTTGTAGTGGGGGGCGGCGTAGGTGGGATCGGCGGCAATGGCCTGGCGGAACACCTGCTGCGCTTGCGAGCGGTTGCCGGCTGCTGCCAGGCTGGAAGCCAGGTTGTTGAGCCGCCGGGCCTCGGGGCGATCGAAGCGCGGTGCTGCAGGAGAGGCCGGTTTTGCCGTTTCGGCGGCGGGCCGCTCCCCAGATCCCCCTTCTCCTCCCAGGTAACCCAGGGCCCTGAGCTTGGCAAGCTCCTCCGCCCGGGCTTCGGGGGGCAGCTCCACCCGCTTGGGGGCGGGGCGACCCACCAGGTGGCCGTAGTGCACCTTCACCTCGGTGGCCGGCTTAACCCAGGGCGGCAAGCTTTCTGCCATCTCGGCCCCTAAAGGAAGCCCCGCCAGCGCCAAAAACGTGGGGGCCACCTGGGAAAGCGTCATGCGCTGCCGGCTTTTTGGCACGGTGACGTACGGCGAAACCGCCACAAAGACACCCACCGGACGGTGCCACCACACGGCGGTGGCGGTGTGGGCCCCGGAGGGCACTTTGGGGCGGTCCGAACCCCAGGTAAAGCCGTGGTCGGAAACGATGACCAGCGTGTCTTCGGGGCCCAGCTGGGCCCGGACTTGCCCAATCCACCCATCCACGTGGGCCATGTAGCGGTCCACCACCGGCCCAAAGCGACGGGCAAGGATCGGATCCACCTGGGGTAAGGCGGGGGGACGGTAAGGGGCAAAGAGATGGCCCACGGTGTCGGTGCCTTCCAGGTACACGAAGAGCACGTCCCGCTTGGTCGAAAGCTCCCTGGCGGTAAGCCTTTCCACGGTAAGGGTGGCGGCCCAGAGCTTGGCCAGGCCGGCAATGGGGTTGTCCCAGTCCCCTTCGCCTGTGGCCGAAAGCTCGGAAGCCGTTACCACCAAGATTGGCGTTAGATCTTGCGGCTTGAGGTCTTTGGCCTTAACCGCCAGACGCTGGGCTTCTTCTTGCGCTTTGGGAGGGTCGGCCAACGCCGGGGTATCGGCGGCCAAGCCCAAGAGCTGCTCGGTGAGCCGATCGGAGTAGACCACGCCGCCGGGGGGTGCCTGGGCGGGAAAGGTGGCCCACCAGCCCACGGTGGCGGTGCTGCGTCCGGCGGCGGCCAGGATTTCCCAGAGGGCCGGGACTTTGCGGGAGTTGGCGGAAATCGGGTGCGGGGCACCGCCCTGGGGATCGGGTTCCAAGAAGTCCAGGATGCCGTGAGCCTCGGGAGGCACGCCGGTGGCTATGGTGGTCCAAATCACTGGAGAAATAAGCGGTGGGGGAACTTCCAGCTCGGCGTGCACCCCCTCCTGGAGGAGCCGGGCCATGTGGGGCATGACCCCGCGGGCGCAAAGCTCATCCACCAGGCTCCAGTCCAGAGCGTCCAGCCCCAGCACCACCAGCCGGCCGCGTTTTTGCGACAGACTGCGAAGCGTTGCCCGGGCTTCCGCTTGGAGCACGTTGCCGTCGGCTGCCGTAAAACGCACGCCGCTCACTTCCAATGAGGAAAGCCAAGAGGCCAGGGCTTGGCCAACTTTAGCTTGAAAGGACGTAGCTTGCGGAAACCACATGCCCCACTCTTCGGTGGCCTGCCAAAGCGAGCCGGCAAGCTCCGGCGGGAGGGCTTGCACCAAGGCCTTACCGAAGCTTTCCGCCAAGCCTTTTTCGCGGACATCCCGGGCGTCAAGGGGGAGGGGCCCGGCGCCCCTGACGGTAACGCGGGCGGCAAGCTCGGCCTTGGTACCCGAGGGGAGCTTGACCGGCACGTTTCCGGTGAGCACCGCAGCGCCGTTTTCTTGCGGGACTTTAACCCGGGAAGCCGAAAACCACGGGGAAAAGGCCCAGCTGTTGGGCAAAAGCCTCACCCTTGAGGACCAGCGGCTCACCGCCACGGTCCGGGTGGAGGCGGACGGGGGCACCAGCGTGAGGGCGAAAGCCGCAAACAAAAAAGCGGCGCAGGAAAGAACGAGTAAGTAACGCTTCACAGCCAACCCTCCCCGGGCATTCTAGCCATAAAAAAACCCGGGGGCCGAAGCCCCCGGGGTGTGTTCGGTTTTTCGAACGGCCTCAGTACTCGATCTTGAAGCCAATCTGCAAGCGTCGCGGCGCCTGCCAAGCGGTGGGTCGGAAGTAAGCGGAATCGGGAGTGCAGGCGCCGGTGCTGGGGTTGTACACGCTGCACTGACGTGTGTAGCGGGCGGTGCGGAACTGGTTGTTGAACATGTTGAAGAGGTCCACGTAGGCGGCGAACTTCACGCCTTTGAAGGTAAACGGCTGCTCTACGTGGAGGTCGCCTTCCCACAGGTTGCCGAACTTCTTGGAGCCGCGCTCAGCCAGCGGGTAGGAGTAACCGTCAGGCGTGGTGCCGGTGGGGGTGTAGTAGATGCCATCCTGCCAGAACAGAGACAGGCCGACGATGGTCTTGAAGGGGAAGGTGTAGGAGCCGTTGAACTTCACCTCGTGCTTGCTTTCCGCACGGCCGTACCAGCGGGACAGTTCGGAGTAAGGCCCAATGAAGGCGCCGGGCAGGGCGTTCCACCAGTTGGCGGCCCAGTTCTTCTGGTCAAACACGTAGGTGTAAGCCGCAATGAACTGGAAGCCATCGGGGCCGAAGCGCTTGCGCAAGGCCGCCTCAATGGCCTGGTACTCGGACCAGTTCTTGCCGGTCTTGGGCACGTTGGTGATGATGCCCTCGCCGTCGTCTTCGGGGTCGTACCAGTCAATGGTTTTCTTAACTTTACGGTACACGTAGTTCACGCTGGCAGCAAACTGCGGGTTGATGAGCTTCTCGTAGCCAGCCACGAACTCGTCCTGGTAGGCAGGGTCGAGGTTCGGGTCAAGGGTAGTACCACCGGCGGCGGTGGGAACGTCATAGACAAGGCGCCAGCAGCTATCGGGATACTCCCAGATGTTGCGACCATCTAGGCTGCAGGTTCCCCGCCAATCCCAGCGCTGCTGGTGGGTGGGGATGACGTTGAAGTAGTCGGCGATGTAGTTGGAGGCCAGGGTGTAGAAGCGGCCCAGGGACACGCGCAGGGCGTCACCGTTGAGGTCATAGGCAAAGCCCAAGCGCGGGGCGATCATGTCGCTGAAGTCGAACTTCAGGACCTCGTCATCGGTGTTCTGCCGCAGCTTGGTGGCCTCAGCGCGCACGCCAATGTTAAACGTGGCCTTGCCGACCTTCCACTGGTCCTGGACGTAAATGCCCTGATAATCCTGCTCGGTCCTGTTGGCCCGAACCTGGTCAAGCCACAGGTAACGGCGGAAGGGGGTTTGACCCAAATTGCGGGTCTGGTAGTAGCCAGCAGGGTTATAAATCCGCCCCACTTCAGGCTTCAACCACAACAGCTCAGCACCGGCCTTGAACTGGTGGGTGCCGGTGGCGGTGTCCAGGTAGTAAGACACGGCCAGGTTCAAGCCGTCACGGTCCCGCTTGGAGCGGTAGTCGTAATAAGCGGCGCCGTAGTAGTAGGCGGCGGTGAGGTCGTACATAAACGGCGTTTGCCCAAAGCCACCGTAGAGCGGTGTCACGTTCAGCTCTTGACGGTGGTACTGGTACTTGGCCTCAGCAAAGACGTTGGGGGAAAGCACCCCGTACCACTGCAGGGAGGCGTTGTTGCCGCCCTGGAACTGCTGCTGCTCAGCCGAGCTGTTCCAGTTGGGACCGCTCCAACCACCGCGCAACGGATCCAAGGTAATGGGGTCCTCGTTGTAGAACCCAACCAGGTTGTGGCTGGGGTTGATCTGGTACGTGAGCTTGCCGGAGAAGTAGTGGCCCACGTAGTTGGTGCGACCGGTGGTTTGCGTCTTGCTCACCGCATCCTGAATGGTGGCGTAGCGGCCGAAGTTGCGGTGGTTGTCCCGCTTCTCATAGGCAAAGTAGAACCACAGCATGTCCTTCACAAAGGGGCCACCGAGGGTGAAGGAAGGCCGCTTCTCGTCGGAAGCCGTCAGAGGCTTCTTCTGACCGGTTTCCTTTTCAATGCCGCCGCGAGCCGACCAATCCACATCCTGCTGGATCCAGCGGGCGGTGAAGGACAGGTTGTTGCCACCGGACTTCGTCACCAGGTTGACGATACCGCCCGTGGCGCGGCCATACTCCGCGGCAAAGGCAGCGGTTTGGATCTGTGCCTCTTGGATGGTGTCCCAGTTAATGGCGGTGCCCCAGGTGTTGGTGCGGGGGTCGGTGGTTTCCACACCGTCAATGAGGTAGCTGTTGGAGTCGTTGGAGGACCCGTGAACGTAGGGGTTGTTGCCGGCCTTCACACCGGGAGCCATCTGCATCATGGTCTGGAAGTTGCGGTTGGTGGCCAGGGTGTCCACCAGCGTCCAGTCCACGGTGGTGTCCACGGTGGATTTGGACGTGTCCACCACGATTTTCTCCGCGGTGACGGTGATGGCTTCCGCGAACTGGGAAAGGGACATTTCCGCCACGATGGGGGTTTCCTTACCCAGGTTCACGATGATCCCGGTTTGTTCCAGCGTGTTAAACCCCGAAAGCTCGAACTTCAAGCTGTAGTCCTTGCCCGGGGGTACCGGAACAAAGCGGAAGCGCCCCTGGGCGTCGGTGACCGCCACACGGGTGCCCTGCATGGCAGGACCCGACAAGGTCACCGTGACCCCTGGGAGGGGCTGCTGCTGGTTGTCCACCACCGTGCCGGCGATGGAGCCGTACTGCTGTTGCGCCAGAGCCGGCGCAGCCAACAGCACGAAGGCCAGTAAAAGGTACGTTAAGCGCCTCATTACTCCTCCTTTCTTGCCGGGCAAGCTTTTTGTCCTTTCGGACGCAAAACCCGGCCGCCACTGGTAAGCAAGCATCATGCCGGATACAAGGGCAACCGCAAAGCTGACAGCCTGGGTTTTTATTCGGTCCTTTGGTGTCTTGTTCAAAAAACCGAATATGGGGATTCGACCCGACGAGAAAAAAGGGGGGCGCAAGGCCCCCCTTTCCGTGATGAATCGGCTCGCCTCTCAGTATTCGATCTTGAACCCCAGCTGTACCTGCCGCGGTGCCTGCCAGCCGGTGGGCTTGCGGAAGGTGGCGGTGGAGACGCTGTTGCCACCGCGGGCAGTGGGTTGCTGGTTGTTGAAGGCGTTGAAGAGGTCGAAGTAGAGCGCCAAGCGCAGCGGACCCACGGTTACCGGGTGCTCGACGTGGAGATCGGCCTCCCAGTTGTTCCCCACCCGGCTGGAGCCGTAGCGCTCAAGGGGTACCGTGCCAAAGTCACCCGGTGCTGTGGCCGTGTACACGTTGCCGGAGCTCCAGAAAGCGGTGATGCCGAAGATGGTCTTCCACGGGGCGGTCCAGGAACCTGCGAACTTCACCTCATGCGGGCTTTCCGGTTTGCCGTACCACAGCGGGTCAAAGGCATCGGGCTGGTCGCCGTAGCCCGAGAACTGGCTGAAGCCGCGGGTTTGTGCCCAGGAGCGGGACCGCAAAACGTAGGTGTAGTTGGCAATAAACTGGAACCCATCCGGCCCGAACCGCTTGCGCACCATGAACTCCAGGGCTTGGTACTCCTTCCACTTGGCGTTGGTGGTGAACACACGCCCGTCGGCCACCTCCACCCGCTTGAGGGGTGCGTTGGCCCAGAGGTACTCGCCGTCGTACTCCGGATCCAAATCCTCAATCCCCTCGGGCTGCTCGCGCCAGACGTACGTGACGCTGGCTGCCATCTGCGGGCTTAAAAGCTTTTCAAACCCCAGGGTGAACTCGTCCGTGTACACGGGGTCGAGGCCGGGATCAAGGAGGTAGCCGGATTCGCCGATGTTAAAGCGGAAGTCCAGCCTCCAGCAGGAGTCCGGGTAGGTCCAGATGTTCCGCCCATCCACCGTGCAGGTGTTGTTCCAGGACCACCGTTCGTAAAGCGCAGGCGTGGAGCTCAGGGTGTTGCCAATGTAGTTGTTGGCCAGGTCGTAGAAGCGGCCCAAGCTGGCGCGGATCACATCACCGTTGAGGTCGTACGCGAAACCCAAGCGGGGAGCCAGCTGGTCGGTGAAGGAGAAGGACAGGAACTCCTGCCCCACGTTGTTTTCCCCTTTCCAGGATTCCGCTCGCACCCCGATGTTAAAGGTGGCCTTGCCTACCTTCCACGCGTCCTGGACGAACAAGGCCCAGTAACGGTCCTTGTTGGTGATGGGACCCGGCTCCAGGGAGTAGAAATACCGGCGGAACGGCTTGGGGTTTGAGCCCACGTAACCCGAGGTCTGGTAATACCCCGCCGGGTTGTGAACCGAACCGGCTGCTGGCTTGATGTCTAAGTACTCAACGCCGGCTTTGAACTGATGGGAACCGGTGGCGGTATCAAGGTAGTAGGAGCCGGCCACCTGGAAACCGTCACGGTCGCGCTTGGAGCGATAGTCTTCCCAGGGAGCGCCGTAGTAGTAACCATAGGTGCGGTCAAGGATGAACGGCACCTGACCCCACTGGGCGCTGGACTGTGGCGAGTAGTTCAGCTCCTGCCGGTGACGCTGGAACTTGGCTTCCATGAAGAAATTCGCGGCAAGGACGCCGTACCACTGCAGCGACGAGTTGTTGCCGCCCTGGAACTGGGTGTTTTCTGCCGATTTAGCAATGACTGGGCCATAGTAATAGCGCCCGTTGGCGTTGGAAATGTCAATGGGGTCTTCGTTGTAGAAGCCTACCAGAGAGTGGCTGGGATTGACTTGCCAGGTGAGCTTCCCGGAGAAGTAGTGCCCCTTGTAGTTGGAAATCTCCTGCACCGAATTACCTGCCCTGGCGTCTGCCAGCGTTTGGTAGCGTCCAAAAGTCTGGTCACGGTCCCGGCGCTCGTAAGCCAAATAGAACCACAAACGGTCCTTCACGAATGGCCCACCAAACGTGGCCGAGGGCCGCAACTCGTCGGTGGCCACCTGGGATGCCTTCTTGCGCCCGGTTTCCTTCTCAATTCCGGGACGGGCGTTCCAGTCGCTGTCCTGCTTCACCACCCGCGCGGTAAACGAAAAGTTGTTGCCCCCGGACTTGGTCACCAGGTTCACGATGCCGCCGGTGGCGCGGCCGTACTCAGCGGCAAATCCTGCGGTTTGCACCTGGGCTTCCTGAATGGTGTCCCAGTTAATGGCGGTGCCCCAGGTGTTGGTACGGGGGTCGGTGGTGTCTACGCCGTCAATGAGGTAGGCGTTATCGTCCCCGGAACCGCCGTGGACGTTGGGGTTGTTAGCGGCCTTCACCCCCGGGGCCAACTGCATGAGCGTTTGGAACGTGCGGTTGGTGGCCAGGGTGTCGGCAAGGGTCCAATCCACGGTGGTGTCCACAGTGGATTTGGTGGTGTCCACCACGATCTTTTCCGCGGTCACAGTAATGGCCTCAGCGAACTGGGAGAGGGACATTTCCGCGAGGATCGGGGTTTCCTTGCCCAGGTTCACGATGATCCCGGTTTGTTCCAGCGTGTTGAACCCCGAAAGCTCGAACTTAAGCGTGTAGTCCTTGCCCGGGGGAACCGGAACAAAGCGGAAACGCCCCTGGGCGTCGGTGACCGCCACACGGGTGCCCTGCATGGCAGGACCCGACAAGGTCACCGTCACCCCTGGTAGGGGCTGTTTTTGGTTGTCCACCACCGTGCCGGCGATGGAGCCGTACTGCTGCTGCGCCAAGACCGGCGCGGCGAGCAGTACGAGGGCCAAAAGGAAATGCCAGCTTCGCCTCATACTGTCCTCCTTTCCCGCTACCAAAGCCTCGCCCACAGGTCGAACCTCGATCCGTGGGGGGCGGTAGCTACCAGGAAACTAGCAAAAGAGATGCCGACTTACGATGGCTTCGCAATGTTCTTAAGAGGCTGCGATGTTCGGGAAATTGGATGCACCGCCGAAAAGCTAGGGGGCGGTGGCGGTGCAGTCGCCCCCTTCGCTGCGGGCGGCGTACAGGGCGGCCTCGGCGGCTTTCACCAGCTCCTCGGCCGTGGCGTAACGCCCGGGTTTGAAGGCGGCAAGTCCTGCGGTGGGTCGCAGCAAGAGTCGATCAGGGAGCTGCCGTAACGCGCGCCGCACGCGCTCCACGTACGCCAACGCTTCCCTTTCGTCTTGTTCGTCCAGCAGGATGGCCACGGTTTCCCGGGAGTAACGGGCCAACAGGTCGCAGTGCCGCAAGTGAGTTCGTAGGCGGGAAACTACGGTTTCTACATCTACCGGGGTGCCGGCTGCTGTGGAAAACCTCACCAGGGCCAGGGCAAAGGGCGAGGGGGGGGAGGTGGCCAGGCGCTTCTGCACCTCGTGGGTAAAGGTTGTCCACGGCAAAAGGCCCAGGTGCGGCAGAAGGCTAGCCGCGTGGAGCCGAGCCCACCGCGTGGTAAGGGTAAAAGACAGGGTGAAAGCAAACGGAAGCACGCCCACCGCGGAGTACAAAACCACGGCGGGGATGTTGGGTCGGGGGAGCAGGGAGAGGTCCACGGCCACATCAGCCAAGACGGTGGCGAAGAAAAGCGCTGCGGTGAAGATCAAAGGCCACGAGAAAGCCTGCTGGGCCCGCCTTCGTTGCAAAATCAGCCAAAGGGCGAGGACGACAATGACCACGATCCCCGCTTCAGCCAGGTAAACCCAGAGGTAGAGATCGGCAGCCCGGCGCCAAAGTAAGGCAAAACCCGATCCCACCCCCATGACGCTGGCAAACACTAGAGCCAGCGTGGGAGCTGGGCGGGCAAACACGGTGGCTAACACCAAAGGGAAAAGCCCCACGCTCAAGAGCAAAAACACCACGTTGAGACGGAAGGCCAGGCCCGGTGAAAAGAACAAACTAGGGCCAAAGCCGGCATAGGTGACCTGGTAAAGCCCAAAGCTCACCAAAAAGCCAATCCACGGCCACTGTTCCCTCCCCCCACCGTAAAAGAGCGAAATCAAACCGTGGAGCAGGGCCAGCACGCCCAAAACTGTTGCGCCCACCCAAAACACCACGTCCCGGGCCGTTTGGTTGGCCAGCAGCCTTTCGTACCGGTCCAGCACCGGCGGGGGGCCAAGGAAACCGCCGAACCGCCACTCGTTGTACACGTGAACGGCCAGCTCGTTAAACTCGCCAAAGCGCAAGCTAGCCCGGGGCAGGCGGTAAATCCGCCGTTGCAGGGTGGCTGGGTCGTAGGTGGGAGGAAAGGCGCCGCTTTCACCAATGCGCTGCCCGTTGAGGAAAACCTCGTCCACGTCCCCCAGCGTCCCCAGATCCACCCCCAGGCTTTCGCCAGAAAACCGGCTGGGAAGCTGAAAGGTGAGGCGGTACCAGGCGTGCCCGTTGTAGCCAGAAAAACCTTGCCTTTCCCACGGCCCCGGGACCTGGATCGCCTGCCAGTGGGTTTTTTCCCGGAACGGCGAAGACCATGCGGGGTCATGGCCGGTCCGGAACCACCACTGCCCTTCCAGGGAAAAGGGGAGGGAGTCCACCACCCGGGTGGCCGGCTGTGCCAGGGCCGAAGCGGCCAAAAGCCCCAGGGCCAACCCACCCAGCTTCACGGCCTTCCCTCGTCAACCGCCGGCGGGCAGGGAACCGCCATGGCTCCCGGGAAGTCTGCAGAAAGCCCCCGGGCCACTTCCAGAGCGCGGGTGCGCCCGGAAAGGCCGGTGACCCTCACCCTGGTAAGCCCACCTCCAGCGGGCGCGGTTCGCGTGGTCCAGCCACTTTTCCGCAAGGTGGCAACGGCCCGTTCCACGTTTTCCGGACGGGCGAAGGCCCCCACCTGCACCTCCCAGCACGGGTAAGCCATCATCCCGTCCCCCCATCGCACCACCGCCAAGCGCACCCTTGCCACCCCTTTTTCCAGCATACCCAACTTTGCCGCCGCCTTTCGCGAAAGGTCGAGGATCCTTCCGGGCACAAAGGGGCCGCGATCGTTGACCAAAACCTCAGCACGCAAGCTGTTTTCCAGGTTCGTCACGGCAATCCACGTACCAAAGGGCAGCGTGCGGTGGGCCGCGGTCATGGCGTACATGTCGTAAGTGACCCCGGAGGCTGTGGGCCGCCCGTGGTAGGGCTCTCCGTACCAGGAGGCCAGGCCTTCCTCGGTGTACGCAGGCGTTACGGGTCGCACTTCCGGAGGGCGGCTGCTGGTGCAGGCGGCCAACAGCACAACCATTGCCAAAACGATGCGCACGATCAAACCTCGACGCGGGCCCCATCCGCGGGCAGGGGGTGGGATGCCAGCCACGGACGCACGTGCTGGGCCAGGAAGGCGACCACTTGCTCGGCCGCCCGGCCGGCAAACCGCTCGGGCTTTAAAAGCTCCTTGAGGTCTGGCGTGGTAAGACCAAAAGCCGGATCGTTGGCCACCAGCTCCAGCAGCGGGTTTTCCCTGCCTTCCAGCTTCACCGCCGCCACCGCCTGCCGGGAAAGCTTGCGCAACCGCTCGTGCAGCTCCTGACGGTTACCGCCTCGGGCTGTGGCGCGCATGAGGATGGCTTCGGTGGCCAGAAACGGAAGCGCCTCGTTGAGGTGGCGGGCAATCATGGCCGGGTACACGGTAAGCCCGGAAGCCACGCTTTCCCACAGCAAAAGCAGTGAATCGGCGGCGAGAAACGCTTCGGGCAAGACCATGCGGCGGTTGGCGGAATCGTCCAGTGTCCTTTCCAGCCACTGGCTGGCAGCGGTCCAGGCGGCGTTGCCCAAAAGCTCGATGAGGTAGCGGGCAAGAGCGCACATCCGCTCGCAGCGCATGGGGTTGCGCTTGTAGGGCATGGCGGAGGAGCCCACTTGCCCGGCCTCTTGCGGTTCCTCCAGCTCTCCCAGGCGGGAGAGCAGGCGCACATCGGTGGCAAAGCGGTAAGCCGACTGTGCCAGGCCGGAAATGGGCGCCAGCAGGTAAAACTCCACCTTGCGCGGAGAGGTTTGCCCGGTCACCGGGTAGGTACCGGGGAAGCCAAAAGCCTGGGCAATGCGCCGGTCCAGCTCTTCCACCTTTTCGTGGCTGCCCAGAAGCTCCAGAAACGAAGCTTGCGTTCCCGTGGTGCCTTTGGCGCCGCGCAGGAGCAGCTTGTCTTTTTCGTCTTCCAGGTGCTGCAAGTCCAAAAGCACATCGTAAAGCCAGAGACAGGCCCGCTTGCCCACGGTGGTGGGTTGTGCCGGCTGAAAATGGGTGTGCCCCAAGCACACCAGCTCCCGGTGGCGCTCTGCAAAATCTGCCAAAGCCGCCACCACCGCCGCCCCGCGGGCGAGGATGAGGTTGGCGGCTTCCCGCAAAAGCAAAAGGTCGGCGTTGTCGGTGACGTAACAGGAGGTGGCCCCCAGGTGCAACCAGGGGCCGGCGGCGGGAGCTACCTCCGCCAGGGCGCGGATATGGGCCATCACGTCGTGGCGGGTTTCCCGCTCCAGCTCCGCCGCCCGGGCCATTTCCGCATCGGTGGGCTGCAGGTGGGTGCTCAGCTGCTCCAGAGCTTCGGCGGGAATGGGCAAGCCCAGCCCTTTTTGGGCGCTCATGAGGGCCAGCCACAGCTTGCGCCACAGGAAAACCCGCCGGCGGGGGGAAAAGAGCTCCCGCATGGCCTTGGAGGCGTAGCGGGTCGTCAGGGGATGCACGAACTCGTCCATGCCGCCATTTTGCCACGGCTGCAGCGAACCTCCCAGTTAGCAATGGGGCGCTGGGAACCCACGTTTAGCGATTTGCCTTCGCGGGCGCCGACGGAAGAACCCGCAACGGAGCGGAGGTCCCACACGGTTTTGCTCCCTCGTGGCTCCAGCGTTTGCCTGCGGGGCCGGTGCTCCTGCGCCAGCTGTTCCCCGGTGGCGTGCACCAAAGAGCGGGTGCGGCTCTTGGCAAAGGAAACCGAGAAAAGTCTGGATTCGGCGCGAGGTCCACCTTGACCCCTTTGTGACGCAAAGGCACAATGTCGGCTCCGGGGGGACCCGGGGAGGTGGCGGTGAGCGACGCCAGAAAGCCCATAGCGGTGATCGCCTTTGGTGGCAACGCGCTGTTGCGGCCGCAAGATCACGGAACCCAGGAAGAGCAGTTCACCTTAGCGTGGAAAGCCACCCGGTGGCTTGCCGAAATCATCCACCGGGGTTACGAACTGGTAATTGTGCACGGCAACGGCCCACAGGTGGGGAACATCATGATCCAGGTGGAGGAAGCTATCACCAAGATCCCTCCGCAAACGCTGGACGTGTGCGTGGCGCAAACCGAGGGCTCCATTGGCTACATGCTGCAAAACCAGCTGCGGAACCGCCTGCTCGAGGAGCAAATTGCCAAGCCGGTGGTGACTGTGCTCACCGAGGTGGAGGTTTCCAGGGAAGATCCGGCTTTTGAAAACCCCTCAAAGCCGGTGGGCCCTTACTTCACGGCGTACCGGGCCAACCAGCTCATGCAGGAGCAGGGGTGGCTCATGGTGGAAGATGCGGGGCGCGGCTGGCGCAAGGTGGTGCCATCGCCGGTGCCCAAGCGCATCCTGGACGTGCAGGTGGTGAAGCACCTGGTGGCCTCCGGTGCGGTGGTCATTGCCTGCGGTGGCGGTGGCATTCCCGTGTACCAGGACGTGGGCGGCTACTTCCGGGGTGTGGAAGCAGTGATTGACAAGGACTACTCGGCTTCGCTTTTGGCCCAGGAGCTCTGCGCCGATCTCTTCATCATCCTCACGCAGGTGCCGCAGGTGGCGGAAAACTACGGGCGTCCCAACCAGCGCTGGTTGGATCGGCTGACCGTGAGCAAGGCCAAGGAAATGCTGGAGGCGCACCAGTTCCCGCCGGGGTCCATGGGCCCCAAGATCCGCGCCGCCGTGCAGTTTGTGGAAAAAACCGGCAAGGAAGTGCTGATTACCGACGCCGAGCATCTCAAAGATGCTCTGGCGCGCAAGGCCGGGACGTTTCTGGTTCCCGATGGCAAGGAGGATTGAGCATGTTTCGCAACCCATGGCAGCGTCACAAGGACCTCATTTCCATTCACGATTTGACCGCCGAAGAGGTGGAGGCGCTTTTTCAGCTCGCGGAAAACGTTAAGGCGCGCCCGGACCGCTACCGTTCAGCCCTGGCCGGTAAGACCCTGGCCATGATCTTCGAAAAGGCCTCCACCCGCACCCGGGTTTCCTTTGAAGTGGGCATGTACCAGCTGGGAGGCCTGGCCACGTTCCTCTCCAGCCGCGACATTCAAATTGGCCGCGGGGAAACCATCCACGACACCGCCAAGGTGCTTTCCCGTTACGTGGACGGCATCATGGCCCGCACCTTTGCCCATGAAACCGTAACCGAGTTAGCCCGCCACGCCACGGTGCCGGTGATCAATGGTCTCACCGACCTGCTGCACCCCTGCCAGGCCCTCACCGATTACTTCACGGTGCGGGAGAAGTTCGGCAACACCAAAGGGCTCACCTTGGCTTACGTGGGCGACGGCAACAACATGTGCCACTCCCTGATGTTTGGCGGCCCCAAGGTGGGCATGCACGTGCGGGTGGCCACTCCCAGGGATTACCGGCCCAAGGCGGAAATCGTGGAGCTGGCCAAGAAGGATGCCGCTGCCGCCGGCACTACCATCGAGATCTTTGACCGTCCGGAGGAAGCGGTGGCCGGCGCCCACGTGGTGTACACCGACGTGTGGGCGTCCATGGGCCAGGAGGCGGAAGCGGAAAAGCGCAAGCGGGATTTTGCCGGGTTTCAGGTAACCCCTGAGCTCATGGCGCTGGCGGACAGGAAGGCCATCTTCATGCACTGCTTGCCCTGCCATCGGGGGGAGGAAGTGCACGAAGCGGTGGCTGACGGTCCCTGGTCGGTGATCTTTGACGAAGCCGAAAACCGCCTCCACGTGCAAAAGGCGATTTTGCTTTTGCTCCTGAACCGCTAGCGCTTGGGCTCGGCGCTGAGCCTGGCCTCCAGTTTGGCTACCGAAGCCTGTACGTGCGTGGCTCTCGGGTCGCTGCTGTGCTTGGCCAACCAGGACTTCTTGGCGGCCAGCGCTTCGGCAAGGCGGCCGGAAAGGGCGTAAGCGTCGGAAATTTCCAGCTCCAGATCCAGCTGGCTTTGGGAAAGGGTGAGTGCCCGTTGGAAGTGCTCCAGTGCCCGTTGCCCTTGGCCCAGGGCAAGCAGGCTTTGTCCCAATAGCGCTTCCGCAGCTGCGGAGGTGGGATCGGCCAGCACCGCTTGCTCGGCCATGGGCGCCGCTTCGTGGTAGCGGCCAGTGTCGTAAAGCAGCGCGGCGAGGTTGAAGCGGGAGTAAAAGTCAAAGGATTCGGCCTGCAGGGCCTGGCGGAAAGCCGCTTCGGCCCCCTCCAAATCCCCGGCCAGCCGCAGGTGCACCCCCAGGTTGTTGTACGCCGGGGCGTACCGGGGGTCGGTGGCTGCGGCTTGGCGCAGCAGCTCCAGGGCCTTTTGCGTTTGCCCCTTGCGGGCCGCTTCCAGCCCTTCCTGCATGAGCTTGCGGGCCTGCCGGCGCTGCTTGCTTTCGGGTTTCACCTCGGTGGCCGGCCGGGGGTCCTTGCGCAACACGATGTCCAGGCGCTCTTTGGCCAAAATACCGGTACGGGTGGACCACGGCAAAAACCCATCGGCTTTCACACGGATTTCCCACACCTCGCTGCGCTGGGGGAGGGCCAGGGCGTAAAAGCCCTGGGAGTCGGTGACCGCGTAGTCGGAGCGAAACTCGCTGTTGAGGTACACCTCCACCATGGCGTTAGCAATGGGTTGGCCGTCCACGGTGGTGACGTAGCCAAAGATCGCCGGTCGGCCCGGGGGCAGGTTGTTCACGAACCCCCAGGAGGAGGTGTTCTCTTGCGCGAGGGTCCCACCGGCCACCAGCAAACCTAACAGGGTGAAAAGCTTTTTCATGATGATCCTCCGTTGCTTTTTAACGCCCGGGGTTGCCCTTTCATTCCTTGGGGGGTGGGGGCGGCACTTGCGCCAACACCCTTTCCAGCTCCTGCACAAACTGGGGGTGCGGGGTAACCTTCAAAGCCCTGGCGGCCTCCAGGTGCTCCTTGGCAGCCCAGGGATCCCCCTCGGCTAACAGCGCCACCGCCAGGTTGTAATGCGCCGGGCCGTTTTTGGGGTCCAGGGCCAGGCAGAGGTAAAGCTCGTTGATGCCGCCGGGGCGGTCGCCGCTGCGGAGGCGGGCCAGGCCCAAAAGGTAAAAGACCTCCGCGGGGATGCCGGCCATGGTTTCCACCTGCCAGCGGCGCCGGGCCAAAAACTCTTCAGTGGCGACACGTGTGCGGGCCAGGTTGGTCATGGGGGAAAGGCCGGAAGTGGGGCGGCCTCCCGCCCCCGTAGCTGGGGTTTTCCCCTGCTGCAAGCGCATGAGGTCGGCAAACTGCCGGGCGCGGTCGGCCGCTTCCTGGCGGGCCTCCAGCTCGGCGGAGGCGGCGATTTGCTGCCAGCGCACGTAGCGCTCCTGGGCTTCTTCCAAAACCGGGATGGCTTCCTGGAAGCGCTGGGCCAGACAAAGGACCCGCCCCAGGCCCAAATAGGGGGTGGGAAGCTCGGGGTACACCTCCATGGCCTGCCGGAAGCGCTGCTCGGCCCCTGACAGGTCGCCCTTTTGCAGGAGCTTTTGCCCTTCCGCTACCCGGCTGCGGGCCAGCGCCACCCGCGACGCGTCCTGGCCCCAAAGCGGTTGGGTGGCTATCGCCAGTAACAGACAAAATCCCACCAGCTTCACGGTTTGATTTTACCCCCGCCGGCGGGGTAAAGCGCCAAAGTGGCTCCCCTACCAGGCTCGGGTGGCTTGCAGGCTTGTGTAAACTGGCATGCCGGTTGCTTGTCTTAAAGCCGCTGCCCGACCGCGGCAGCGCTGGGGAGGTGCCCGTGATCGAAGTCCAAGACCTAACCAAACGTTACTTTGACCGCGAGGTGGTGAAGTCGGTGAGCTTTTTCGTTCCGGAAGGCGAGGTGTTGGGCTTTCTAGGCCCCAACGGTGCGGGAAAGACCACCACCATGCGCATGATTTGCGCCTACCTGCCGCCTACCGCTGGCACCGTCAAAGTGGCGGGGGTGGACTTGGCCCAGGATCCGCTGGGTGTGCGCTCGCGCATCGGTTACCTTCCGGAAAACGTGGCCCTGTACCCGGAAATGCGGGTGGAGGAGTTCTTGCGCTTCCGGGCGGCCATTGAGGGGGTCCCGGCCAAGGAGGTTCCCGAGCGCCTGGCTTACGTAATTGACCGCTGCATGCTGGGCGATGTCCAGCGGCAGGTGATCGGTACGCTTTCCAAAGGGTACCGGCAGCGGGTGGGGTTGGCGGCTGCCCTCATTCACAAGCCGCCGGTGCTCATCCTGGACGAACCCACGGTGGGCCTGGACCCCAGGCAAATCGTGAAGATCCGCGAGCTCATCGTGGAGCTGGGGCGGGATCACACGGTGATCCTCTCCACCCACATCCTGCCGGAAGTGGAGCAGGTGTGCCGGCGGGTGCTCATCATTGACCAGGGGCAAATCGTGGCCGACGGCACCCCGGATGCCCTGCGCACCGGTTTTTCCGGGCTTTCGGCGGTGACCGTGGAGCTGGAAGGCGCCGACGGTGCGGCGGCGGCCGAGGTGCTATCCCGTCTGGAAGGGGTGGAAAAGGTGGAGGTGCTGGCCGACGGCCGTTTCCAGCTTTCAGTACGGGATGGCAAAGCAGTGCGGCGGGAGGTCTTTCGTGCCGCAGTAGCCAGGGGCTGGCAAATCCTGGAGCTTTCCCAGTCGGTGCCCAGCTTGGAGGACGTGTTCCTGCGCCTCACCACCCGCGAGGAGGTGGAGGCGGAAGCTGCCGGGGAGGTGAGCCATGCGTAAGCTTTGGGCCATCATAAAGCGCGAGCTTTTGGCGTACTTTTCTTCGCCGTTGGCCTACGTGGTGCTGACCGCCTTTTTGTTCGTCAACGGCTTTGTCTTCTGGCTCATCGTTGCTTACCTTAACGACCCCAGGACCCGCGCCATGGCGCCGCTGCGTTTGCTGTTTGGCGGCACCATGTACTTTTGGCTCTTGCTTTTGTTCGTGGTGCCGGTGATCACCATGCGGCTTTTGGCGGAAGAGCGGCGCACCGGCACCATTGAGCTTTTGCTGACGGCACCGGTTACCGAAGGGCAGGTGGTGGTGGGCAAGTTCCTGGCTGCCTGGCTTTTTTACCTCTTCCTCTGGCTGCCTACTTTGGTGTACGTGGGCATCCTCTCAAGCTACGCCACCATTGATTTTGGGCCGGTGGCTGCCGGGTACCTGGGCATTGCCCTTTTGGGCTTGCTTTTTGCGAGCGTCGGGGTGTTCACTTCGGCTTTGGCAAAAAACCAAATCGTTGCCGCCATTTTTGCCTTTGCCGCGCTGGTGGTGGTGTTTTCCGTGGGGCTTATTGAAAACCTAGTCACCAACCCCATTTGGAAAAACGCCCTGTCCTACATGAACCTCTGGGACCACATGGACGACTTTGCCAAGGGCCTGGTGGATACCCGGCGGCTGGTTTACCCGGTGAGCCTTTCGGCCTTTTTCCTGTTCCTGTCGGTGAAGGCCCTGGAAGCGGTGAAGGGGAGGTAGCCGTGCGCAAGGAAAAGGTGTTTTTTGCGTCCACGCTGGTTATTGGCGCGGTTTTGGTGTTGGCCTTGGTGGGCATGGTGAACTGGCTTTCCTACCGGCATTACTTCCGGTGGGATTGGACCCGCGCCAAGGTTTACTCGCTTTCCGAAAAAACCCTCAACGTCCTGAAGGGTGTGAAGGAGCCGGTGCGGGTGGTGGTGTTCATGACCGGCACCACCCCGCTTTTTGACCAGGTGAAGGAGCTTTTGGGCCGCTACCAGGCGGCTTGCCCCAAGCTGGCGGTGGAGTTCATTGACCCCGACCGCGATCCCCTGCGCACCCGCCAGCTGGCCCAGGAGTTTGGGGTTTCCATGGCCAACACCGTGGTGTTTGCCCAGGGTGACCGCAAGAAGTACGTGAGCTCCGATCAAATTGCCGAATACGACTACACCGGCATGCAGTTTGGCCAGGCCCCCAAGATCAAGGCCTTCAAAGGCGAAGAGCAGTTTACTTCCGCGATTCTCCAGGTGACCAACCCCAAGGTGCCCAAAGCTTACTTCACCTCCGGCCACGGCGAGCACGACCTGGAGGGCTGGGACGAGGGGGGGCTTTCCCAGCTCAAGGAGCTTTTGAAGCGGGACAACTGGGAAACCGCCAAGCTTCCGCCTTTTTCCACCAGCATTCCCGAAGACTGCGACCTGTTGGTGGTGGCCGGACCCACGGCGCCTTTTGCCCCGGTGGAAAAACAAGCCATTGAGGCTTTCCTGGAAAAGGGAGGCAGGCTCTTAGCGCTTTT
>FWPV01006568.1_pt1 | contig 21672 bp, 18 predicted proteins | sample 2228371 | NCBI WGS metagenome assembly FWPV01 (sample SAMEA103939776, study PRJEB20133) | metagenome | reverse complement strand
CCCGGGCGGCGCGCGGCCGCCCGGGAGAGGTCTTTCGTCAGCCTTCGCAGGCCTCGTTGATCGGCCAGGGCGCGTTCGCCGCGGCGTATTCGGCGGCCTTCTCGGCCACCAGCGGCGCGATCACCGACTGGTCGGCCTGGAGAAGGTCGGACGCCTGCACGAACTTCGACCCGTCCCACTCCAGCATCCAGCCGCCCGAATGGCCGGTGTGGTCCGCGCACGAGGTGGCAAACGGCGCCATCATGCCGGTCAGGCCCAGCTCGTCGATCCGCTCCTGCGTGAAGTTGAGGTTCGCCAGGCCGTCGCGCAGCTGCGCCGGCGTGATCTGGGCCGACCCGCTCATCTCCTGCGCGACACGGATGCCCTCGGCCAGGATCGCCGAGATGACGACGCCGCGGCCGTAGAACACCTCGTCCAGCTCCTCCTCGGACGCCAGCGACTTGCCCGTGGACACGACATGTTCGCGGATCGCCTGCATCACCGGCGCGTCCGCGTTCGGCAGCGACCACGAGATCGAGCGGTAGCCCTTGCCTTCCTCGCCCACGAGCTGAAGGTCATCGGTATGGCCCGACCACCAGACGCCGACGAACTGGTCCATCGGGTAGCGCGTCTTGACCGCCTCGGTGATGGCGCCGGCATTCATCGCGCCCCAGCCCCACATGATCACGAAGTCCGGACGCTCGCGGCGGATCTGAAGCCACTGGGCCGACTGGTTCTGCATCTCGCTCAGGCCGACCGGGATCGGCAGCACCTCGAACCCGTATTGCGCCCCCATCGCCTCGAGCAGCGGCAGCGGCTCCTTCCCGAACGGATGGTCGAGGTGCAGGTGCGCAATCTTCTTGCCGCGCAGGTTCTCGAAATTGCCGTCCGAGATCCCCGACAGGATCATGTACATCCCGTCCCAGTAGGACGCCGGCGGGTTGAAGGCCCACTGGAAGGTCTTGCCGTCCGCCATGGGCGAGAAACCGTAGCCCGGCGCCAGGATCGGGATCTGGTCGACATTGGTCTTGGGCAGCACCTGAAGCGTGATGCCCGTCGACCAGGGCTGCGTGACCAGCGCTTTCGCCTTGGTCTTCTCGTAGCACTCGACACCCTTCTCGGTGTTGTAGCCGGTCTCGCATTCCTCGAAGTTCACCGGAACGCCGCCGATGCCGCCGTCGCGGGCGTTCAGCATCAGCATGTAGTCGCGCTGGCCGTTCATCAGCGGAATGCCGGTGGCCGCAAAGGGCCCGGTCCGGTAGCTGAGGTTCGGCGTGTAGAGTTCCTGCGCCGCGGCGGCCCCGGCGGTCAGCGCCGCCACGGCCCCGGCGAGGGCGAGCTTGGTCCAGAGTTTCACGACAGTCCTCCCGTTTTCGTTGGTGTGGTCGTAGGTGCCCCGTCCGCCCCTAGTGCGGGAACGGCCAGAGGATGAGTTTCTCGCGGATCAGCTGCCACAGCCGCGCAAGGCCGTGCGGCTCCACGATGAGGAAGAAGATGATCAGGCCGCCGACGATGATGACGTTGATGTGCTCGACCGTCGCCGACTTGATTTCGAGGCCGATGAGGTCGGGCACGGTGTTCAGGATCACCGGCAGCGCGACGATCAGCACCGCCCCCAGGTAGCCGCCCAGGATCGACCCCAGCCCGCCGATGATGGCGATGAACAGCACCCGGAACGACAGCTCGATGTCGAAGAGGTTGGGCTCGGCCGCGCCGCGCCACATGAAGACGAACAGCGCCCCCGCGACACCGACGATGTAGGACGACACCGCGAAGGCATGGAGCTTCGCCTTCATCAGGTTGATCCCGATCAGCTCGGCCGCGATGTCCATGTCGCGCACAGCCTTCCAGGTCCGCCCCGCCGACCCGCGCGTCAGGTTGATCGCGACGATGGTCAGGAAGGTGACGATGCCCAGCACGAAGAAATACTGCGCGGTCGAGGTGGCCAGCGGCCCGGCGAAATAGATCCCGAACATCTCGACGTTCGGCACCTGGATCGCGCCGGAGGCGTTGTAGTTGTAAAGCCAGGGCCATTTCTCGAAGAGCCACACCAGGAAGAACTGCGCCGCCAGCGTCGCGATGGCGAGGTAGAAGCCCTTGATGCGCAGCGACGGCAGCCCGAAGAGCACGCCGACCCCTGCCGAGAACACCCCCGACAGCAGCACCGCGACGACCAGGTTCATCTCGGGGAAGATCGAGATCAGCTTGTAGCAGGCATAGGCCCCGACTCCCATGAAGGCTCCGGTCCCCAGGCTCAGCTGCCCCGCATAGCCCGTCAGGATGTTCAGCCCCAGCGCGGCCAGCGCATAGATCAGCACCGGGATCAGCAGCGTCTGGTAGGCGAATTCCGACGCCGTCAGCGGGAACACCACCCAGGCGAGGATCAGGATGATCCCCAGCAGGATCGCGTCCTGCCGGACCGGGAACAAGGCCTGGTCGGCCCGGTAGGTGGTCTTGAACTGGCCTGCGGTGCGGTAGAGCATCAGGCAGCCTCCCCTGTGTCAGTGTCCCCGGGATAGGCGCGCCGCGGCGCCTTGGCGTAGCCCGTCGCCTCGGTATGTCGGACCAGCCAGAGCCAGGTCCACAGACCCACACCCGCCCCCAGCGCGGCCAGGATCGTCGCCGTCAGCAACTGCCCGTCATGTTCCGCCGTCAGCGCCAGGTATCCGAAGGCCCAGAAGCCCCCCCAGACGACGACGTTCACGATCGCGATCAGCTTTGCCATCGCTCACACCCTCTCGATGATCTTCTCGCCGAACAGGCCCTGCGGCCGGAACAGCAGCACGATCAGCGCCAGCACATAGGCGAACCACGCCTCGGTCGACCCGCCCAGCAGGGGCTGGCCCCAGTAGATCTCGAAGAGCTTCTCCAGGACCCCGATCATCAGCCCGCCGACGATGGCCCCGGTGATCGACTCGAGACCGCCCAGCATCAGGACCGGCAGCGCCTTCAGCGCGATGATCTCCAGCGCGAAGGACACGCCCGCCCGGCTGCCCCAGGCGATGCCAGTCATCAGCGCGATGATCCCCGCCACGAACCAGACCAGCACCCAGATCGTCGTCAGCGAGATGCCGACCGACACCGCCGCCTGGTGATCGTCGCCCAGCGCCCGGATCGCCCGGCCCATGCGCGAGTAGTTGAGGAACGCCAGCAGCCCCAGCACCATCGCCACGGCGCCGATCACCACGGTGATGTCGCGCGCCTCAAGCAGGACCAGCCCGTCCCAAGGGTTGAACTCGACCGCGCCCGAGGGGATGCCCAGCTCCTCGGCGATCATCACCTTGTTCTCGCCGCCGAAGATGATCTCGCCACTGCCCACCAGCACCAGCGTGATCCCGATCGTCGCCATGAACAGTATGATGTCCGGCTGCCCGATCAGCGGGCGCAACACCACCCGCTCGATCGCGACCGCAAGGCCGAACATCACGACCAGCGTCCCCGCGAAGGCCACCCAGGCCGGCAGGCCCATCGAATGCAGGCCCACCAGCGTCAGCGCGGCGAAGACCACCATGATGCCTTGCGCGAAGTTGAAGATGCGGCTCGACCGGAAGATCAGCACGAAGCCCAGCGCGATCAGCGCATAGAGGATGCCCGACACCAGCCCCTCCCAGATCACCTGGAGAAGGAAGTCCGGCGCGGCGAACATTTCGCCGAAGGGCTGGATCAGGATCTTGCTCAGGACTTCCATGCCGTTCCTCCGCTCGCCCGCGCGTGCCCGTCAGCCATGCGCCACCCCCAGGTAGGCGTCGATCACCGCCTGGTTCGACCGCACTTCGGCCGGCGTGCCGTCGCCGATCTTCTTGCCGTAATCCATCACGACCACGCGGTCGGACAGGTCCATGACCACGCCCATGTCGTGCTCGATCAGCACGATGGTCGTGCCGAACTCGTCGTTCACGTCCAGGATGAAGCGGGACATGTCCTCCTTCTCCTCGACGTTCATGCCCGCCATCGGCTCGTCCAGCAGCAGCAGCATCGGCTCGGCGGCCAGCGCGCGCGCCAGTTCCACCCGCTTCTTCAACCCGTAGGGAAGGCGGCCCACCGGCGTCTTGCGGATGTGCTGGATCTCCAGGAAGTCGATGATCTTCTCGACCTTCTCGCGGTTCGCGATCTCCTCCCGCTCGGCCCGGCCCCACCAGATCGCCTGCTCCAGCAGGCTCGCCTTCATGTGCGTCAGCCGCCCGGTCATGATGTTGTCCAGCACGCTCATCCCGTCGAAGAGGGCGATGTTCTGGAACGTCCGCGCCACGCCCTGTCGCGCGACCTCGTAGGGCTTCATCGAAGGCCGGCGCTCGCCCCGGAACCACACCTCGCCCTCCTGCGGGTGATAGAAACCCGAGATCACGTTCAGCATCGAGGACTTGCCCGCGCCATTGGGCCCGATGATCGCCCGGATCTCCCCCTCGCGGATGTCGAAGCTGATGTCCTTGATCGCCTCGACGCCCCCGAAGCGCAGGGTGATGTTCTTCATCTCCATCAGGACGCCGCCGATCCTGCGGCCATCGGCGGTGACGTATCCCTCGGCCGTATCCTTCACGACACCCGCCCCCTCACCCTGTTCCAAATACTCCCGCCGGAGGCGGAAATCCCGTCGCGCCGCCCGCTCATTCCGCCGCCATCCTCTGCGCGCCGGACTCGACCACCGCCGCGTCGCGGATCGTCAGCGTCGCCCTGATCTTGCCCTTGCGGCCGTCCTCGTAGGTGACTTCCGTCTCGGTGTAGACGCTGTCCTTCCCGCCATAGAGCGCGGCGATCAGGTCGGCGTATTTCTCCTCGATGATGCGGCGGCGCACCTTGCGGGTCCGCGTCAGCTCGCCGTCGTCGGCGTCGAGCTCCTTGTGCAGCACCAGGAACCGGTGGATCTGGCAGCCCGACAGCATCGGGTCCTGCGCGACAGACCGGTTCACCTCCTCGACGTGGCCCTGGATCATCTCAAGCACGCGCGGATGCCCCGCCAGTTCCTGGTAGGAGGAATAGGCCAGGTTGTTACGCTCGGCCCAGTTGCCGACCGCCGTCAGGTCGATGTTGATGAAGGCGCAGCAGGTCTCGCGCCCGGCGCCGAAGACGACCGCCTCCAGGATGTTCGGATAGAACTTCAGCTTGTTCTCGACGTATTTCGGCGCGAACAGGCGCCCGTCGGCCATCTTGCCCACGTCCTTCGCGCGGTCGATGATCCTCAGGTGCCCGGTCGCCTCCTCGATGAATCCCGCATCGCCCGTCGCGACCCAGCCCTCGGCATCCTTGGTCGAGGCCGTGCTTTCGGGGTTCTTGTAGTATTCCACGAATACGCCGGGGCTGCGGTAGAACACCTCGCCGTTCTCGGCGATGCGGATCTCGACGCCGGGCGAGGGCACGCCCACGGTGTCGGGGCGCACCTCGTGGTCGGGCTGCTGGGTGATGAAGACCGACGCCTCGGTCTGGCCGTAGAGCTGCTTGAGGTTGATCCCCAGCGAGCGGTAGAAATCGAAGATCTCGGGCCCGATCGCCTCGCCAGCGGTATAGCCCACGCGCACCCGGCTGAAGCCCAGCGCGTTCTTGAGCGGCCCGTAGACAAGCGCCTCGCCGAGCGCGTATTTCGCCCGGTCCCAGCCGCCCACCGGCTTGCCGTCAAGGATCGCCGGTCCCACCCGGCGGGCATGGTCCATGAAGTAGCGGAACATCCGCCGCTTCAGCGCGCCCGCGTCCTCCATCCGGATCATGACGTTGGTCAGCAGCGTCTCGAAGATGCGGGGCGGCGCGAAGAAATAGGTCGGCCCGATCTCGCGCAGGTCGGTCATCATCGTGTCCGCGCTTTCGGGGCAGTTGGTGCAGAAGCCCGCCCAGTAGGCCTGTCCGATCGAGAAGATGAAGTCGCCCACCCAGGCCATCGGCAGGTAGGCCAGCACCTCGTCGCTCTGGCGCAGCTTGTCGAACTCGCAGGAATTCTTCGAGGTCTCGATGATGTTGCGGTTCGACAGCACCACGCCCTTCGGCTTGCCCGTCGTGCCGCTGGTGTAGAGCATCACGCAGGTGTCGTCGTAGCCCAGCGCCGCCGTCCGCGCCTTCAGCTCGGGTTCCAGCCGCTCGTGCGCGGCGCGGCCCTCGGCGGCGACGTCGTTCAGCGCGATCAGGTGCGCGTGGTCGTATTTCCGCATCCCCCGCCGGTCGAGGTAGAGGATATGCTGGATCCCAGGCAGTCGGTCCTGGATCTCCAGCACCTTGTCGACCTGCTCCTGGTCCTCGGCCACGACGAAGCGCGCGCCGCAATGGTCCAGAACATAGGCCATCTCCTCGGCCACCGCGTCCTGGTAGAGCGGCACGGGGATCGCCCCCACCGACTGCGCGGCGACCATGCTCCAGTAGAGCGCCGGGCGGTTGCGCCCGATGATCGCGACATGGTCGCCCCGGTCGATTCCGAGCGCCAGGAAGCCCAGCGCCAGGGCGCGCACCTCCTCGGCGGTCTCGATCCAGGTCCAGCTTTGCCAGATGCCGAATTCCTTCTCGCGATAGGCGGTCGAAGCACCCCACTTGCGGGCGTTGCGCGCCAGAAGCGCGGGAATGGACTGCAGCGCGCCGTCGGCGGCCGGTGTGGTCGTCACGGACTACCCTCCCCTGTCGGCCCCCTGGCCACCTGCCCGGGTTGGTCCCGGGTCCGGCGGCCGCGAGCGTGACACGGCATGGTTGGACGTCAACCTTTTCCCGAGTTTGTCGGAAATGTTGCGAATTGTAACGGAGGGGCCCCGCGGCCTTGCCGCCGGCCTCGCATCGAAGCCCGGACCGACCTCGCCCCCCCAGTGCCGGCCATCGATTCACGGCCGCCTGCGCAAGCTGCCTTCGATCCTGGCGCGCCGCTGGTCGAACCTAACGGAAACGGCGGCTTCCTGATGACCGGCACCGCCCGCCGGGCCGGAGACGGGGCCCGGTCCGGGGGGCCGGGGCGCTTGTCGTGGTCATGCCCATCCTCGTCGCCGCGCCCGGCCCGTTCGACGCCGATCTCGGCGCCCTGGCCTCCGGTGAACCCCGACCGGACCTGTCGCGCGCGGCCGGAAAGCCACGTCCTGAAGGACCCCTCCCGCGCGCCCCGTCAACCCCTTCGCCCGGCCGGGGCGTGCGCTCCCTCGGTGCACGCCCGGTGCACATCCGGTGCACGCCCGGTGCAGGCGCTTTCCAATCCGGATCAACGCGTTAACCATGATTCGTCCCGAGGCTCCGCGCAGGACGCTCGACAGCCCCGCCGCCGCCCGCTACCGATAGGGCGGGAGGAACGGATGGTCACCGACGCGGCACGCGCGAAACTGACCGAAGCTGGTCTGAACCTGATCCAGCAGGCGCTGTCGATCTACGACAGCGACCTCCGGCTTGCCGTCTGCAACCGCCGCTTCCAGGAGATGTTCGATTTTCCCCAGTGGCTTGCCTCGCCCGGCGCCAGCTTCGAGGACACGATCCGCTTCCTCGTCGAACGCGGCGAATACGGTCCCGTCGACGACCCCGAGGCCGCGATCCGCCTTCGCGTCGACCAGGCCCGCGCCTTCCAGCCGCATTACTTCGAGCGCCAGCGCCCCGACGGCCGCTGGATTTCCGTCGAGGGCAGCCCGCTGAAACAGGGCGGCTGGGTCGCCGTCTATACCGACATCACCGCCATCAAGCGGCAGGAGGCGCTGCTGCGCGCGCGGTCGGAAGAGCTTTCCGATCAACTACTTACCCATGCCGAACAGCTTTCGGAGACGAACCGCGCGCTGGCCGCGACCAACGCCGCGCTGGCGGAAACCCAGCGCGAGCTGACCGAGATGGAGGCGCGCACCCGCCTCACGACCGAGATGATGCCCGCCCACATCGCCCATGTCGGCCGCGACCTGCGCTACACCTATTCCAACCGGCGCCTCTCCTCGGTCCTGCCGGGGCGGCCGTCCTCCATCGTCGGGCTGACGGGACGCGAGGCGCTGGGGGACGAGGCTTTCGGCAAGATCGAACCCTATCTGATGGCCGCGCTGGCGGGCGAAGCGTCGGTCTTCGAATTCACCGACGAGGACAGCGCCCGCCGGATTCGGGTCGCGTTTACCCCTGACCGGGTAGAAGGCGGGCCGATCAATGGCGTCTACATCCTGTCGATGGACGTGACCGAGGAAACCCAGGCCCGCGCCAGCCTGATGCAGGCGCGCAAGCGGGAGCTTGCGGCACAGCTGACATCGGGTCTGGCGCATGACTTCGCCAACCTCCTGACGATCATCCTTGGTCTCCAGGGACGGCTGGAGAAGCTGCCCGGCCTGCCGGCGGAGGCGCGCGAGATGACCGCCGCAACCACCGCCGCCGCACGGCGGGGCGGCGCGCTTCTGGACCGGATCGCGCAGATGTCCGGCCGGCGCGAGATGCGGCCCCAGGCGACCGACCTGCGGGTGTTCCTGGCCGACCTCAGGACGCTGGCCGCGCCATCGCTGCCCGACACGGTGGCGCTGGACGTGGACGCGAGCACCCTGACCCGGCCCCTGCTGATCGACCAGGGATCGCTGCAGGATTCGCTCGTGAACCTGATCCTGAACGCCCGCGACGCCATCGGCGCAGGCCCGGGCGCGATCAGGGTCGAGGCGGTCGCCGTCCGCGACACCTGGCTCGAGATCACGGTGTCCGACACCGGCCCCGGCTTCTCGGCCGAGGCTCTGGAGCACGCGCTCGATCCGTTCTTCACGACGAAGGGCGGCGAAGGCTCGGGGCTGGGGCTGTCGATGGTCTATGACCTGACGACCCTCGCGGGCGGCCGGGTCCTGCTGGCCAACACCGCCCACGGCGCAGAGGTGACGCTGCGCCTGCCGCTCAGACCCGCGACCGAGGCCGCGGCGCCGAAGCTGGTGCTGCTGGTAGAGGACAGCCCCGACATCCGCCAGTCTGTCCGCGAGATGCTGATCGAGCTGGGCCATTCGGTGATCGAGGCCGCCAGCGCGGAAGAGGCCGAACACCTGGCCGACATCCCCGGCATAGACCTGGTGCTGTCGGACATCACGCTGGCGGGCGGGCGGTCCGGGCTGGACCTGCTGGAGGCGCTGAAGGCCCGGGGGCTGCCCGACATTCGCCTGATGACCTCCCTGCCGCCGGGGAACGCGGTGCGGGACCAGGCCGCGTTGCGGGCGATGGTGCTTGCCAAGCCCTTCGGGCGGGGCGCGCTGGCGGCCTTCCTGTCCGAGCCGCGCGCGACGAACGAGGCAGGGCCGGCCGGCGCTGCCCCCCAGGCGCACCGGGCCAGCTTCGGCAAGAGGAAGGAGGCGACCCCGTGAGTGCCGCGCCACTTGTCGCGATCCTCGACGACGAGCCCGAGATCCGGCGCATGCTGGCCGAGGCATTGACCGAAGCGGGGTTCCGCACGCAGGGCTTCGCCCGCGCGACCGAGTTCGAGGCCGCGCTGAAGCGGACCGCGCCGGACGTCTGCCTGGTGGACCTCGGACTGCCCGACCGCGACGGGCTGGCGCTGGTGCACCGGTTGGCGCTGGAATCGGGCGCGGCGATCATCATAATCTCTGGCCGCGCACAGGTGCAGGACCGGGTGACGGGGCTGGAGCTGGGCGCGGACGACTACATCATCAAGCCCTTCGACCCGGTGGAGGTGGTGGCCCGGGTCCGCGCCCGTCTGCGCAAGGCCCCCGCAGGACCGCGCGCGGCGATGACCGCCCGGTTCGAAGGGTGGGAGGCGCGCTTCGGCGCCTACACTCTGGTCGGGCCGGACGGGGCGGAGGTCCTGTTCAGCCATGCCGAGGGCGAGGTGCTGCGGCTCTTCCTGGAAAGCCCGCGGCGGCTGATCTCTCGCGCGCAGATGCAGGAGTCGCTTGGGGGTGCGGCGGGGGAAAGCTTCGACCGGGCAATGGACGTCCGCATCTCGCGCCTGCGCCAGAAGCTTGGCGAGGATCCGAAGAACCCGCGCCTGATCAAGACGATCTACGGCGCGGGCTACATCTTCCTGGGCGAGGTGGAGTGGCTCTGACTACTCGGCCGGCCAGCCCGAGACGGCCTTGACCTCGCAGAAGTCCTCGAGGCCCCAGATGCCGCCCTCGCGCCCGTTGCCGGAGGCCTTCATCCCGCCGAAGGGCGATCCCGCCCCGCGGGACTTGCCGTTCATCTCGACCATGCCCGACCGCAGGCGCCGTGCCAGACGCACCCGGCGGGCGTCGTCCTGGCTCTGCACGTAGTTCGTCAGGCCGTAGGGCGTGTCGTTGGCGATGCGCAGCGCCTCTTCCTCGGTGTCGAAGGGGATGATCGACAGGACCGGGCCGAAGATTTCCTCGCGCGCGATGGTCATGTCGTTCGACACATCGGCAAACACCGTGGGGCGGACGTAGAAGCCGCGGTTGAACCCCTCGGGCCGGCCAAGACCGCCGGCGACGAGGCGGGCGCCTTCGTCGATGCCCTTCTGGATCAGGCCCTGGATCTTGTCGAACTGCGCCTGGCTGACGACCGGGCCGATGTGGCGGCCGGGCTCGTGGGCCGAGCCGACCTTGGTCGAATTCGCGGTTTCCGCGGCGATCTCGACGGCCTTGTCGTAGTAGGACCGTTCGACAAGCATCCGCGTCGGCGCGTTGCAGCTTTGGCCCGAGTTGTTGAAACAGTGCCGCGCCCCGCGCTGGACGGCCTTTTCATCGGCGTCGGCGAAGATCAGGTTCGCGCCCTTGCCGCCGAGCTCCAGGTGCACGCGCTTGAGCGTCTCGGCCGCGTTCTTCTGGATCGCGATGCCTGCACGGGTCGATCCGGTGAAGGAGATCATGTCGACGTCGGGGTGACCCGAAAGCTGCGTGCCCACCCCCGGCCCGTCACCGTTGACCAGGTTGAAGACACCCTTGGGGAAGCCCGCCTCGTCCACGAATTCGGCAAACAGCAGCGAGGACAGCGGCGCGATTTCGGACGGCTTGAGGATCATCGTGCAGCCGACCAACATCGCCGGCACTGCCTTGAGCGTGACCTGGTTCATCGGCCAGTTCCACGGCGTGATCATGCCGACGACGCCCACGGGTTCGTAGAGGATGCGGTCGGTCGGCGCATGCGGGCCGAGCGGGCGCTCGAACTGGAAATCCTCGAACGCCTTCAGGAAGTTCTTCGCGTGCCAGTCGAAGCACGGGGCCTGCTGTTCGCGCGCCATGTCGATCGGGGCGCCCATTTCCAGGCTGATCGCCTGCGCCATTTCCTCGGACCGGCGCTGGTAGATCTCGAACAGCTTCTCGACCAGCGCGCGACGGTCGGCCGGCGACGTGTCGAAGGCCCAGGCGTCGAAGGCGCGGCGCGCGGCGGCCACGGCGGCGTCGGTATCGGCCTGGCTGCCCAGCGAGATCACGGCGCAGGGGTCTTCCGTCGAGGGGTCGATGACCTCGAAATCGTTCGGACGGGCCGGGGCGACCCAGGCCCCGTCGATGTAGAAGTCGCGTTTTTCGATCATGTCGGGCCTCCTTCGGGCATTGGCGCGCACAGTGTCACCGGGCGGGCAGAGTCGCAAGGCACCCCCGGAAGGAACGCCGTTTCGCCACGGACGCGTCCGGTGGAACGCCGTCTGCGCCGGGCTGGTCCCCCGGCATGCGGCAGATTTTTTGCGCCTTGCACCCGTGCGCACCGGAACAGGAAGGTATATCTGGGGGCCAGATGGATATCAGAAAGGAGACCGCCATGGGACTTCGCATCAACGACACCGCCCCCGACTTCACCGCCGAGTCGACGGAAGGCACGATCCATTTCCACGACTGGGTCGGGGACAGCTACGCGATCATCTTCAGCCACCCGCGTGACTTCACGCCGGTCTGCACGACCGAATTCGGCGCCGTGGCGCAGCTCGCTCACGAGTTCGAGAAGCGCAATACCAAGGTCATCGGCGTCTCGGTGGACAGTGTCGAGGACCATCTCAAGTGGAAGAAGGATATCGAAGCCTTCGCGGGCGTGCCGGCGAACTTCCCCATCATCGACGACACCTCGCTGACCGTGTCGAAGGCCTATGACATGCTTCCGGCCGACTACTACCTGCCGACCGAGGGGCGCACGCCCGCCAACTCGGCGACCGTGCGGTCGGTCTACATCATCGGGCCGGACAAGAAGGTGCGGCTGACGATGACCTATCCGATGTCGATCGGCCGCAACTTCGCCGAGATCCTGCGCGCGCTCGATGCCGTACAGGCGACCGACGGCGCACCCTTCGCGACGCCCGCCAACTGGGTGCCGGGACAGGACGTGATCGTCGCGCTGAGCGTGCCGACGGACGAGGCGCAGAAGCGCTTCCCCGACCTCGACATCAAGCTGCCCTACCTGCGGTTCACCAAGCAGCCGGCATAAAGGGTCGGGATCGGATGAGTCGGGGGCGGCCCGAGGGGCCGCCCCTTCCGTTACAGGCGCGCGTTGGCGGCGGGGTGGCCGTGCCCCCAGACGCGCGCCGCGTCGCGTGCGATCAGGCGGGCCTGGGCCCGGTCGAGCCGAGCACGCGCAGCCGCGGCATTGCCGCCCGCTTCCGCCATCGCCTCACGCCACAGCCTCCGGACGGACCGCGCGCTCCACGGCAGGACGGCTTCGGCGATCCAGCCCCTCAGCTCGGGGGGAAGAGCGTCGAATTCGGCCATCGGGTTCGGCGCCGCGCGGCGCCGAAGCGAGGAAGCGACGTTCGACCGCGCGGGCATCAGGCGGCGACCCGCTTGCCCCAAACCGGAAAGGGATCCGGCATTCCGGCCCATGCGGCGGGGGTGAAGTCGTCTGACGGGATCAGACAGGCGTCCAGCGCCGCCGAGATGCGCGTCGGGTCGATGCCCACGCCGATGAAGACAAGCTCCTGCCGGCGGTCGCCCCAAGGTTCCTGCCATTTCGAGGCAACCTCAGCCAGGGCGTCGGGGTGGGTCGGCCAACGTTCCTTCGGGACGCTCGCCCACCATCCGCCAAGCGGAGCGACCGAGGAAATCGCGCCGGCGAGGCTGAATTCCGCGACCTGGTTCGGGCGCGTGGCGATCCAGAAATGCCCCTTGGCGCGGATGACGCCGGGCAGGTCGCCGTCAAGGACGCGGTGCAGCTTGGCCGGATCGAACGGCCGGCGCGCGCGGTAGACGAAGGAGGAGATGCCGTATTCCTCGGTCTCGGGGACATGGCGTGCGAAGCCGTGGAGTTCCTTGGCCCAGAGCGGGTGTTCGTGGGCGCGGTCGAAGTCGAAGAGACCGGTGTCGAAGATGTCACCGGCATCGACGCGGGACTGATCGGTTTCGATCAGGCGAGCGTCGGGGTTCAGCGCCCGCACGATCTTGCGGGCTGCGTCTGCGCGCTCTGGGCCTGCGTCGGTGACCTTGTTCAGCACGACCACGTTGGCGAATTCGATCTGCTCGGTCAGGAGGGTGACCAGTGTCCGGTCATCGCCCTCGCCCAGGCTTTCGCCGCGGTCGGACAGGAAGTCGTGGCTGGAAAAATCGCTCAGGAGGTTCGCCGCGTCGACGACCGTCACCATCGTGTCCAGCCGTGCGACATCCGACAGGCTGCGGCCGTTTTCGTCGCGAAAACCGAATGTGGCCGCCACAGGAAGGGGTTCCGCGATGCCGGTCGACTCGATCAGCAGGTAGTCGAAGCGCCGCTCGGCAGCGAGGCGGCGGACCTCGGTCAGAAGGTCGTCGCGCAAGGTGCAGCAGATGCAGCCGTTGGTCATCTCGACCAGCTTTTCCTCGGCGCGGGACAGTTCGGTGCCGCTACGGACGAGGTCGGCGTCGATGTTCACCTCGGACATGTCGTTGACGATGACCGCGACGCGGCGGCCGTCGCGGTTGTTCAGCACATGGTTGAGCAGCGTGGTCTTGCCGGCGCCAAGAAAGCCGGAAAGCACGGTCACGGGCAGGCGGGAATCTGACATGGGACTTGCATGTTATGTGATAATATTACTTTTTAATCCACCTCGCCGCCTACGGCAAGCCCGAAAGAAAAGGCCCCGGCGTCGTCGCCGGGGCCTTTCGGTTTGATGGCAGGGATGGCTTACGCCTCGGCCTCTTCCTTGTCGGCCTGTTCGCGGGTCATCTCCTGGCCCGTTTCCTGATCGACGGCCTTCATCGACAGGCGGACCTTGCCGCGGTCATCGAAGCCCAGAAGCTTGACCCAGACCTCCTGCCCTTCCTTCAGCACATCCGACGGGTGGTTCAGGCGCTTGCCCGAGATCTGGCTGACGTGCACCAGGCCATCGCGCTTGCCGAAGAAGTTCACGAAGGCGCCGAAGTCGACGAGCTTGACCACCTTGCCCTTGTAGATCTTGCCTTCCTCGGGCTCCGCCACGATCGAGTAGATCATGTCATAGGCTTTCTTGATCGATTCGGCGTTGGCCGAGGCGATCTTGATAACGCCGTCGTCGTTGATGTCGACCTTGGCGCCCGAGACCTCGACGATCTCGCGGATGACCTTGCCTCCCGAGCCGATCACCTCGCGGATCTTGTCGGTGGGGATCGTCATCGTCTCGATCCGCGGCGCATGGGCCGAGAATTCGGCCCGGGCGCCCGTCAGGGCCTTTGCCATCTCGCCCAGGATGTGCATCCGGCCGTCCTTCGCCTGTGCCAGCGCCTGCTTCATGATCTCCGGCGTGATCCCGGCCACCTTGATGTCCATCTGGAGCGAGGTGATGCCGTTCGCTGTGCCCGCGACCTTGAAATCCATGTCGCCCAGGTGATCCTCGTCGCCCAGGATGTCGGTCAGGACCGCCCACGAGCCGTCGTCTTCAAGGATCAGGCCCATGGCCACGCCCGCAACCGGCGCCTTCAGCGGCACGCCCGCGTCCATCATCGACAGCGACGCGCCGCAGACGGTCGCCATCGAGGACGAGCCATTTGACTCGGTGATCTCGGACACCACGCGGATCGTGTAGGGGAAGTCGGTCGGCGCCGGAAGCACCGCCTGGAGCGCCCGCCACGCCAGCTTTCCGTGGCCGACCTCGCGCCGGCCGGGCGGGCCGAAGCGGCCGACCTCGCCGACCGAGTAGGGCGGGAAGTTGTAGTGCAGCAGGAAGTTCGAGCGGAAGTTGCCGTGCAGCGCGTCAATGATCTGCTCATCCTCGCCGGTGCCCAGCGTGGTGATGACCAGCGCCTGCGTCTCGCCGCGGGTAAAGAGCGCCGAGCCGTGGGTGCGCGGCAGGATGCCGACTTCGGACACGATGGGGCGGACGGTCTTGGTGTCGCGCCCGTCGATCCGCCGGCCCGCCTTGACGACGTCGCCGCGCAGGATCGAGCTTTCCAGCTTCTTGAAGCAGGTGCCCAGGTTCGGATTCGCCAGATCCTCGTCCGACAGCGCGGCCTTGATCGCGTCGCGGGCGGCAGAAATGGCGTTCACGCGGTCCTGCTTGTCGCGAATCGCGAAGGCGGCGCGCATCTGCGCCTCGCCCGCGGCCTTCACCTTGGCGTAGAGGTCCGAATAGTCCGCCGGCTGGAAGTCGAAGGGTTCCTTCGCGGCCTCCTCGGCCAGGTCGATGATCAGGTCGATGACAGGCTGCATCTGGGCGTGGCCGAATTCGACAGCGCCCAGCATCTCGTCCTCGGACAGTTCGTAGGCTTCCGATTCCACCATCATCACGGCGTCCTTGGTCCCCGCGACTACCAGGTCCAGCCGCTGTTCGGGGTTGCCGCGCAGGTTGTCCATGTCGGCAACCTCGGGGTTCAGGACGTACTGGCCATTCGAGTAGCCGACGCGCGCCGCACCGATCGGGCCCATGAAGGGCACGCCGGAGATTGTCAGCGCGGCCGAGGCGGCGATCATCGCGACGATGTCGGGATCGTTGACCAGGTCGTGGCTGAGAACCGTGCAGATGACCAGCACCTCGTTCTTGAAGCCGTCGACGAACAGCGGACGGATCGGACGGTCGATCAGGCGCGAGACGAGGATTTCCTTCTCGCTCGGGCGGCCTTCCCGCTTGAAGAAGCCGCCGGGGACCTTGCCGGCGGCGTAGAATTTCTCCTGGTAATGCACGGTCAGGGGGAAGAAGTCCTGGCCGGGCTTCTGTTCCCGCGCATAGGTCACGTTGGCCATCACGGAGGTCTCGCCCAGAGTGGCGATGACCGACCCGTCGGCCTGACGGGCGACCTTGCCCGTTTCCAGTGTCAGCGTTTCATTGCCCCACTGGATCGATTTCTTAACTTCGTTGAACATCTAGCGTTTCCTCTTGGAGGCACGCCCGGGCGGTCCCGGGTCCTCCGTCATATGGCGGCCCCATTGCCGCCGACCCCATCATCCTTTTCGAGTGCCGGGGTCAGGACACAACGTCTCGGATGGCGGGGCCATACAGGAGTTTGGGAGGATTTGAAAGCCCGATGCGGGCGCCTGTCGGAATCCCATGGCGTCACGGCGCGCGTGGCCGGGCCGGATATGCAAAAGGGGCCGCACAAGGCGACCCCCTCCTACAGCCATGAGGTCCGCTCAGCGGCGCAGGCCCAGACGCTCGATCAGCGACTGGTAGCGCGCCTCGTCCTTCTTCTTGAGGTAGTCGAGCAGCTTGCGGCGCTGGGCGACCATCATCAGAAGGCCACGGCGGGAGTGGTTGTCCTTCTTGTGGGTCTTGAAGTGCTCGGTCAGCGTGGCGATGCGGCTGGAGAGCACGGCGACCTGGACCTCGGGCGAGCCGGTGTCGCCGGCCTTGGTGCCATAGTCCTTGATCAGCTTCGCCTTTTCTTCGGGCGTAATCGACATCGGGGTCTCCTTTCGGGAAGCTATGGCGCAAGCCGGGATGTCGTCCAGCAGGGCCCGTGGAGTATGCCGCCGGATTCCCCGGCGGATGCGGGCGTATAGGGGAAAAGCCGCGGCTTGGGAAGCCCGTTCGCGCCGGGTGGTTCAGGGGGCGGGACCGCGGCCCATCTCGATCTCCTCCAGGATGCGGGTCGCCCAGTCGCCGATGATCGGCAGAAGCTCTACCTGCGAGAGGAAGTAGGCGAAGACCGACAGCAGGATCGAAGCCCCCAGCGCCGTGCCAAGGCCGAGCGCCAGGCCCTTGAGCAGCTGATAGCCCAAAAGCTTCCAGACCGAGTTCTGGACGCGAACGAAGGAATGGTCGTTGAACCGCCGGACCTCGGCCCTGAGCGCGCGGATCTCGGCGGCAAGCGCCGCCGCTTCGGTTGGCGGCGGGTCGCTCGGGCGTTCTGATCCATGCTTGGTGGACATGGACGGAACCGTAATGCCTGATTCCGGCATGGGAAAGCCCGGGCTGTGGCCTGTCAGCGGCGTGGTTGCACCAGCACCATGTCGGGCGTGACGCCGGAGGCGCCTTCAAGGATCGCGACCTGCACGCCGTCGGCAAAGACGACCGTGCCGCCCATGTCACCGTCATGCGGGGCGACGGTGATTTCGGGGGCGCCGCCGGCGCCAGGGTCGAAGGTGACAATCAGCCGATCCTCGGTCGGGTCGTAGTCCACCACCGTCGGCGCGGACGCGCCGGGGTCGCCCGCCAGCACGAAGCTGTCCGTCCCGCCCCCGCCCGAGGCGATGTCGCCCGCGCCAGGCAGAATGCGGTCGTCGCCCTCGCCGCCGTTCAGCTAGTCGGTCGCCGCATGGCCGTTCGGCTCGACGCCGATCAGCGTGTCGTCGCCCCAGCCGCCCTGAAGCTGGTCCGACCCGGCCTGGCCGTTCAACCGGTCGTTCCCCCAGCCGCCGCCGAGCGTGTCGTCGCTCGTGCCGCCCAACAGGCGGTCGTCGTCCTCTCCGCCCAGCAGGCTGTCGTCTCCGCCTCCCCCCGACAGGGTGTCGTTGCCCGGGCTTCCGATGAGGTCGTCGTCCCCCGTTCCGCCACACAGGACATCTGCACCCGACCCGCCGTCGAGCCTGTCATCCCCGCTGCCGCCGGAAAGAAGGTCATCGCCCGTGCCGCCCCACAGGCCGTCGCGGCCCAGCCCGCCGCAGATCGTGTCGTCGCCGCCATAGCCGTTGACCTCATCCGGGCCGTGGCCGGCGCGGATCCCGTCCCGGCCGTCCGCCCCCGACAGGGTGTCGGCGCCCCGGGTTCCGGTGATGTGAGAGACCTCCTCCCCAGCCGGGTCGTCGGACGGCGGCTCCGCCTGCGCCTCGAGGCCGTCCTGCGACAACGCGGTCCGCGCCGGTTTGTCGTGGAGCTCGTCATCGTCCTCGTCGTCGTCGCTGGTGTCGACCAGCGCGCCCAGCGCCGCTGCGCCGAACAGACCTGCCAGAACTGCAAGCATCATCGAACCATCCCCCTCACCGCATCCATGGCTTGCGGCGGCACCACCCGACCGAAGCCGGACGAAGGTGCGCGAGGGGCATTGACCGGAGATTAATCCGCCCGGACCTGGCGCCCGGTTTCTCGCGGGATGGCTAACGACGGTTAACCCTGCGCGCCCGCCCGGAAGAATGGCAGAAAGGTCTCCAGGACTGCGTCGGGGTTTTCCTCCATCGCGAAGTGGCCCGACTGGCAGGAGGCGTCGGTGACATCCTCGGCCCAGTTCCGCCAGAGCCCGGCCGGATCGCCGGTGCGCGCGGGAAAGCCCCCCTCGGCCCAGAGAAAGCGCAGCGGCACGCCGATCCGGCGGCCCTGGGCGCGGTCGGCTTCGTCGGCCGCACGGTCGAAGGTCGCACCCGCGCGGTAGTCGGCGCACATGGCGGCGATGCGGGCGGGGTCGCGGGCCTGGGCGCGGTAGCTGTCCAGCGCCTCGGCGGGAAAGACGCCGAGCGACCGGGTCAGCGTCCAGCTGGCCAGCGTGTGGTCGACATAGGCCACGGGGTCGGCGCCGATCATCCGTTCTGGCAGCGGCGCGGGCTGGGCGAGAAAGGTCCAGTGGTAGGCCTTCAGCGCGAGCTCGGCGTTCCAGGCGGCCCAGAAGTCGCCGGTCGGCACGATCTCGATGATGCCGATGCGGCTGGCGCGGTCGGGGTGGTCGAGCGCGAGCCGATAGGTCACCCGCGCGCCCCGGTCGTGGCCCAGGATCATCGCGTGGTCGAGGCCCAGCGTGTCCATCAGGCGGACGACATCTTCGGCCATGGTGCGCTTGGAATAGGCACGGTGGCCGTCGTCGTCGGGCGGCGCGTCGGACTTGCCGTAGCCACGCAGGTCGGGGGCGATCACGCGGAATTCGGCCGCGAAGGCGGGCGCGACGCGCGACCAGCAGAGCGCGTTCTGCGGATAGCCGTGCAGCAGGATCAGCGCCGTCCCCTCGCCCGCTTCGTGGACATTCAGCGTGATGTGGCCCACATCGACGCGGCGTTCGGCAAAGCCCGGTATGGCTGACATGGCGGCTCCTCCCCCTCGGGCCGAGGTTCGCGCGCGGGCGCGTCGGGCGCAAGCGGGCAATGCCGGGTCAGGCCGCGCGGCCCGTCGCCTCGGGCGGGGTCAGCAGCGGGCGCAAGAGCGCCATCGGATGGGCGCGCAGCGTCAGGCGGAGCGCGACGTAATCCTCGACCACCTCCTCGCCCAGGGTCATCTGGCGCAGGGCGACGGCGGGTTCGACGATGCCCTCGCCGTCGATGTCGCCGGCGAACAGCGGCAAGGGCTTCTCGCCGCCGATCGCCTTGGCGGCCCAGAGCGCGTCGCGCCGGGTCAGGCCCAGCCCGGCGAAGGCATCCGCCTCGGCCAGCAGGGTGACGGTGCGCGGCGGCACCCCGGCGCGGCGCCAGACATCCTCGACCGCACGATAGCCGTTGCCGCGGGCGGCCGAGATCCAGTGCGCGTCCTCTTCGCGCAGGCCGTTGATCTGGCGAAACCCCAGCCTCAGCGCCAGCCCGCCGCGGCTGTCGGGTTCCAGCGTGCAGTCCCAGTAGCTGGCGTTGACGCAGGGCGGGCGCACCTCGACCCCGTGTTCGCGCGCGTCGCGGACGATCTGCGCAGGCGCGTAGAAGCCCATCGGCTGCGAGTTCAGGAGCGCGCAGGCGAAGACGCCGGGGTGGTGCCGCTTGAGCCAGGCCGAGGCATAGACCAGCAGCGCGAAGCTGGCCGCGTGGCTTTCGGGGAAACCGTAGCTGCCGAAACCCTCGATCTGCGCGAAGCAGCGTGCAGCGAAGTCCTCGTCATAGCCGTTCTTCCGCATACCGGCCATGAAGCGGTCGTGGAATTCGCTGACCGACCCGTGCTTCTTGAAGGTGGCGAGCGACCGGCGCAGGCGGTCGGCCTCCTCGGGCGTGAAGCCCGCGCCGACGATGGCGATCTGCATCGCCTGCTCCTGGAACAGGGGCACGCCCAGCGTCTTGCCCAGCACCCGGCCCAGTTCGTCCGAGGGGAAGCTGACCGGTTCCTCGCCGTTCCGGCGGCGGATGAAGGGATGGACCATGTCGCCCTGGATCGGGCCGGGACGGATGATCGCGACCTGGATCACCAGGTCATAGAAGCAGCGCGGCCGCATCCGCGGCAGGAAGTTCATCTGCGCGCGGCTTTCCACCTGGAAGACACCCAGGCTGTCCGCCCGGCAGAGCATGTCGTAGGTCGCCGGATCCTCGGGCGGCAGCGTCGCCAGCGTGTAGTCGAGCCGGTGGTGCAGCTTCAGAAGCTCGAAGGCCTTGCGGATGCAGGAGAGCATTCCCAAAGCCAGGATATCGACCTTGAGGATCTTCAAGCTATCGATGTCGTCCTTGTCCCAGGGGATGACGGTGCGATCCTCCATCGTCGCGTTCTCGACCGGGCAGAGCTCGTCCAGACGGCCCTCGGTGATGACGAAGCCGCCGACGTGCTGGCTGAGGTGACGGGGGAAGCCCTGGATCTCGCAGATCAGCTCCATCGTCTGGCGCAGGCGCTGGTCGGCGGGGTCCAGCCCTATCTCGCGCAGGCGCTGCTCCTCCATTCCCCGGAGCGATCCGAAGCCCCAGATCTGGCTGGACATCGCGGCCAGAGTGTCGTCGGAAAGGCCCATCGCCTTGCCGACCTCGCGCACCGCGCGCTTGCCGCGGTAGTGGATCACCGTGGCGCAGAGGCCCGCGCGGTGGCGGCCGTACCTTTCGTAGATGTGCTGGATCACCTCCTCGCGCCGCTCATGCTCGAAATCCACGTCGATGTCAGGGGGTTCGTCGCGCGCCTCGGAGACGAAGCGTTCGAATACCATCGTGCCGATCTCGGGGCTGACCGAGGTGACACCCAGGCAATAGCAGACGACCGAATTCGCCGCCGACCCGCGCCCCTGGCAGAGGATGCCGCGCGACCGGGCGAAGGCGACGATGTCGTGGACGGTCAGGAAATAGGGCTCGTAGCGCAGCCTGGCGATCAGGGTAAGCTCATGTTCAAGCAGCGCGCGCACCCGATCCGGCGCGCCCGAGGGGTAACGCCAGTCGAGCCCCGCGAGCGCCAGCCGCCTGAGCCGGTCGCGCGGCGTCTCCCCGTCGGCGATCTCGGACGGATATTCGTAGCTGAGTTCGTCGAGCGAGAAGGTCAGCCGCGCCGCGAGATCGCCAGCGCGCGCCACGGCGTCTTCGTGCCCGCGGAACAGGCGGACCATCTCGGCCCCCGACCTGAGCCGCCGTTCGCCGTTGGCCAGCGCGGCGCGGCCCAGGGCGTCGACGCGCGTGCCGGTGCGGATGGCGGTCATCACGTCGCAGAGCCGCCGGCGCCGGCCGTGGTGCATGACGGGCAGCGCCGAGGCGACGGTGGGCAGATCCAGCCGCCTGGCCAGCCGCGCCAGCCGGTCGAAGCGCGCGGCGTCCTGCCCATCGTAGGCGGGGGCCATCAGAAGCGACACGCGCGGGCCGAAGCGGTGGGCCAGCGCGGCGGCCTGCGGCGTCCAGGCGCGCGCAGCCTCGCGCCCCTCGGGCGGGTGGAGGAGAAGCTCCATCCCCTCG
>FWPV01006700.1_pt1 | contig 21675 bp, 25 predicted proteins | sample 2228371 | NCBI WGS metagenome assembly FWPV01 (sample SAMEA103939776, study PRJEB20133) | metagenome | reverse complement strand
GGCGACGCCCGGGCGCAGAAGATCGCCAAGGCGATCTCGAGCAAGACGGCCAACGATATCCTGACGCTTCTGCGGGAGGGGGGGCATACCTCAAGCCAGATCGCCGAGAAACTCTCCCTCCCGATCACCACCATCCAGTACCACATGGAGAACCTGCTTGATGCGGAGATGCTGGAGGTGGTCGAGAAGCGATGGAGTCGCAAGGGGCGGGAGGTGAAGGTGTACGGGCTGCGCGACCAGCTTGTGATCGTGGCGCCGCAGGCAACGGATATCCGCTCCCTGCTCCTGAAGTACGCGTCGCTCTTCTGCTGCCTGGTGGCGGCGAGCATCGTCGCGTTTGCCGTTGCCTCCCTCATTCCCGGGGCGGATCTCGCGCCGCAGAACTTCGTGGAGAAGACGGCTGCGCCTTCAGAGGACCGGCTCCTGGGCGTGGCGGCCGCTTCCGAACCCGACGCCGCATCCCCGACTAATCCCTATCTATCCCTGATCCTGTCGTTCTTCGTCGGCGGCGTGGCGGTCCTGATCGCGCTCATCCTCTACGAGCTTCTGGTCCGCAGACGGGCGATCCGGTGGGCTGGATCGGTCTGAAATCAGGCTTCTTCATTTTTGAGAGTCCCCTATCGCAGGCGGGGGATACGGTCATGCCACTGAAGCGGTTGCCATCCTCCCCTCAATCGTACGTTTGTATCGCGGCGCGGCAGGGTGCCTAGAGCGCACCCTCTCCCCTCGGGCTCCACCCAGGATTGCGATAGGGCCAGATCCTGTATGCGGTGTCTATAGGACGAGGTGTTGCCGTGTACAATGTCGATCTGAGTGCTTACCTCCCTTGGCGGCTATCGTTCTAGCGGGTTGGGGGTTCGGTGACGTAGCGCTCCCGGATCTGCCTCCCTTGTAGGGCATCGCACCAGCGGGGGTGGGGGTACAGGGGGGGTGCGCCACCCTCCCCCTTCAAATCCCTCTCCCCCCAATGGTGCGATAGGCCTGGATTGGAGTAATCGCGAAGATGATGCGCACTTCATGCCAATACGCGGATCAGCTGGCTTTCTCGTTATCGATTTTACGATCTGCCCAAGAGGGCTTGTCATACTGCGGGTTAGAATTGAGAAAACCGGATTGAAAAGAGGCGGGCCCAGATCACAGGAGATGGATGAAGTTCTCCAGGATCCGCAGCCCCGCGGATCCGCTCTTCTCCGGGTGGAACTGCACGCCGTAGGTCTGCCCACAGCGGACAGAGGATGCGAAGGGGAGGATGTACTCGGTGGTGGTGAGGGTATGGGCGGGAACGGTCTCCGCGTAGTAGGAGTGGACGAAGTAGACGTACTCGTCCCGAGAGAGCCCCTCGAAGAGAGGGTCGTCCTCCTCTACGTGGATGGTGTTCCAGCCCATGTGCGGCACCTTCATCCCGGCTGCCGACGGAAACCGCCGCACGCGTCCCGGAACCAGGCCCAGCCCGGCGTTGCGCCCGTGCTCCTCGCTCTCGTCCATCAGCATCTGCATTCCCAGGCAGATACCGAGGAGAGGCACGTCCCTTGATACCCGCACAACCGTCGACTTCAGGCATCCCAGCATCTCCATCCCCTCGCGGAACGCACCGACACCGGGGAGGACAATCCCGTCGGCCGCCTCAATGCAGTCCCGATCCGCGGTGACAACGACGCTTGCCCCGGCCCGCTCCAGCCCCCTCCTCACGCTCCGCAGGTTGCCGAGACCGTAGTCGACGATCGCCACCCTAGCCATGGGAACTCCCTCTGCGTTGCCGCCAGAGCCCCTCCCGCGACCACTCCGGCGGCAGGCCGCGGGACGCACGGTACGCCTCCAGCCGCTCCTCCCAGGACGACCAGAGATCGGGGTGCAGCTCCCGGATCCGCTCTATCACGGCCATGTCGCTCGCCGGGCACATGAAGCAGCCGATCCGATCGAGCCCCTCCGCGTAGAGGCGGTTGTACGGGGCGTCCTGACTGAAGAGATAGAGCCATACGTGCAGGGCGGTCCAGTGCTGGAGAGGCGCCGCGGCCAGCTGCCGCGGGATCTTCGGGTTTCTCCATATCCTCCGTGAAGCGGCCCTTCTCACGGACTCGTACCTTCTCTGGCCGATGAAGGAGAGACATTCCCCGAAACGCTCCTCGATCAGCTCGTTCACCGGCGTGAGCTTGCAGACCGCGCAGCACCAGCGGGCGTCGATCGCCGGCGGCCCTTCGCGCTCGAAGAACTCCCAGAACTTCCCGCCGTGGCGGGCCACCTCCAGCGGAAGCCCGTACCGGGCCGCCACCTCCTCGACATTGGCGAGGGTCTCGGGAAACTCGAGACCGCTGTCCGCGAAGATCAGCGGGACCTTGCCGATCGCTTTGCAGACCACCAGCAGCACGGCGAGGCTGTCCTTCCCCCCCGAGTAGGAGACGCTGGGAGGCAGGGGGTGCTGTTCTGCCGTCTCCCGCACGAACTCGATCGCCTTCAGTTCGTACCCGGCGAGCACGGCGGCATTGGCCTCGACCGCCCTCTCCCAGCCGGCCGCACCGGGGATACAGGGTGTGGAGGCGTTCTTCCGCGTGCGCACGATGGCGCCGCGTTTCATCTCCCTCGCTTCTGCCGCCGGGAACCGGGCGCGCCCGACGCCGGCCGCCTCACCCGATCGCCCGATCAGGAAGACCTCGTCACCGGCGGCAACGGCGTCGTCGATGGCAACGAGCCCGGTAGCAAGGAGACTGGCACCTTCGCGGATGGAAGCGACGGCGCCGTCGTCCACCGTCACCACCCGCCGCGTGGGCTGCATCAGGGCGAGGGCGGAGACCCTCGGGATCGCCTCCCACCGTCCGATCTTCGGGAGGTAGCGGACGGCGCCGACAACGGCGCCCCCGACGATCACCTCCTCCATCCGATCCGCGTCCGGCACCTTGTTCAGCAGCGCCAGGTGCCCCTCCGGAATCAGCGGAGCCCCGAAACAGTCGGCATAGATCCGGTTGATCGTCTCGACATCCGAGGGAAATGCCGGGCGGACGTCCCCCGGGGGGGTCAGGGGCACTTCGCGCGTTGCGCCCCCGCAGGAGCAGCGCCGCGCGAGAACCGGCACATGGCAGGCATCGCACCAGTGCAGGTGATTCTTCCCGAGAAAAGGGCGGTGCATCTCTCGGTAAATATGGGATCGGACAGATGATAACCTTGATCCTGCGGTTCCGGAATCCCGTCTCTGGATCGGATCGAACGCTTTTCCTGAGATCCGCCCGCGGGACAGGTCGGCGCCCCGGATGGCAACCGGACCGCTGTATCGATACCACTCTCCCAAACCTGGCAGGAAGCGATGATATGTTTTTAATTAGAAGAATATGTAATAATTAATCATGATAGACCGGACCGGCCGCATTCGAACAATCACGCTTTTGCTTTCAGCCGGTCCATCCTCTACTATCCGATGGATGTGAACTCGAACTATGGAGATACGTGAACCATTCAGGGTGAAGCCATGATTCCGTTTGTCGTGACGGCATTGTTTGCATTCCTGATCTACCTGCTGCTGGCGGCCGGCAGCGGCGATCTCCTCGTCTGGTCCCCGGCGGAACTGGCGATGGGGCTACTGCTGGCGCTGCTGGTCGCAGCGGCTTCCCGGACCTTCTTTGCGGGGAGGGGGGACTACCGGATGGCGAACCCGCTGCGGTGGCTTCTGCTTCTCTTCTACATCGTGCCCTTCTTCCTGGAGATGGCAAAAGCCAATCTGGACGTGGCCTACCGCGTCATCACCGGCCGCATCCGCCCGGGCATCGTGCGGGTGAGATCGGGTCTTGCGACGGATCTGGGTGCGGTCATGCTGGCGGACTCGATCACACTCACCCCGGGGACGCTCTCGGTGGACATCGACGAGACGAACGACCTCTTCATCCACGTCATCAACATCCCGCCGGGCGAGGAAGGGAAGGACATCGTCGAGGCCGGGGACCTCTTCACGTTCACCGACATCCCGGCCTGGATCCGGAGGATCGCCGAATGATCGACCCCTGGCTTTCGGCGGCGATGGTCATCGCCGCGTTCATCGCCCTTGCCACCATCCGCCTCGCCCGGGGGCCGACGGCAGCCGATCGAGCGGTCGCCCTGGACACGGTCAATACCTTCGTCGTCGCGATCCTGATCCTGCTCGGCGTCGCCTTCCAGCAGTTCATCTTCGTCGATGTGGCGATCGTCTACGCACTGCTCTCGTTCGTCTCCACCATCTTCATCGCCAAGTACCTGGGAGGCGATCTGTAGTGGATCCACGGGACATCCTTCTGATCTCCCTGCTGGCCGTCGGGCTCTTCTTCAACGGGCTCGGTGTGCTCGGGCTCCTGCGGTTCCCGGACGTCTACACCCGCCTGCACGCGACCACCAAGGCGACCACCTTCGGTTCGATCTTCACATCCCTAACCGTGGTCGTCTACGGGCTCTACAACCTCTCTGCCTCGGCAGACGGGCAGTATCTCACCCTCGCCCTCCACACCCTGGTGGCGGTCTTCGCCCTCGCGATCACCAACGCCACGGGGGCGCATGCCATCGCCCGCGCCGCCCACCGCAGCGGGGTGCGCCCGAGCCCCGCGGTCGTGGACCGCCTTGCGGAGGTGAAGCGATGATCGAGACCGTCCTGCACCTTCTGGTGCTTATCGGACTCGCCGTCTCTGCGCTCCTGATCTACTGGTTCCGGGACCTTCTGGCCGCCGCCATCGCGGCGGGTCTCTTCAGCTTCCTGGTGTCGGTCGAGTTCTACATCCTTCAGGCGCCGGACGTTGCGATCGCTCAGGCCTCGATCGGGGCCGGCCTCACCACCGCAATCTTCATCGTCACCATCCGCGCCGTCGGTCGGGAGGAGGGGAGTCCATGACCGCCAGAACCGTGGCGGTCGCGCTCACCATGCTGGTCCTGGCGGGCGCGTTCTTCTCAGTCGCGCTCCAGCTGGAGTTCGGGGATCCGCCTGCAGCGGACGTCGACGACTACTACATCGAGCACGGACAGGAGCAGACAGCAACCAACAACATCGTCACGGCGGTCGTCTTCGACTACCGTGGCTTCGATACGCTCGGCGAGGCAACCGTCCTCTTCACGAGCGTGCTCGGCGTCGGGATCCTCTTCCGCAGGTTGCTTGCCGGAGAGGAGCGCGAGAATGCTGAAGAAGGTGAAACGGGAGGCGAACCGCATGCAGATGAGTAAGATCGTCCGTACCGCGGCGAACCTGCTCTACCCTTTCGTCCTGACCTTCGGGTTCTACGTCATCATCCACGGCCACCTGACTCCCGGGGGCGGGTTCCAGGGCGGAGCGGTGATTGCCACCGGTACCGTGCTCGTGATCATCGCCCACGAGTACAGCGCCGTATCGAAACGGATCACAAAGGAGGGGATGAGCATCCGCGAGTCCTTCGGACTCCTCCTCTTCCTGGTATCTGCCCTCGCCGCGCTCGCCGTGGGCGGTGCGTTCTTCGCGAACTGGCTTGCGAACAGCGGTATCCTCCTGTTCGGCAATCCCGTGCCCGCAGGACCGAATCCCGGTGATCTGCTGACAGGCGGCGTCGTGCCCATCATGAACGTTGCCGTCGGGCTGGAGGTGTGGGGAGGACTCTCCCTGATCCTCCTCTACATGCTCTCCAGCGTCTCCAGGGGGGAATCCTGAATGCTTTACAACCTGCCTCTCATCACCGTGGCGCTGCTCGCCCTGATCGGGCTCTTCACGATTCTCACACGGAGGAACCTGGTGAAGATCCTGCTCGGGCTCACCGTGTTCGAGTCCTCGGTCAATCTCTTCCTGATCACCCTCGGCTACAGGGAAGGCGGCATTGCGCCGATCTACACGGGTGCCCCTTCCCCGTTCATGGTCATGCCCACGGTGCAGGCGCTGACGCTCACATCGATCGTGATCGGCGTGGCCACGAGCGCGATGCTCCTCTCTTTTGCGATCGTCATCTACCGTAGGTATGGAACCGTGGATACGGAGAAGATACGGAGGCTGCGCGAATGAACGGGGATCTGATCGTCCAGAACGCACCGGCGCTCCTTATCGCCGTGCCGCTCCTGGCGGCGTTTTCGATGCCCCTCGTCGGGAGAATCAGCCGCTTCGCCCGGAACCTCTGGGCGGTGCTGGCGATGGGGCTCACGGCCTTCTTTGCCGCCGTGCTCGCGTATGCCGTCTACACGACGGGGACCGTGATCTACGTCTTCGGGGCGGCATCCCCGCATCTGGCCATCCCCCTGGACTCGGGCGGCATCCCGGTGCGGATCGTCTTCACTGTGGACGCGATGGGCGCTCTCATGGAGCTGATCGCCGCGATCGTCGGGCTGTCCGTGATCCTATACTCTCTCGCCGGCGACAGCGGACGCTCCCGCCTGGAGAGCTACTACACGCTCTTCCTGCTGATGATCACCGCGGTCTTTGGCATGGTCTCCACGGGCGACCTCTTCAACTTCTTCGTCTTCCTGGAGATCTCCGCCCTCGCCTCGTCGGCGCTCGTCGCCTACAGAATCGACCACGGGCGGGCGGTCGAGGCGGGGATCAAGTACGCCATCCTCTCCACCCTGGGCGCCCTCCTGGTGCTGGTGGCGGTCGGAATCTTCTACGGCCAGTACAATTTCCTGAACATCGCTGCCATCGCTTCCCGGATGCAGTATACGCTGCTGGACGAGATCGCCCTGGCGCTGCTGGTAGGCGCGCTCGCCATGAAGGCGGGAGCGGTCCCGATGCACTTCTGGACGCCGGACGCCTACTCCATGGCACCCTCCTCTGTCACCGCGATGCTGGTCGTGACCAGCCAGGCCAGCCTCTACGGCCTCTTCCGCGTCATCTTCAGCCTCTACAACATCACCCTGAACGCATCCACCGTCGGCTGGATCATCATCGTCCTCGGCGTGCTCTCCATGGTGGTGGGCGTGACGATGGCGCTGCCGCAGAAGGACGTCAAGCGGCTCATGGCCTACCACGCGATCTCCCAGACCGGCTACATGCTTCTCGGCGTCGGCGTGGGGATCGCTGTCCTCAACGATCCGGCAGCGCTCTCCGCGTTCGGTTTCACGGCGATGTCGGGCGGGATCTTCCACATCTTCAACCACGCGATGTACAAGGGGCTGCTCTTCCTGACCGCGGGGGCGATCATCCACCGCGTCGGCCACCAGGACATGAACCGTATGGGCGGTCTCGGGCACACGATGCCGTTCACCATGGTCTTCTTCATCATCGGCGCGCTCGCCATCGCGGGTATTCCGCCGTTCAACGGGTTTGCCTCGAAACTTCTCATCTACGAGTCGGTCTTCCTCTTCAACCCGCTCCTCTCCATCATCGCGATGGTTGTGTCGGTACTTACCCTGGCCTCGTTTGTCAAGGTGTTCCACTCAATCTTTATGGGGCCGCGGCTCCCAGAGTACACGGAGGCAGAGGAAGTTCCGCTGTCCATGCTCGTCGGTATGGGGATCCTGGCGGCGGTCGTGATCGTCTTCGGGATCTTCCCGGAGGTGGTGGTGAACGTGCTGATCGAGCCGGCCGCCCGCGCCCTGGTGGACCAGGGGGGCTACATCGCCGCTGTGCTGGGAGGTGCGTGAGATGGCTCTGGAGACCGCACTCGAGACCGGCTACGGGTTCTGGGACCCCCTGGTCTGGATCCTCGCCGTCGCGATCGCCGCTGCCGTCGCCTACCTGATCTGGCGGGCAGGGGAGGAGGGCTACAAGCGGGGAACCGCCCAGACCGAGGCATTCCTCTCCGGGAACGTCCAGCCGGAGAAGGGAGCCATCCACGTCCGGGCGGGAAATCTCTACTGGGGGTTTTTAGAGGCCCTGGCGCAGTACTACCGGCGGACTGTCCCCGTTCATACGGGCGTGCTGAACGACTACGTGCTCTGGTTCCTCGGGATCACGGCACTCATCATAGTGATCATAGGGCTGATGCCATGAAATCTCTGCGATCGTTCAAGAAATCGCTATGGGTCTACCATTTCAACTCGGGCTCCTGCAATGGATGCGAGATCGAGATCGTCGCTGCAATCACGCCCCGCTACGATCCCGAACGGTTCGGGATCCGGCTGGTGGGGTCCCCGCGGCACGCCGACGTGATGCTCGTCACCGGACCCGTGACCCGCAAGATGGAGCCGAGGCTCCGCCGCGTATACGCCCAGATGCCCGATCCGAAAATGGTGGTGGTGGTGGGTGTCTGCGGGTCATCGGGGAGCCCGTTCTACGAGTCCTACAACCTTGTCGGCCCCGTGGATCAGGTGATTCCCGTGGACGTCTACGTGCCGGGCTGCCCGCCGCGGCCGGAAGGGATTCTCTACGGCGTGGTGAAGGCGGTCGAGAAGCTGGAGCAGCTGGAGGGGAAGGCATGAGAGAGAGAGTCCAGGAACCGCAGGAGATCCTTGAGGTTTTCCAGAAGCGGTTCGGCACGGGCATCCGCAGCGCCGAGATCCGGGAGTATCGCTACGGACGGAAGAAGAACGCCAACCGCGAGATCTGGATCCGGGTCGATCGCTCGATCTTCCGCGACCTGATCTCGGCGCTGGTTGCGATCGACTACCCTCACCTCGGGGTGATCTCCGGCGCGGACAACGGCGAGGAGGTGGAGCTCATCTACCACCTCTTCATCTACTACGGGGAGCACCTGCGGGAGACGGCGGTGAACATCGGGGTCTCGCTCCCGAAGTCCGACCTGACGATCCCGACAATCACCGATATCATCCCGGGCGCCCTCACGAGCGAGCGGGAGAAGCAGGAGATGCTCGGGGTGACGGTGGAAGGGATACCCGATGCAAGGCGGCTCTTCCTGCCGGACGATTTTCCCGCCGGTGTGTACCCCTGGAGAAAGGACGCGAGCGGCGTCCCCGATGAGATGGTGAAAAACCTCTCGGAGGTGGGCAGGCCCGCCTACCGGGAGGCGCACAGGCCCGTGGTGGAGCCGGGCGGCGGGGTCTGCGAGACCTGTGCCGGGGAGGGGGAGCATGGCAGCAAGTGACAGGAAGAAAAAATCCTTAATCAACGTCCCCATCGGGCCGGCGCACCCCGCACTCAAGGAACCGGTCCAGTTCACCTTCCAGATGGACGGGGAGCGGATCGAGAAGGTGGACTACGCGCCGGGGCAGGCGCACCGCGGGATCGAGTGGATGGGGATGCGGAGGAACCCCATCCGCACCCTATACCTCTCCGAGCGCATCTGCGGGATCTGCGGCATCTCCCACTCCTTCGCCCTCTGCCAGGCGGTGGAGAAGATCGCGGGGATCGAGGTGCCGGAGCGGGCGCAGTACATCCGCACCATCATCGCCGAGCTGGAACGGATCCACTCCCACCTCCTCTGGGCGGGAGTCGCCGCCCACGAGCTCGGGTTCGACTCGCTCCTCTTCCTCTCCTGGCGGGAGCGGGAGGACGTGATGGATCTGCTGGAGTACATCTCCGGCAACCGCGTGAACTACGGGATGAACCAGTTCGGCGGCGTGCGGCGGGACATCACGCCTGAGCAGTACCCGCGGGTGAGGCAGTCCCTCGAGCACTACCGCAGTATCTTCGACCACCTGGCGACGCTGTTCCTGAAGGACACGACGATCCAGCTCCGCACGCGGGACACCGGCATCCTGACAAAGGAGGACGCGCTCCGGCTCTGCGCCGTGGGCCCGAGCACCCGCGCCTCCGGGGTCAAGAAGGACGTGCGGCAGTACTTCCCCTACGCGGCGTACGCGGATCTGGACGTCCACGCGATCACGCCGGACGAACTGACGGGCGAGGTGCGGGGGGACGTGTACGACCGCATCGTGGTGCGGCTCCTAGAGGTCGCCCAGTCGGTTGAGATCATCGATCAGTGTCTGAAGGACATGCCGGAGGGAGAGATCCTGGCGGAGCGGAAGATTCCGAAGCTTCTGGCAACCCTGCGGAAAGCGAAGGGCGAGGCGATCGGGCGCGTGGAAGCGCCGCGGGGCGAGGACATGCACTACGTGCGGATGGCCGGCAAGGAACCGCTCGATATCTGGAAGGTGAAGGCGTCCACCTACAGCAACATCATGTCCTGGGTGCCGATGCTGGAAGGGGAGCAGATCGCGGATATCCCGATCGTCGTCGCCTCGATCGATCCCTGCCTATCCTGCACGGATCGGGTCGCGATCGTGCAGGACGGCAGGAAAGAGATCCTCACGCGGGACGACCTGCACCGTCTCTCGGTCGAGAAGACGCGGAGGCTGGAACGATGCCGCTCGTGACCGAGATCGTGCTGACCGTGGGGGGCATCCTCGCCGTCACGGTCTTTGCCATCGTCGTCGGGCTCCTCTACCTTGGGATCGACCGAAAGATCACCGCCCACATGCAGGCCCGCATCGGCCCGCCCGTCACCCAGCCCTTCACGGACGTGGCGAAACTGCTCACGAAGGAGAGCATCGTGCCGGGGGACTCCATACCGCTCCTCTTCAACATGGCCCCGCTGATCGCCCTCGCCGGGGGGATCGCGATTCTGTTCTACCTGCCCATCGGGGGCTTTCCTCCGCTGCTCGGGGGGAGCGGGGATCTGGTCCTCGTCATGTACCTGCTCACGGTGCCGGCGATGGTCGCAGGCGGGTTCGCTTCCGGCTCCCCCTACGCGACGGTAGGGGCGCAGAGGGAGATGGTGACGATGATGGCCTACGAGCTGCCCATCGCCATCATCGTCATCGCGATCGCATGGCGGCTCGCCGTTGCGGGTGTTGCGCTCCCGTTTGCGCTCACCACGATCGCCGCCAACCCCCTCTGGGGGGTGCTCGGGCCGCTCGGCATCGTCGGCTTTGCGATCCTCCTGCTGGTGCTCCTGCTTGTGACGCCGGCCGAAGTATCCCGCATCCCCTTCGACACCCCGGAGGCGGAGACGGAGCTGGCGGGCGGGCTTCTCGTCGAGTACTCCGGGCGGAACCTCGCACTCTTCCAGATCGCCCACGGGGTGAGGACGATCGCCATCTCCGCCCTGGTGGTGGCGCTCTTCTTCCCGTATGCGATCGCGCCGGTGCTCGGTATCGGCGGCATCGCCGCCGGGATCGCGGACACCCTCTTCTTCCTCGCGAAGCTCTTTGCCGTGATGTTCGTCTCCATCAGTCTGATCCGGGTGGCGGCAGCCCGTCTGCGGATTACCCAGGTGGTCTCGTTTTACTGGACCTACCTCGGCGGGCTCGGCATCCTGGGTCTCGCCCTCATCGTGCTGGATGCGGGGGTGCTGCTGTGAGATTTCCGATGGTCGCCGAGCTTCTGAGGCAGCTCTTCCGGAAGCCGGCCACGAATCCGTTCCCGGCGAAGTACCTGCCGCCGTCGATGACCCAGTTCCTGCAGAAGGCGTCCCGAGGGGAGGCGGCGATCCACCCGCCGGTGGAAGTCCCGCCGCAGTATCGCGGGAAGCTGGCGAAGGTGGGCGAGGAGTGCACGGGCTGCGGTCTCTGCGTGCGGATCTGTCCGGGCAACGCGATCGAGCTCGTCCCGGAGACCAAGCAGATCCGGATCTACATACCTTCTTGCGTCTTCTGCGGGCAGTGCACCGAGATCTGCCCCAAGGGCGGCCTCGCGATGAGCGAGATCTTCCTCCTCGCCGACACCGACCGCTACTCCGCGAATCTTGTCGTGGAATAGAGCCTATCCCCTCCCGCTGTCGGGCGGGGGTCTTCCTATTCCCTCCGGAATGTGCAGCAGGATACCGGGGCTGTCCACCCCCCGTATTCCCCACCTTCTTCCGCGGAGCGGTGCCGTTGCATCGACTTCCGATCGGGATAGATGCACGGATTCCGCCCATCGCACTGCAGGGGGAAGCAAGGATGCGAGAGGGCGGAGCGACGCTGCTCAACTCCCCTGGCGCAGGGCGGCGGCATGCCACCTCCGCGGGGTATGATAGAGAGGGCGGAGATTCTCGAGACCCTTCAGCCCCCGTGCGATTGGGCCGGTCTCCCGCGGCAAGGAGTCTGACGCACCGGGCTCTGCCAGGACACCGCGTGCCGAGATCGCTGAAGATAGATGGTCAGCACAGGGAAGGGGCATCTGTCGGATTCGCATGGATCTCCCGGCGACGATTGTACAGCGGGGATGGGGAGGGAGTCGTGGCCTGTACCGGACATCTTCCCCGGATCTCGCAGCAGCGGGACCCCCTCCCTCCTTGCCCCCGCTCTTGGGTGCGAGAGGCCTGGATCAGGGCGGCGGATGTTCCTGCGCATCAGGCTTCGATCGAGCATCGGAGCGCAGAGACAGATCGGGGGAATCAGTATCCCTGCCTCTTTCGCAACGCAGCCGCGAACCGAAGGGATGGCCGCAATTCCCTTCAGCCCCCCGATGGGGTGAAATCAGGCAGAAATCAGCAGGAAAATGGAGAAACCCGACGGCCTGCAGCGGGATCTGCCACAGGACGAAAATCCAAGCAACATGCCGCAGGCTCGGGCTCCCCGAAGAGAGGGCTGATGGTTCTGCCCCCGCCCTTTCGGAAGACGAAATTTATTTATCTCCCAGGGTGAGCCGCCCGGGAGGAATACCGGCAGATTCCTGCGCCCTCCTCCTGCGCCTCCGGAGGGCTTCGCCCCTCGCACTGCAGCGTTCTCCCTCATCTCTCTCGCCCAGCTCCTTCAGGCAGGAGCCTTTCCGGATCCAGGCTTCGGCGTAATCGGGATCTGCCTCGATCGCCCGATCGAAACTGGAGGATGCCTCTCTGTACCTGCCCAGCTTCTCCAGCGCGATCCCTCTGTTGCACCAGGCGGCCGTATATCTTGCATTTACCTCGAGCGCATGCTCGAAGCATCGGACGGCTTCTCCGAACCTCTCCAGGTGCATGAGGCACACACCCCACCGGTTCCAGGCACCCGTGTACCCGGGATCGATGCCGGTAGCTTTCGCGTAGCATGCGATGGCGTCCGAGTAGCTGCCTGTCCGTGCATAGCACGTACCCTTGATGAACCAGGCCAGCGGGAAGCTGTCGCATGCGGTGAGGAGATCGTCGCAGCACGCGATCGCCTCCGGGTATCGCCCCGCGTTCATCAGCCGTTTTCCGCGGTTGAGGAGGCTGCGGCATTCATTGCCTGCCTTCTCCGCCGCACCTCCCGCACTTCCGCCGGGGGCCCCCCGGATTGGCGCGTGAAGGCAGGCGCTCTTCCGCAGCCTTCTTGAGACCGATGCGAAAATGCCATCTATCAGATCGGACATGCACCCCCCTCCGATAGCAACTGCAGACTCACATCAGGTCCTCTCTCGGGATCACAATGGCATTCTGCATGGCAGATGGAATACTATAAAGGGCTGCTTTAGGCCCTGTTAAGGCATAAATGTTTCCCAATACCCGGCACTTCTGCAGAGAGATTCCCGCGGAAGGGGAATCCAAAGGAGAGAGGGAGTCGTGCGCCGTTCATTTCGGGCGGCCAGCCTGTCCGCAGGCGGAGCCAAACCCCCTCTGAGGGCAAGCCCGCCGCTACGGAGCAGGGACGGCCTCGCGGATTGCGGCAGAGCCGCATCGTTCGGATAGAAGTGTTCATGCGGTCTCTAGAGCGGGGATCGCATCCAGATCCCCGCTCGAGATGACATCAACGAGCCTCCGCACCCCCGCCCGGACCTCGGGCGACAGCCCGCCCGCACAGCCGATCGCGGCGGGCTGGATGCCCACAAAGACGATCTCGCCGGCGGCATCCGCCAGGAACTCCATCAGGAGGGAGAGGGGCATGTGGTGCGTGCTGAAAGCGATGCGTTCCACCCGATCCATCCCGATCCTTCGGAACTCCCCCGGCGGGACGCCCATCTCCGCCGCGTCCACCAGCAGCAGCACCTCCGGGTGCAGCCTGCGCACCACCGGGGTACAGTTCTCCGGGACCGTGCCGCAGTTGACGGCCACCCAGCCGGGCGCCTGCAGTATGTCCGCCACGAACGTGCCCGCTCCGTCGTCTCCCCGCAGGGGATTGCCGATACCCATGAGCATCTTCACCATGCCGGATCAGGTATCGCCCGCCCGCCGCATTACGGTTGCTGCGCCCTCTCCGGCATCGCCGCATTCCGGACCCCCGTCGCAATCTGCCGCTGACCGGGAGCCTCTCCATGGGTCGATCCTGAATCCTGTGCGGGCGGCAGGCGGGATTGCCCTGCTCTTCCTGATAGCCGTTCCGTGGCTGCAGGATCCCGATCCGGGGCTGTCCCTCATCGCATGCAGGGGGCGACGGCAAACTGGCGACCGGGATGGTCCCGCATGATCCCGAAGGACTCGGGGTAGTTCTCGATGAACCAGACCATGAATGCCGTGATATCGATCTTCTCGGCGAGCAGCCTCCTCCGCCTCTCCGCACACTCCCGCCGGAGATCTTCCCGCTCCAGGAGTCGGAGAGCCGTATCCAGTGCCGCCTCTTCGGAGACGTGGCGGTAGACCAGCCCGTACCGCTCCTCCAGCTCCTGGTGGTTGCCCAGATTTCCCGCCACCGAGGAGACGTAGATGGCAGGCGTCCCGAGGACCGCCGCCTCGGTCGCAGTCGTCGCCCCTTCCCCGATGTAGAGGTCGGCATGGGCGAGGAGGTCGTGCAGCCGCTCCGGAGGCGATCTCGAGCGGAACCTCTCCAGGCTCTTCGGAAGTGGAGTCTCCGACGTGACGATGACCCGCCCCTGCCGCTCGAGCCTCTCCAGCAGCTTCGTCCTGTCCCGGATCCCCCTCTGCCCGATATCGTGCGTCGCCGTCCAGGAGACGAACCGCACCACGCAGAACGGTTCGCTCCTCTCCAGCCCTTCCATCTCCAGCACGGCCGGATCGGGGCGGAAGTAGCGGGGGTGCAGGTAGGCGAGCTCCTTGTAGCTCTCCACGCGGATGTGCTTATCTCCGTAGTCGCCGCGGAAGCAGGCGGGCGTCACGACGGCATCGCTGAAGGGCACGAAGAGGAGCTGCTGCTCACGGGCCAGTTCCGTATCCGTGAACTGGACGCAGGGTTTTCGGAGCACCCTCGCTACATGGGCGCCTTCGATCATCGCAAACCCATATAAGATGTCGGGATCGAACCTCTTCACCTCCCGATAGAGACGCAGGTCGATCAGCGGCAGATGGAGCAGCTTCTGTAGCGGTGTATTGCCGTAGAAGCCCAGATCCGTGTAGGAGATCCCGAAGCGATCCAGCAGGTGCAGCGAGATGTCCTTGTTGAGCGCTGTCAGGATCAGGTCGTGGCCCCGCGCCTGCATCTGGAGGATGAAGTTTCTCATGAAATGCACCTGGCCGGGCGTGTACACCTGCAGCGCGATCCTCATCCGTTCCCCTCACCGGCAGATCCCTGCGGCGATTCCGATCCGCGCATGCCCCTTACACGATCCATCGCCGCAGCTCCGGCCCCAGGATTCGTGCGGCCACCAGGGGAACCCGGCTCCAGACCTTTGCCAGACGCCCATACTCCGCCTGCGGCATCCCTCCACCTGCGCCCGCCGGGTAGACCCAGTGACGGAGGGGCACGTCCCGGGCACCCCACCGCGTCTTGAAGGCGTGGATCCCGGAGCCCTGCAAGCTCCGCCCGAAATCGAAGGAGCGGTATCCCCTCTCGATCGCCTCCTGGATTGCGTGCCAGTAGATGAAGTTGTTCGGAGCGGACGTGCGGTACTCCCAGCGGCTCACCGCCCATCCCGAGACGAGGGTCTTCCGCATGCCGAGGAGGAAGAGAGCGGCAACGGGCGTGTCGCCCTTCCACGCCTCCGCGATCAGGATCCCGTCCCCGAACTCCTGCAGGAGGGCGGAGAAGAGTGCGGGCGGATGGGGCGGGGTCCCCAGACGCTGCATGGTCTCGAGGTAGATGTCGTAGAACCTGGCCACGCCGGCGGAGTCGGACGAGAACTTTGCGGCATAGTCTGCTCTCTCCCCCTTCCGGATGGCGGTGCGGCATGTCTTGTCCATCGCGCCGAGGATCCGATCCGGGCCGGGCGAGAGATCCAGGATGGAGGTGCAGTAGCCGTTCCGGCTCCCGAAACCCTCCGGCGGGGCGCCGTCTCCGACGTGCCGCAGCTCGATCGACATGCCCCGAGAGGCCATTCTCTTCAGTTCTTCCAGGAAGGCGTCGGATACGGCTGCATTCCGGCAGTATATGCCACCGTAGGGGGCGTATGGGAGCGACACCAGTCTCGGGCCGGAGAAGGGCGATCGAACCTGGAAGAGGGGGAGGATCCCGATCATCTCCCCGCTCCCGTCCTCCGCGTAGAGGTAGAGAGGTTGGTGGCGGTAGACCCCCTCCACGACATTTCTCCAGCCGATCTGCGTGAAGAACGTCGTCTCCTCATGGGAGCGGACGAACCGCTCCCACTCCTCCTCCCGCCCCGGCTCGAGGGGGCGTATCCCTACTCGCATACGGCTTCCCCGCACAGCTCGAACAGGGGCTTCTTCTTCACGCCGTTGGTGCCTCTCAGAATCTGCATGAGGCGCCTCTCCACGAGATCCCCCTTGATCGCCCAGTAGAGCGGCCGGCCCCTGCCGACTCTCGGAAACTTCTCCCGTGATATGTCCAGCGGGTGGAAGTAAAACACGGTATGCCCTCGCTTCAGGCTCTGCCGCAGCCCTTCCAGGATCATCCGGCTCCCGAGAAAGCGGAGTACGGGCCCCCCCGACGCAGGTATCTTCACGCCCCCCACATCCCAGTAGGCAAACGGAAACTCGATGAAATCTCTATCTCCCCCCCGGTCCAGGGAATGGGGACGGGGTGTGTAGGGGCAGGACGTGACCCCGATCAGGCGGGAGTCGGTCTTGTTGTAGAGGGAGTTGACTGATACCGATGCGTCGTACCGGAACCCCAGTTTCTCGAGGGAATCGACCATCCAGCCGCTCACGAGGGCGTTGGGAGCGCGGTAACCGTATACCTGCTCCCCGATCGCCGTCTCGATGAGATGTTTGGCGTCTTTTGTCCTCGCCTCGAACTCCGCCGCGCTCATCAGGGGCGACTTCGTCTGCGGATCGATCTTGCAGGCATGCGAGAGTCCGTGCACGGCAATCTCGTGCCCCTGTTCGCAGATGCATTCGATCAGGCCCGGATAGTGGCGCACGACGTCGGCCACAACGAAGAAGGTGGCAGTGACGTTGCAGGTATCGAGGATTCCCAGCACCTTCCGGACCGAATCGGTGAGGTAGTCGTATCGTCCGTTCCACTTCTGATAGAACTCCGATGCGTCCCGGAACTGAGAGAAAGGCGAACCGGTCACCGACGGAATGTGGTACCAGTCTTCGATATCGACGGTTACGGCAAGCGAATTTCCGTTGAATCCTGTGCTCATGCGATCGCCTGGTCTGCCATGTCTGGACTCTGATTTTCTGTATTCCTATAAAATTGTTTTCCCGGTGCGGCTGTCTTCCGGTCGGTTTCGGGCTCGGGGTGTGCATTGTCGGGCTTTAAGGATTGCGCTGAGGTTGGAAAGAGAAGGTATCGGAGAAATTTTTAAATTCATGGAATCTCCTTCAATCCGGTATCCGGACAGGCCGGGACGCCGTCCTGGCAGCCGCCCAGCGATCTCCCGACTTCCGGGACGGTACCGGGGGAGCGTTCTCAGTTTCCATCTCCGCCTGCAGGACCTGCCGTGCGTTATCGGATGTATCTGCTCAACCCCTGATCTCCGTAGTGGAACGCAGGCATGGGATCGTCTGCCGAAAATATGCCGAATTTCACGTCCCTATCGAAGAATGGTCCGACTATCTCTTTCAGATACCGTACATCGCGGGTTTTCCTGAAGTAGTGCATGCAGGCGATGATATCCTGGAGGACAAACCGGGTCCTGATGCCGGCTGCATACTCTCCGGCGGGCTCGATATCCCCGTCGACGGCCAGTCGGTAGAGGAGATACGGGAAGTCCACACCCGCATGGATCGCCAGCGACATTGAACCCCAGAAGCGCGGATTGACCTCGATCAGCTTCGGCACGCCATCTTTCTGATCGAGTTTGAACTCGACCATCGCAATGCCGTACCATTTCAGGGCATCCAGCAACTTCAACCCGTACTGCAATATCTCACCATTCTCCACGCTTTCGCAGTACGTGCAGGGTCCGCCGCTGATGGGATACTCGCGCAGCCTCCTGTGCACGAAGACCGCACGGGGTTTGCTGTCCCGATTGTAGATCGCAAACGCGCCGTATCCCTGGCCACGGATATACTCCTGGATGATGGGCCGCTCTTGGATCCCAGCTAGACGCTCGTATCTGTCGATCAGCTCCTGCGGGGATGCGGCATACTCCACGCCCCGCGCCGTCGATCCTCTTCTGACCTTGATCACCGCAGGATACTCGATCTCTCTGGAGATCCGAACGATGTCCGCGCTGTCCGCGGGAAAATAGGTTGCCGGGCAGGGGATGTCATTGTCCAGTGCAAACCGAAACGTCTGTTCTTTGTCGATCGCGATCATCAGCTTATTGTAGGGTGGAATCGGGATTCTGGTACGCCGATCGAACAGATCCAGATGTTTCGCGATGCTCACCATCGAACTGATGCCGGCGGGCAGGATCGCGTCGTGTGCATCCGCCAGATCCAGCAGGAATGCGATATAATCCTCTTCGCTGCTGACCCTCGGACTCCACAAACGCTTTTTGCAGTATACGGACCGGAATCCGATCGGGATCACGGAGCGGCTGTGCTCCTCGACCGCCGTCACGTCGATGTTTCTCCTTCCCAGAGAGCGTATGGCGTAAAGGGCAGTTCTCAGGTTTGCATCGCAGACGATAGCATTCATACGGTACCCGCTGCTTGTGACACCGGGAGTCGCCGCAATTTTACCGCCTTTATCAACCTGCTCGCATAATGCGCATACCGAGGCGATCGACTCCCCGTCCCCCATCCCTTTCCATCCATAAGAGCCTTTCGGATATCCGGGTCGTCGTGCAGGACAATCCGCCCCAGACCTATCTCGGCGGCGGTATGGGCATCGCTTCCGGCGGATGCGGGCAGACTGTATCGCCTTGCCATCTCCTGCGACTGAACGTTCTGCGTCTCCGATGCCCGGGCATTGAACACCTCGACGGCATCGATTGACCGGATCACAACGTCCGACAGAGTATGACCCCTGAACGGGTGAGGCAGGACGACAAGGCCGTCCTGCGAGCGGATCTCCTCGATCACTTCGGGAAAGGAGGTAGAGCGGATCTCGTCGTGCAGAAAGAGCCCCAGGATATCGCCGATATCCGTCAGGATCTCGCAGCCGACGATCACGGTGAATTCCTCGTCCCGATTTACCCTGTGCGCCCGCAGTGCACCCTGAATGGTGCCGTGATCCGTGATCGCAACCCCGGTGAGACCCATCGCTTTCGCCCTTCTCAGGATCGTTTCTGGCCGCAGGAGAGAGTCGTACGAGTAGCATGAATGCACGTGCAGGTCGAGTTCCATCCGCCTACACCTCCTCCGCACTGGGTAAAAACATTTCCTGCATCCCCGCGACGCGGGGAAGCAGCTGACCGGTGTATCCGACAACGGCACCGGTCCGGCGGAGAGACGCTCGTTTGTCCGCTCTCACGGATGCGATGATGGTCACGGGCATACCGTGGGAAAAGAGATTCATGCGCCGACCGGGATTCGAACCCGGGTTTAGGCGTTGGCAACGCCTAGTGATAACCACTACACTATCGGCGCGTGCAGATCTACTTCGTGCTGGGAACTAATAAGAGTATCGAAGGTCCCGTCAGCCGAGGAAGGCAGCATCAATATCCCGTCTTTTCAAGAAATAAAAGCTGATAGCAGAGTTTTAGAAAGTTGAGAATTGCAGGCGACAGTCCGGCATCCAGGACGGCATGGCATCCCTTCCTGCGATCTTGCCCCAGCCGGAGGATCCCTGATTTTGCATGCTGGCGGCGCGGTCAGCCAGAGCCTGCTCCGCTGCCGTGCAGGAAAAGAATAAATATTCGCCCGTCGTCTATTCCCCGATCGCTGTCTGGATACAATGCCGGTGGGCGTGCAGGCAGCAGGATGTTCTGGATAGGTAACCAACGCAACGAACTTCCGGGCAGATTGTATCACAGGAGGAGGGAGAAGCACGTACGCAAAGCATAGGGTCGCCGTCGCGGTTCCGGCCTACAACGAGGAGCTGCTGATCGAAGACACACTGCGTTCCATACCGGAGTATGTGGACCGGATCTACGTCGTCGATGATGGTTCTACGGATCGGACGGCTGAAATCGTGCAGAAGTGTGCTTCGGAAGATCCCCGTATCGTGTGCGTTCAGCACCGGAGGAACGGCGGCGTGGGCTCCGCCATCTACACCGGCTACAAGAAGGCTCTTCAGGAGAACATGGACATCGTGGCGGTGATGGCAGGCGACAACCAGATGGATCCCAGATTCCTGCCCCATCTGTTCGATCCGATCGTCTGGCGGAAGGCCGATTACACCAAGGGAAACAGGCTGTTCAGCGCCGAGTACAGGAAAGGAATGTCGGCATGGCGCTCCTTCGGCAACTCCGTGCTCACCTTCCTCACCAAAGTGGCATCCGGATACTGGGACATCATGGATCCGCAGAACGGCTATACCGCGATATCCTGGAAGGCGCTACGCACCCTGGACCTGGATTCGCTGTACACGGGCTACGGCTACTGCAACGACATCCTCGTGAAACTGAACGCCCACGACTTTCGTGTCATGGATGTGGTGCACCCGGCGCGCTACGGGCGGGAGAAGTCGAAGATCCGGTATGGAAGCTACATCGTTCGGGTCTCCCGCCTTCTGGCATCCGATTTCCTCTGGCGCATGAAGACCAAGTATGCATCTCGCGGCCTCTACTCGATCCCGTTCGTCTACGCCTCCGGCATCGTCCTCACCCTCGGCGGTGCGGGCGGAGCGGTCTATGCTCTGTATCAGACGTTCGCGCGAAACGGCGATTTCGTCATCAGCGGTGGACTGGCGCTCATCGGCTTCTTTATCGGGCTTCAGTTCCTCTTCCTTGCGATCCTGCTGGACAACCAGCAGAAGTCACGATGGGAGAGTACGATCAATCCGCGGGAGCGCGTGCATTCGATGCGGAGGTCGACCGCATCCCGCCACGGGGGTGCCGACGATGGCTACGAGTGAGTCCGCGGGGCGTGCGGAGGAAGCCTTCCCGAATATCGGCAGAACAGACCGCATACCGTCGGACAACGGACTGGAGGCGTTCCTGCACGATTGTACCCTGCTGGGGCTGAACAACGCGTATGCCATATCCTGGAAGGATCTGATAAACGAGATCGCGCTCTATGTCGACCAGTACCATATCTACATCCGCTACAATCCGTTGTCGGATCTATCGAAGTACATCCCCCTGTCCCCCATAAAGAACCACCTGGACCGGTTCCAGAAGGATCGCCTCATCGATCCGTCGGGCAAACCCGATAACGTCCATCTGCACCCTGTCGGAGTCCACTATATCCCTGTCTGCGACTATTTCCGGAAGCTCGGGGAGAAGCACTATCGGCGGGTAAAGAGGCAAGTTCAGTCCGATGGGATCCGGTTCGACCTGATGCATGCGCACTTCACCTGGCCGCAGGGGTATACGGGGTTGCGGCTGAAGGAGGACTACGGCGTTCCCCTGGTGCTGACGGCCCATGGATTCGACATCTACGAGCTGCCGTTCCAGGACGACGCCTGGAGGGAGAGTATCACCCGGGTCCTGAATGCGGCCGACTACATCATCACGGTCAGCCGCCGCAATCTCGGCTGCATCGAGCATCTGGACGTGGACACCCCCGTTGCGGTCATCCCGAACGGTTTCAGCGAATCCAAGTTCTACCCCATGGATCCGGTGGAGTGCCGCAGGATGCTCGATCTGCCGCAGGA
>FWPV01006699.1_pt1 | contig 21676 bp, 19 predicted proteins | sample 2228371 | NCBI WGS metagenome assembly FWPV01 (sample SAMEA103939776, study PRJEB20133) | metagenome | reverse complement strand
CTCTTTCAAAGGAGCAAAGATGCCGGATCAGGTCCGGCATGACGGGAAGGAGGAAGAACGTGATTCTGAGTCAAGCTCAGAATGACGGATTGATGTACTCCGCTCGTGCTCTAGGCTCTTTCGAAGGACGGGTTCACGCTCCGGGACGCCGGACGATGGACGGTTCTTCCACTCTAGATTATCCCCTCCCGTCTCAACTTTTCGATTTCATCGCTCTCCATTCCCAGCAGGCCTCTCAGTATCTCTTCGGTGTGTTCCCCGAGCTTTGGGGCCGGAACACCTATATTTACGGGCGTTTCGGAGAATTTCAAGGGATTTCCGGCCATACCGATCTTCCTCTCTCCAACAGACAGGTTCACTATCATCTCTCTGGCGATCACCTGGGGGTTTTCGAAGAGGTCGGCAATGGTGCAGATTTTTCCGGCGGGGATCCCTTCTCTTTCGAATATTCTCAACCACTCATCGACGGTTTTTACACTGAGCTTTTCGTTTATTATTTTTGTCAGTTCATTGACATTTTCAGCTCTGCTCGTGTTTTTCGAAAAACGTTCGTCCTTCTCGTGCTCTTCCATTGATAGCACGCGACAGAAGGTTTTCCACAACTGATCGTTGCCAACGCCGATGTTTATCTTTCCGTCCAGACACTCGAAAGTTCCGAAGGGAGCGATCGATGCGTGCCGGTTTCCAAGTGGCCGGGGAATCTCGCCCGTCACAGAATAGCGGAGAATGGCATTCTCCAGCACTGATATCATGCAATCGAGCATGGCCACATCTATATACTGCCCCCTGCCGGTTTCTCGCCTGCTGTTGAGGGCGGCCGTTATGGCAAGAGCGGTGAAGATTCCACAGAGTATATCGGCTATCGAGCTGCCGACCTTGCTCTGGTTTTCCTCGTCCGGACCTGTGATACTCATCATGCCGCTCATTCCCTGAATGACGATGTCGTAAGCGGTTCTTTCCTTAAGGGGTCCGAAGTGGCCGAAACCCGAACTGCTGGCGTATATGAGAGCGGGGTTTTTTTCTTTGAGTCTTTCGTATCCTAGGCCGAGTCTTTCCATCGTTCCCGGCCTGAAGTTCTCCACCAGTATATCGGATCTGGCCGCCAGCTCGAGCAGAATCTCCCTACCCCTGGCCCTTTTGAGGTTGAGCGTGATACCCTTTTTACCCCTGTTTATACTCATGAAATAGGCGCTCTCGCCGTTAACCATCGGGCCGAAGCTCCTCGAATCGTCTCCGGTTACCGGTCTCTCCACTTTTATAACCGTCGCGCCGAGATCGCACAGCAGCATTGTGCAGAAGGGCCCCGCGAGAACTCTCGTGAGGTCCAGGACTTTAAGACCTGACAGTGGACCGCTCAAGCACCATCACCTCTCTGCAACAGATCCAGGAGATATTCGAGCTGGAGCATACCTCTCTCTATTCCCTTCTTTGAGATCCATTCCTCCCTGCTGTGTGTCTTTCCACCATCGCAGACCCCTACCGTTGCGGCCGCCAGTCCCATCGAAAGCGGGAGGCTGGCGTTGGTAGCGGCCGGTCGTATCTGACTTTCGATGCCCAGCCGACGGTGCACCTTCTTGATATACCCGATCAATTCGTGGTCTTCCCTGAGGCTTACAGGGTCTCGCGAGCTGATGATCTCCCAGTTCATACAGGCCTTTGCCTGCTCGCAGATATCACCGGCCAGACGTTTGCAGAGATCGAAGGTTTTATGGAGGCTCTCCCTGTCAACTGATCTTATATCAAGCGTGAAGTAACTCTCCGAGGCCCTCACGGTCGGCAACGTACCTCCGCATATTGTTCCGACGTTAACCGTGGTTTTTGGCGATTCTCTGTAACCGCTCGAATCGACGATTTTCGAGACGATGGCGGCCGCAATGTGAACGGCGCTGGGCGCGGCGGGTTCCAGCCAGGGGTGGCCGCCGGTCGTTTCTATGGAAACCTTCGCTCTTATAGAACCTATGCCGGTGTATGTGATCCTTCCCTGCGGTATGCCTTCCAGCGAGATCGAGTATTTGATCTCTCTTCCGGCGCCGAGAATCCCCTCTATGAGACGCTTCATACCTTCTCCCTTTCCCGGACCCTCTTCCCTGGTCGTGGCCGCGAAAACCACATCCGGCCAGTTAGATTGTTTCTGCGCCAGCGTAATCAGCGCGGCGAGAGCGACGGAGTTATCGGCGACCGAGGGGCACCTTATTGTCCCATCATCTTCTACCCAGTTCAGCGGGACGGATTCATCGAAGACGGTGTCCATGTGTGCCTCTATAAGTATTACCGACCGCGGGAGTTCCTCACCCGACCAGGCCAGCACGTTGTACAGCTCGTCGCGGCATACTCTCAGGCCGGCCCGGGCTAGGAGGCTGGCGATAAGTTCTCCCTTTTCCTTTTCGCGGAAGGTTGGAGAAGGAATCGTCGAGATTCTCTTTAATAGTTCAATAAAGCTCCTGTCCATCTTTTAACCTCCTGCCAAGCAAAAAGCTCTCTACTTCACTAACCAAATGGCTTTCGGCCCTTTCTTCGTAGGGCGAAGCGTACCATTCGTAACTCCCCTCCATCCCGGCTGGCACGACGTAGGGCAGATACCCTAGCGCGTAACAGACGATCAGCGGTATCTCAAAACGCTTTTTGGCTATTCTCTTCAGGATTTTCCCAGTATCGAGAAAGAGCTCGAAGGGCAGAAAGAGCATGGCGATCTCTCCCAGCTCCAACATGCCTAGCCTGGCCGACCGGTACTTCTCCAGTCCCTTAGATTCGGGCCGCTTCAGGGCCAGTTTATAGCCCGGGAGCGCTTCGGGTCTGGTAGGGAAGGGGGGCTTTTCATCGGGCGATTTTACGGGCATCTCGAAAGAGTATTCGCTGTATGACGTGCCGGATGGAATTATCCTCTTTCTACCGGTTTCGACCATGCTGGACACGAAGAGACAGGAGAGTCTCTCTATCTCGTCGGGAGATCTGCCCGCTCGTGTGTAGCGCGTGCTGACATCTCCCGCGCAGGAGTTTAAGTACATGAAGGGGAAGCCAAACTTCCAGGTAAGTGCCTGACGGATACCGCCAGCCAGATCGGGCGAGTAGAGAGTGTTTTCCGGCCCCAGAACCGTCGGGTGGCACGGGAAGATCACTATCCCTGTCCTCCCCGTCTCGCACTCGAGCACAAGAATTTCTCCCCCTAACACGCTCGACCGCTCGCCGCCTGTGCGGCGCGAACAGACGCCCTCAACCTCGAAGGCTATATATTCTATACTGGAGAGAGGACTGGCCGCCTTTCTTGCCCGGTCGCGGCTAATATCGAAGGTCGAATTCAACTGACCTGTCATTAGGCCCGGTTCCGGCGCGGCGTGGGTATGTGTGGCGACGGCTACGGTGTCGCTCGGTCTGAAAGAGGCCGGTATGCCGAGAAGATCTACGGCGACCAGCCAAAAGGGATCGCGGTCTCCCATGAACAGCGTCTTCATTTCGAGCGGCCCGTGAATCCCCGAGGACTTCTCCACCCTGTCGATGTAACCGGCCATCTCGAGCCCGATTTCCGGCTCGATCCTGGTCTCGCTAAAGCCGGCCTTCACGTTCGTACTCCCCGGATATTTCGCTGAGTCTCTCGAGTACGGGTTTATCTACCTTTCGGAAGTTGTTCATGGCGATCAGAACGGCTCCAAAAACCGGCTGGAGCAGTGGCTTGCAGAGTTTCAGCCAACCGCTGACCCCCCACCGGAGTTGTTCCATGAAGAACTCCGACTTGCTCAATCCGCCGACCACGGCCAATCTCGGAGCTACGGCCACTCTATTGTACATTACGACCGCCGTTCTGGCTACTTCTATGGCGTTTGCCTCAACTATCCTGCGGGCCTCGCGATCGCCGGAAACGGCGGCTTCAATTACAACGGGCGCGAAGGCCGCGATCTCGGATTTTGAATGCTGTTCTATGTAGAAGTAGCGGACGATGGCCCTCGACGAATCGAACCCGAAAAAATTCATCATTTTATCGTGCAGCTTGGAATCCACTGTCCCGTCATGCACTTTGAGCGCGACCTGTATGGCGTCCATGGCTATCCTGAAGCCGCTGCCCCAGTCTCCGAGTATGTGTCCCCAGCCCCCGAGCCTGGTTACCTCTCCGTCGTCATCGATGGCGAGGACCATCGAACCGGTGCCTGTAACGGCCACTATGCCGGATTCGCCGCCAAAGCCTCCGTACAGGGCGTTGTAGCAGTCGTTGTTTATCGCCAGTCTATCGGTGTCGATCACCTCGTGTCCTATCTTTTCGAGGAGTTCCGAAGGACTCCAGATACCCAGACCGGAGTAACCTATGTAAGCCGATTCGAAATGCAGTCCGTCGCAACCCGCGTCTTTCATCGCCTCCACGAGCGACTCTTTCATCCTTTCCAATCCTACCGAGAGGTGGTTGGCCGGTCCGCCCTTCCCATAGCCGACGAGGTTTCCCCGGCCGTCGCAGGCCACGAGCTTGGTTTCAGATCCACCGGCGTCGATCCCTATGAACAGCTCTCTCTCCATAAACTACCCCTTTACAGCGCCCGATGTGAGTCCCTGTATGTACCACTTCTGAAGCGATAAGAAGAGAATCAGAACCGGGATAGTGGCGATTATCATACCGGCACTCATCAACCCCCAGCGCGTTATGTTGTGTCCCCTGAAGACGGTCAAACCAAGGTTGATCGGCATCTTAGAGTAATCCTGAATTACCAGCAACGGCCAGATAAACATATTCCACGACCAGAGGACCTTCATGATGGCCATCGTGGCTATCGTCGGTTTGACCAGTGGCAGCATCACTTTCCAGTATATATAGAAGTCCTTCGCGCCGTCCATCCTTGCCGCCTCCTCCAGTTCGAGGGGGATACTGAAAAACGTCTGCCTGAACATGAAGACCCCGAAACCGCTCGACATGAAAGGGATTATCATGCTCGTGTAAGAATTTATCAGTCCCATCCTGAGTATTATAAGGTAGAGGGGTATCACTATCACGTAAAAGGGGATCATGAGTGTCGAAAGCGCGGCCCAGAAGAGCAGAGTCTTGCCGAAGAACTGCTTTCTGGCCAGCGCATAGCCGGCCATGGAATCGAAGAGAAGGCTCGCCAGGGTGACCGCCCCGGCCACCAGGATACTGTTGAGGAACATGGTCCCGAGCGTGACATTCTCGTCGAACAGCCTCGGATAATCCCACGCGGCCAGATAGTTATCGAGCGTCACGGATTTCGGAATTATCTTGTAAGTCACTATGCCGCTATCGGGAGTTATGGAGGTAGAGAAGGTCCAGATAAGAGGCATCAGCGTGAATAGGGAAACTCCTATAAGGACCAAGTATCTCACCAATCCCCAGATGAGCTTTTTGCTTTTTTTATTCATCCCAATCCCCCCTCATATGACCGTGTCCGCGTCGCGAGAAAGCCTTCTCTGGACAATCGTCAGTCCCAGCAGTATAACGAAGAGAACGAAACTGATCGCCGTCGCGTAACCCATCTCGAACTCCTGAAAACCTTTGGTGTACAGATAGTTGACCAGTGTGGTCGTCGCGTACCCGGGACCGCCCCCGGTCATTATATAAATCGGAGTGAATATCTGGAACGATCCGATTATTGTAGTCACGCTCAAAAAGAAGGTGGTCGGCTTCAAAAGAGGCAGAGTTATCTTCAGTATCCTCTGCAGCTTTGAAGCGCCGTCCAGTTCAGCGGCCTGGTAAAGCTCTTCGGGAATGTTTTGAAGACCGGCCAGATAGATCAGCATATTGTAGCCGAAGTCCTTCCAGACCATCACGATAACGATCGAAAACATCGCCAGCCGCGAGTCGGAAAGCCAGCCCTTCGACTCGAGCCCGAAAGCCGCGAGAAGCCTGTTGGCAAGCCCCGAAGAGCCGGGTGATAGGATCAACATCCAGACTATACTGGCAACAACCATGGAGATCACACTGGGTATGAATATCGAGAGACGAAAGATATTCCTCCCGGGGAATCTCTCCTGAAGCATCAGCGCGAAGACGAGACCGGCCAGAATGCTTATGGGAACGTACATAATAGAGAAGACGGCCGTGTTCTTCAACGCCAGCCAGAAATAACGATCTGTAAGCAGTTTCTGGTAATTCCTCAGCCCCACGAAGTCGGGGAAGAGGAACGTCATTATGTTGAAATCGTAGAAGCTCAAGAAAAGAGCCCAGATTATCGGTATGAATATGAAAAGTACGAAGACTGTATAAGCCGGCGCACAGAAGAGATATGCCACCAAAGTATCGCGCCAGAGCCTGCGTTTGGGCATCTATAAACCTCCTCGTAGAAAATACAAGGAGAGAGCGGAGCTCTCTCCTCTTCTCATTTCAAAAAGCCCTTGTCTTTCAACTGTTTCTCAACGAGTTCCTGAGCCCTCTTCAATGCCGCCGAGATATCAGAGTTTTCGGAAATGGCGTTCTGGATCTCGACTCTCAACGTTCTGGCAATGAAGTTGGCCTCAGGGTGGGCTATCCAGGCGTGCGCATCTTCGAGTTGCCTGAGATACATTGAGACGACGGGACTGTCCGAGAAGTGCGGATCGGCCGCCGAGTCGAGTCTGGCTGGCAGAAAGCCCGAGACGATACAGTATTCGGTCATGCGGTCCTTATCCACCAGCCATTCGAGCAACTTGGCGGCTTCGGCCTTGTTTCTGGATTGTTTCGGTATCACCAGAGCGTCCGAGCCGAAGTAGGATGTGAATTTCCCGGTTTTCTCGTTCGTGGGGAGCAATCCCACCCCGAGGTTGTCTCCCAAAATCTTCTGGAGTTCTTTGGCGCTATCGCCCGCGTCTATGTACATGGCGATCGTACCCTCGGCGAGCTGTCTCCTCACGTCCCATAGATCCACGTTTATCGCGCCCGGCTGAACGACTTTATGCACGTTGAAGAGATCGGCGTAGAACTTGATGCCTTCGTTGAATTCATCCGTCGTGAAGGTCGGTCTATCGTCGGCTCCCATGAGCTCTCCTCCGGCCTGCCAGGCATACATGACCGCCTGGTAAGTGTAGTTGGCCGCCGTTCCGAAACCATAAACATCTATCTTTCCATCGCCGTCCCTGTCGAAGGTGAGCTGTTTGGCGTACGTGACGAACTCGCTCCAGGTCCAGCCTATCGGTTCCGGCACGCCCCGCTCCTGGAAGATATCTTTTCTGTACAGGATCGCCCTGGTATCCGTGAAATAGGGGATAGATATCAGCTTGCCCGTCATGTCTTTCGGCGTTATCGATGTGTAAAAACTTGCCGTCAGTACGGAAGGAAGAAGCTGCTCCTTCAGTTCCTCCGAGACGAGACCGTCTAGCGGTTCGAGCACGCCGAAGCGCGCCAGGACATGTTCGAAAGGAGAGCCGAGCTTCACCAGATCGGGCGCCTTTCCCGACATTATGGCCACCTGCAGTTTCGTGTGGGGATCCTCGGCCCACGGCACGACAACCAGTTTGACTTTTATGCCTGTCTCCTTTTCAAATTCCTCGACCTGTCTCTGCACCACGGGAAGATCGAGAGTGGGATCGCCTCCGGCGAACCAGAAAGTGATCTCCTTCGCGCAAAGCGACGTCGAGAGAAGCACGATCGCGAGAAAAATAAGCAATTTACCTTTCATAGTCTCTCCCCCTCTCACTTAAGAGCTTCCAGCATGGCGTTTTTGAGATTTTCGTTGCCGAACAGCGTACCGAACCTGAAGAACATGATTCCGTCGGCCCCTGCGCCTCTGGCGTAGTATATAGCCTTCTGCAATTCGGCCGGCGAGAGATCGTAAGCCTGAATGCCCATTACGACTTTGGTGTCGGACTTCATAACGTCCCTGGTTCCGGTTGCCACGTCGGCGACCCAGTTTGCCTTCTCACCGAAATCAAGATGGTACGTCATCGGGATTACTATATCGCATAGTTCTCCAAAATCGGCGTACCTCTGACCGTAGTGTACCATTGCGAATCCATTGGAGGCGGCGTCTATGTCTCCACCTTCAGGCATAAGAGAGGCGCTGTAGATTATCTCCGGTTTCACTGACTCTATTCCGGCCTTGATCTCTTCCACGAAAGCCCTTATGTCGTCCATTCTCATTTCTACCCAGCGGTTGATATCGAAATATATGAACTGCCTGTACAGATCGATGAATTTCTTGTTGTCGCCGACGGAGCTCCATGTCTCCTTAGCCGTCTCCATGAGGAAATCAACATCGAGTCCCTCGAGCCAGGCCCTGCCTATGTTGTAAGGGCCCCAGCCCCATGCTCCGGTTGGATACCTTATATAGTCCAGATGTATCCCATCGACGTCGTACAGCAAAATTACCTCTTTCATTAGATCGATCAGGTACTCTCTGTAACGGGTGTCCTGAACGAAGTCCACCGTCGAGCCGGCCTTCTGAGGATCGGCGCCTTCCTCGATCGGAACTCCCCACATCTTGGATTCCGGGAACCTCTTAAGATATGCCTGGTCCTGGTTCACGACGAACCACGCGTGTATTCTGAGCCCACCCTCTCTGCAGGCCGCGACGGTCTTTTCGAGTATCGTCGTATCGGAGATCTTCTCGTACGCGATCGCAGAAGGCCACGAGACCTGCCCCGCCGTCCCCTTCACAAGCAGGAACACATCCGTGAAGCCAGCCTCTTTCAATTCATTGACGGCCCTGTCCACGCCGTAAGATATGAAATCGGTTGACCAGGCCCACACAGCCCTGATCTCTCCTTCGCTACCCGGGATCTTCTCGATAACTTCGGAAGTGGCTTTCTCTACCGGCGGCCAATTGCTGGGTCCGCTAACCTCTCTAAGCGATGCGTAGTTGGGCATGCTGCCATTGTCGTTCACCCAGTTCACCGATCTCGTCAGTACGTACAGCAGAATATCCGGAGTCATAACGGCCATACTCTCGCCGTTCAGAAGGAACTCCACCTGCGACGGGATGATCGGGTCGGCCTCAAGTTTCGCCGTGATTTGTTTGGAAACCTCGTAAATATCCGGCCAGTTTATCATGCCGCCTATTTCGCCCTGGAGCTGCTTTTGTGGAGCCTTAACCTCGATGTACGGCACAGATTCCGGTAATTGTCCTATCTTCTCTCCGTTGGCACCGTATATAGCCATCCATTTGGCGATAAGATACAGAGCCTCTTCCATCGAGACGCTCCTATCGGTTCCCGGAATTTCGATGGTATCGGGAATCACGCGACCCGAATCGTTGATCTTCGTGTTCAGATTGATCGCCATTTTCATTATGGCGGCTCCGTCGAACTCGATTGCCATCAATCCCACCGTCAACAGGAGAAGAACTAGAAGGATCAAGAACCTTTTCATACAAACACCTCCCTATGTTTACAAGATCGGAATTATTTTCCGGTATATCTGTATCAGCTCGGAGTTTTCCAGGTCGCCGTTCTGCGTATTGGCGCTGCTGAAAACCGGTGGAAGCTCCCCTTTCTTCGAATACAGCCATGCCACCTGTCCGACGATCGAATTGAGTATGGTCGCGCCCACGGCCGTAGAAGCCGGCGACACTTTCGTGTTCGAGATATCCAGAAGACCGTCCCCTATTGGAATATGATTATCTATAACGACGTCGGCAACCTCGAAAAGCCTCTTTCCGGCGGGGTTTCTGGGTTCCACCGAGGTAGAGTGGGCTATGGAAGTTATGCAGATCACTCTGACGCCAAGTTCTCTTGCACTCATGGCGACCTCGACCGGGACAGCGTTGACTCCGGAGTTTGAAGCGACGATCATCACGTCGCCCTCCTTCAGGGAGTAACGCTCCAGTATCACCCGGGCCAGGCCGGGAAGCCTTTCAAGCTTGCTGGAACGCGCGGCGCTTTCGTGAAGCATGAGAGAAGTCTCGAGAATCGGATAAACCGACACTAGACCTCCGGCCCTGTAAAACATCTCCTCGGCGAGCATATGGGAGTGGCCGGTGCCGAACACATAAACCAGCCGGTTCCTTTGGAGCGCTCCGAATATGAGCTGCGCCGCCTCCTCAATTTTCGAACCTTCATTCCTTTCCACCGTTTCCAGAATCTTCTCCAGTCTGGAAAAATACTGCTTCCACAAGTTCAACACTCCTTCCGGAAAAGGAAATAGATCGCTTCTTCCAACATGAACCGGGTAGTTTCCTTCAATTCTGGATGGAACCCGAAAAGAAAGTACCTGCCTCTTCCGGCCTGGCCCTTTACCGCTGCGATTCCATCTTTCATGACATCATCGAAACCATCGATGTAGAACGCAACAACTTCCTCGCAACCGTCGGGCGCGCCACCGAAGATCGGTCCGTTTTCGTAGTGAACCACGCAGGGCCGGCCCTCCCAGCTGATTTTCACGTCGCCGCAGCCCCTATTCCAGTTACCTATATCAAGCGCCTCTCTGGGAGAGAGGTTGAACCCGGTTGTTTCACTGTTGTAAGGCTGGAGGGCAAGGTACGCGCCGGCGCATATCCCAAGATACCTTCCGCCTTCGAAAACGTATCGGGCCAGTTTTTTCAACACACCACGGCCCAGCCGCGATCCGAAAGTCGTCGCCCTGCCGGCGCCTATAACAACCAGATCGACTCGACCCAGATCCGTAGTTTCCTCTAGCGTCTGCGCGAGGAAGAAACCATGCTCGCTGAACATGGCCTTCAGAGCTTCCTTCGACCTTCCCTCCTCGGAAATCAGAAGGATGTTCATTTCAACTCTCCGCAGATAGCCATACAGGCTGCCTCGATCGAATCGGGTAGCAGGCCGAACGTCGCCAGTGACGCGCCGAAAGCTTCAAGAGTATCGGCATCGTAGGGATCTCTTCCAGAAATGAGAATGGACTTCCCGCTCTTGCGGGCCAGCCTTTCGAGCGTTTCCCTGAGCGGCTTTATTTGTTCAGAGCCCCTCGAGGCAGTTATCACCACCAGAGAAGCGTCCGAATTGACGAGTTCCTCCAGAGCGACGAGCTTATCGGGCGGTGTATCGTAACCGAGGGTGTAACTGCGCTCGATCTTGAAGAAGCGGGAGACAATCTTCCTGGTTACCGAGCTTGAGACCTCGACTTCGTTCAAACCCGTGACCGTGGGACTCAGCTCGATGAGCACTATCGCGGAGTTTTTCTCAAGGGGTATATTCCCGCCGTTCCTCCAGATCACCACGCTCTTTTCGGCAAGGACCTTCTGCAGGGAATCGTCGGGGGCGAACAACGCCCTTGAAAAGTCGGCGCGGCAATATGGATAATTTTGGCGGGAGAGTTTCTCCCTGGTCTCTTCAATCCTCAAGAGACTTTCCTTCACGCGTCGCATCGGTATGGTTCCATCCTCCACAGCCCCCTTCATAGCCTCGATCGCTTTCCTTTGAAGTTCTGGAGTATGGCTGAGAAGAATCATATCTGCGCCGGCGTTGAAAGCATCGACCGTGGCACGTTCTATGCCGTAAATTTTCTTCATCGCGTCCATTTCCAGACAATCGGTTATGATGACGCCCGTGAACCCCAGCTCCTCCCTCGCGATGGTGGTGAGAATCTTTCTGGAAAGCGTCGCCGGCTTATCGTCGATCGAAGGATAGACTATGTGCGCCGTCATAAGGAAATCAAGATGGCCCTCCCCGATCAGTTTTTCGAAGGGGAAGAGATGTACGCTGCGGAAGGTTTTCTCGGAAATGTCCACCACCGGCAGGCAGAGATGGGAGTCCTCCCGGGTGGCTCCGTGGCCGGGGAAATGTTTGCCAGTAGTCAAAACGCCGGCCGAATGAAGACCCTTGCAGAACTCGGCGCCGAGGAGGGCAGTCTCGTGAGGATCGGCCGAAAAAGACCTGATGCCTATTATCGGATTGGCTGTCTCGCTGTTGCAGTCGAGGACAGGACTGAAAAACACGTTCACTCCGATTGCCGAAGCTTCCCGGGCCATGCAATTGGCCATGTCGTAAGCCATGGAGGGTCCGGCCTTCGCCAGACCCATATGGCTTATCCCCCTTGTGAAACCCGGCACCAGTCTCTTCACCGGTCCGCCCTCTTCATCGGACATGATGAAAGGGATCGATCCCGACCGTTCCCTTATAAAACCGATCAGGTTCCATAGACTCGGCGGGTTCACAACGTTCCTGGCCGAAAGGTTAAAGGCCGAAACACCTTCTTCGAGCAGATTTATGAGCGAAGGACCTATTGCTCCTTTTTCTTCGTTTAATCCGAAACCGAAAGAAAAGAAACGACTTATAATCCCTGAATTTATACTTTTTATAAACATCACTCCAATGAAAAAAGGATTTGCATCTTATGATCGTTTATGATCTAATAATAATATTTCGATCAAAGTAAATCAACCACCAGAACACACAGTAAGGACAAGAAAAAAGAAAAGAAAGACAGATAAACGTCTTTAATTGAGTGAAAAACAACGGAAAGATCAATACCGGCGAAAATACGATCCGAAACCGGGAATGTGCAGAACGTTGTGTTATCATAAAATATCTTACCGTTGGGGGAAGATAGATGACCAAACTGGAAAGACACGAAAAAATCTTGAAACTGATAGCCAGCAACTCGAGCATAAGCGTGAACGAGCTCTGCAAAATCGTTAACACTTCCCACGCGACGATACGAAGGGACCTGGCCGAGCTCGAAAGCGAAGGGCTTCTCGAACGCTTCCACGGAGGCGCGGTCTTGAGCAACAAGAAGAGGTTCGAGGTCTCTTTCAACAGGCGTATCAACCAGCACAACGTGGAAAAGCTAAAAATCGCCGTGGCGGCGCTCGAAAGAATCGAAGACGGCGAGACGATAATACTGGACGCCGGCACCACGACGCTCCAGATCGCGAAACTGCTTGTCAAAAGCGGAAAACACGTTCAGATAATCACCAACAGCATTGCGATCGCCCAGGAGACCGCCGATTACATAGGTCCGGGCGTCACGCTGCTGGGCGGGAACCTCGACTGGCACAATATGTCAACCGTCGGCCTCGTAGCGATAGAGTATCTCAGAACCGTCATGGTGGATAAGGCCTTCATAGGGGCTAACTCGGTAGATATCGAGCGTGGGGTTTTCGCAGTCGATGAATCGAGCGCTTTTCTGAACAGGGCCATGGTCGATTCTTCCAGACAGGTCTTTGTGGTCTGCGACTCGAGCAAATTTCACAGAATCGCTCCCTTCAAATCGGTGGATCTGGACGAGATCGATTGTATGATAACGGACGGCCTCATAGACAGCGAGACGGCCGGTAAGCTCTCCGGAAGGTTAAACCTGGTGATAGCGAAAGATTGACCTTCCGATCAAACCTCTTTAAGCTGTTCTATTCTCTTCAAAAAGCCGTCGATGTTGTCCCTGAATCTTCGTATCCTCATCTCGGCGTTTTTGAGATATTCGAGGCCCGGTGTGGTTATCCTGTAAATCTTTCTGGCCGGGCCGGCCTCCTCGGTGTCCCACTCAGAGGTTATCAACCCCATCTCTTCGATATTAGATAGCACACGGTAGAGATTTCCCATCTGACCGACGCTGAATATCGGAACCTCGAATTCCTCCAACCTGGTTGAAAGCTCGTATCCGTGGGCCGGCTTCTCGGCTATTAGCAACAGCAGATAAAGCTCTATCCAGGGCCTTCCCATACCCATTCTACTTCCCCTCATATTTCTCATCCCTCTCCTCCACGCCTGTCGAGAGCCTCAGTGGTTGTGGTGTTGTCCGTGACCCTCGGGCTCGTAATCTCTGCTTTGCAGCTTGCCGTCGAGATAGCTTTCGACTAACTCCTTCACTGTCCCTCCGGCGCCGGTTATGGCCTCAATCCCCAGTGCCTGGAAGAACTGCTTGGCCCGGGAACCCATACCGCGCGTGATTATAACGTTCGCTCCATGCCTCTTAACGAAATCGGGTATCTGACCTGGCTGATGTTCTTCGAAGGGGTTGGCGACTATTTCGTGGGAGAGGATGCCACCGTTTTCCGCGACGACGAACGCGAAGTAAGGGGCGTGTCCGAAATGCTCGGATATTCTCGATTCAAGACCGGCGTTATCGATTACTGGTATAGCTATCTTCATGTTTCTCCTCCTCGGTATATTTATATTACATATATTATATCATTACACCTAGACCGTGTGTACAACCACACCGGAGGAACAGGCCGGCCGGTATCGAGATAGAGAACTAGAGTTTGGAGATCAGAATCATCATATAGATTGTAGAAACCAGCCCCACGATCGTAAGCAGAACCGATACCGCGACAAGTACACTCGTAAGAGTCATCGCAAACACCTCCTCGGGAAATTTTAACATCACATTTGTGAAAGCTGTGATAACGGCCGCCGATATTCTATAATCTCAACTGGAGGTGGTTCTGTGAAGAGATTCGTTTTATTTTTCATGATAATAGTTGCAGCCACGCTGGCCTTCTCTACGGCCAGGCTAATAATAACCCTGAAAGACGGCACGGTGATCGAATACAACATGGAAGACATCGAGAGCATACTGTACAAAGTCGAAGAGCCGAAACCGCTCAACTCGATCAACATGTCTCTCGAAAAGCTGACCTTCACTCCCGGCGAGGAGATCAAACTACGTTTCTTCATCGCGACGACACTACCGTCCAACGCATGGATAGGAATAGTGCCTTCCGAAATACCACACGGAAGCGAGGCCGAAAACGACAAGCACGATCTCACTTTTAAATACCTGAACGGCATGAGCGAAGGGACGATGACCTTCAAGGCTCCCGCAAAACCCGGAATGTACGATTTCAGACTCCACGATACGGACAACAACGGAAAAGAACTTGACTTTCTGACCTTCGAAGTCAAATAGAACGATTCTGGGGTGCTCGAAAAGACCGCACCCGATGCCGCCTCGCTCTTGAAAGAGAGTGCCGGTTATGATACAATTTTCCAGTACGGGGCGTGGCGCAGTTGGAAGCGTGTCTGCATGGGGCGCAGAAGGTCGCTGGTTCAAGTCCAGTCGCCCCGACCACAAAAACGTCACAGCGAACTGATCTCAGGTCAGTTCTGAACGAGAAAGACAGAAGATGCATCTTAGCCCGACATAAAATGGGCCCGGATGCATTTTCTTTTTGGAAGAGACGATGGATATGAAAAGCATCGGAAGACGTCTTTTTGCTCTTGTGAACGAAGAAAAAAGCTGCCGGCTCCGTAACGGAGAACTGCTCTTTCGGGGGACGGCTCCTAACGCTCTTCCACTTCGTTGAAATAAAGCAAAAGCCAGTCTTTTGACTGTGTATCGATTATTGTCTTCCAGAATTGAAATTGTCTCTTTTGTACTTCGGCCAGGGGCCGCTGTCCAGACCGTTACTGCTGCAATTGATGGCGACGATTTTGCCGTGGTTGGTGCCGAAGTAGACTATTCCGTTCCCTATAACCGGACTGGCTGTGAAACCATCGCCGTAATCCAGTCTCCATAATTCGCCGCCACTCTCGTCTATCGCGTGTATGGTACCGCCCATGGTCGCAAGATAGATGACTCCGTCGCTGCCGATTGCCGGTGTGGAGCTTATTCCTCCGTCTGTATTGAACACCCACCTGAGGATTCCGTCTGTACCGAACGAGTACAGCTTTCCATCGGTAGTGCCGATATACACCGCGCCATTGCCCGATACGACGGGGCTCGATGTAACGACGGCTTGTTGCTGGCCGGGAATTTTGTAGGTCCATCGTTCCATTCCGTCGGGCCTGAGGGCGTAGAAGGTTCCGTCGACGCTGGCGAAATAGATAGTCCCATCGGCGCCTATTGCCGGACTGGAGATAACTCCCGCTTGTGTTTCGTAAATCCATTTATGATGCAATTGGCCGCCGTCGATGTAAATCGCAAAAAAGCTCTTATCGTTGTTCGGGGCAAAATAGATGGTGCCGTCATCTGCGATTGCCGGACTCGAGGAATAATAACCTGGAGCTATGTATTCGAGTGTTTTTGTGCCGTAATAGGCATTCAATCCGACAAGCGCATAAAGATCGCTGCAGGTTACATAGACGGTTCCGGTGGGGTCGATCGAGGGGCTCGAGTGAATGGGACCCAGTTTTTCCGAGTGCCAGGGGTCGTACCACATCCAGCCAAATTTTAACCATTTGACAGCATGAACCACTCCATCGGTCGATGCGACGTAAACGAAGTCAGCATCGTAGCCTGTGGTCTTAAAAAGCGAAGGGCTGCCGTATACTTCGATCGGCTCATAGGAGAACATGGCTCTTCCCTCCAATTCTCCGTTCTCCTTTATACCGAAGAGAACACCTTCGGAGCTCACCGCGAGGAGATAACCCCTGGAGAGCATCGGACTGGCCGTGAGTGTCGCCCCATTATCCGGGTCTCCAATCTGGAAGGTCCATTTCTTCTCGCCTATATCGTTCGAATTGACTTCCAGATAAGCCCTTTCACTTTCAAGGATCTTTCTTCGCGGTAGGGAGCTATCATAGACTTCCGCCCAATAGTAACCTTCATCGGCTGGAACCAGTCCGCTTATAGTCAGGTCTTTTCCGGTTTCTCCCATGATCATCGATCCATCTTTCATCCACTGGTAAGAATACGGTGGGCTCCCGAGGTCGGCGGTTACGCTCAGTGTTGTGTCGGTCCCTTTCATAACTACTTTGCTTTCTGGGTTCTTCGTAATTTCTAGCGAGGACGGTACATAATTCCCCGAGGTGTTGGAATCGTTCAGATTTCTCTTAGGCCAGGGAGAGTTCGCCAGCCCCTGGCTTTCTGTTTTTATCGCGTAGAGTTTTGAGTCATTACTGGTAACGTAAAGTGTTCCATCGATAGTCATGGAAGGGCTGGAGGCTATTGCGCCAACATTGACCAGGGCCGGGAATTGCCATTCCCCGCTTCCGTCGGAATTGACCGCATGAACCTTTCCGTTTTGCGTTCCAACATAGATCACCCCGTCGGAACCTATCAGGGGGGTGTTTTCTATATTGCTTCCGCAATCGTACTCCCATAATAAATTTCCTTCCGGCGACAAAGCGCTGAGCTTTGAACCGCCCGCGTAGATCGTCCCGTCGTTGGCGATTACCGGACCGGACCCGGAAGAATCCAGAAGTACCTGCCGGTTCCGGAGCTCCAGGCCTGTCGTCGAGTCAAGAGCATACAGGATAGAGCCTACCGCAACAAAAACCGTGTTTTCGTCGTCCACAATCACTGTATTTGCAACCTGGCCGGGCCACTTTTTATGCCATTTCGTCTGGCCGGTTTCCCGGTCGATTGCGTAGAGCCCCGCTTCATCAGAAGCCGCGTAGATAGTTCCGTCACTATCTATCGCAATGCTTAGAATACCCCTTGCAGCTGAAGGATCGTCTGCGATCCACTCGTTCCAGGGCGGATTTCCGGCCCCGCCGATTTTATATGTATAAATCGATCCGTTATCGGTTCCGCAGTACATGACAATGCAGCCCGAAGGTTCTTCGCCAATCGCCGCTGCCGTTAAATTGCCGTCTCCCAGAATCGCACAATCGATTTCTTCACCGGTCTGCGAATTGAAAATGCGAAGAATGTTCCCGCTCGCCACGTACAGCCTGTTGTGGCCGTCGAGAATCGGTGAGAATTCAGAGTTCAATTCTCTTTGCCGTTCCCACAATTTGTTGCCTGAGGCGTCGTAGGCCAACAATCTGCCGTCTTCGGTACCCAGATAGATCGAACCGTTCTCGTCTACCGCCGGAGTAGAGTTTGCCAGCGGAAGAGAGTTCAGATTGGCTGACCACTTCGAGTGTTCGTCGATCTCGACGAAGCTGTAGCTGTAGAGCTGCCACTTCTTGTCGAAGAGTCTTCCTAGCTTAAAATCGTGATGACCGATGAACGGGATTTTCAGACGGATTATGAAGTCGCCGTAGATATGGAAAAACAGATCGTAACTCTTACTGCCGGCCAGATTCAGTATGTTATCGAACATACCTGCGAATTTGAAGTACGGGTTTATTATCGTCGCCAAAACGATGCCGGGATTGAGACTGAGGCCGAATTCCGCTTCAATCGAATCCAGCAGGTTTTTAAAATCCGGTTTTACGAGATCGAACCCGCAATCGAAATCGGAAACTCCCCCGGCGTGTGACCAGAACTGTGGCCAGGGAATGAACTTCAATTTGAAGGTGAGTCTGCAACCTACATCCCACCAGAAACCGAACTTTGATTTGAACCACGGCCCTCCCCCCAGCTTGATAGACGAATCCGGTAGAGTGATCGTTGCCTCGGCCACTATGGGACACTGGATGGTAACTGGAATGCCGTCTATGTTGAATTCGATTTTGGGATTGTACAACTCTTTCTCGAAGCTTTTTGATAAAATGCCGACAGCTTCCACAAGCAGTTTTAAGCTGAAATCGTTTATGAAATAAAGATGCCCGTTGGTGCTCAGCTCAAGATTTTGGGCTATGAAATTGAATTCTACGTCTACTCCCTATAAAAGACTCAGATCGAGATCGACCGATACTTTTTCGCCGCTGAATATGTTCAGAGTATTCTCGTAGTCTATGAAAGTATATTCCTTACCCGGGTCTTTAACCGAGGCAAGCCACCTTACGTTCTCCTCGCTCCCGTGATTCAAAATCAGGCTTTCCAGATCGCCCGAAGCGTTCATTATAACCGTTCCATAGGCATCCAGCAAGGTCGCTTCTTCTACTTTGTATCTGTTGAAATAACCGGAAGGCTCGATTTCCAGTATTCTAAAAACCTTCTCAGGCGATACTATGTAGTCATCCGGCGAGAGAGGAGGAAGATCGTTTGCACGCACTAAGTCGATATAATCATTACCGATTTCACGCATTGTGAGATAGCCGGCATTGACAACCAGTTTGGGAGAATCGTCGGCCGTAGCTGCGATAACACCGCCTTTATACCTCACATAATTGGCAGGTGATTTCTGTATTCTGAAAAGCACGGTATTGTAGGTTTCTTCTCCGGTGAAATACATTTGCTCGTATTCGCTGGGCTCCTCGCGTGGAAAACTCAGCAAAAAAGCGCCCTGGAGCGCTTGAGAAGCGTTAGTAGAGGTTAACTTTTCGAATCTGATTCCCCTCAGTCCAGGACTTTCGAAGGCTTCCAGTTCTATCGACGAATCGACCTTGAGCTCCACTTCTTTCAGATTCTCGATTATAATTCCATTCTCGTCGTACGCCAGATAGTCGAAGACAAGCCCTTCAGAATCTACCTCGACTACGAAAAGATAACCATATATAGTTGAAAGCGGTACATACTCATAATCATCGCTCCCGTTGATTTTTTTCCAGCCGTAGGTTATATCCATTATCGGTACGAGAACTCCTGGCGCCAGATGATTGATCAGGTCATTGGTCGAGTATATAAGCTGGCCTCCGGTGAAGGCCCCTTCACGGATCTCCTCGAAAGTCATCCTGATTGTAGGCTTGGGCGGTTCGGGCTTCTTAAAAAAACATGATGATACAACTAGAGCCACTAGAAGTACCGCAAATGACAACACGAAATACTTTTTCATACAAAACCTCCCCCCCTGTCGAACGGAATGCCGTATATTCCTTCGTTTGAAATCGATTTATCCAGAAAAAATTCTACTACAAGGTCCTTTCAATCTAGATATATCTCGACCTGTTCATTAATTTCAACTTGTGATTTCAAGATATGAAACCAGTTAAAAGGCTGTAATGGTGTTCTCTCGTGCTATAATTAGTTTCAAATTTAAGGTTCATATGAGTTTGCATGTTTTCAAGATTCATGCCCACGCTTAAGGAGCTCTTTATTTACGTATAGGCTTTAAAAACAAGGCTTTCTCGTTGCTTCTCCACAATTCTTTGCCGATCTACTTGTTTGCGGCGTGTCAGCGCGAAAGATGCTTCAAAAAGAGATCTAAAGTACCCAAAAAGAGAGGTGTATCCAGTGAAGAAAATAGCCGTTTTTCTGCTCGTGCTGTTATCCTGTTCATTAGTTTTCGGTGGTAGCTTTGGCTCCGATTCCCCCACTACTCAAGAAAAGATACTCTTGTTTATCAATGGAACGGTGTTGACAGTAGATGAACAGATGACCCAGGCACAGGCCGTGGCCGTCAAGGGCAACAGAATCATCGCCGTCGGCACGAACGAAGAAATCATCAGATTCATCACCGCAGATGCCGAGGTTATCAATTTGAAGGGCAAAACCCTTATGCCGGGATTTGTCGAGGTCCATTCACATCCATTCGTCAAAATGGTCGTCGAAAGCGCCATGGTCGATATAAGGCCTGCCATGGGTTATACCGACGGCGAGAAGATCATGGACATGATAAAAGAAGCCGTCGCAAATGCCGAACCGGGCGAGTATTTGGTCTTCTTCGGCTGGGATCCTCTCCTGCAAAAGGGCTTAAAAAACCCCACAAAAAAAGAGCTGGACGCGATAGCGCCCAACAACCCTCTTTTCATATGGGGAAACAGCGTCCACATAGGGTTCGCAAATTCACTGGCTTTCGAGCTGGCGGGTATAACCAAAGACACACCCGATCCCATCGGTGCGATGGCGGGAACTTTCGGAAGGGATGAGGACGGCGAACTTAATGGGAGGCTGGATCAGGGCGGCCCGATTTCGATGTTGATAAAGAATTACCTGCTCGAATATTTCGGAGGTCCCCAACAACTGGCAGAAGCCGTTTACCATGGGTGGCTGGTCAACGCGAGCGACGGAGTCACCACTATAAGTGACAACGTCCTCGAGAAAGACATACTTGCCCTGTATCAGTTGACGGAGCGGTTGCAAAAGACTCTTCGCCTTCGCGGATATGCGGTGGATTACAAGAACATAGTGATTCCCGAAGACAGCGAAATGATAAAAATGGTCGGCGGAAAGCTTTTCATCGATGGAAGCCCGTGGACCGGAACGATATCGATGACCGAACCTTATCTGGTGAACGAGACAACCCTGGAAATCATGGATACTCCGGCCGGTTATATGCAGGAGCCCTACGTAACCCGGCAAGAGTTGCAGGATTTTATAGACGATATGCTGACGAGAGGAATCTCCGCGGCGATACATGCCGAAGGAGACCTTGCCATCGACTGGGCTCTGGATGCAATTGAAGCTGGATTGAAGAAATATCCGACCGCCGATCACCGTATCCGGCTCGAGCATGTTCCCATGATTCGCGACGATCAGCTCGAAAGGGCAAAGAGTTTGGGAGTGGCCGTGAGCTTCCTGATGGCACACGTAAGATACTGGGGAGACGTTATCCCCACGCTCGTGGGAGAAGAGAGAGGACAACGCTGGTGTCCGGTGGCTTCTGCCGTGAAGTATGGCGTCAGTTACTCTTTCCATTTCGACGGACCGACTTCGCCCAACAAACCTCTGGAAAGTCTGCAGACGGCCGTTACCAGGAAAACCGTGAACGGTCAGATACTCGGACCGGAGGCATGTATTTCGATCGATGAAGCTATACGCGGCTACACGATAAATGCCGCTTATCAGTTATTTATGGAAAAAGAAGTCGGAAGCATAGAGGTGGGAAAGCTCGCCGATATGATCATCTTGAGCGAAAACCCCAGAGAGGTAGATCCCGAAAAAATATCCGGGATCGAAGTGCTGGCTACTTACATAAATGGAGAAGTTTTCTGGAGCAAAGACTCTGAACTTATTTTCTAGCCAGAAAATGGAGGAGAACTTACACCCTCCATCTTTTGGTCAGCGTCGCGAAAGAGGTAAGAGGAATGAGGTCAGAGGTAAGAAGATCAAAATCCCGCTCTTCTCACCTCATACCTCTACCCTCTGACCTCTGGTTCCGCTCTTTCGAAGGGGCGGAGATGCCGGATCAGCTCCGGCATGACGTTAAGCAGGAAGAAAGGCCGCGAA
>FWPV01006697.1_pt1 | contig 21680 bp, 19 predicted proteins | sample 2228371 | NCBI WGS metagenome assembly FWPV01 (sample SAMEA103939776, study PRJEB20133) | metagenome | reverse complement strand
GACGGAGGCCGAACAGGTCCGAGCGGCCGCGGCCGGCGCGTGAGCTCTCCCGGCACGCGTGAGACCTCCCGGCGCACCGGGGATCAGCTGGCGCCGCGCACCCCGGCCCCACCGTCGATGACGAAGGTCTCCCCCGTGATCCACGACGCGAGGTCCGACGCCAGGAACGTCGCCAGGTTCGCGATGTCTTGCGGTTCGCCGAGGCGGCCGAGCGGCAGGCTGGCCGCCAGGCGGTCACCGAACGTCTCGACCAAGATTGCGGCGAAGTCGGTCTGCACCAGACCCGGCGCGATGCCGACCACACGGGTGGGTCCGAGCTCAGCGGCGAGCTGACGTGTCAGATGGATGAGGGCCGCCTTGGTCAGGTTGTAGATCCCGAGACCAGCCTCGGCGCGCATCCCGCCGACCGAGGCGATGTTCACGATCACGCCCGGCCGCTCGGCGAACGCAGCACGATGAGCGGCCTGGCACCAGAACACCGGCCCTCGCAGGTTCACCTGCACCGTCTTGTCGAAGCGGCCAGGATCCACGTCGAGCGTGGGCCCGAAGTACGGGTTGGTCGCAGCGTTGTTGACGAGAACGTCGAGCCCCCCGAACCGTTCGACCGTGGCAGCGACGCAGGCTGCGGCGGCGTCGATGTCGCCGGCGTTGGCCGCGTACACCGCCACCTCCCCGTCCATCTCCGCGGCCGCCGCCTCGAGCTGTTCGAGCTTGCGCGACACGAGCATCACCTTGGCCCCGGACGCGGCGAAGCTCGCGGCGATCGCCTTGCCGATGCCCTTGGACGCCCCGGTGACGAGGGCGACTTTGCCGTCGAGTCGGATCTCCATGGCGGCCGACGCTACTGGCCGGCGCGAGCTGCGTCAGGCTTCGGACGACTGCGACGTCGGTGCGGTCGACGGCTCCGGCGCCCGCGGCGCGGGTCCGGCCTCGTCGTGCGCGTCGGTGCCGAGTGCCGGGCCGACCCGCACCGAGCGGATCCGGCGACCCTCCATGCGCTCGACCGTGAACCGCCAGCCGTCGTGCTCGATCCACTCGCCCACTTCCGGCACGTGCTCGAGGGTGCCGAACACGAACCCGGCGACGGTGTCCCACTCCTCGTCCGGCAGCGCCAGGGACAACAGCTCGTTCAGGTCGGACACACTCGTACCGCCGTCGACGAGGTAGACGCCGTCTCCGAGGTTCTGGACCTCGGCCACCTCGGTGTCGAACTCGTCTTGGATCTCGCCCACGAGCTCTTCCAGGCAGTCTTCGAGGGTGACCAGCCCGGCGATGTCGCCGTACTCGTCGACGACGATCGCCAGGTGGAACTTCTCGGCCTGCATTTCGCGCATCAGTCGGCTGACGGGCTTGTTCTCCGGGATGAAGCGGCCAGGCCGCAAGAACTCGGTGACCGGCCGGTACCCGCCGCCGGTGCGCTCGGCCTTCATGAGGTCTTTGGTGAACGCGATGCCGATCACGTCGTCACCGTCGGCCTGCACCACAGGGAGGCGTGAAAAGCCGTGGTCGAGTGCCAGATCGAGCGCCGAGGTGACGGTCTCGGTGCTGCTGGCCACGACCATGTCCGGTCGCGGCACCATGATCTCTCGGGCCATCGTGTCACCGAACTCGATGATCGACTCGATCAGCTCGCGCTCTTCGTGCTCGATCACTTCGTCCTCGGCGGCGGCGACGACGATGCCGAGCAGCTCCTGCTCGGACACGAACGGGCCTTCTTTCAGACCCTTGCCGGGCAGCAAGACGTTGGTGAGCCCGATCAGGCCCCGCGACAGAGCCCGCAGCGGGGGGAACGAGACGAGGGCCTCGGTGGCCCTCGCCGTCGCCAGTGCGGCGCGCTCGGTGGACAGCACCGCCCACGTCTTGGGCATCGCCTCGGACAGCACGAAGAACACGATGACGTTCAACACGAACCCGACCAGCACCCCGACCGGGCCGAAGAGGCGGGCGGCAAGTAGCGACGTCAGGAAGGCCTGACCCGTCTGCGCGAAGGTCACCGTGACGAGCACCGGGTTGATGAACCGCTCCGGGTGGGTGACCAGACGCTCGAGGGCCTGCGCCGACTTGGTGCCACGGGCCTCGGCGATGGCCTGTGCCTTCACGCGCGAGATCCGGTTGAGGGCGGTCTCGGCCACGGCCAGGAACACCAGCACCCCCAGCAGGACCACGATCGCCAGCACCATCGCCAGGTCGACCGACGTGAACTCAGCGGCGATCATCGGTCCTGCTCCTGACGGAACCCTGGCGGGGCCGGGCCGCGCCAGTGGAGCTCGCACAGCAGCTCCCGCTCACGGGCTCGCATCCGCTCGGCTTCGTCGGGCTCGGCGTGATCGTGGCCGAGCACATGGAGGATCCCGTGCACCACCAGCAGTGCCAGCTCGTCGTCGAGGGAGCCGGCGTGGGTGGGGGCCTGCTCAGCGGCCACGGCCGGGCAGATCACCACGTCACCGAGCAGCAGTGGCAGGTCGCCGGGATCGCCGGGCGAACGGTCGGGGCCCGGGGTGGCGCCGCCGGGACCCGAGACGATCTCGACCACCTCACCGGCGTCGATCGGGAACGCCAGCACGTCGGTCGCCCCCGTGCCGCCCAGGTGGGTCCGGTTGAGCTCGGCGATGGTGTCACGGTCGACGAACAGCACCGACAGCTCGGTGCCGCCGCGCACGCCCTCGGCGGCCAGCACCGCCTCGGCCAGTCGCTGCCAGCGGTCGACGTCGACGACGACGTCGTGCTGTTCGTCGGCGCAGAACACTTCCGGGTCACCGTCGCCGCCGACGAGGCGTCGCCGCCCGAGGCGAGGTCGGCTGGCGTCAGGCACCCGACGCCCCGCGCTCGTACGCCGCCACGATGTCGGACACGATCCGGTGCCGCACGACGTCGGCGGCACCGAGGTGCACGAACGCCAGCCCCTCGATGCCGGTCAAGATGCGCTCGAGCCCGGCCAGGCCGCTGCGCCCGTCGGGCACGTCGACCTGCGTGACGTCGCCGGTGACGACCACCTTGGAACCGAACCCGATCCGGGTCAGGAACATCTTCATCTGCTCGGGCGTGGTGTTCTGAGCCTCGTCCAAGATGATGAAGCTGTTGTTCAGCGTCCGCCCTCGCATGAACGCGAGCGGTGCCACCTCGACCGTCTGACGTTCGAGCAGCTTCTGCGCACCCTCGGGCTCCAGCATGTCGTAGAGGGCGTCGTAGAGCGGTCGCAGGTACGGGTCGATCTTGGCCATCAGATCGCCTGGCAGGAACCCGAGACGCTCGCCCGCTTCGACCGCGGGGCGGGTCAGGATGATCCGCTGCACCGCCTTGGACTGCAGTGCCTGCACGGCCATCGCCACGGCGAGCCAGCTCTTGCCCGTGCCGGCCGGACCGATGCCGAAGGTGATCACGTTGGACCGGATGGCGTCGACGTACCGCTTCTGGCCGGCGGTCTTGGGGCGGATCGTGCGTCCGCGCGCCCCTCGCACGATGTCGTCGGTGAGCACCGTGCTCGGCCGCTCGTCGGCCCGGATCATCTCGATGCTGCGGCTGATCGTCGAGTCGTCGAGGTGCTCGCCGCGTTGCAGCAGCAACACGAGCTCTTCGAGCAGGTGGCCGACCGATGCCGCCCCCGGCCCGTTGATCGTGACCTCGTTGCCGCGCACGTGGATCTGCGTGTCGGGGAACGCTGCTTCGATCCGTCTCATGTGGGCGTCATGGGTGCCCAGCAGGGCAGGCAGCAGGTGCGTACCCGGGACGACGACGGAGGCAGAGGTACTTCGGGCGGTCATGCGTGTGATCGACGCCTGTGGCGTGCCGCACACGGTAGCCGCGCGAACGGCGCCTGCGGTGCGTCTGGTCCACCAGGTGGCGGTGAGCCGCTCGACCGAATCCGAACGGGTAACTACAATGCGTGTTGATAACGTCACTCAGAGTAATAACTGGCGCAACCGGTCGGAGAGGGAGACGGCGTGCGGCGATCGCTGATCCGGGCGACGTGGACGATGGTGGGTGTGGCCGGCGCGCTCGCGCTCGTCGCAGCCGTCGCGTCGCCCGGCGTCGCCCAAGCGCTCGAGGTCGCGGCCGTGGCGCAGCTGGCGATCGTGTCGGCGGTGACCAACCGACTGCACCCCAGGCTGGCGCGTCTACTGCCCGCCCTGGCCGTCGCCACCGTGGTCGCCGCCGGGGCTCTGGTGCTCGTCGCTGCAGCCTCCGATTCCGAGCTCGCCAGCTGGACCGGCCACCTCGCCATCTTGGCCTCACGCGTCGCTCTCATCGTCGCGCTCGGCACGATCGTGCTCCAGCGCACCGGCCGGGATCCCCTGGGCACGATCAGCGACAGCCTCATCGTCGGGCTCGGCGCCTGGATCGTGTGTTGGATCACCCTGGTGCGACCCAGCCTCGACGCCGCACCGGCCGAGGGCCCGGCCGCACTGCTGTCCGGGTTCTGGCTGCCGACCAGTGCCGTGATGTTGTGTCTGCTCGCGACCATCGTCTTCACCGACACCCAGCCCACCACGGCGGTCTCCATCTTCACGGTCGCTGTCGCCTCGATCATCGCGGGCGACGTGCTCAGCGCACTCGACCGCGCCGGTCACCTCGACCTGACGCGGGGTGTCGTCGCCAGCGGTTACGTCCTGGGGGCGACGCTCATCTCGGCCACACTGCTGCACCCCTCGGCCGACACCCTGTTGGAACGCCACCCGAGCGGTCCGTCGCGACCGATCGTTCGACGGTTGGTCGCCACGACGTCGTCGTTGATCGTGCCGGTCACCCTGCTCGGCGCCACCCGCAGTGCTGCCGCCGTCGACCAAGTCGTGTTGGGGCTGTCCGGCGCTGCCCTCGCTGGTGCCGTCACCTGGCGGGCGGCGCTGGCGGTGCACACCTCCAACCTCGCTCAGCGCGAGCTGCTGGCGTCGGCCCGAACCGATCCCCTCACACGGTTGGCGAACCGGCCGCTCATGGTCGAGCAGATCACCACGGCTCTGCACGAATCGTGGCAGAGCGACCGGCGCCCGACGGTGCTGTTCATCGACCTCGACCGCTTCAAGAACATCAACGACAGCCTCGGACACGCCGCCGGCGACACGGTGCTCACCACCGTGGCCCGTCGGCTCGTGGCCACGGTGCCCGAGCGCGCCAGCGTCGCGAGGATCGCCGGTGACGAGGTCGTCGTGCTCGATCCCGACACGTCGAGCGTCGAGGAGGCGACGGCACTCGCCGAGCGAGTGCTCACCGTGTTCCGCGAGCCGATCCCGCTCCGCCACGGCGACCTGTTCGTCACCGCCAGCATCGGCGTCGCCACCGCCAGTCCCACGGCGTCGGAAAGTGCGGACGAACTGCTCCGCCACGCTGATGCCGCGATGTACCGCGCCAAGGCCGCAGGCCGCAACAGTCTGGCGGTGTTCGACGAGTCGATGCTGCACCACGCCACGCATCGGCTGTCCACCGAGACCGCCCTGTACCGAGCGCTGGAGCGACGCGAGCTGCGCCTGTTCCACCAGCCGATCATCGACGTGCAGCTCGGCGACGTCGTCGGCTTCGAAGCGCTCATGCGCTGGGAACGCAGCGACGGAGTCCTCGTGCCACCGGGCGAGTTCATCCCGATCGCCGAGGAGACCGGCACGATCGTCGCGATCGGGTCGTGGGCGCTGCTCGAAGCCCTCACCCAGCTCAGAGCGTGGCTCGACGAAGGCGTGTGCGGACCCACGGCGTCGATGTCGGTGAACGTCTCACCTCGCCAGCTGCGCGACCCGAACTTCGTCGGCATCGTCAACGAAGCACTCATCCGCTCCGGTGTGCCGGCCGCGCACCTGTGGCTGGAGGTGACCGAGAGCGTGATGATCACCGAGCCTGAGCAGGCGCTGGCCACCTTGCGGCGCGTCCGGGGTCTCGGCGTGCGGATCGCGATCGACGACTTCGGCACCGGCTACTCCTCGCTCTCGCTGCTGCAGCGGTTCCCGATCCAACGCATCAAGATCGACCGCGAGTTCGTGAACGGGCTGACGGTCGACGCGAGCGCCCGGTCGCTGGTTCGCACGATCGTGGCGATGGGCAACGCGCTCGGCCTCGACACGGTGGCCGAGGGGGTCGAGACGATCGACCAGCTGCAGATGCTGGCCAAGCTGGGCTGCCACCGGGCCCAGGGTTACCTGATCTCCCACCCGATCCCGCCGGAGGCGATGCGCTCGACCGTGCACGCGCTCGAGCACGTGGCGGCCTGGCCCGGTCTCGGGATCCGCCAGCCCGGCTGATCGAGCCGAGTTCCACCTCCGGCACGGGGACGTGGGAGCATCTCGCCATGACCGAGCACGCCGAGGCCACGTTGTCCCCCGAGGAAGCCGAGCGCTTCCGTCAGCGCTGTCGCGAGTTCCTGCACGAGCACGCCACGGGCATCTCCTACGAGGGCCCCGACCCACGCGGTGACCGCTCGCTGGCGGCCGCCAAGCGCTTCCAGAAGGCCTTGGCCGAGGCGGGTCTGGCCGGTCTGACCTACCCGACCGAGTACGGCGGTCAGGGGCTCGCGAAGGCCCACGAGCGGATCTGGCGCGAGGAATACGCCCGGTTCCCGGACATGACCTTCCAGCTCACCATCAGCCACGGCATGTGCTTGCCCGTACTCAACGACTTCGGCACCCACGAGCAGAAGCTGCGGTTCATGCCGAAGAACATCACTGCCGAGGAACTGTGGTGCCAGATGTTCTCCGAGCCAGGGGCCGGCAGTGACGTCGCCAGCCTGCAGACCAAGGCCGTGCGCGACGGCGACGAGTGGGTGATCAACGGCCAGAAGGTCTGGACCACCCTCGCGCACCAGTGCGACTACGGCATCCTCATCGCGCGCACGAATCCCGACGTTCCGAAGCACGCGGGCATCTCGATGTTCATCGTGGACATGCGCGCGCCCGGGGTCGAGATCCGGCCGATCCACCAGATCGACGGCGGCACGCACTTCAACGAGATCTTCTTCACCGACGTGCGCATCCCCGCCGACTGGCTGCTCGGCGAGCTCAACAACGGCTGGAACCAGGCGAGCGCGTCGCCATCGGCACCGGATCCACCAGCGGCGTGACCCATCCGAACGCGGACCGTCTCATCAACGAAGCGACCAAGCTCGGCAAGCTCGACGACCCCGTCCTACGCCAGGAGCTGATGCGGATCTACAGCGAGGAAACCACGAAGTCGCTCGTGGCCATGCGCACCCGCGCCGAGATGAGAGCAGGCCGTGCTCCAGGACCGGGAGGCTCGCTCGGCAAGCTGCACGGCGCCAAGATCGCCCGGATGACACGCTCGGCAACCCAGCGGGTGCTCGGTCCCGACACCGACGCCTGGCTGCCCGGCGACCGCGGCGAGCAGTGGGCCCGCCAGATGCTCACCAGCTTCCAGGCCAGCATCGCCGGCGGCACCGACGAGATCCAGAAGAACATCATCGGCGACCGCGTGCTCGGCCTGCCACGCGAACCGGCTGTCGACCGCGACGTGCCGTTCCGCGAGCTGAAGGTGGGAACCCAGGCCTGAAGCCCACGGCTCGGCAAGCGCAGGGTCGACCGACCGGGAGCGGCGCGCCGCTGGCTCGGCGCTCAGGCGAACTCGAGGTCGAGGTGGGCCGAGCGCAGCCCGTAGACGAAGGCGTTGGGCATCTCGACCGGCGCCGTACCCGGTGTCACGCGCAACGACCGCACGCGTCGCACCAGCTCCTCGAAGAACACCCGGATCTCGAGTCGGGCGAGCGCCGAGCCGAGGCAGAAGTGGGTCCCGAACCCGAACGCGATGTGGTGGTTCGGCTGGCGCGTCACGTCGAAGCGCTCAGGATCGACGAAGTGGGCCGGGTCCCGGTTGGCCGAGCCGTACATCAGCACGACCTGGTGGCCGGCCGGCACGGTCGTACCGCCGATCTCGTAGTCGCGCGTCGCCACGCGACACATGTTGTGGATGGGCGTGACCCAGCGGATGAACTCCTCCACGGCGACCGTGAGGTCGGCGCCCTCCCGGAGCAGGCGCCACTGGTGCGGGTGCTCGATCAAGGTGAGCAGGGTGCGCGCGATGACGGTGCGGGTGGTCTCGGCCCCACCGTCGAGCAGCAGCAGGCAGTCGGAGATCACGTCGTCGCGGCTGAGCGGCTCACCGTTCACCGTGGCGGTGGTCCACGTGCTCATCACGTCACCCATCGGACACGCCGACCGTTCGTCGTACAGGTCCGAGGCCGCCTGCGCGAACTCCATCGCGGCGAGCATCCCGTCGTCGTTGAAGTAACGCGGACCGCCTCCGAGAGCGATCGTGCGCTCGGACCACGACTGCAGCATCGGCCACGCCTCCTCGCCGAAGCCGAGCAGCTTGCCGATCATCATCGCCGGCAACGGGGCGGCCAGGTCGCCCACGATCTCGGCCTGGCCGCCGTTGCGCTGCACGGCGTCGAGCAGCGCCGTCACCTTGGCCCGGACGTCGTCTTCCCACTGGGTCACGGCCTCGCGGGTGAACCGCCGGGCGACGAGACTGCGGCGCTGGTGGTGCAGCGGGTCGTCGAGGCCGATGATCGCGCCGTCGGCCGGGATGTTCGGGCGATAGCCGCCTTTCACCTTGTCGGAGTTGATGAAGACGTCCTTGCGACGCTCGATCTCGACGACATCGTCGTAACGGAACACGCCCCACAGCTCGTTGACCGGGTCCCACCAGACGGGGGCGTGTTCACGCATCCACGCGTAGTCGTCGTAGGGGCCGTTGGCGTACCAATCCCCGTCGAGCAGGTCGATGGCGGGTGCTCCCATGACGACACATGGTGTCAGACGTACACATGGAGACGTACACATGGTGTCAGACACCTTGTGTACGTCTCAGATGAGGGCGTGGTGGCGCAAGAACCCCTCGACGCACTCGCCGATGTAGGAGCAGTCGTCGTCGGTGAGCGAGTGGTTGTTGGGCAGGATGAGGCCGCGCTCCATCACCCGATCGGCGTTGGGCAACCCGCCAGGAGGCTGCCGGAAGGGACGGTCCCGGAACGCGGGCTGCCGCGCGGCGTTGCCGGTCCAGACCATGCGCGTGTCGACACCGTGGGACTCCATCCACTCCTGCAGTTCCGCGCGACGGATCCCGGCATCGGTGTTCACCAGCACCGGGAACATGTGCCAGCCAGTCTCGACACCCTCGGTGAGGCGCGGCAAGGTGAAGTACTGCGGCCACCGGGCGAACGCCGCCGAGGTGAGCTCGAAGCTGCGCTGGCGCCGCGCCAGGTTCTCGCCCAGTTTGTCGAGTTGGACCAGCCCGAACGCCGCCGACAGCTCCGACGGCTCGAAGTTCCACCCCAGCTCGTCGAAGATGAACAAGTCGTCGTACTCCAGGTCACCGTCGATGGTGGAAAAGAACCGCTGACCGCTCGCTTTGCGCGAGCCGAACAGCTTCACCTCGGAGCGCCGACCCCACCGCCGCAGCAGCAGCACCCGGTCGGCCATCGCCTCGTCGTCGAGACACACCATGCCGCCGGTGCCGGCGGCGGTGATGATGTGCGACAGCGCGAACGACGTGACGGTGATGTCCGCCCGGGTCCCGGTGGGCGTACCGCGCAAGGTGAGCCCGAGCGCGTCGCAGGAGTCCTCGACCACCCACAGCCCGTGACGGTCGGCGATCTCGCGGATGCGGTCCCAGTCGGGGGCGTTGCCGATCAGGTTCGGCGCCAGGATCGCCTTGGTCCGCGGACCGATCATCTCCTCGATGGCGTCCACGTCGATCTGGTACGTGTCGGAGGTGACGTCGACGAACGCCGGCACCAGACCAGCGCGGAACATCGGGGCGAGGTCGGTGGAGAACGTGACTGCCGAGGTGACGATCTCGTCGCCGGGTTCGAGCCCGAGCACCTCGATGGCGAGGTAGAGCGCGGACGACCCCGAGTTGCACATGATCCCGCGCCGCTTGCCGAACAGGGCCGCCACGCGCTGCTCCATCGCCTTCACGTTGGGCCCGATCCGCAGCGCCGTGGGCCCGCCCCGCAGCACCCGCACGACGGCTTCGATCTCGCGCTCGTCGTGCACCGAGCCGGCGTACTCGATCCGGCGCGTGCCCTGGCTCATCCGACTCATGGTTCCTCCTCGATGGGTCCGGTGGCGTACGGGGTCGACTGCAGGTCGTCGACGAGTCGCCGTAAGAGCGCAGCGAGCGTCGCCCGCTCGTTCGACGACCAGCCGCTGAGCGCCCGGCGCAAGTGGTCGTCGCGCAGCACCCGGAGCCGCTCGGCCACGGCCCGCCCCTGCGGCGTCACCGCGACCAGCACGACACTGCCGTGGTCGGGGCTCGGGGAACGGGCGAGGTAGCCGGCCTCCTCGAGCACGCGCAGCTGGCGGCTCACGGCACCCAGGTCCATGTGCGCCGCCCGAGCCAGCTCGGCCACCGACTGCCCGTCCCCGACTGCCAGCAGCACCTGTACCGCCTGCTGGGAGAGCTCCACCCCCGCGGCCCGCACCAGGGCGGCATGGACCCGGCGGCTGGCACGCAGCTGCTGCAGGGTGCGCAACGCCCCGGCGACCGCGGTCGTTTCGTCGCTTCGTGCTCGTGTGCTCGTCCCCACCGGCCCTCCCAGTCTTGACTGAGTCAAGCCTAAATGGTTGACTCAGTCAAGGCTTCACGAGAGGAGCGCCATGACCACCACCGACGCTCGCTACACCATCATCTCCGCCGACTGTCATGCGGGCGGCTCGATGGAGCAGTACGCCGAGTACCTGGACCCGGCCTGGCGTGAGGAGTTCGCCGCCTGGCGAGCCAAGTACGAGAGCCCCTGGCGCGACTTGGTCTCCGACGACAAGGTGCGCAACTGGGACTCGGCGCGGCGCTTCGCCGAGCAGGAAGCCGACGGGGTCGTCGCCGAGGTGCTGTTCCCCAACACGGTGCCCCCCTTCTTCCCCACCAACGCCGTCGTGGCCCCAGCGCCCTCCCCGACGAGCTACCCACGACGCCTCGCCGGCATCCACGCCCACAACCGCTGGCAGGCGGACTGGATCGCCGAGGCCCCGCACCGGCGACGCGGGCTCATCCAGATCTTCTTGAACGACGTCGACCAGGCCGTTTCCGACATCCGTCGGTTCCACGCCCTCGGCGGCTTCGGCGGTGTGCTGCTGCCCGGGGTGGCCCCCGACACCGACCTGCCGCCGCTGTACGCACCCGACTACGACCCGATCTGGGCCGTCTGCGAAGAGCTCGACCTCACCCTCACCCATCACGGCGGGGGCAGCGGCATGCCCTCGTTCGGCCGCTACCCCGCGTCGCTCGCGGTGTTCGTCACCGAGGTGCCCTGGTGGGCCGACCGCACGGTGTGGCACCTGATCTGGGGCGGCGTGTTCGAGCGGTTCCCCCGGTTGCGCTTCGTGCTCACCGAGGTGGGTGTCGGCTTCGTGCCCGAGCTGCTCGAACGGATGGACTACTTCCACAGCGAGATGGTCAAGGGCCGTCTCGGCGAGATCGCGTTCGAGCCCGACCAGGTGCTGCCCGAACGGCCCAGCACTTACTTCGCCCGCAACTGCTACCTCGGTGCGTCGTTCCCCGGGCCCCGCGACGCCGAGGTGATCCGCGCGCTCGGCGTCGATCGGGTGATGTGGGGCAGCGACTACCCGCACCACGAGGCCACCACGCCCTACACCCGCGAGTCGCTGCGCCGGTCGTTCCCCGGCTGGTCCCCCACCGAGCTGCAGACGCTCCTGGCCGGCACGGCGGCCCAGGTGTACGGCTTCGACCTCGACGCCCTGGCCCCGCTCGCCCTGGACTTTCCCGAGGCCCATCCGCGTGCGGCGCAGCGCCACCCCAACCTACAAGGCCTCACCCATGCCGAGATCGCCGAGCCCCTCACGATGATCCCCGCCGACGCCACGAGCCCGGCATTCGTGCGGCCATGACCATGTTCGACCTCTCCGGACGCACGGCCCTCGTCACGGGCGCCGGCCAGAACGTCGGGGCGGGCATCGCCCGCGCCCTGGCCCGCCAGGGCGCCCACGTCGTCGTGAACGACCTGTTCGCCGACCGTGCCGCCAGCACCGCGGCCGCGATCACAGCCGCCGGGGGCTCCGCCAGTGCGAAGGCGTTCGACGTCACGGACCTCGACGCCGTGCTCGCCGCCGTCGCCGAGATCGGACCGGTCGACATCCTGGTCAACAACGCCGGCATCAGCGCCACCGGCATGGCGGTGCGCCAGTTCCGCGACCTGTCACCGGCCGACTGGGACGCACCGATCCGCATCAACCTCTACGGCGTGCTGCACTGCTGCCACGCCGTGGTCGGCGGCATGTGCGAGCGAGGATGGGGGCGGATCATCACGATCTCCTCAGGTGCCGGCACCACCGGTGTCGCGCTCGGGGTGTCGCCCTACAGCGCTGGCAAGGGCGGCGGGATCTCGTTCACCCGCACCCTGGCGCTCGAGGTCGCGCGCCACGGGGTCACGGCGAACACCTTGGCGCTCGGTCTCATGGATCACCCGGACCGCTCGGTCACCGAGCACCTGGCGCGCTCGATCCCCGTGGGCCGCACCGGCACCCCCGACGACGTCGGAGCCGCCTGCGTCTGGTTGGCCTCCGAGGAGGCCGCCTGGGTGACGGGTCAGACGATCGGCATCAACGGAGGCTCGTCCACCAGCTGAGCCGCCACGGCGCCCGCTGCCCCCACAGGGCCCGCGCCCACCGGGCGCGCCACGAACCGGGCCGCTAGGCCACCACGCCCGCGGCTCGCAGCGCCGCGATCTGCTCCGCGCTGCGACCCAGCTCGGCTAGCACCTCGTCGGTGTGCTCGCCGTAGCGGGGCGCGTGGCGGTGCAGGCCCGAGGGCGTCGCCGAGAACCGGGCGGCGGGCAACGGCTGGCGCACCTGCACCCCCGCCGGGTGGTCCACCACGGCGATCGAGCCCCGGTGCACCACCTGGGGGTCGGTCAGCACGTCAGCCCGGCGGTTGACCTTGGCCACAGGGACGTGGTGCTCGTCGAGGCGGGTGACGATCTCGTCGACCGGCCACTTGCGCAGCTCGGCTTCGGCGATGTCGGTGAGGGCGTGGGCATTGATCACCCGCTGCAGCAGGTTCGAGAACCGCTCGTCGGCGAGCAGGTCTTCGCGGCCGAGTGCCCGGCACAGACCTTCGAACTCGACGTCTTGGATGACGATCATCGCCAGGTGCCCGTCGGCGGCGGGCCAGATCCGGTAGAAGCTCGCGAACTCGGGCATCTGGCCGGGGTGGTCGACGAAGGAGTAGTTGTAGTACGCCTCGGGCCACATCCACCCGAGGGCGGCGTCCATCATCGCCACCTCGACGTGCTGGCCGCTTGCGCCCCGCTCGCGGGCGAACAGCGCCGCCGTCACGGCCTGGGCCACGTAGAGCGCGCTCACCTTGTCGCAGGCGATGGTCTTGAACAGGCTCGGCTGCCCGTCGGGCTCGCCTTGGATGTCGGTGAACCCCGTGACGGCTTGGATCACCGGGTCGTAGACCCGCTTGTGCGCGTACGGCCCATCCGGACCGAACCCGGTGATCGAGACGTAGATGATCTCGGGTCGCACGGCGCGCACGGCCTCGTAGCCGAACCCCATCCGTTCGATGGCACCCGGGCGGAAGTTCTGCACCATGACGTCGGCTCGCCGCAGCAGGTCCCACAGCACGGCTCGCCCAGCGTCGTCGTCGAGGTCGAGCGCGATCGCCCGCTTGTTGCGGTTGAGCACCGCCCATCCTGCGGCGAGCCCCTCGTGCTGGGGGCCGGCGGCGCGCATGGAGTCCGGCTTGCCGACCTGCTCGATGGTGATCACGTCGGCCCCCTGGTCGGCGAGGATCGTGGTGGCCATCGGTCCGGACACCACTGCCGACAGGTCGACCACCCGGATCCCGTCCAGTGCACCAGGCATGTGACACCCCCTGCAGCTCGAACCGCCCCCGCGGTGTGCACGGCGACGATACCGCCGGACCGCGCGCTGGTCGTGACCCGGTGCTCGACAGCAGCTGGACCACGGAGGTCGAGGCGCGCCAGATCCCGAAGACCCCGTTCCGCACGTTCGAGCTTCGCCAGGCGCAGGCCGCGCGTTCGCTCGGCTTCACCGTGCTCGCGGAGCTGAGCAGGTGTGTGCGTCGCTTGTCGGTGGTTGCTCGCGGTGCGCCAGGATGGGTCGGTGAACGTCCCGACCGGCCGCACCCGAGGTCGCCCACCAGGTGGCACCCCGGTCGCGGATCGCGACGCGATCTTGGCCGCCGCCGAGCGCGTGATCGGGCGTGACGGCCCGGGCGCGTCGCTCGACGCCGTAGCCGCCGAGGCGGGCATCACCAAGCCGATCGTGTACGCCCGCGTCGGGCCGCGCGCCGAGTTGGCCAACGCACTCGCCGAGCGGCTCACCGAGCGGATCGTGGTGGCGGTCGGCGCCGGCATCGGCACCCGGCCGCCGTCGCGGGACACCTTGGCCTGGCTGTTCCGCACCGTGCTCGAGACCATCGGCACGCACCGCAACGTCTTTTTGTACGTCACCGGCGGGTCGCCCGGCGACACCTCCGAGCGACTCACCTTGGCAGGCCGCTCGGCCGAACCGCTCAGCCAGCTCCTCGCCCAGTGGCGCCAGCAGCACGGCCACGACCCTTCGGTCGCACGGACATGGGCCTACGCCATCACCGGGATGCTCAACATGGTGGCGCTGTGGTGGCTCGATCAGGGCCGGCCGCCGGTCGGCGCGTTGTCCGACGCGCTCGCAGACCTCGTGTGGTCGGGCATGCTGCCCGACCGTGCCCCGAACGACTGACGTGGCGCACCCACCGCGAAATTACTCCCCGTAGATTCTGGACGCGGCGGTTGCTAGCGTGCCCCCATGGCGACCGACGAGTCCTACGAAGACCTCACCGAGTGCGCGCTCAGCCCCGAGCTCGAGCACCAGCTCGTGACCACCCAGCGCGAGTGCGTGTTCATGTGGGTGAACTCTGCCGGCGAACCGTTCGGGGTGGTGATGTCGTACCTGCCCAAAGACGGCAAGCTCTGGCTCACCGCCGCCGAGCGCCGCAAGCGCATCGCCGCCATCCGGCGCTTCCCCCGGGCCTCGGTGTGCATCAACAGCACCGGCACCCCGATCGGGTCGGGCAAGACGGTCAGCTACAAAGGATCGTGTGTCGTGCACGACGACCGCGCCACCAAGGACTGGTTCTACCCCGAGTTCGCCCGCTACCTCATGCCCCACGACGAGCGGGCCGCCGCCACGTTCCAGCGGTTCTTGGACTCGCCGCACCGGGTGATCATCGAGTTCACCCCGGACTACCGGCTGGGGTTCGACTCGGCACTCATGTGGGCCCGTTCACCCGAGGTGGTGGGGGGCCGCAACCGCTGACGGCCCGCTCACAGCCCGCCCGACACCGTGATGATCTGGCCGGTCACCCAGCTGCCGGCGTCGCTCGCCAGGTAGATCGCTGCGCCCGCCATGTCGTCGGGGGTGCCGAGCCGCCTCAACGGGATGCGTGAGTTCGCCATCTTCTCGAGCCCCTCGAGATCGGTCCCCAACGCCGTCATGACGACCTCGGTGGGCACGAAGCCCGGTGCGATACCGTTCACGCGGATCGCCGGGGCGAGCTCGACCGACATGGTGAGTGTGAGGGCGTTCACCCCGGCCTTGGCCGCCGAGTAGTGGCCGCTACCGGGCACCGCCCGGGTCGCCGCTGGGGACGTGACGTTGATGATGCACCCCCCGTCGCCCATCCTCCCGGCGGCGATCACCGAGGCACGCCACACCGCCGTGAGGTTGAGCGCCAAGCAGGCGTCCCAGTCGGACTCGGCCAGCTCGCGCATCGGGGCCTGCACCGGCGAGCCGCCGGCGTTGTTCACCCAGACGTCGAGCCGGCCGAACCGCTCCACGGCGGCGTCGGCCAGGGTCACGAGGGCGTCGCGGTCGGTGACGTCGGTGGGCACGGCCAACGCCTGGCCGCCTTCGGCAGCGATCTCGTCGGCGACGCGTGCGACGCGCTCGGCGTGGCGGGCCGCCACCACCACCGCCGCACCTGCCCTGGCGAAGCCCTTGGCGATGCCCTCGCCGATGCCCTGGCCCCCGCCGGTCACGACGGCGACCTTGCCCGTCAAGTCGAAACTGGCCACTGGTGCTCCCTTGTTCGTTGTGTCGCTGCTCAGCTCGCGACGCCCCGGATGACCCGCTCGCCGAACTCGTCGAGGCGGTCGAGCCCACCCTGCCCGGCGAAGAAGAACGCCGGCACCATCACGCGGCCCACGCCGAGCTCGGCCAGGCGCGCCACCCCACCTGCCGGGTCGGCCATGTGGTAGCCGAACATGGCGTTGATCTCGATGCTCGCCGGGTCCCGGCCCGCCTGCTCGGCCGCCCGTCGGACCCGCCCGATCAGGCCCGCCAGGCGCTCGACGTCGCCCTCGCCGGGGAAGTACCCGTCAGCCAGTCGTACCGCCCGAGCGATCGCCGCCTCGGTGTCGCCCCCGACCAGGATCGGGATGTGAGCCTGCACCGGCCGGGGGCTGCAGGTCACCGGCGGGAAGTCGACGAGCTGACCGTGGAACTCGGCGTGCGGCCCGGCCCACAGTGCTCGCATCGCGGCGATCGTCTCGTCGGTGCGCACCCCGCGCCGCTCCCACGGCACCCCGAGAGCCTCGAACTCCTCGCGCAGCCAGCCGACTCCGATACCGAGCTCGAGCCGTCCGCCCGACAGCCGGTCCAACGTGGCGAGCTCTTTGGCCAGTACGAGTGGGTTGCGCTGCGGCACGATCAAGATGCAGGTGCCCAGCCGCAGCGTGGGTGCTGCGGCGGCGGCGAAGGCCAGCCAGATCAACGGGTCGGGGATCGGCGTGTCGGGTTCGGCGGGGATCTTTCCGTCGGCGGTGTAGGGATAGCGCGACTCGATGGTCGAGGGCAGCACCACGTGCTCGCCTCCCCAGACCGACTCGAACCCGGCCGCCTCGGCCCGCCGACAGACCTCGAGCGCGTCGGGGCCCTCGATGCCGATGCTGGCTGCGAACGCCAGCCCGAACTTCATCGGCGGCCCCCTCAGCCGACGACCGTGCTCGGGATCCAGCTGCCGTGGAACCCGAACGGGATGCGCGGCAGCTCGACGGTGGCGATCGGGGTGGCATCCATCGTGGCGGCGTCGAGGACGACGAACTCGCTCGAGTCGCTCGACGCGTCGTACACGAACGTGACCAGGTACCCGTCGTCCTCGGCGGTGCCGCCCTCGGCGGGTACGAACACCGGCTCGCCCGGCAGACGGCCCCGGCCGAGCTCCAACCGGGTGGAGGTGCCCGCCACCCGGTCGTACTTCACGATCGCACCCACCTGGTTCATCGGGTCGTCGTAGGAGAGGTCCTCGGGCAGCCCCATCATGTAGCCGTAGCGGTGCGCAAGGCCCACGACCGAGTCCGCCACGCGCGGGAACTCAGCGGGCCGGTCGTCGACCTGCTCCTCGTGGACCGTGCCGGCCGCGGTGTCGATCGTCCAGCGCCACAGCTCGGGCGGCGGGAAGTCCATCATCGAGTCGCGCCAGATGTGGCTGAGCCGGGCCACGTCGAGCACGATCCGCTCGCCGTCTTCGTACGCGTTCATGGGGTGGAACACGTAGCAGGGGTCGATGTCGTACCAGACCACGTCGGCGTCGGTGCCGTCGCGGGGCATCACGCCCAGGCGCGCCGGATAGGTGTCGGACCAGTGGATCGGCATCTCGCCACGCAGGGCCAGCTCGAGGTCGAACACCGCCGGCAGGTCCATGAAGACGACGTGGTTCCGGGTGACGTTGAAGTCGTGCATCATGGTCGGCCCGCCGACGGTGATGTCGGTGTCTTGCACCAGCTCGCCGGTGGCCGAGATCCGCACGTAGCGCAGGTAGGGCTCGAACGCCGAGTAGCCGAACGCCAGCAGCTCACCGGTCACCGGGCAGATCTTGGGGTGCGCGGTGAACGACCCCCGGAGCCGGCCACCGAAGTCGAACGGGCCGACGGTGTCGAGCCCGCCGTCGAGGACGTAGGGATAGTGACCCTCCTCGAGGGCCATGATCCGCCCGGCGTGGCCGACCACGTGGGTGTTGGCCTTGGACGCCGTCATGTCCGACACCACGCTCGGGTCCAAGATGTCGAGCTCGGGATTGGCGTAGAACGGGGTGCGCACGTAGCGGTTGCGGTACCACTCGACCCGGCCGTCGCGCAGGCGCACCCCGTGCACCATGCCGTCACCGAAGAACGGGTGCATGGCCGTCCCGGTGATGGGGTTGGCCCCGTTGCGCACGTACCGGCCATCGAGCTCGACGGGGATCGTGCCCCGCACCGGCGGATCGGTGATCGTGCGCTCCTCGGTGACCGGGCGCCCGTTGCCGCGCAGGAACGCTGGCGTCCTGTCGTCGATCGTGGTCATGTTCACCCCCAGACGCTGTCGTCGACCCGGACCCTAGCCGCAGGCGCCACCCCGAATCTACTGGGCGTAAATATTTGGGGGCGGGCGGTGCTCGGTAGGTTCACGACGCCAACGTCGAGATCGAGCCGAGCCGTCATCGGCTCGAGGGGGAGCGACATGCGAGCACGAACCGGACGCACCAGCCGCGTCGGCACCCTGGCCCTGGCCGCCGCGGTCCTCGCCACCGCCTGCAGCGGCGACGACGCCTCACCGGCGACGACCGCCGCGGCGACCACCGTCGCGCCGACCACCACCACTGGTGGGTCCGCCCCGACCGAGCCGCCCGCGCCATTGGCGAACGACCGGGCCTTCTACATCTTGGCGCCGGGGAACTACGGCGGGCTGCCGACCACCGACGACTCGCTCGACCAACTCCCCCTCTACGACGGGCTGACGCCACTTCGCGGCGAGGTCACCGACGCCGACCTCGAACGGTTCTTCCTGCCTGCGGACTTCGAGCCGATCGGCCGCACCACCGAGGAACCGACCGGACGCCCCGGCACCACGATCGTCTATGACGAGTACGGCATCGCCCACATCACCGGCGAGACCCGAACAGACCTGGCGTTCGGGGCCGGCTGGGTGACCGCGCGCGACCGCGGCCTGCTCATCGACCTCGGGCGCGGGGCGGCGCGCGCGGCCGTGGCCGACGTGCCCGGCATCGACGCGTTCAGCCTGGTGACGAGCGGCCAGGAGTTCGTCCCGAGCGAGGCCGCCGAGCAGCTGGTGAGCGACCAGGTGCAGCTGATCCTCGACACCTACGGCGACGAGGGCGCCGAGATCATCGCCGACGCGCAAGCCTACGCCGACGGGATGAACGCCTACTGGGAGGCCAACGGGATCGACCGGGAGCCCGCCACCGTGAACGACGTCATCGCCGTCACGGCGTTCATCGGGTCGATCTTCGGTGCCGGGGGTGGCGCCGAGGCGCGCAACGCCGAGTTCCTCGCGGCGCTGCAGAACCGCCTCGGCGACGAGCTCGGCCGACAGGTGTGGGAGGACCTCCTACCCGCCGACGACCCCGAGGCCCCGACCACCATCGAGGAGCGCTTCGAGTACGGCGCGCTCACCGGCGGTGAGGTGACCGGTTCGGTGGTGATCGACGAGGGTTCGATCATCTCGCTCGACCCGCTCTCGCCGGCCCCCGGCTCGGCTCCCCTGGTCGCCGGCGAGCCCGTGGCCCAGGGCGTGCGGTACCAGGCTGCAGACGGACCGCGCAGCCGCACGGCCAGCAACTGGCTCACCGTCGAGCCGGCAGCATCGGCCAACGGCACCACGCTCGCGGTGATGGGCCCCCAGCTGGGCTACTACTACCCCGAGATCGTCATGCAGGTGCACCTGCGCGGCCCGGGCATCGAGGCCCAGGGCATCGCCGTGCCCGGGCTGGCGATGTACATGCTGATCGGGCGCACCCGCGACTACGCCTGGAGCCTGACCTCGGCCACCCAGGACGTGCGCGACGTGTTCGTCGAGGTGCTGTGCGAACCCGACGGGTCGACCCCGACCCGTGAGTCGGGCTACTACGAGCACGACGGCGAGTGCGTCCCGTTCGAGCAGTTCGAGGCCGGCACCCTCGGCGGCGTGCCGGTGCGCTACCCGGTGTCGGTGCACGGCCCGGTGATCGGCACGGCGACCTCCGAGGGGCGCCCGGTGGCACTCACCAGCAAGCGCTCGACGTTCGGCCGCGACGGGTTGAACCTCGGCGCGCTCAAGGACATGACCGAGGGTGACGCCAACACCGCCGAGGCGTTCTTCGACGTGGCGAACAAGTTCGGGTTCACCTTCAACTGGGGCTACGCGAACCGCGACGGCATCGCCTACTTCGCGTCGGGCTACCTGCCCGTGCGCGCCGAGGGGCTCGACCGGCGCCTGCCCACGCTCGGCACCGGCGAGTACGAGTGGCAGGGCTTCTTGGAGCGCGACCAGCACCCGCACGCCACCGGTCACCCGAACGGACGGCTGGTGAACTGGAACAACCAGTCGGCGCCGGGCTTCATGCACGGAGACAACGTGCACTACGGCTCGGTGCACCGGGTGGAGAACTTCGACCAGTGGCCCGAACCGGTCGACTTGGCCGGTGTCGTGAGCGTGATGAACCGCGCCGCCACCGAGGACGTCCGCTCGTCGGTGTGGCCGGTGATGAGCCAGGTGCTCGCCGGGGGTGAGGCACCCTCGGAGCTGGCTGCCGAGGTCGTTGCCCTGCTCGACGCGTGGGTGGCCGACGACGCGCCGATCCTCGACGCCGACGAGGACGGCTTCTACGACTCCCCCGGCCCGCTGGTGATGAACGAGCTGTTCGACCGGCTCGTGCTCGACGCCATCGCCCGCCCGGTGCTCGGCCCCGTGCTCGACGCCGGCATCGAGCTGCGTGGCATCGACGAGGCCAGCCTGGCCGACAAGGACCTGCGCCGCCTGCTCGGCGAGCCGGTCGAGGGCCCGTTCCACGTCGCCTACTGCGGCCAGGGCGACCTGGCGGCCTGCCAGGCGGCGATGTGGGCCGTGGTCGAACAGGTGGCGACCGAGCTCGCCGCGGCACAGGGCGACGACCCGTCGGCCTGGCGAGCCGAAGCGCGCCGGCAGGGGTTCGTGCCCGGGCTGATCCCCGACACCTTCCGCCCGACGAACCGACCCACCTATCAGCAGCTGCTCGAGTTCGTGCCCCGCTTACCGCCAGCTCGTTGGCGCCAGCCGGCGTCGAGCCGCTACATCGTCCGTCGACGCTGCATTGCACAGCTTCGACGAACGACGCCGCACCTGAAGGGAGCACACCTCGATGACCTCGACCACCTTTGCCGGCCTGCCCCGACGCACCTTGGCCGACACGATCCCGGGTGCCCGCGCCCGGGATGTGATCTTGGTGGTGGGGTTCGCGCTGTTGACCGCGCTGGCAGCGCAGATCTCGATCCCACTGGGGTTCACCCCGGTACCCATCACCGGCCAGACCTTCGCCGTGCTGCTCGCCGGCGGCGCGCTCGGCGCCGTCCGCGGTGGGCTCTCGCAGCTGCTCTACGTGGCACTCGGCGCCGTGGGGCTGCCGTTCTACGCCGGCGGTGACGGCGGATGGAAGGCCGCCACCGGTTCGACGGCCGGCTACCTCGTCGGCTTCGTCGTCGCGGCGGCGGTGATCGGCTGGATGGCCGAGCGTGGCCACGACCGGAAGGTGTCCACCGCCGTGCCGGCGTTCGTCGTCGGCAGCGTGATCATCTACGCCTTCGGTGCCGTGTGGCTCGCCCACTCGATCGACGTGCCGCTGACGGCCGGGATCGCCGAGGACGGCTCGATCGAAGCGAGCGCCATCACCTACGGGGTGGCGCCGTTCCTGGTGGGTGACCTGATCAAGGC
>FWPV01006696.1_pt1 | contig 21697 bp, 19 predicted proteins | sample 2228371 | NCBI WGS metagenome assembly FWPV01 (sample SAMEA103939776, study PRJEB20133) | metagenome | reverse complement strand
TGCCCTGCCCCACCCGGCGCGCTGCAAAGCAGAAAAAACGGCATCGGCATAATGTGGGGCAACGTGCGCATCACTGACGAGCGCCAGCGGGGGCCGCAAGCCAGCCTGCTGCAGGGCCTCGCCCAGTCCGGTGAAATCGGGCGGCAGGCGCAGCACATCGTACCCGCTGCCCATGCCGCTGATGTGGTATTGCCCCAGTTTTTTTTGTATTTCTGCTGCGAGCGTTTCGATGGGTTGTCCTATATTGGCTACGCGCAACTCGAAAGATTCGTAATGGGTGCGACGCGCGGCAAGTAAGGCGCTCAGCCGTTCGGGCAGGTTGCCGGTGAGCAGCGGGCGCGTGGGGGCAGACTGCGCCAGACGGGCGCGCAGGGTGGTTTCGTCGCTCCAGAGGAGCAGCACCTGTCCGTGCGATTGGGCCAGGGCGCGGTTGTTTGGGCACAGTAACGCGCCGCCGCCCAGGGCAATGACGCTCGGCGGGCGGGTAACGACCTGTTGCAGCTGGGCGGTTTCCAGGTTGCGGAAGGTTTCTTCGCCGTGGGTTTGCATCAGGTTGGCAATGGATTGCCCGGCGGCGGCTTCAATTTCGGCATCCAGGTCTATAAAGGGGCGTGACAGGCGCTGGGCAAGCAGACGGCCAATCGTGCTTTTGCCTGCGCCCGGTGGGCCGTAGAGGAAAACGTGGTTGGTCATGGCGGTTATTCCCAAAAAATGTGCGGGGCGGCATCCATGGGCAGGTCGGTCAGGCGGGCGCGGCGCAGGGCGTCGAAACGGGGGCGCATTTCAGCCAGCGAGTCGCCGCCCAGTTTTTCTAGCAGGGCATCGGCCAGCACAAAAGCGACCATGGCTTCCAGAATGGGCACGGCGCGCGGCACAGGACAGAAGTCGGAGCGTTCGTAGCGGGTAGGGCCTTCTTCGCCTGTGGCGAGGTTGACTGTGCGTTGGGGGTTGAGGGTGGTGGCGATGGGCTTCATTGCGGCGCGGATGAGGATGGGTTGACCGTTGGAGATGCCGCCTTCGATGCCCCCGGCGCGATTGGTGGGGCGAATAAGGTCATCGCCAGTGCGGTGAATGGCGTCGTGGGCCTGGGTGCCGGGCAGGCGGGCGCTTTCGAAGGCGGCGCCGATTTCGACGCCTTTGATGGCCTGCACGCTCATCACGGCCTGGGCCAGGCGGGCTTCCAGACGGCGATCCCATTGGGCGAACGCCCCCAGTCCAGGGGGAACGCCCAGGGCGACAATTTCCAGCACGCCGCCGAGGGTGTCTTTGGCGTGGATGATGGCTTCTATTCGGGCGCGCATGCGGGCCGCGGCATGGGGGTCGGGGCAGCGGACATCAGATTGTTCGGCGGCTGCAAAACGGGCCGGGAAAGGGATGTCGTCTAGTTGGGCGTCTATTTCGCCGATGCTGCGCACATAGCCCCCTACCCTGACGTCAAACTGGGCCAAAAGATGTTTGCAGACGGCCCCAACGGCAACGCGCATGGTTGTTTCGCGGGCCGAGGCGCGCTCTAGCGCGGGGCGCAGGTCGCGGTAGCCGTATTTGACCGCGCCGGTAAGGTCGGCGTGGCCGGGGCGGGGTGTGACGAGCGGCTCGATGGGTTTGGCGCGCCATTTGACATGGTCGGCGTTTTGAACGAGGAAAGCCAGGGGGGCGCCGGTGGTGTGTCCATCCATGACGCCGCCTAAAATTTGTACGGCGTCTTTTTCGATTTTCATGCGCCCGCCTGCGCCATAGCCCTGCTGGCGGCGGGCGAGTTCGTGGTCTATTACGGCGGTCGGCAGGGGCAGCCCGGCGGGGATTCCGTCCAGGATGGCGGTAAGGGCAGGGCCGTGGGATTCGCCTGCGGTGAGAAAGCGTAGGGTCATGATTCCTCCAAAGCGGCAAAGAGAACGTGGCGCGGGGGGCGCTGGCCTGTCCAGCGTTCAAATGCCAGTGCGGCTTGCTCGATGAGCATGCCCAGCCCGCTGATGGCGGCGTGGCCGGCCGCGCGGGCTTGCTGGATGAGGCGCGTATTGCGGGGATTGTACACCAGGTCATAGATGGCCGCGCCTGGCGGGAAAGGCAGGGAGGCCGGCCAGGGTGTTTCTGTGATGTTTGGGAGCATGCCCAGCGGGGTGGTGTTGACAATGAGATGGATGGGGGCGCGAGATGCCAGATGGGGTAAATGGGCGAAGGTGTGCGGGGTAACACGGGTTGGGTGCAGCGCAGCCAGCGCCTGGGCCTGCTGAATGCGCCGGGCAAGCACCTGCACTTGCCAGCCGTGACTGACCAGGGCATAGACCACTGCCCGCGCCGAGCCGCCTGCCCCTAAGACGAGCGCCTGAGGCGGGTTGGCGGCAGGGGTAAGGTCACCCGGCTGCGGGAGGGCTGGCAAGGGAACAGGCAGGCGCTGCAAGTCGTGGTAAAAGCCGGGGGCGTCGGTGTTGTCGCCGAGGAGACGTCCATCTTCAAGCAAAATGGTGTTGACCGCGCCGATGGCCTGGGCTGCAGGGGTAAGCGCGTCGAGGTAAGGAAGGACGGTTTGCTTGTGCGGGATGGTGACGTTAAGCCCCTGCAGGCGGCCGGTGCGCAGGCGGTGCAGCAATGCCTGCAGGGCGGCGGGGTCTTGAGGGGGGATGGGATAGAGATCGTACGCGCCGGAAAGCCCGCAGGCGCGCAAAGCGGCCGCGTGAATGCGCGGCGACAGCGAGTGCGTAAGTGGAAAACCCGTAAGCCCCAGGCGGATCATCGCAGCGTCTCCAGCACGTCGAAAAAGTTGGGAAAGGTTTTGGCAACGCAGGCGGGGTTTTCGATGACGATGCCGGGGACGCGCAAACCAATGAGCGAGAAAGCCATGGCCATGCGGTGGTCGTTATAGGTTTGGATGACAGCGGGCCGCAGGTGGGATGGGCGCTGGGGGTAAATGGTCATGCCGTCGGGGTGTTCTTCTACACGCACGCCAAGGCGGCTGAGTTCGGTGCAGGTGGCGGTGATGCGGTCGGTTTCTTTGAGGCGGGCCGAGGCGATGCCGCGAATGCGGGTGGGCGTGCTGGCAAAGGGCGCAATGGCAGCCAGGGTTTGGGCAGTATCGGGGATGTCGCGCATGTCCACATCTATCCCCTGCAGACTGGCGGGCCCGCGCACGAGAATGCCTTCGGCAGATTCCTGGATGACGCAGCCCATTTGCTGAAGGACATCTAAAAAGGCGATGTCGCCCTGGGAGGCACGGCGTGATACATTGGCTACGCGCAATTCCCCGCCGCAAATGGCAGGCGCGGCGAAGAAGTAGGAGGCGGCTGAGGCGTCTGATTCGATGTGAAAGGTGGGACGCGCGGCGTAGCGGGCAGGTTGAATGCGGAAGTGTTGGTAGGCGCGCCGCTCAACTTCTACCCCGAAGGCGTGCATGATGGCGATGGTCATGTCTACGTAGGGTTTGGAGCTGAGTTCGGTGGTGAGTTCGATTTCGATGGGGCCGTGGGCATAGGGGGCCACCATGAGCAAGGCAGAGAGAAACTGGCTGGAGATGTCGCCTGCCAGACGGGTTTTGCCGCCGGGCAGCCCGCTGGCAAGGATGGTAAGCGGGGGTGTGATGTGCGGGCCGGGGGGGCGGTCTGGCAGGGGCAGGGGCGTTACCTGGGCGCCCAATTGCTGCAAAGCGTTGACCAGATCGCCGATGGGACGTTCGCGCATGCGGGAGTCGCCATCCAGGGTATATTGGCCGCGCCCCAGGGTGAGAAATGCGCTAAGAAAGCGGGCGGCGGTGCCGGCATTGCCGATGAACAGATGGGCGCGGTCTGCAGGAATGCGCCCGCCTTGCCCGTGGACGGTGATTTGGGCGGCGGGTTCGTCGAGGGTGAGGTCGAAGCCCAGGGTTTGGAGGGCGCGGGCAAAGTAGCGTGAATCGTCGCTGAAGAGGGCGTTGTGCAGGGTGGTGACTCCCTGGGCGAGGGCGGCGATGAGGAGGGCGCGGTTGGTAAGGGATTTGGAGCCGGGGACACGCACCTGGGCGCGCAGGGGGTGGTCAATGGGGGTGATGGGGCGCATGGGGTGAGGCGTGAGGAGGAGAGGTGGGAAGGGCGGGGGCTATTGGGAGATGAGGCGGTTGTATTTTTCGAGGGCGGCGGTGAGGGTAAGTTGGAGGGTTTGGTCGTCGTATTCGGAGAGGGCGGCGGTGAGCAGGGCGAGTTCGTCTTGCAGGGCTTCGAGGGCGGCCAGGATGTTGGCGCGGTTGGTTTGTAATACGCCCAGCATCATGCTGGGGGGGGTGCCCGCCAGACGGCTGGTGGAGCGAAAGCCTGGCCCAATGAGGGGGGCGCAGTCTTGGGGGGTGGCAAGGGCGAGGGCGGCTGCCAGCAAATAGGGCAGGTGACTGGTGCGGGCCAGAATGCGGTCGTGGGCAGATGGGTCGAGCAGGATGGGGCGCGCGCCAATTGCGGCGATAATCTGCTGGGCGGCGGCGTGGGCGCGGGGCGTGGTGCGCGGCAGCGGGGTGAGGATGAAGGGCGCCGCGTAGTAGAGGGTGCGCTCGGCGTTGGCCAGAGAGAGCCGCTCTTTGCCACAGATGGGATGCCCGCCAATGGGGTCAAAGCGCTCTGGCAGGCGGGCCATCTGCTGGCAGATTTCGGCTTTGGTGGAGCCCAGGTCGAGGACGATGGCCGGGTTGGGGGTGAGGTCGGGCAGGTCGCGAAGCAGGGTGAGGATAGCCGGAACGGGCGCGGCCAGGATGATGAGGTTGGCCTGGGGCAGGAGCGCGGCCGGGTCGGCTTCGGCCTGTTCGACGATGTGCTGGCGCAAGGCCAGGTCGCGGGCGGCCGGGTCTGGGTCAATGCCTGAGAGGCGGGCGCAATGCCCACGCAGGGCCAGGGCCAGCGAGCCGCCCATTAACCCCAGCCCGACGATGGCTACACTGGACTGCTTGAGGTCAAACATTCGGCAACCTATCAGGCCCAGCCCTGACGCCACTGCAGAGCGGGGGTGGCGGCGGCCAGGCGGCGATCCATAATTTGGGCAATTTGCCCAACCTGGCGCACCATTTTGGCGAAGGCTTCGGGCTTGAGGGACTGTTTGCCATCGGAGGCGGCATGGGCGGGGTCGGGGTGCACTTCGACAATGAGGCCGTCGGCCCCGGCGGCAATGGCGGCCCGGGCAATGGCGGTGACGTAGTCGGCATGGCCAGTGGAGTGGGAGGGGTCGAGAATGACGGGCAGGTGGGTGAGTTTCTTGAGGACGGGGATGGCGTTGATGTCGGTGGTGTTGCGGGTGGCAGTTTCGAAGGTGCGGATGCCGCGCTCGCAGAGGATGACTTGCTGGTTGCCGCCAGCGAGGATGTATTCGGCAGACATGAGGAGTTCTTCGATGGTGGCGCTGAGTCCGCGCTTGAGCAGGACGGTGGTGCGCGTTTCGCCAATGGCGCGCAGTAAGTTGAAGTTTTGCATGTTGCGCGCGCCTACTTGAAGGACATCTACGTATTTGACCATCAGGTCGAGTTGGACCTGGGACATGATTTCGGCAACGATGGGCAGTCCGGTTTGTTCGCGGGCTTCGGCAAGGTATTCGAGGCCTTTTTCGCCCAGTCCCTGGAAGGCGTAGGGCGAGGTGCGCGGTTTGAAGACCCCGCCGCGCAGGGCGCAAGCGCCGGCTTCTTTGACGGCGTGGGCGGTTTCGAGGATTTGGGAGCGGCTTTCGACAGAGCAGGGCCCGGCAATGATGACGATTTCATCACCGCCGACGGTGAAGCCATCGAGCGGGAAGACGGAGTTTTGAGGGTGGAACTGGCGCGAGGCAAGTTTGAAGGGCTGGGTGATGCGCTGAACGGTTTCGACGCCTTCGAGCACTTCAAAGGTTTCGGTGAGCATGGTGTGGGTCTCGCCGATGGCGCCAATGACGGTGGTTTCGACGCCTTGCGAGAGATGCACGGACAGCCCGGCATCTTTGACGCGCTGAATGACCTGCTCGACTTGCTGGGGGGTGGCGTTGGGTTTCATTACGATCATCATGGGATACTCCATAAAAAAATGAGGGTGGGTGGGATTATTGCGCGGCGACAAGGTCGGGGCGCAGGCGGACGGCTTCACGCAAGTAGATGTGATTGATTTCGCGCTGATGGCGGTCGGTGTTCCAGTGCACCAGAACACGGATGACGCGCGGCAGACTGCCCGGCACGGGGATTTCGCGGGCGCAGAGCATGGGCACCTGACTCCAGCCCATGTCGCGGGCAGCCTGGGCGGGGAAGGTGGCGCTGAGATCGGCGGTGACGGTGAAAATGACGCTGGCGACATCTTCTGGCTGCATGCCAGGGTTGGCGCTGAGGATGGCTTCGAGCAGTTCGCGCGTGGCAGAGAGGATAAGGTCGGCTTGATCGGCGGTGACGGTAATTGCGCCACGAATTCCACGAATGGGCATAGTAAGGCAATGCTCCTTTTGGATATAAACTAAACGAGCGAGCCGTTTGGCTCGCTCGTTTGCAGGGTCAGGTATGGTTTAACCTACCGCTTAAGCGCCACCAACGGCAACCGGGGTTCGGTAACCGTAATAAAAGAAGGCAAACCAAAAGCGGAGGGTGTGTTTCATATTGGGCGCGATTTTATTCCCGGCGGGCGGATGTGCACGGAGGTTTAGACAAAGTCGCACCAATGGGCGTACCGCGGGTCACGGGCGCGGATGGTGTCGTGATAGACCTGCTGAATGGCGCGGGTAACCGGGCCAGTGCGGCCGTCGCCAATGCGGCGGAAGTCTATTTCGCTCAATCCAATGCACTCGGCGGCTGTGCCAACGACAAAGACTTCGTCGGCGGTGTAGAGCTGGTCGCGGCTGATGGGCATTTCGCGGATGGTGTAGCCCAGGTCTTGGGCAATGGTGTGAATGGTGTGACGGGTGATGCCTTCGAGCACGGGGGCGATGGCCGGGGTGTAAATTTTGCCGCGCCGGACGATGAAAATATTTTCACCCGTGCATTCGGCAACGTAGCCTGCTGGGTCGAGCATGATGGCTTCTTCGAAGCCGAGACGGACAGATTCGGTTTTAGCCAGGAAGGAGTTGGCGTAGTTGCCCGCGATTTTGGCTTTGGTCATCATCACGTTGACGTGGTGGCGGGTGTAGGAAGAAATGTTAGCGCGAATGCCTTTGGCCAGGGCTTCTTCGCCGAGGTAATTATTCCACTCCCAAACGGCAATGGCCAGGCTGGCGCGGCCGCCGTCCACGTTGAGATTCCAACCGCCGCCAGTTAGGTATAGCAGCGGGCGGATGTAGCAATCGCCAAAGTCGTTGGCGCGCACGGTGTCTTTGACGGCCTGCACGACCTGGTCGGGCGTGAAGGGCAAGTTGCGGAAGCCGAATACTTCGGCGGATTCGATCAGGCGCTCGGCGTGGTCGCGCAGGCGAAAAACGGCCGGGCCGCGCTCGGTCTGGTAGGCGCGAATGCCCTCAAAGACGGCTGCGCCATAGTGCAAAGCAGGGGTGAGGATGTGGATGGTGGCTTTTTCAAAGGGGACAAGTTCGCCGTCCATCCAGATAAATTTGGATTCCATGCCCATAGGTGAGTGTGCTCCTGGTTTGGTGAGAAGTGAGAAGTGAAAAGTGAGAAGTGAAGCGCGAGGAAGGAGGGGAAAGGTGTTATGAGGCGGGGGATTGACTGAAATGCGTCAGAATTGCGTCGGTCATCTGACGGGTGGTGAGGGCGCCGCCCAAGTCTCTGGTGCGGGCTCCGGCGGTGATGGCCGCATCTACAGCGGTTTTGATGGCTGCGGCTTCGCGGGTGAGCCCCAATGAGTGACGCAACAACATGGCAGCGGAGAGGATAGTGCCCACCGGGTTGGCAATGCCCTGCCCGGCGATGTCGGGGGCTGAGCCGTGAATGGGCTCGTAAAGGCCAGGGCCAGATTCCCCGATGCTGGCCGAAGGCAGCATGCCCATCGAGCCAGCCAGAACGCTGGCTTCGTCGGTAAGAATATCGCCAAACATGTTTTCAGTCACAACAACATCAAGCCAGGCGGGGCTGCTAATGAGGCGCATGGCGGCCGTATCTACCAGGATGTGCTCCAGGGCAATTTCGGGATGTTGGGCGCCAACCTGGGTGGCAATTTGCCGCCACAGGCGCGAGGATTCGAGTACGTTGGCTTTATCTACCGAGGCTACTTTTTTGCGCCGGTCGGCGGCCAGGCGAAAGGCGAGTTCGACCACGCGGCGGATTTCGTAGTCGTGGTATTCCAGGGTATCTACGGCGTATTGATGCCCGCCGCGCACTTCGCGCAGTTTGGGCTGGCCAAAGTACAGTCCGCCCGTCAGTTCGCGGATGACGAGAATATCCACGCCGTGCAGTTTTTCTGGTTTGAGGGGCGAGGTATGTACCAAAGCCGGGTGCACACGCACAGGGCGCAGGTTGGCAAACACGCCCAGGCCTTTGCGCAGGGCCAGCAGTCCGCGCTCTGGGCGGTCTTTGGCCAGCGGGTCATCCCATTTGGGGCCGCCCACTGCGCCAAGCAGCACGGCATGGGCAGATTGGCAATCTGCCAGGGTTTCATCGGGGAGCGAGACGCCAAATTTATCAATCGCGCAGCCGCCAATCAGGCGCTCGGTAAAGGTAAAGGTGTGCCCAAACCGGGCGGCAACCGCATCCAGAACGCGGACGGCTTCGCTAACCACTTCGGGTCCAATGCCGTCGCCAGGAAGGAGGGTGATGTTGAAGTGCATGATGTCTCCGGGGTAATGGGTTAGTGGGCCAGCAACAGGCCGTATTCGATAGAGTCGACCAGGGCGCGCCACGAGGCTTCGATGATGTTGGTGCTGGCGCCTACGGTGCTCCAGCGGCGGGTGCCGTTTTGGGTGTCAATGAGCACGCGGGTAAGGGCGCGGGTGCCATTTTCCGAATCGAGAATGCGGACTTTGTAATCGGCCAGGTTGAAGTTGGCCAGTTGAGGGTAGGTGGGCAGCAGGGCTTTGCGCAGGGCCAGGTCGAGGGCATTGACGGGGCCGTTGCCTTCGGCGGCGGTGTGGAGGACTTCGCCGCGTACCCGCACTTTGACCATGGCTTCGGCAAAGATGCCGCGCCCCTGGCGATGTTCGACGTTGACGTGGAAGTCAATCAGTTCAAAGGGCGGTTTGTAGTGCATTTCCTGGCGCTTGAGCATCATGGCGACTGAGGCTTCGGCGGCTTCGAATGAGAAGCCGCGCGCTTCGAGGTCTTTGATTTCGTTGAGCACGGGCACTACTTCGTCGCCTTCGACTTCGACGCCATGTTCTTCGGCTTTGCTCAGCAGGTTGCCGCGCCCCGAAAGGTCGGAGACGACCACGCGCATCTTGTTGCCGACGATTTCAGGCGGTATATGCTGGTAAGACTGGGGTGAGCGGCGCATGGCGGCAACGTGCACCCCGCCCTTGTGGGCAAAGGCGCTTTTGCCAACATAAGGCAGATGGTCATTGGGGGTCAGGTTGGCGACTTCTTCGACGAAGTGGGCCAGTTCGGTCAGGCGGGCAAGGCTGCCAGAGGGCAGGCAGGTGTAGCCCATTTTGAGTTCCAGGTTGGGGATGATAGAGCAGAGGTTGGCGTTGCCGCAGCGTTCGCCCACGCCGTTGATGGTGCCCTGCACTTGAATGGCCCCCTCGCGCACTGCTACCAGCGCGTTGGCGACCGCGCATTCACTGTCGTTGTGGGTGTGAATGCCAAAGGGATGCGCGATGACGGGCCGGACTTCGCGAACGATGCGCTCTACTTCCCAGGGCAGGGTGCCGCCGTTTGTGTCGCATAAGACCACCGTTTCGGCGCCGCCGCGAATGGCGGACTGGAGCGTCTGCAGGGCGTAGGTGGGGTCGGCTTTGTAGCCATCGAAGAAATGTTCGGCGTCGTAGATGACCCGCCGCCCATGGGCGCGCAGGTAGGCCACCGATTGCTCGATAATGCGCAGGTTGTCTTCGAGAGTCGTGAGCAGTACATCGGTGACGTGGAGCGTCCAGGTTTTGCCGAAGATGGTGCAGACTGGGGCGCGCGAATCGAGCAAGGCGCGGATGTTGGCATCGTCTTCTGGTCCGCCGCGCACGCGGCAGGTGGCGCCAAAAGCGGCGATTGTGGCGTTTTTCCATTCCATATCGCGGGCGCGCTCGAAAAATTCGGCGTCCTTGGGGTTCGAGCCAGGCCAGCCGCCTTCGATGAAGGCAACGCCCAGGTCATCCAGGCGGCGGGCAATGCGAACTTTATCGCTGGCGGAGAGGTTGAAGCCTTCGGATTGCGTGCCGTCACGCAAGGTGGTGTCGTAGATCTGGATGTTCATAGGCGCGTTTTTTCGTACTCCTCAATTTCTTTTTCGAAACCCAGAATGTAGCCTAACTCGTCCACGCCGTTGAGCAAACAGGTTTTGTTGAAGGGGTCTATGGGAAAAGTGACGGCGCGGCCATCGGGCAAGGTGAGGGTTTGGGCGGCCAGGTCAACGTGCAGTTGGGCATCGGGGCGGGCAGCAGCGAGGTCGAAGAGGGCGCAGTGCGTTTCGGCATCTACAATGACGGGCAACAAACCGTTTTTGAGGGCATTGTTGCGGAAAATATCGGCAAACGAGGTGCTGATGACCGCCCGAAAGCCGTAAGCCGTAAGCGCCCAGGGGGCATGCTCGCGGCTGGAGCCACAGCCAAAGTTATCGCCCGCAAGCAAAATTTGCGCGCCTGCATATTGCGGCTGGTTGAGGACAAAGTTGGGGTTGGGCGCGCCTTCGGCGGTGTAGCGCCAGTGGAAGAAGAGCGCGTCGGCCAGCCCGTTTTTATCGGTGACTTTGAGGAACTGGGCCGGGACGATCTGGTCGGTATCTATGTCGTTGACAGGCAACGGGACAAAACGTGAGGTAAGGGTGGTGAATTGGGCCATGGGAATGAGGAGTTGAGGAGTGAGGAGTGAAAGAGGATAGACTTACAGCAGCGTGCGCGGGTCGGTGATTGCGCCGGTGATGGCGGTTGCGGCTGCGGTGAGCGGGCTGGCCAGGAAGGTGCGCCCGCCTTTGCCCTGACGGCCTTCGAAGTTGCGGTTGCTGGTGCTGACGGCATATTGACCGGGCTGCAACTGGTCGCCGTTCATGGCGATGCACATCGAGCAGCCTGCTTCGCGCCAATCGGCGCCAGCGGCTTTGAAGATTTTGTCCAGTCCTTCGGCTTCGGCTTGCTTTTTGACATCTTGCGAGCCAGGGACAACCATAAGGCGCGTGCCTTCGGCAACCTTGCGCCCCTTAAGCAGCGAGGCCGCCAGGCGCAGGTCGCTGATGCGGCTGTTGGTGCACGAGCCGATGAAGACCACGTCCACTTTGTGGCCGAGCAGCGGTTGGCCGGGGCGCAAGTCCATGTAGGCCAGGGCTTTTTGCAGGGCGAGTTTCTGGCTGGGGTCGCTAAGCCGGTCTGGGTCGGGGATGCGGTCGGTGATTTTCATGCCCATGCCGGGGTTGGTGCCGTAGGTAATCATCGGTTCGAGGGCGGCGGCGTCGAGCGAGACGGATTTGTCGTACACTGCGCCTTCATCGCTGGGGAGGGTCTTCCAGCGGGCGACGGCGCGCTCCCAATCGGCGCCTTTGGGGGCGTATTCGCGCCCGTAGAGGTAGTTGAAGGTGGTTTCGTCGGGGGCAATCATGCCGGCGCGGGCGCCGCCTTCGATGGACATGTTGCAGATGGTCATGCGCTGTTCCATGCTGAGGGCGCGGATGGCCGAGCCGGTGTATTCAAAGACGTGACCGGTGCCGCCGCCCACGCCGATTTTGGCAATAAGCGCGAGGATGATGTCTTTGGCAGAGACGCCCGGCGCCAGCGTTCCTTCGACGCGCACTTCGTACGTCTTGGGTTGACGCTGCAACAGACATTGGGTCGCCAGGACATGTTCGACTTCGCTGGTGCCAATGCCGAAGGCCAGCGCGCCAAATGCGCCGTGCGTGGCGGTGTGGCTATCGCCGCAGACGATGGTCATGCCAGGCTGGGTGAGGCCAAGCTCTGGGCCAATGACGTGAACGATGCCGCGATGGGGGCTGTCCATGCCGTAAAGGCGAATGCCAAACTCGGCGGCGTTGGTCTCCAGCTGGCGGATTTGGGCCGCGGCCAGGGCATCGGCAATGGGGACATCGGGCGGGGTGGTGGGGATGGAATGATCCATGGTGGCCACGGTGCGGTCGGGGCGGCGCACTTTCAGTCCGCGCTGGCGCAGGCCGGTAAAGGCCTGCGGCGAGGTGACTTCGTGCACGAGGTGCAGGTCAATGTAGAGGATGGCGGGGGAATCCGGTTGTTGGGCGACAACGTGCGAATCCCAGAGTTTTTGGAAGAGTGTTTTAGGCATAGGAATCTGTGAGGAGTGAGGAGTGAAGCGCGGGGCGGTTCAGGCACTTTGAGCAAGGTTGGCGGCCGGGTTAACGGCGGGCAGGCTGCTGAGATCCCAGCCAGAGGGGTAGGTGCGCGGTTCGGGGAAGGGGTCGAAGATGGGGGCGCCTGTCCCACGTTCATTGGCGGGGTCAGAAAGATTGAGATTATCCGAATGAGAAGAGGTGTTCATGTGATTTCTCCTGTTTTGCCTTGTCCTATCCCAGCATGACGCCGTAGTCGTGCTGGCGGACTGTTTGGGCTTCGGTTTGGGCGGTGATGAGTTTGTTGAGGGCAGACAGGTAGGCTTTGGCGCTGGCGACGATGATGTCGGTATCGGCGCCGTGCCCGCCAAAGACGCGCCCATATTCGGTTTCGCGCTGGGCATCCAGTTTGTTGATGGCGTGTTTGGGTTGGACGCGCACGGTGACTTCGCCCAGGGCGTCTATGCCTTCGGTAATGGCGTGGACGTTGAACTCCAGCAGGATGGCAGGGATTTTGACGATGGCATCTATGGCTTTGTAGGTGGCATCTACGGGACCGGTGCCCATGCTGGCGTGCACGTGCACTTTGCCATCGGGGCCGCGCAGGCGCACGGTGGCGGTGGGCATGCCCATGGTGCCGCAGGTCACTTGCAGCCCGTCCAGGGCGTAGATGTCATGCGGGCGGTAGAATTCATCGGCGATCAGGGCTTCGAGGTCGGCATCGGTGATGACTTTTTTGCGGTCGGCCAGTTCTTTGAAGCGCGCAAAGGCTTTGTCCAGTTCGGCTTCATCCAGGGCGTGGCCCATTTCGGCCAGGCGGGCGCGCAGGGCGTGGCGGCCAGAGTGCTTGCCGAGCACCAGGCGCGATTGGTTGACGCCAACATCTTCGGGGCGCATGATTTCGTAGGTGAGGTTGTGTTTGAGCATGCCATCCTGGTGAATGCCGGCCTCGTGCGCAAAGGCGTTTGCACCCACAATGGCTTTGTTGGGCTGGACGACAATGCCGGTGTAGTTGCTGACCAGTTTGCTAACGCGGGCAATCTGGGTGGTATCAATGCCGGTTTCCAGCCCAAAGACAGGATGACGGGTTTTGAGGGCCATGACGACCTCTTCGAGCGAGGTGTTGCCAGCCCGCTCGCCAATGCCGTTGATGGTGACTTCGGCCTGGCGCGCCCCGGCTTTGATGCCCGCCAGGGCGTTGGCGGTAGCCAGCCCCAGGTCGTCGTGGGTGTGGACGCTGACGGTGATACCTTCGTGCATTCCGGGCGTATTTTTGATGATTCCGGCAATGAGCGCGCCGAACTCATCAGGGGTGGTATAGCCCACCGTGTCGGGGATGTTGAGGGCGCACAGCCCGGCTTTGATGGCCTCGCCCAGCACCTGGTAGAGGAATTGCGGGTCGGAACGCCCGGCGTCTTCGGGGCTGAATTCGACATCGGCGCACAGGCTGCGGGCATAGGAGACCATCTCGCGCACGCGGGTCAGCACTTCGTCGCGCGTCATTTTGAGTTTGTATTGCATGTGGATTTCGGACGTGGCCAGGAAGGTGTGAATGCGCGGTTTTTGCGCGCCTTTGATGGCTTCCCAGGCTTTGTCAATGTCAGATTTGTTGGCGCGGGCCAGGGCGGCAATGACCGGTACGCGCGCATTGGGCTCGCCGCCGCGCGGGGGGTTGCCTACTTCCAGGGCAATGCGCCGGACGGCTTCCAGGTCGTCGGGCGAGGCGGCCGGAAAACCGGCCTCGATGATGTCCACCCCCAGGCGGGCCAGGGCGCGGGCGACTTCCAGCTTTTCGGCCGAGGTCATGGTTGCGCCGGGGGATTGCTCGCCGTCGCGCAGGGTGGTGTCGAAAATTTTGACGTAGTTGGTTGACATAATTGCTCCACGAGTTCAAAGGTAGACAGGTATCTGTTTCCCTGTTTACTTCTTCCAGTTTTCAGGACGTAACGCCCGCACGGCCGCGCCGGCCTGCCACATTTCCGAGTTGCGGATGGCGGCTAATTCTTTTTCTAATTGCTCGCGGTAATCGGGGCGGCTGTTGGCCTCCAGGGTAATGCGGGCCTCGGTGCCATTGGCGACGCTTTCGTAGAGTTGCTCGAAGACGGGCGCTACGGCATCGCGGAAGCGGTCTTTCCAATCCAACGCGCCGCGTTGGGCGGTGGTGGAGCAGTTGGCGTACATCCAGTCCATGCCGTTTTCACCCACCAGGCGAATGAGCGACTGGGTAAGTTCCTCAACCGTTTCGTTGAAGGCTTCGCTGGGGCTGTGCCCGTGCTTGCGCAGTTCGTTGTATTGGGCTTCCATGACGCCCGCCAGCGCGCCCATCAAAATGCCGCGTTCGCCGGTCAGGTCGCTAAACACCTCGTTTTGGAAGGTGGTTGGGAAAAGATAGCCCGCGCCAATGGCAATGCCCAGGGCAACGGTGCGCTCCCAGGCGCGGCCGGTGTAATCCTGATGGACGGCAAAGCTGGCGTTGATGCCGCTGCCAGCCAAAAAGTTGCGCCGCACGCTGGTGCCAGATCCCTTAGGGGCAACCAGGGCTACATCCACATGCGGGGGCGGGACAACGCCAGTATCATCTTTGAAGGTGACCGAAAAGCCGTGCGAAAAGTAGAGCAAATCGCCTTCGTTGAGGCATTCGACAATGCTGGGCCACTGGCTGCGCTGACCGGCATCAGATAGCAGGTACTGAATGACCGTGCCGCGCTCGGCGGCTTCTTCCAGCGGGAAGAGCGTTTCGCCGGGCACCCAGCCGTCGGCAACGGCTTTGTCCCAGTTTTTGGTGCCGGGGCGCTGCCCCACAATGACGTTGATGCCGTTATCGCGCATGTTCATGGCCTGGGCGGGGCCCTGCACGCCATAGCCAAGCACTGCCACCACTTCGTTTTTCAACACTTCACGCGCTTTTTCCAGCGGGAATTCCTCGCGGGTCACCACTTCTTCCCACACGCCGCCAAAATTGATTTTTGCCATAATTGCTTCTCCTTCGGGTAATTTTTTGTATTTGCTCAGGCAGGCGCAAGATTGCGCCTTTTTTTCTCATCTCTGTCCTTCTCCCAGGTAGAGAAGGCTTCAGGCGGGCACCAGTTCATCCAGCACGTCTTCGCTGATGAGCGAGGCCGCCCCACGCTCCATGGCCACTGCGCCAGTGCGCACCATTTCGATAATGCCTAGGGGCTTGAGCACCTCTACGAAACCATCAATCTTGTCGCTATCGCCGGTGATTTCGATGATGAGTGAGTGATTGGTCACGTCCACCACGCGGGCGCGGAAGACCTCCACCATTTGAAAGATTTCGGCGCGTTTTTCTGAACCAGTGTTGACCTTGATGAGCGCCAGATCGCGGCTGACCATTTTCTTATCGGTCAGGTCTTCGACCTGAATCACGTTCACCAGTTTGTAAAGGTAAGCCGTCAGGCGCTCGATGTGGTGCTGATCGCCCTCTACCGTCACCGTCATGCGCGAGATGCCGGGCATATCGGTGTGCCCAACAGTGAGCGACTCGATGTTGTACGCGCGCCGCCTGAACAGTGACGCAATGCGATTGAGTACGCCGGGTTTGTCTTCAACCAGAATGACCAGTGTGTGCAACATGGTTGTTTTTCCTTTCGGTAGGGTTATTCGTCCTCTGCTGTTTCAACCAGCACGTTCTTGGGACGGCGGATCATGGCGTGCAGGTCGGCTCCGGCGGGCACCATCGGGTAGACCGAATCCTCCTGCTCCACGCGGAAGTCAATCACCACCGTGCCTTCGCTTTCCTGGGCCGCTTTGATGGCCGCCTCGACCTGCGAACGTTCGGTTACGCGAATGCCTTTCAGCCCGTTGGCTTCGGCAATTTTTACAAAATCGGGCGAGCGCATGGGTGTGGCGGCGTAATTTTTCTCGTAGAAAAATTCTTGCCACTGGCGCACCATGCCCAAATAGCCATTGTTGATAATAGCAACGTTGACCTTGACACCCTCCTGCGCGGCGGTGCACAATTCGGCCATGGTCATTTGAAAGCCGCCATCGCCCACCACCGTCCAGACTTCACTTTCAGGTGCGCCAAATTTTGCGCCAATAGCCGAGGGCAGCCCAAAGCCCATCGTCCCCAGCCCGCCGCTGGTGATCCACTTGTGCGGTTTTTCAATGCGGTAGTATTGGGCGGCCCACATCTGGTGTTGACCAACGTCGGTAGTCACAATCGTATCGGGGCCGGTAAAGCGCCACAGGTCATGAATCACATGCGCGGCGTAAAGGTGGCCGCTATCTGGCAGGTTTTGAATATCACGCACGGCGCTGTCGCCTTTCATATCGGCAATATGCTCCAGCCATTCGGCGCGGTCACCCGGCTGCAGCAGCGGGTTGATCTGGCGCAGGATGTCCTTCAGGTCGCCAACCAGGGCAACATCCACCTTGACGTTTTTGTTGACCTCCGATGGGTCAATTTCGATGTGAATCTTTTTGGCGTTGGGGGCATAGGTGCGCAGGTTACCGGTCACGCGGTCATCGAAGCGCATGCCAAAAGCCAGCAGCAAATCAGCCTCTTGAATGGCGTTGTTCACCCAGGCTTCGCCGTGCATGCCCATCATGCCCAGGTTGAGCGGGTGGCTGGCGGGCACTGCGCCAATGCCCAGCAGGGTCATGGCGATGGGAATGTTGGCTTTTTCGGCAAACGCGCGCACCTCGGCGCCCGCGTTGCTCATCAGCGCGCCATGTCCCAGCAAAATAAGCGGTCGTTTGGCCTGGTGAATCAGGTCTAAGGCTTTTTGAATGCTGGCCGAAGCCGGGCGCAGGTCGGGGCGGTAACCGCGCAGGCGGATGGGCGTATCGTCATATTGCCAGTTGTCTAAAAAGGCTTGTTGGGCGTCTTTGGTAATATCCACCAGCACCGGGCCGGGGCGGCCGCTGCGCGCAATGTAAAAGGCTTCGCGCAGGCTGGGCATAATATCTTCTACGCGCGTGACAAGATAATTGTGCTTGGTAATTGGCAGCGTGATGCCGGTCACATCCGTTTCCTGAAAGGCATCATAACCTATCAACTTACTGGATACCTGACCAGTAATGAACACCACCGGCACCGAATCCATGTGTGCCGTGGCAATACCCGTCACCAGGTTGGTTGCGCCAGGCCCCGATGTGCCCATGGCCACACCCACCTTGCCGCTCACACGGGCATAACCATCCGCCATGTGCGCGCCGCCCTGTTCGTGACGGCACAACACATGATGCACGCGATAATCCTTCATCGCATCGTAAATTGGCAGGTTTGCCCCGCCGGGGTAGCCAAATACCACGTCCACGCCTTCACGCGTCAGGCATTCCCACACAATTTGCGCACCACTACGTTTCATGATTTCTCTCCTTTTCCTGTTGTAAGTATCAATCCGAGACCAGCACCGCGCCTGTATCGGCGCTGGTGACAAAATGAGCATAACGACGCAGCCACTTGCTCTGCACCTTGCTTTTGAACGGCGGCAAGGCTGCCAGGCGGGCTTTGAGGATGTCTTCGCTCAGGCGCACGTTGAGCGTCCGGGCTGTCAGGTCAATCTCGATGATGTCGCCGTTTTCCAGGGCTGCGATTGGTCCACCCGCAGCCGCCTCTGGCGAAACATGCCCAATGCACGCCCCGCGCGTCCCACCGCTAAAGCGCCCGTCGGTAATCAGCGCCACCTTGTCGCCCAAGCCCTGCCCCATAATGGCGCTGGTTGGCGAGAGCATCTCTTGCATGCCGGGGCCGCCTTTTGGCCCTTCGTAACGCACAACCACCACATCACCTGGCTGCACCTCGCGGGCCAGAATGCCGCGCAGGGCGTCGTCCTGACTTTCGTAAATTCGGGCCGGGCCGCTAAATTTCATCATCTCGGCGCTCACACCGCCCACCTTGACCACTGCGCCGTTAGGAGCCAGGTTGCCAAACAGGATGGCCAGCCCGCCATGTTTGGAATGGGCGTTTTCTGCGCGTCGAATGACATCTTCATCTTTTATTTCACAGCCTCGAATCGACTCGCCCAGCGTCGTCCCCGAAACAGTCAGGCGGTCCAAATGCAGCATACCGGTTGCCCGCTGCACCTCGTTCAGAATGGCCGGAATGCCCCCCGCGCGATGCACATCCTCCATGTGCCATTTTCCCGCCGGGCTCACTTTGCAAATGTGCGGCACTTTATCGGCCACGGCGTTGATGCGGCTGAGCGGGTAATCTACCCCGGCTTCGTTGGCCAGGGCCAGGGTGTGCAGTACGGTGTTGGTCGAGCCGCCCATGGCCATATCCAGCGCAAAGGCGTCGTCGAGGGCTTCGGCGGTGACAATGTCGCGCGGCTTAATGTCGCGTTCGAGCAAGGTCATAATCTGCGTGGCGGCTTTGCGGGCCAGGGCTTCACGTTCCGGCGTTTTTGCCAACGCCGAGCCATTGAATGGCAAGGCCAGTCCCAGGGCTTCCATCAGACAGTTCATCGAGTTGGCGGTGAACATGCCAGAGCACGAGCCGCACGAGGGACAGGCAAAGCGCTCCAGGGTGGTCAGGCGTGTTTCGTCAATCTTGCCGGCCGAATAGGCCCCCACGCCCTCGAAAACCGAAATCAGGTCAATGGTTTCGCCTTCGGGGGTTTTACCTGCGGCCATTGGCCCGCCGCTGACGAAAATGGCGGGAATATTGACCCGCATGGCAGCCAGCAGCATGCCGGGCACAATCTTGTCGCAGTTTGGAATGCACACCATGGCGTCAAACTGATGGGCTTCAATCATCGTTTCCACGCAATCGGCAATCAATTCGCGCGAAGGCAGGGAATACTTCATGCCCAAATGCCCCATCGCAATGCCATCATCTACGCCAATGGTGTTGAACTCAAAGGGCACACCCCCTGCCGCACGCACGGCGTCTTTTACCAGGCGCCCAAATTCTTGCAGATGCACATGACCCGGCACAACATCCACATACGAGTTGACGATGGCCACAAACGGCTTGCCAAAGTCTTCATCTTTTAGCCCGGTGGCGCGCAACAACGCGCGGTGTGGGGCTTTATCGAAACCTTTTTTGATAGTGTCTGAACGCATAGGGCTCCTTTGATTTACCGGATGACGATTTTGATGAGGGTGCTTCCGGGCTGGGTTGCAGGTAAACAAAAGAGCCGCCCTGCGGTTGGGCGGCTCTCGTGTTCGTGAAACAGGTGTGCTTTATGTTGCACTTACCATCACCGGCCCAACCAAAAACAGGTCCTTGATAATAAGGACCGCTACAATGACGATAAGGACGAGGCTGGTGAGGTGGAGAGGCATGAGATTTGTGTATATGAATTTGGTTAGATTTCGCCCGATTATAGGCCCTTTCGGCGATAAGTCAAGGGCAAAAGTGCCGATTCGGCACAATTTTACCGATTGTTAATCAACTGCCTTAGCGCGGCCGATAACACCGCCACACTCTGCCTGTATTCCTGAAGCGCAATATGCTCATGTGGTGTATGGTCAAGCGCCGAGTCGCCCGGGCCATATACAACCGCCGGGCATTGCCAGACAGGCGCAACGACATTCAGATCCGCCGTGCCGGTTTTATAGACAAACGAAGGCGCGCCGCCCTGCGCGCGAATTGCGCCGAGAAAAGCACGCACCAGCGGCGTGTTTTTTTCGCATTTCCAGGCTGGCACGGCAAACCCCAGCGCCTCCACGTCAACGTCATTCCCAAGTATGGCGCGCAAGTGCGCATACCATTGCTCAGGCGGCATCTCTACGGGCAGGCGCACACCCACCCGCAAGCGGGCCCACTGCTCGAACGCGCCAGAATCTGACTCCATGCCGCGCAGGGTAAGCAAAAGTTGATCGAAAGCCTTTGTTTTGTCCGCGTTGTAGGCATCTACCCAGGCTTTAATTTTGAGCCAGGCCGCTACAGCCGCTTCGGCGGCAGTTTCTTCGCCGCTGGCCGTGTGCATTTGCCCGCGCCGCACGGTCACCTGCGCCCAGGCGCTGCCCTTATACCCCAAGGCAATGCGATCCCAGCGGTTGGGTTCACCCACAATCAGAAAATCGGGGCGATATTTATCCACAATAAAACGGGCGCCGTCCGAGTTGCGTTCCTCTTCCACCGCGCCAATCACCACGAACTGCCAGCCAGGCATGGGGCCCACCTGGGCAACTGCATCTACAAAACTGGCCAGTGGGCCTTTGGCATCCACTGCGCCGCGCCCGTAGAGCACCTCCCCGCTCGCATTGGGAACGGTGGAGTCGGGGCTGAGGGTGACCGCGATTTCGCCCGGCACCGTGTCAATATGCCCCAGCAGCAGCACCTGGCGCGGACCCGTGCCCATCACGCCGATTGCGTTCCCTGCACCGTCTATGAACGCATTGCTATAGCCGAGCCCCTGCATACGCGTCACCAGCCATTCGACCGCGCCGCGCTCCTGCCCGGAAGGGCTGTATTGAGAAACAAGTCCAATAAGCGTTTCTGTCATGGTTTAGTGATTGGTGGTTGTCGGTGCGCAATGAACAGGCGAATCAGACGCTGCCTCATTCACTTGCATCCATATCCATCGAAAGTACCTCGGCCAGGGCAGCCACAACGGCATCCAGCTGTTCATAGGTAATTACCAGCGGCGGCAGCAGACGAATGGTGGTAAGCCCGGCATTGAGGGCAATGATGCGGCGTTCTTGCAATGCTTTGAGGTAGGGTGCTACTTTTTGCTTCAGTTCAATGCCAACCATCAGCCCCAAGCCGCGCACGTCGCGCACGCGCGGCAAGTTGAGCGCGCGAATTTTCTGGCGCAAATATTCGCCTTTTTCGGCGGCTTGCGCGGGCAAGTCTTCTTCCTGGATGGCCGTCAGGGCGGCCACAGCCGCTGCGCAAGACAACGGATTGCCGCCAAAAGTGGAGCCGTGCAGCCCCGGGGCAAGGTTTTTCACTGCCGGGCCAATCAGCACCGCCCCCATGGGAATGCCCCCCGCCAGCGATTTTGCCACGCAGACCATATCGGGAACAATGTCGTAATGCTGATAAGCGAACATTTTGCCGGTGCGCCCAAAACCGCTTTGTACCTCGTCTATCACCAGCAGCGCGCCGCGTTCACTGCAAATCTGGCGCGCGGCCTGCAAAAAGGCTGGGTCGGCCGGGTACACGCCGCCCTCGCCCTGCACTGCTTCCAGCAAAACCGCGGCCGTCTTATCGGTTACGGCTTTATCGAGCGCGTCCGGGTTGTTGAATGGCACATGGCTGTATTCTGGCACAAGCGGCTCGAAGGGTTCGCGGTATTTCTTGTTCCAGGTCGCCGAAAGCGCGCCCAGCGTGCGCCCGTGAAAGCCGCGCATGGCGGCTACAATGCCGGCCCGCCCGGTAGAAAGCCGCGCAAACTTGATGGCCGCTTCGTTGGCCTCTGTGCCAGAGTTACAGAAAAAGACCCGATCCAGCCCTGGGGTGAGCCCGGTCAATTTTTGCATCAGGGCAGCACGCTGGTCGTTTG